>Ga0105046_10015860_pt1 | contig 11573 bp, 10 predicted proteins | sample MAT03_FD_78385 | JGI IMG/M metagenome (GOLD analysis project Ga0105046, IMG submission 78385) | Freshwater microbial communities from Lake Fryxell liftoff mats and glacier meltwater in Antarctica - MAT-03 (megahit assembly) | ecosystem: Environmental > Aquatic > Freshwater > Ice > Liftoff...
CGCTTTTCGCACCACATGGGCACAGGTAAGCATCAACCCCGGCGCCACAAAAAAGCCCGTTCCACAACCACCAGGGATGATGATCTTGACTGTACACTGTTGCAGCAGATCCTCTAACAGGGTCAAGGCTTACTCCTTAGACTGGGCTTCCCATTCCAGTGTAATCTCTAAATTCTCCTTGCCAGAACTTTTTACAATCACTGCCGTCAGTTGCCCCGACTCGTTGGCGCAGCCTGTCCTTCGGACAATCGCCAATTCCATGCCAAACTTCACCGTCGCCTTCTTGGGTTTTACCTTTTGAATCGGGGCAGCAATCATCTGCACCACTCCCTCGATCGCATCCGCAGCGGGCTGAAATTGCTTCACATCAAATCCCACATCTTCTCGTCCCCTACTGGCAACTTCAACTTTGACGACAGCCCCATTCGGAAGCTGAACGGGAACGGTGTTACCACGAGCTTCAGCAAAGGACATGAATGATGTGTCTCCTGAATGGAATGGTTATCTCACGCGATCGCCCCACTGAAATTAATTTTAATCCACCGCAGCGATTAACCTCCTACCAATGCCTTGGTCAATCTTTTGCTGGGCACTTTTACACTCACCGACAACCTTCATGTCATGAAGGAGTGCAAGGACTTGGTGCAGAGCCAGATAACTAGGACATTGACTAGCGTAAGGCAGATTGAGTGCATCATAGAGCCGAGCCTTCAAGTATCGGGCTGATCTATCCACCTCCTACTTCGCAGCACCCACGCAAGAAGTCTAATAGACAGGCGATCGGAATATAATATAAAGTAGTAGCGAGTTCACTTTAGACACTTGTGTAAGTATTATCCCTTTTGAAAAAAATTTCAGGCGATCGCCCAACTATGCAGTTGAGCTAGCCGGGATTGATGTACATACCCCTGTGATGCTTTTTGACTCAGACTATAATTAATCGCGTTTAAATGCTGACTTCGCTCTGTCCGGCACGTTACCGATTCAAAAAGGAAACTAGGTGTAAAAAATCGAACCTTTTTGGATGCCAATAACATAGGTAAGTAGATGGGCTTAATTAAATATAAAATTCTAAAACCCTGCGCCGCCCGCACGGCGGGCGGCGCAGGGTTTTAGAATTTGGTTTTTATTTAGGTTGAACTACTTAGAGTGAAATAAAGGTGCTTTGAAAAACTGTAAAATTGCTGCTTGAGAGATAAGGACAACGTACATAAGATATGAACAACGAAGCGGCTGAGAGAAAACCCATTCGATCACTTGATCAAGCACTAGATCGGTGTCAGGAACTTGGAATGCGCCTGAGTAAGCAACGTCGCTTCATTTTGGAGCTACTCTGGCAACAGGACGAACATCTCTCTGCTCGCGAAATCTACAATCGACTCAATCAGCAGGGCAAGGACATTGGCCATACATCGGTTTATCAAAACCTAGAGGCACTCTCTGAAGAGAAAATTATTGAATGTGTTGAGCGTTCAGACGGGCGGCTATATGGCAACATTAGTGATCCCCACAGCCACGTTAACTGCATCGATACCAATCAAATTTTGGATGTGCATGTGGAGTTGCCCGCAGAGCTAATTCAACAAATTGAAAATCAGACGGGCGTTAAAATTACCAGCTACTCAATCGACTTTTTTGGCTATCGGCAGCCCGAAGTCAGTCAGTCTAGCTAAGCGTTGTTTGTCTCATGCTTTTTCGTGTGCGTGAATTGTTTCTCAGCAAAGCCGGGAAACAATTCACACAAGAGGTCTAATCCTGGTTGACTGACAAAACGTATTAACCAGATTCCTGGAAGCCCTCACCCTAGCCCTCTCCCAAGGGGCGAGGGAACCGGAATAGTGGATCAGCTCCTTCGCCCTCTGGGAGAGGGTTTGGGGGTGAGGGGGCATAGGCTTTTGTCAGTCATCAGGGTCTAATTTTTTACAAGTTTGCGATCGCCACAGGTTCTATCGCTTCCGCTAACTCAAATCCAAACACTCTGGAATAAAAGTACAGTTCGCCATCTAGGGCGCGTTTAATGTTTTCGGCCTTGCGAAAGCCATGCTGTTCGCCTTCAAATAAAACATAGGCAACGGGTAGCCCTTTAGCTTTAAGCGCGTCTACCATCATTTCGGCCTGGTTGGGTGGCACAATTTTGTCTTCGTCGCCCTGGAAAAAGATCAGCGGACAGGACAATTGCTCAATGGCATTGATGGGCGATCGCGCTTTGTACAAATCCTCGCGTTCGGGATAGGGACCAATCAGTCCGTCTAAGTAGCGCGACTCAAATTTATGGGTATCACGCGCTAGTGCCTCCAGGTCACTTACCCCGTAAAGGCTAGCACCCGCTTTGAACACATCGCGGAAAGCCAGCGCCGCGAGGGTGGTGTATCCGCCAGCGCTGCCGCCGTCAATGCAGAGGCGATCGCCATCGACCCAGCCTTTTTCCACCAGGTACCGCGCTCCGTTAACGCAGTCATCCACATCCACAATGCCCCAGTTGCCCTTCAGCCGCTCCCGATAATCACGCCCATAGCCTGTGCTACCGCCATAGTTGACATCTAGCACCGCAATGCCGCGACTCGTCCAATATTGAATGCTGGGGCTAAAGGTTGCAGCGGTAGCCGCCGTAGGGCCACCGTGACTTTTGACCAATAAGGGAGGGCGATCGCCTTTTGGAGCCGTGTAATCTTGATTTTGAGGCGGGTAAAAGAATCCGTAGGCCGTCAGCCCGTTTTCCGTAGGAAATTCGATCACTTGGGGCAACGAGAGGTAGCCCGACTCTACAGTCAGATTGCTAGAACGACGCAGTTCCCTTACTGCTCCCGTTTGTAAATCTAGTCGGGCGATCGCCCCCGGTTGAGTGGGTGAACCTGCGCCAAACACCGCTACACTACCCGCAACTTGCAGGCCGTCAATGCTGGCGTAGGGCGTTTCAACGTCCTCAATTTCCAGCGTTTCAGTATTCAGCCGAGCCAAATGCTGCACCCCCTCTTCTACATAGGTGCAGATCAGGCTTTGGGCAGACTCAAAGCCATAGGTAGTCATGCCAAACACCCACAGCGGCAGGCCAAATTCGGCAGATTTGGGGCAGAGGGATTCGATAGTGCCTGGGGTAGACTGTTCTGAAATAGGGCGGTAGCGGTACAGATTCCACCAGTGGTTGCGATCGCTCACAAAGTAAAGCACGCCATCCAGCGACCATTCTGGCTGAAAGATCGATTCAGTCAGCCCCCCGGCAATCAACTGTGCGTCTGCCAGCGAGCCGTCGGGATTCACGTCTGCTAGCCACAGTTCTGTGCCATCCCACGGCATGTTGGGATGATTCCAGTTGATCCAGCAGAGTTGCGACCCATCGGGGCTAAGCCGAGGGCACGCATAGAAATCACTGCCCGCCACTAAAACCTCTCCGCCGTCGTACTCAACGGAGTCAGCAGCCCCTTGAGCAGGTAGATTCACTGCCACAATTGTGTTCGTCGGCTCATGCCCGCTGTCGGTATGGTCTTCCCGTATGCAGATTAGTCGATGGCGCTGCCGATCAATTACCGCATCGGCATAGCGAAAGGCTACCTCTGGCGTTAACGGCTGCGGAGCCTCACCCAGCCGCTGCTGATATAGCCGCTGATCGGCAAAATTAGAGAAATAGACGACTCCATCCACCACAATGTACGCGCCGCCACCGTATTCATGCACCCGCGTCCGCACATTAAACGGCGAGGGGGTCACGTCTGTCACAGTCCCAGCCGCCGAAGATCGCACAACGACACTGCGTCCCCCTTCGGTCGGTCGTCCCTCACTCCAGTACAGGTCTTCCCCATCTAACCGGGCGGCTCCCAACCGAATGCTGCCTGCCACAATCAGGTCAGACGTGATGGGTGATTTCCACGAACCATAGGGCGCAATATGGGGTGCAGTCATTAATTTTCGCCAAAGTACAGGTTTAAGACCGTTGCTTGGATTGTTTTTCGACGAAGCCAGAAAACAATCCAAGCTCATGAAAAAACATTCACGCAAGAAGTCTATTCTTGAGGATAGAAGGTTCTAGCAGTTCCCGCCAACTAAAAGCATTCATGCAGCAGGTCTAATGCTGTGGGATGGAGGCTAGATCAACTCAAGCCAAAGTTTTATCTAAACCGAGAGGTACCGGGTTTAGGGAACTGCGTTGAAATAAGATACCAGCTCAAGCAGAAGGCTGATCATGGATTCCCGCCTGCGCGGGAATGACACCGGGATGATTTTTGTTTGCTGATCCCTTAGGTAAAAAGTCTACTGCAAAGCGTCAGAATTGCTTTTTTTCCGTGCATTTGTGACAACCAGCTCAAATTCCCAGCCAGGGATGTTGTGGATTGACTCAGTAATGCGGCGCAGGTCTTCAGAGCCGTTGTGGGTTAGGGTTTTGCGGGTGCGAACTTTGGCCGCGATCGCCTGCTGGTCTTTGGTCGCCACCAAATCTAGCGAGCAGTCAGCCAGAGAAGACGGCAGCTCATTGGGTTCGGGGTAAAGCGTGACCTGATACCCCTCTCGCCGATATTCTCTGGCAAGCTTCAGCACTCGCTGATGCTCTAATAGATTCCAATTGGCTGGACGGGTCATAGTCAGAAACTCTACACGTTCAACGAATATAAAAGATAACTCAGAGCTGCCTTCAATTGATTGCAAAAATTGATTGTTGATTGCAAAAATTGATTGCAAAGCACCTCTAACGCCAATCTAATCAGTAACTCATCCAGTTCAATCGAACAGAGGCGATCGAACCCCGTTTTATCCGGACGTTACGCTATCCGAAATCTAAACCCTAGAATTACAAATTAATTGGCCTGTAATCTTTTGTTGGGAGTGCCGCACTCCCAACAAAAGATTAGGTTTTATTTTGTACACAATCCTAAGTTAACTCGGTTGGGTCAGGGGCGGCCTCAATCAAAATATGAAGAAACTCTTCGCCCTTACAAAAGCCTTCTGCCAATGCAAGTGACATCCCTCTCACCCTAAAAGAGGCATTCAAATTGCGCCGACGGCTAATAAAGTCTGTAATCTGATAATCGTCTACGTATGCAATACCGTTCAATGCATCCCGTACTGGCTTCACTATATTATCACTATCGGGTACCCACGTCTCGTCCCCCGGAAGGGCATCGTAGTAGTGGGTAATCACAACCTTGAGGAACTCTCCGAGGGGCTGTTGGTTGAGCCAAAAATGAGTCGCCGCCTGACGTACTTTGTCTTTCCAGGCTTGCAGTCGTTTTTTATCCTTGGTTTGGTGCGAAATCGGCTTGCCGATCACGATGAATTCGATGGGTAGCACCATGAACGTCCCGCGAGTTAGTCTGGTTGGCTAGTCTGATGAGAAGGTTTGGCTAGAAGGTTTGGCTAGAAGGTTTGGCTAGAAGAACGTTTGGTCAATAGAGTGCGATCGCCCACTACTCAATCATCAAGTCAGTTGCTAAGTCAGTTGCTAAGTCAGTTGCTGGGTCAATCACCGGAGGGTTAATCGCAGTTTGAAAGCGGTTTTCGATACTGCTCTGCTTCGCTGTCTATTTTTTTGCACGGGGCGTGTCACATACCGTGCAAAAAAAATAAACAATATATTGGAAATATTGGATATTGGGAATATTGGAACGCGACCCATTTAAGCAAGGGGGTCTCTTTTCTAAACGGTGGCAATCTCTTGATGGAAAGCTGCCTCAGATAACAATTCGGCATTGCTTAATCTGGGTATGAATTTTTTTGAAAGGGGCGCGGAGCGACCCTTTCAAAAAAATTCATACATGAAATTAGCAACACCAATAGTTCTATAGAGTAATTTCGTTCTCGTTTACTGGACAAGAAGCACGGTTGCTGCGCCAAAATGCGACAATTGTTCCGCTGCTTTTTATCCCAGTCGGTTCAAGGGGGTGGTTCAAAAATGGTGTTGATTTCCTGAAACCTCTATTCAGTGAACGTTTTAAGAAAAACAACACCACCTCGAACACAATTTAGCATTTAGCATCAAGACGATTGCGACAAGCTCTGTTCTGTACAAAATGCTTTCGAAACCGTCTCTAGTTCTCACTCCTCTGCCTTTTACTATCGACGCACGCACTATTTCAAAAGTTGCAGCCCTATGAAACTTCCTGCTTCCTGGACGCTTCCCGCACAGATTGAACATCGATTTGGGCAACGCAGCATCGGCAAACAGCGAGCCATGATCGCAGACGGCCATTTATTACTAATTTTGCATCATGCCCCCCAACCCGAAGAACAAACCCGCCGAGGTGTACTATTTTGGCGTCAGCCCAATGGTACGTGGGAGTGTAGCGGTGGCGGCATTGGCATTCAGCCGTTGGTCAAGCATCTGGAGCAATACAATACCGCTGAAGAAGCGCTGCAAACCCAATACGATCGCGCTCAAATTGCAGAAGACTACTTTCGCATTCTAGAGGCGATCGCCCCGCTGCGACTGGCGGCCAAAAATTCCTATGCCACTCTGCAAACTGCTCGTGAGGGCATTCCAGACGATCGAGACATCATTGATCTGCGCGACTGGGCTAGCGACATTGAACGCAACCTCGATTTGCTTTACGAAAATGCCAAGAATGCGCTGGATTTCAAAATAGCCCAGCGGGCAGAAGAACAAACCCGTTTGAGCAATGAAGCGGTAATTTCGGGGCATCGCCTCAACGTTTTGGCAGCCGTGTTTTTGCCTTTAACGGCGATCGCCAGCATTTTTGGTATGAACGTCCACAACGGGTTAGAAGACACCCCAGTTACTCTATTTTGGCTGGTAGCGCTAATGGCGATCGGTCTGGGTCTATTGGTGCGTCAGTGGGTTGTAACGGGCAAGTGGCGCAGTTAGGTAAGGCAACAATCTGTTACGAGCGTTACAATCCCCAGTAGGCCGTTATTTCAGCACGCTCCATAAAATCACCCAACAGCGTGAATTCTGTAACAAGATGGAGATGTAATGATATTGCTAGGCACACTGCATAAATCAAGTCGGAGAACTACATGAGTGTAACGCCGAGCCGTAAATCTGGCTTATTGCAACGCGGCTGGCTGTTGCCCGCTGTGGGAGGAGCAATTGCCTTGGCGGTGCTCGGCTTGGGCGTTTCTCGTTTAGTGAGTCCGCCTCAAGCCGTCACTATTGAGACAGCAACGCCGCTGCCCCAGCGCGTAGACGTGGTGGCACTAGGTCGATTGGAACCCAAGGGTGAAGTAATTCGTGTTGGTGGCCCAACTAGCGAACGGATTAAGCGGCTCGAAGTGGAACAGGGCGATCGCGTCCAAACAGGAGAGGTGTTGGCCTACCTGGAAAGCTACGACGAGCAAAAGGCACGGCGCGACGTTGCCGCCAGCCAACTGGCAGAAGCCGAACAGCAGCTCAGAGCCTCTACTACCTATGGGCAAACTCAGATTCAAGAGGCGGCTACTGAAGTAGAAAAAGTGCGTCAACCCGGTGCCTTCGAGATTCAGGCACAGCGGGCGACCATTCGCGAGCTAGAGGCAGAGCTTGCGGTCGAAACGCAAGACTTGCAGCGCTTTCGCGACCTGGTTCAAGACGGGGCGATCGCCCAGCAAACCTTCGACCAACAGCAAAGCACGGTTCGCCAGGTACAAGAAAAACTCAACAACGCCCAAGCTACCTTGGTGCGTCTAGAAACGGCATTGCAAGCTGACATTCGCGGTGCCCAAGCCACCCTACAGGCACAGCAGGCCAACCTGCCGCTCACGCAGATCCAAATCGCCGTCGAATCAGCACGCCAAAATCTCAACCTGGCCGAAGCTCAACTAGAGCGCACTATTATTCGCTCTCCTAGCAATGGCCGCGTGCTCCGCATCTTGGCGCGATCTGGAGAAGCACTGGGGCAAGAGGGCAGCATTTTGGATTTGGGCGATACCAGTGAAATGTATGTAGTTGCTGAAGTGTACGAGACGGATGTGGGACTAGTCAAAATCGGGCAACCTGCTACCATCACGAGCCGCAACGGTGCATTTGACACGTCCCTGACAGGTAAGGTGGCTGAAGTCGGCTGGCAAGTGTTCAAAAATGACGTGCTCGATGACGACCCCGCCGCCAATGCCGATGCTCGTGTGGTAGAGGTCAAAATTCGGCTAGACGACAGCAAAGCCGTCGAGGCACTAACCAACTTACAAGTAGACGTAAAGATTGACGTGGAAAGTTGAAAATTGACGGAAAAGTTGACGTGAACGATTAGCAATAGCGTGGTGTGTTTCGTCAACGGTTGTTTCATCAAAACTATGCGTACCTCTCTGGCTTGGCTGAATTTAACGCATGAAAAAACGCGATTGCTAGTGGCGATCGCTGGCGTAGCTTTTGCCGTCATTTTGGTGTTCATGAACCTGGGTTTTTTGGGTTCCCTATCCGATACTGCTGCTATCACCTACAGCACTATCAATGCCGAAGTTTATCTAATTTCTCCACAGGCGCTAGAAATTACCACCACCAAGCCGTTTCCGATTGAGCGGTTGTATCAAGCGGGTGGAATTGATGGTGTTAAGCGCGTGATGCCGCTGTATGTCAGCTATCTACAATGGCGCAATGTAGAAACGCGCCAAAGTCGGGCACTGTTTGTCTACGGTATTAACCCCAGCGACCCGGTGTTTCTACTGCCCGACCTGCAAAAGCCTGAGGTGCAGGCAGCCCTAGGCCAAGTGGATACGGTGCTAATGGATCGGCTATCGCGTCCAGAGTTTGGCCCCCAGGCCACAGGTACCACTACCGAAGCGGATGGCAGAAAAGCGACCGTGGGAGGTCAATACACCCTGGGGGGCGGTTTTGCCGCTGATGGCACATTGATCATGAGTGACCAAAACTTTCGCCGCTATTTTGACCCCTTTCCACTCAACCAAATCAACCTGGGTCTGATTAAACTCAATGACGGCGTTGATCCACTCCAAGTCGTAGAAGCACTGCGTCAAACCCTGCCGCAAGACGTGTTGGTGATGACACAAGAGCAAATTACAGCCCGCGATCGCGACTATTGGATTGGAGCCACCTCAACGGGCTTCATCTTCGGTATGGGGGTTGCCGTCTCCTGCGTCGTAGGCGTGGTGATTGTCTATCAAATTCTCTACACCGACATCTCCGAACACCTCAAACAATATGCCACGCTCAAAGCGATGGGCTATCGCAGTGGTTTTTTGTTTAACACCGTGCTGCAAGAAGCCGTTATCTTAGCCGTTCTGGGTTACATTCCCGGTTTCATCATTTCTTTGGGACTTTACGAACTCACCCTTCGCGCCACCAGCGGCGGCCTACCCGTTGTCATGAACATAGGACGCGCCCTGTTCGTTCTCACACTCACTGTCCTCATGTGCTCTCTATCAGGACTGGCCTCCGTCCAAAAAGTCATCAACACCGATCCAGCAGACGTGTTTTAGATTGTTGCGTTAGCACCTACGAGGTAAGTACTGACGCAACAATTTGTCTTGTTCTAGTAGCCCTTCAACCTTTCCTATGCGTACTCCCCTAGCCTGGTTTAACCTGACATACGAACGCCGACGACTGTTGACGGCGATCGCCGGAGTCTCGTTTGCGGTGCTATTGATGTTTATGTTCAAGGGGTTTGAAAATGCGCTGTACGACAGCCAGGTGCAGCTATTAAAGGTGCTAAATGGCGACATTATTGTGGTGAATCGGCTGAAATACACCATGTTTATTCCAGAGCAGTTTGCCCGACGGCGGCTGTATCAGGCGCAGGCGTTTGAGGGGGTAGAGGCAGCGTATCCCCTGTACACACGAGATGGTGCCTATTGGAAAAACCCCGACACCAAAGCGGTGCGGCCTCTGCGGGTGCTGGCGTTTAACCCTAACGACCCGGTGTTGAACATTCCCGAAGTGCTGGCTAAGCAGGAAGGCCTGAAGCTGCCGTGGACGGTGATTGTAGACGAAAAATCGCGTGCCGAAGTGGGGCCTCGTGCAGCGGGCATTGTGACGGAATTGGCGGAGCAGCAAATTGAGGTGATTGGCACCTACAGCATGGGAACAGACTTTGCCTCAGCCAACGGCAATGTGATCATGAGCGACCAAAACTTTTTGCGCTACTTTTCTGACCTCGGTCCCGAAGAAACAGAACGCGATCTCAACACCGTAGATATTGGCCTGGTCAAGATTGCCCCCGGTGCTGATGTCAATGCGCTAGTCGCGGCAATGCGACAGCGCCTCCCCAACGACATTTCGATTGTGACCAAAGCAGAGTTTGTAGACATGGAGCTGGAATATTGGCGCAAGAATACCAGTATTGGTTTTGTGTTTACACTGCTGACCACCATGAGTTTTGCTGTGGGAATTATTTTGGTCTACCAAATTCTCTACACCGACGTGTCAGAGCACTGGGTGGAATACGCCACGCTCAAGGCGATCGGCTACTCTAACCGATACCTACTCGGCGTTGTGATGCAACAGTCGTTGATTCTGACGATGCTAGGGTTTGTCCCCGGATACCTGATTGCGCTGGTGCTCTATAAAGCCGCTACGAATGCTACAGGGCTGCTGATGAACATGACTCCGGGGCGGGCACTCGAAATTTTAGTTGCAACCGTGTCAATGTGCTTAATTTCGGGGGCGATCGCCGTTCGTAAAGTGCAGGCCGCAGACCCCGCAGAGGTATTTGGCAGTTAGAGCTATTTATGAGAACCAACAGGATTTTTCTATGAGCGACTCCCTTAGACTGTCCCCTGCTCCAGTACCCGCGTCGGTTGAGTCTGTACCCACCGAGCTGGCGGTACAGATTCGCGACCTCAACTACTATTTTGGCCAGGGCGACTTGTGCAAACAGGTGCTCTATGACATCAATCTAGATTTGCCCAGAGGGCAAATTGTGATCATGACGGGTCCCTCTGGGTCGGGTAAGACGACGCTGCTGACCCTGATTGGCGCACTCCGCACTCTGCAAGAGGGCAGTTTACAAGTGTTGCAACACGAACTAGTGGGGATGAACCAACGAGAACTGGTAGACGTGCGGCGCAGTATTGGTTTTATCTTCCAGGCGCACAATTTATTTGAATCGCTCACGGCGGCTCAGAACGTAGAAATGGCGGTGGAGTTAATGGACGACCGTCGGGCTAAGCGGCAGCGGGCGATCGCCATGCTCACCGATGTAGGATTGGCAGAACGGGCTGATTACAAACCCAAAGCCCTTTCGGGCGGTCAAAAACAGCGTGTAGCGGTCGCCCGTGCCCTGGTCAACCAGCCCACACTGATTCTGGCAGACGAACCAACTGCCGCTCTAGATAAGAAATCGGGGCGCGACGTGGTGACTCTGATGCAAATCCTGGCCAAAGAGAAAAACTGCACTATTTTGATGGTGACGCACGACAACCGCATTTTAGATATGGCCGATCGCATTATTAACCTGGTAGACGGGCGGTTAGAAACCGATGAAGAAATCGACCATTCTACAGATTCTACAGACAGTCAAAATCCTAAAAACCTCGATCGCCACATGTTTATGATCCGTTAAACCCTGGACGGTTGGGGCGATCGCCATTGTGGCAAGCCTAAAGTTTGAGATGGGTTGACAGATCCCCGGCTTTTTCAAAAAGCCGGGGATCTGCGGTGCCAGGTAGGTGACAGATCCCCGGCTTTTTGAAAAAGC
>Ga0105046_10015865_pt1 | contig 11570 bp, 10 predicted proteins | sample MAT03_FD_78385 | JGI IMG/M metagenome (GOLD analysis project Ga0105046, IMG submission 78385) | Freshwater microbial communities from Lake Fryxell liftoff mats and glacier meltwater in Antarctica - MAT-03 (megahit assembly) | ecosystem: Environmental > Aquatic > Freshwater > Ice > Liftoff...
CCACACATAATCGCGGCGACTCGGCCACCTGCCCGGTCTGGGGCGCTTGCGACAGCGGCCCCCGGAGGTGCTTACCCCTAGTTTCATCCCTAGTACTGGATGACACACGCCAGCACTGCTCAACATGGGACGGACTGTCGTCGCAGCTCAGTGGCACTGCGCAGCCCCCCGCAACACCAGACGGACGGCCTTGCCAGACCACCCAGATCTACGAAGGCAGCAGCTCTTCCGCTGGAGAGATGCAGGAGCGTTCTTGGACGCGGCCCCTACTCTGGCCACCGATGCCGAACGCCACTTCCCCGACATCGGCACATCACGGCCGAGGAGCGCTGTGGGCTGCGGCGTCGGCCACCGCGTACTCACTCTCGTCGGTGGTGGGCAAAGGCCTACTCGACAGCCTCGGCCCCGCCTCGATGCTGGTGTGGCGGTTCAGCATTGCGGCGGCGGTGCTGTTCGCAATACTCGTCGTGTGGCGTCGTCACGGCGGGCCCGATCCGACGGACCTCCCGCGTGCAACGGCCCTCGCTCTCGGCGGTGTGCTCGGGCTGCTCGTACTGGTCGGTTTCCTGGCGCTCGACCGACTCGACGCATCGGTCTACATCGTGGTGGTGTACACGTACCCGGTGTTCGTGGTGGCCGGGTCGGCGCTCCTCGGAGTGCGCACCGGCCCGGGAACGTGGGTGGCTCTCGCCCTGGTCATGCTGGGCGTCGTGTTGACCGTGCCCGAGCTGTTCGCAGCGGGAGGCGACGTGAGCGGCATCGGTGTTGCGTTGGCGGTCGCACAGGCGCTGATCCTGGCCGGCTACATGATCGCCAGCGGTCGGCTGATGCCGCCCTCGGTCGACGGCGTGGTGATCTCGGCATGGGTCACGCTCGGCTCGGCCATGGTGCTCGCCCCCATCGCACTGATCGACGGGCTCGTGCTGCCCCGCGGCGCCGCGCTGGTCGCGGAGGTGGGCCTGTTCGCGCTCGTCCCCACGGTGGTGTCCACCGTGTGCTTCTTCCGTGCGCTGCGCTACATCTCGCCCGGGGTGATGGCGATGGTGCTCACGGTCGAAGTGGCACTCGTGATGGTGTGGTCGGTCATCTTCCTCGGCGAGAGCGTGCGGGTGATCCAGGTGCTGGGTGCGGCAGTGGTGGTTGCGGGCGTGATCGTCGCGCAGCAGGTGAACGCGCGTGCAGCGCGACGAATGGCCGACAGCCTCGCCACGCCACCCGCCGTCTGACCCGACAGCCTGTATGGGCGCGAAACCCTGACGAATGTGTCGCAGGTTCGCGCCCGTGGGGGCTGGGGCAGACAGTTCTGGCAGGGCTTCGCGCCCAACAGGCCTTTGCCGCCCGACCGGCCGACCGCCCGACCGGCCGCCCGCCGACAGGCCGACCGCCCGCCGACCGACCGCGCGTCTGGTGGACTGCTGGCCGCGCTACGGGCGGTCTTCGAGCAGGTCCCACTTGTTGCCGTAGAGGTCGCGCCAGACGCAGACCATGCCGTAGGGCTCATCGCGGGGCTCTTCGAGGAACTCGACGCCAGCGGCGCGCATACGGGCGAGCTGGCCATGGAAGTCGGACGAGTAGAGGAAGAACCCCACCCGACCGCCCGTCTGGTTGCCAACCGCAGCGACCTGTTCGGGCGTGTCGGCCTCGGCCAGCAGCAGGCCCCCGCTGCGACCAGGCGGCGCGACCACGACCCATCGCCGGTCGGGGCCCTGCACCTCGTCGGTGACCAGTTCGAAACCGACTGCGTCGACGTAGAACCTGATGGCCTCGTCGTAGTCGCGTACCACCAGCGTGGTGAGACCGAGCCTCATTCGTCGTCTCCTTCTGTTGTGATCACGACACCGTGCATCGCCATGAGCGAGTAGGCGAACGGCACCACCTGCGTGGCGTCGATGACGGGGCGCTGCAACCCACCGACGCCGCGCAGCCCCTCGAGCACCGAGCCGGCGAGCGAGGCGTCGCCGATGCGTGCCTGCGAGAAGTCGGCAGCGGTGAGGTCGCAATGATCGAAACGGGCGCCGACCACCTCGGTGGCGGTGAACTCGGCCTCGGTGAGCACGCACTGCTCGAACCACACCCGCTCGCCATGGGCCATGCGGAAGCTGGCGCCGTCGAGGCGGCACCCGACGAAGCGCAGGTCGTTGACCCGCGATGCGTTGAACTGCACGCCGGACAGTCGGCAGTCGCGGAATTCGACTCGGGTGAGCGCCCCGTCGTCGAAGCGCGCACCCGACAGATCGCACCCTTCGAACACGGTGTCGATGAGGCGCGCCTGCTGGAGGTCGGCGCCGACGAACGCCGCTGATGCGCAGCGGACGCCTTGGGCATGGAGTTGGCCGAGGTCGCAGTTCGACAGGTCGCCGACCACCGACACGTCCTGCCAGTCGAGGTCAGCCAGCAACTCGGCTCTCGCCATCTCCTGCACGCTGCCGATGCGCGGTGCCCGCGGCTCGTGCGACGGAGCGGCCCTGCTCATAGCTGCGGGATGACTGCGTAGGAGATGGCGGCGAACTGCAGCCCGGCCGCCACCACCGTGAACGCGTGGAACACCTCGTGGAAACCGAACACCTGCGGCCACGGGTTGGGCCAGCGGGTGGCCAGTGAGATGGCGCCGACCGTGTAGCACAGGCCGCCGGCGATGAGCAGCGAGAAGCCGACGGCCCCCAAACCGGACGCGAGCTGCGGGAACACCAGCAGCGCCGCCCAGCTGACCACCATGTAGCTGGCACCGCGCAGCGCCTTGGGCACATTGGGGACCCAGTGCAGCATGATGCCGGCGATGGCGCCCAGCCACGCGGTGGCCAGGACCGCGGTACGCACCCACCCGTCGAGGCACACCCAGGCGATGGGCGTGTAGCCGCCGGCGATGGCGAGGAAGATGGCCGAGCGGTCGAGCTTCTGCATCAGCAGCCGGGCCTGCGGCTGCCAGCGACCACGGTGGTACATGGCCGACACGCCGAACATGGTGCCGGTGCCGATCACGTAGACCATCAGCAGCAACGTGCCGACCGACGGCGCATTGGCCACCGCCACCATCGTGAGGCCGAGCGCCACCCACACTGGAAACGACACCAGGTGCATCCATCCGCGCAACAACGGCTGGGGAGCGGTCATCAAGGTGTCGTCCACCCGAAGGACTCTACTTCCGAGCGGCGCAGCGGTTGCGGGCGCCCAGGTGGGGAGCACGCGTCGTTCACGCCAGCGAATCGTACGTCTCCGCAGGTGCAGGAAGTGTTGTCGCTCCTCGCTCGCGAAAGTCGGTTGGCTCGGGCGTTGTTGTGCACTGAGTTGCGACCAGCGCGACCTGGCGCACAAGAACGAGCGGCCGAAATGGTAGTCAGCCCTCGGCCGGCACGGTGATGGCCGCGATCTTCGCCTGCAGGTACTCGCCGGCGTTCACCGGGGTGCCGCCGCCGAAGGGGACGATGGTGGTGTCGGGGTCCGGCTCGCAGAAGTAGACGACGGAGAGCAGCGACTGCTCGGCAGCCGCACCAACCGGCGGCAGCATGCGGTGGATGGCGGAGCGCCAACGGCCGCTCGACCAATGCGCCAGCATGTCGCCGCCGTTGACGGTGAACGCGTCGTCGTCGACCGGGGCGTGCACCCACTGGCCGTCTGGAAGCTGCACCTCGAGTGCCGAGGAACCCGGCTGGCGGTGCAGCACGGTGAGTGTGCCGAAGTCGGTATGTGGGCCGATGCGGTACTGGTTGGGGCGGGGATCGCCCACGTGCGCGAGGGGCGGGTACCAGTTGACGTTGAGCGTGTTGTCGTTGGTGGTGGCACACCGAGCGAAGAAGTCGAGGTCGCCGAGCCCGGCGGCCGCAGCGCACACCCGCAGCAGTTCCATGTGCAGTCGGTCGACCTCGGCGATGTAGCGGGTGACTGTGTCGCGGAAACCGGCGGGCTCGGCAGGCCACACGTTGTCGCCACGCAGCGCGACGCGACCAGGCAACACGTGGGCGCCGAGCCGGTAGCTCTCCTTCATGTCGGGCGGGGTCTCGTGCCCGAACGAGTACCCGTTGGCCTCCATGCCCATCGGCGCCCAGCCGGCCATGCCCAGCTTTGGCATTCGCACGTCGGCCTTCGACCCCGGCGGCAGGTGGAAGAACTCGGCGAACAGCCGACGGGTCTCGGTGATGAGTGCGGGGTCGATGCCGTGGCCCACCACGAGGAAGAACCCGACATCGGTGAGCGCTTGGTCCACAGCCGCCGCGACGCCGGCAGGGTCGGAGCCGTCGAGCCAGTGTGTGAGATCGACCAGCGGAACCTGCTGCATTGCGCTAGGCCCTTTGCCCGTGGCGGCCCTCGCCGGCGGCGAAGCGTGCGGCACCGGCCAAGGTTTCGCCGCTGGCGATGGTGGCCAGCCCATGGGTGACCTCGTTGGCCAGGGCGTCGGTGAGCGGGAGCCCCCATTGCTGGTAACTGCTCAGCCGATCGCTGCGCATGCAGCCCTGTGGCAGCGCGGCCATCTCGTGCGCGAGCGCCGTTGCCGCGGCAAGAGCGCTGCCTGATGGCACGGAGCGGTTGACCAGGCCCATGCGCACGGCTTCCTCGCCGCTGACACCGCGGCCGGTGAGCGTGAGGTCGAGCGCGTGGCTGTGCCCGATGAGTCGAGGGAGTCGCACAGTGCCGCCGTCGATGAGCGGTACCCCCCACCGTCGGCAGTAGACGCCGAACGTGGCATCGGTGGCTGCCACTCGCAGGTCGCACCAGATGGCAAGTTCCAGCCCCCCGGCGACGGCGAAGCCCTCGACCGCGGCGATGACCGGCTTCGACAGGAGCATGCGGGTTGGCCCCATCGGCCCGTCGGCGGCGATGTCGCGATCCACGCGGTTGCCGCGACCGTCGGTGATGGCCTTCAGGTCGGCACCCGCACAGAATGTGCCGTTGGCTCCGGTGAGAACTGCCACCGACAACGCATCGTCGGAGTCGAACGCGCGGAACGCGTCGGCCAGCAGCGCGGCGGTGGGGCCGTCGACCGCGTTGCGTGTCTCCGGCCGATCGATGGTGACCACGCACACGGGCCCATCGCAACGGACGTGCACGCTCATGCCGGTGCGTCGACCGCGTGTGCCGTGAGGTCGGCGAGGTTGCAGTACTCCAGCGCGGACACGTGGGTGGATGCCAGCCGCACCGACGGCGCGGCGTCGGCTTCGAACGCTTCCTGCCAGCGGCTGGCGCACAAGCACCATTGGTCGCCTGCCTTCAGTCCGGCGAAGCCGTACTGCGGCATCGGCGTGCTGAGGTCGTTGCCCACGCCGCGCGAGTAGGCGAGGAACTCGTCGGTGCACACCACGCACACCACATGCAGGCCGGGGTCGTCGCCGTGGTTCTCGCAGCAGCCGGTTCGGTAGTAGCCGGTGAGCGGGTCGAGCGAACACGATTGCAACTCGTCACCCAACACGTTGATCTGCGCCATCCAACGACCCTACCCGGCCGGGCGATCTGGGCCCAACGCCGGGCGTCGGTGGCGCTGTGCCACACTGGCCCTACGAATTTCGCGACAGCGTGGTCGGGGAAGGAACCCAACGATGAGCATTCGAGGAGCTGCTGGTGACGCGAGCGCGGACTGGGCTGCCGCCACTCGCGTCGCCCTGGTGGAGCAAGTTGGCGCACCCGCGGCGGAGGCATTACTCGATCGTCTGCTGCCAGTGGTGCCTGCGGGCTACGACGAGCTGAACTGGCCCACCAGCGCGGCCATCGACCTGCCCATCATCGGTCGGCTCGCCGGTTCGCCGGAGTCGGACACGCCAGTCGGGCACGTCGACACGGCGATGCTGCACTTCGTCGAGGCCGGGCCACGCGAGTGGCGGTTCCGTGTGTACCACAGCGGTGCTGCGGTGCCCATCGCCGACCTGCTGCCGCTGCTCGACAACCTGGGCTTTCGCGCAGTCGACGAGCGCGCGTTCCACTTCCGCTTCGACGACTGCAGCGTGTGGCTGCACGACGTGGGCGTACAGATACCCGAGAACGTCGAGCTCACCGACGCCGCGCGCACTCAGGTGCAGCAGGCGTTCGTCGCCGAGTTCACCAACACCGTCGAGGTCGACGGGCTCAACCGGCTGGTGCTGCTCGCCGGGCTCTCTGCCCGCCAGGTGGAGGTGCTGCGTGCCTACTCGCGCTACCTGCGCCAGATCGGCTTCCCGTTCAGCCAGCAGTACATCGAGACAACGCTGGCCCGCCACGCGACCGTCGCCGCGCAGTTGGTGCAGCTGTTCACGGAACGGTTCACGCCCGATCTGCCGAATGCCGAAGGTCTGGCCGTCGTCACTCGCGCGGCCATCCTCGAAGCGCTCGATGCAGTCCCCAACCTCGACGACGATCGCACCCTGCGCGCGATCCTGGCGCTCATCGACGCCACGGTGCGCACCAACGCCTTCCGGCCCGGCCCCAACGACGGCCGGCGCGACGTGCTGGCGTTGAAGTTCGACAGCGGCAAGGTTCCCGACCTCCCACTGCCGCGGCCGATGTTCGAGATCTGGGTCTGCTCTCCACGAGTCGAGGGCGTGCACCTGCGCAACGGTCGCATCGCTCGCGGCGGTATCCGTTGGAGCGACCGACGGGAGGACTTCCGCACAGAGGTGCTCGGTCTGGTGAAGGCGCAGATCGTGAAGAACTCGGTCATCGTGCCCACAGGCGCCAAGGGTGGATTCTTCCCGAAGCGGCCACCGGCCGGCCCCGACGACATGCGGGCGGAAGGCGTGGCGTGCTACCGCCAGTTCATCTCCGGCTTGCTCGACCTCACCGACAACATCGTCGACGGCGCCGTGGTGCCGCCGCCGGCCACCGTGCGCTACGACCCCGACGACCCATACCTGGTTGTGGCCGCCGACAAGGGCACCGCCACCTTCAGCGACATCGCCAACGAACTCGCCGGCCAGTACGACTTCTGGTTGGGCGACGCGTTCGCGTCCGGTGGCAGCGTGGGCTACGACCACAAGGCCATGGGCATCACCGCCCGTGGCGCGTGGGAAAGCGTTCGTCGCCACGCCGCCGCGATCGGTAAGGACGTCGAGCGCGACGAGCTCACCGTGGTGGGCATCGGCGACATGAGCGGCGACGTGTTCGGCAACGGCCTGCTGCGCTCGCCGCACGTGAAACTGGTCGCCGCGTTCGACCACCGCCACATCTTCATCGATCCCGACCCCGACCCGGCGGCGTCGTTCGCCGAACGGCAGCGGCTGTTCCAGCTGGCGCGTAGCAGCTGGGCCGACTACGACACCGCGTTGGTGTCCGCCGGTGGCGGGGTGTACCCGCGGTCGTTGAAAACCATCGCGCTCAGCGACGCTGCGCGCCGCCGGCTGGGCACCGAGGCGCTCGCGCTCACCCCGGCGGATCTCGTCTCGATCATCCTGCGGGCACCAGTCGATGTGCTGTGGAATGGCGGCATCGGCACGTACGTGAAGGCCACCGTCGAAACGCATGCGGAGGTCGGCGACCGTGCCAACGACGGGCTCCGGGTGAACGGTGCCGAGCTTCGCTGCAAGATGGTGGGGGAGGGCGGCAACCTCGGCTTCACCCAGCGAGGTCGGGTGGAGTACGCCCTCGCCGGCGGCCTTGTCTACACCGACGCCATCGACAACTCGGCCGGCGTCGACTGCAGCGACCACGAGGTCAACATCAAGATCGCCCTCGGTGCCGCTGTGGCCCAGGGCACACTCACTGTCGAGCAGCGCAACGGCGTGCTCGCCGAGATGACCGACGAGGTGGGCGAGCTGGTGCTCGACGACAACCGAGCGCAAACCCTGGCGCTCGCCATCGCCCGCCAGCAGGCGTTACCGATGATCAACGTGCACAGCCGATACCTCAGCCAGCTGGAGAGCGAAGGCTGGCTGAACCGGTCGCTCGAATTCCTCCCCACCGATCGCCAGATCGCCGAACGGCAGGCGGCCGGTTTGGGTCTCACCACCCCCGAGTTCGCTGTGTTGCTCGCGTACACCAAGACTGCAAACGTCGCCGAGACGGTGCGCAGTGACCTGCCCGACGATCCGTACCTCGAGCCCGATCTCGTGCGCTACTTCCCGCAGCGCCTGCAGCGCGACTTTCACCCGCAGATCGTGGGGCATCGCCTGCGCCGCGAGATCGTCGCCACACAGGTGTGCAACCAGATGGTGAACCTCTCGGGCATCTCGTTCGATCATCGGCTCGGTGAGGAGACCGGCCTGGGCGTGGTCGAGGTCACGCGCGCCTGGTTGGCGGTGCGCGACATCTTCGGGCTGGTCGACCTGTGGGAGCAGGTCGACGCGCTCTCCGGTTCGGTGCGGCTCGACACGCAGCTCGAGCTGTTCCTCGAACTTCGCACCATGGCAGAACGTGCCGTGCTGTGGCTACTGAGGCATCGCAAGGTTCCCGTCGACATCGGCTCCGCCGTCGCCGACTTCCAGGCTGGCATCGGCACGCTGGCCCTCGGTCTGGAAGGGCAGCTGCGAGGCCGAATGCGCGAGCAGGCGTTCGCCCTCGAAGCCAGCCGCCTGGCGGCGAGCGTCCCCGAGGCGCTGGCCCAGCGCAGCGTGTTGTGGCCGCTGCTGCACACCGGCTTCGACGTGGTCGACCTGGCGGCACGCGGCCACCAGCCGCTGCTCACGGTGGCAGGTGCCTACTGGCAGGTGTTCGAGACGCTTGACGTGTGGTGGCTGTGGGAGGCCATCGGTCGTCTGCCGCGCAGCAGCCGCTGGCAGACCCAGGCTCGCTCCGCGCTGCGAGACGACCTGCTGGCCGCGCTGGCCGATCTCACCGACGACACGCTGGCTGTCGGGTCTGTCGACGACTGGATGGCCGCCAACGACCGCATGGTCGGGCGAGCAGCTGCGCTGTTCACCGAGATCCGTCGCGTCGACGCACACGATCTCACCACCCTGTCCGTGGCACTGCGTCAGCTGCGCAACCTGGCGCTCATGTCCTGACCGGCGTCGGCTGCGGGGCGCCGGTAGCCTCGTCCACATGTTCGGCCGTGCTCGTCGTCGTCCCGCCGAACCCCGCGAGTTCCCGGTGGAATGGCAGCTGCTGCTGCAGCGTCGCTGGCCGATGTGGAACCTGCTGACGGCCGACGAACGCGAGCGCCTTCAACAGCTCACGCTCGTGCTGCTCGATCAGCTCGACTTCGAGGCTGCGCAGGGTTTCGAGGTCACTGACGAGATGTGCGTGCTCGTGGCGGCTCAAGCTGGGCTGCTGGTGCTCGAACTGGGCGTCGACGCCTACCGCAAGGTGCGAACGGTCATTCTGCACCCGCGTACCATGGTGGTGAGGGGCGCTCGGCGCACCGGCAGTGGTGGGCTGATGACTGATGAGCCCACCCGCATCGACGGCCAGGCGCACTACCGCGGCCCCATCTTGCTGGCGTGGGATTCGGTGTCCTACGACGCTCGCCACCCGCTGCGCGGCCTCAACGTCGTGTGCCACGAGTTCGCTCACCAGCTCGACATGCTCGACGGTGTCGTCGACGGCACCCCACCGATGAGCGACGAAGCTTGCGACCGATGGGTGGAGGTGTGCACCGCCGAGTTCGAGGCCGTTCGCCGAGGCCGCCCGCACCTGCTGCGCGACTACGCCGCCACCGACCCTGGCGAGTTCTTCGCGGTGGCCACCGAGATGTTCTTCAGCCGCCCTACAGCGCTGGCCGAGCAACACCCCGACCTCTACGCCGTGTTCGCCGGCTTCTACCAACAGCACCCAGCAGGTCGCGCAGCTAGCCTCGACCGGGCATGACTGGCCCACGTTTTCGTATCGCACCGTCGCCCACCGGCTATTTCCATGTGGGCGGCGCACGCACCGCGCTGTTCAACTGGGCGCTCGCCCGCCGGTTGGGCGGCACGTTCGTGCTACGTATCGAAGACACCGACGCCGAACGGAATCGCCCGGAGTGGACCCAGGGCATCATCGACGCGCTGGCCTGGATCGGCATCAGCAGCGACGACCCGCACTTCGAAGGGCCGTATTTCCAGAGCGACTACGCCGACGCCCACATCGCCGCCGCGCAGCAACTGGTCGACGGTGGCTTTGCCTACTACTGCGACATGACCGGGCCTGACATCGAGGCACGCAACAAGGCCGAGGGCAACCAGGGCTACCAGGGCTGGTCGCGCGACCGGGGCCTGGGGCCGGGGCCCGGCCACGTCGTGCGGTTCAAGGTGCCGGCCGGTCACACCGTGGTACACGACCTGGTGCGCGGCGACGTCGAGTTCGACAACTCGCTGATCGAGGATTTCGTGCTGCTGCGCGGCAACGGCAGCCCAATGTTCCTGCTGGCCAACGTGGTCGACGACATGAGCATGCGCATCACCCACGTGCTGCGCGCCGAGGAGCACCTCAGCAACACGCCCAAGCAGCAGATGATGTGGGAGGCGCTGGGTCACGCGTCGCCGGTGTGGGCCCACCTGCCGCTGCTGGTCAACGAGCAGCGCAAGAAGATTTCCAAGCGCCGCGACAAGGTCGCGCTCGAGCAGTACCGCGACGAGGGCTACCTCGCCGACGCGATGGTGAACTATCTGATGACCCTCGGCTGGACGCCCAAGGGCCCCGAGATCCAGCCGTGGGCGCAGATGGAGGGCGACTTCCTGCTGGAAGACGTCACCCACTCGCCCGCCTTTTTCGACTTGAAGAAACTTGCCGCCTTCAACGGCGAGTACATCCGGGCGCTGTCCACCGACGCGTTCGTCGACGCCTGCCGGCCTTGGTTGCTGGCGGCCGATGCGCCGTTTCCCGCCGACCGGTTCGACGAGGCGAAGTTCACAGCGATGGCCCCCCACATCCAGCCGCGATGCGTCACGCTGGCCGACGCCGCCGGCGTGGTCGACTTCCTGTTCCTGGCCGAGCCCGTGGTCGACGAGGCATCGTGGACGAAGACCTTCGGTGCAGCCGAGGCGCCGGCCATCCTCGCCGCAGCCCGTGCTGCGTACGAGTCGCTGGCTGTGTGGACGGCCGACGCGTTGAAGGGTGCGCTGGAAGCAATCGGCGAGGCGAACGGCGTGAAGCTGGGCAAAGCACAGGCCCCGGTGCGCGTTGCGGTCAGCGGTCGCACCGTCGGCCCGCCGCTGTTCGAGGCGCTCGAAGTGATGGGGCGCGAGGAAACGTTGCGGCGCCTCCGTGTTGCGGAGTCCACGCTCACTTGAGCGACGAAGCCGTGGACGGCACCTCAGCGAGCGACGAGCTCACCGAGGTCGCACCCATGGTCGACACGCGCGACAGCCCCGCCCCGGACGCGCCAGTAGTTGGCGGCGCTCACCGCCGTCGGTGGCGCGTCGTTCGGCGAGTAGCGCTGGTCACTGTTGCGGTGTTCGCTACGTACTACTTGGCCACGCTGTGGGTGGTGCACCGCACGGGCAACTCCGACCAGGCTCGCCCCGTCGACGCGATCGTGGTCCTGGGCGCGGCACAGTACGACGGCAGGCCGTCGCCGCAGCTTGCCGCGCGGCTCGATCACGTGGTCGAACTGTGGCAGCAGGGTTGGGCGCCGTTGGTCGTCACCACTGGAAGCAACCAGCCGGGCGACCGATTCACCGAAGCTGAGGCATCGGCCAACTACCTCGTCGACCGAGGTGTGCCGGCCGATGCAATCCTGCAGGTCGGGGGCAGCA
>Ga0105046_10015867_pt1 | contig 11570 bp, 10 predicted proteins | sample MAT03_FD_78385 | JGI IMG/M metagenome (GOLD analysis project Ga0105046, IMG submission 78385) | Freshwater microbial communities from Lake Fryxell liftoff mats and glacier meltwater in Antarctica - MAT-03 (megahit assembly) | ecosystem: Environmental > Aquatic > Freshwater > Ice > Liftoff...
CCGTCGGACGGGCCAAATGGCCACGCTTGGTTATTCTGTTTGCTGTTATAGGCATACAGATCGCGCAGCGTGAATCCATCGTGGGCAACCATGAAGTTCACCGAGTGCCAGGGCTTGCGACCGTCATCGCCGTATAGATCAGAAGAGCCGGCAAAACGATTGGCTAATTGCGCAGGAGTGACCGTCTCTAAACCCAGTTGATTCTGCTTCTTACGTAAAGTGTCGCGATAAATGCCGTTCCACTCGGCCCAACCGCTGGGGAATCCACCCACTTGGTAGGAGTTTCCACCTATCGCCCAAGGCTCAGCGATATGATCTACGCCGCTACCACCCGCCTCGGCGCGCGGCGGCAACTCATTGATAATGCGGTTGAGTGCATTGCCGCCATCCATTTTATCGAAGTTGAAACAGCCGTGTTGGCAGGTATTGCCTAAGACGGAAGCTAGGTCATAGCGAAAGCCGTCAACGCCCAATGCATCGCGCCAATAGGCCAGCGAATCAATGATCATATTTTGCGCAATGGTGTTACGCGTATTGTAGTTGCCACCGACGCCGGTGTTATCCCAAGAGTATTTCAGGTCACTGGTCAGCGAATAATAGGTTGGATTGTCCAAACCGCGCCAAGAAATGATGTTGTATACCGTGAGTCCATCGGTACCGCCCCAAGATCCACCTTCGCCGGTATGGTTGTAGACCACATCGATATAAACCTTGATGCCGACGTCATGAAAGGCTTTTACCATCGCTTTCCATTCGCGGGTCGGCCCGCCCGCGGTTTTATCCGATGCATAACGGCGATCAGGCGCGAAGTAATTCAACGTCATGTAACCCCAATAATTGTCACCTGCGGTCGAATTCGGATCGATATCATTGGTGTCATTTTGGGTTTCTTGTACCGGCAAAAATTCAACCGCGGTAATCCCCAGGCTTGCTAGATAATTGGCTTTCAATGCCGCGCCGGCGTAGGTGCCGCGAAGGGCTACCGGCACGCTGGCATCATTCTTGGTCAGACCGCGCACGTGCACTTCGTAGACCACATCATCTTTCAACGCGCGGGTGGGTTTGCTGCCGATGGAGGTCGTGCTCGGCGCCAGCACTAGACCTTTCGGTGCGCAAGGGCCGCTGTCTTTGATTCGATGACTGGCGCCGCTGGCGTAAATGGTGCCGTCTAAACAACCCGCCACGTTAGGATCGTGACTGATCTCGACCGCATACGGATCAAGTAGCAGCTTATTTGGATTGAAACGGTTACCGCTATTGTCGACGTCGCTGACAAACCCGGTGCTGCTGCCTTTCACCCACGCACTGTTGTACGGCCAGTTTGGGCCCCAGGCGCGATAGCCGTAATACACCGTGCCGGTGAGCCCATAGGTGTTTTTCAGCGTCGTGACCACTGCACGTTTCGACCAGACCTGCGTTGCGGCGTCCTTAGTCATGACGTATTTGACGACCGGTTGTGCACCGATCGTGGTTTTATAAATCCACACTTCCATACGAGTGGCTCGCGAGGAATACACGCGAAAATTGATGTTCGCTTGGCTGGCGTCGTATTTGGCGCCGAGGTTGTGGGTGTTAATCGCGGCAAATGCCGGGCTGAGTAGCGCGCCCAGCGTTAATACAAACAGCAGGCAGCCAGTGACCGCACCATTGCGGCGCAAAAGATTTCCGAACATGTGTTCCTCCCCAGGAATTTTATTTGCTGTTAAAACGGTCTAACCGGCTCCGAGCGCCGCCAGTGCCGTTAGGCAAACTGGTCTTGTAACGTGCTGCGAATTAGACGCTGGAACTCGACTGGAAACTGAACTTACTGCAAATTTGCAAACGTATTCATCGGCGACTCGGGTCCGCGCGGCGATCCATTGCCGCGGGAGGAACGCGACAAAGCTGTCGTCACACAGCGGGTTAGGAGCGAGCCGATTCTCAACCACGTCGGGTGAGCCTATAGCCTTCGCGAATGCCCCAGGCGCCCAAGCCCAACGTGGCAAGTCCAATCACGGAATACAGGCTGATTGCAAACCAAAATGTCAGGGATTCCTCGCTGCGCACCGCGCTGCGCTGCTGGTTTGTGCGTTTGCTGGGCCCGTGGTCTCGCCCCTTTTGATGCCCGTAGCCACCAGCCCAGCCATGCCCAGACTGAGCCCCAGAACCAATACAACTGTGATGCTGACTGCCTTGAGTCCTTGCACCTTTGGTTGAGGATTTTTGCGCTTGGCGGCGCTCGCGTCACTGATTACCGTCTCAATCGTTGAGCCTGATTCGCCGTAATACAAATAGTCTGGCGCATGAAACTGCGTTTTCACTCGGGCGATGATCTCCGTGCGGCGCTGTCGCGCCCATTCTGGATAGGCTTGCCATTGCTCATTCGACGCAAAATAAATGATGCGGTGGGCTTCGCCCAACAGCATTTCACCCTGAATTTCGATGCGAAGCCAATGGCCGTTGACCCGCTCTTCGTAAAACATCTGATCCCGACCGCGATGACCAACGCGCCAATTTGCTTCCGCAGCATTTGCGGTGCCGAAATTCCCCATATTGACCGCTCCTAATGCGCCGAGCCTCAATGCTAAATGGGCACTGGTTGACAGAGAAAGCGTCCAGAATATACTCGGTGAAAGTCTAGCCCGCATGTTTCAGGAATTCGCGCGATGTCGCGCAGGATATGGGTTGAACAAGAAATTTTTCCGACGAAGCGCCAGCAAAGGGCCTTGCAACCTGAACATCTCAAGAAGTTGACGGAGGGGACAATGCCGCAACGGGAACGTCGTAACGCACCATCGCCGGCCTCGCGCGTGTTGGAGCGCTTGCTAAATTCGGCGCAGATTCAAACTTTGCGCAGCCTGGAGCATTTTGGCTGGGAGCTGAAATTCGTACGTAAGCCGCTATTTCAGCCGTCCGTGCCTATTATTTTCGATGCAGATCGCCGTCATTTTGCGGTGATTGAAGAAGATGGCACCTTGAACGAAAATCCACAGTTTACGATCAGACCCTGAGACGCGGAATTGAGCTACAGCTTGCAAACAGCAGCGCTTGCGCGGTCATTTTGTTATTGATTCGGGAACTGGCCGAATTCGAAGGCTTATTGCACAAAGTGCAATCAGACCCGTCTACCCTCGAACGCCATTTGTTTGGGCTCAATCCACGCGCGCACGCACTGATTGCCGAAGTGGACGGACGGATTGCCGGTTTTGCGTTGTACTTTTTCAATTTCTCGACTTTCTTGGGCAAGCCTGGTCGGTACCTTGAGGATTTATACGTGCGCCCGACGTTGCGCGGACGCGGCTTTGGTCGGCTGCTCATGCAACGCCTGGCCCAAATTGCTCTGCAAAACGAATGTGGCCGCTTTGAATGGTGGGTGCTCGATTGGAACGCGCCAGCGATTGAGTTTTATCGCAGTCTGGGCACACTGCCGATGGGCGATTGGACGGTGCAACGGGTCAGCGGGACGCGTTGCAAGCGTTGGCGGCAAACAATTGGCCTTTAGAGGTGAGTGAGATCGGTCACCATTAGTCCGCGTCGCAAGCGCTTTCCTGCGATGATCCAAGTTGCATTCAGTCAGGGTATGTCGCGTGATCACCGTTCACCATCTGAATAACTCGCGCTCGCAGCGGATTCTTTGGCTACTCGAAGAACTGGGTGTGGAGTACAACGTCGTGCGTTATGAGCGGGACGCCAAGACGATGTTGGCACCCGCGTCGCTCAAAGCCGTGCATCCGCTGGGCAAGTCGCCGGTGATTGTCGATGGCCGCAATACCCTAGCCGAGTCCGGCGCCATCATTGAATACTTGGCCGACAACTATGGCGGCACGCTTGGACTAGCCCCAAAAATCGGCACGCCGGAGCGCTTGCGTTATTCGTATTGGCTGCATTACGCAGAAGGTTCAGCAATGCCACCGCTGTTGATGAGTCTGGTGTTTTCAAAGATTCGCAGTGCGCCGATGCCGTTTTTCATCCGGCCGATAGCCAAGCTGATTGCCGATCGAGCCATGAGCGGCTTTGTCGGGCCACAGGTCAAATTGCACTTGAACTACGTGAATGCCGAACTGGGCGCTAGACCATGGTTTGTCGGCAAAAAATTTACCGCTGCAGATATCCAGATGAGCTTTCCAATTGAAGCTGCAGGCTCCCGCGGCGGTCTCGCGGCTTTCCCACACCTGCAGACGTTCTTGGAGAGAATTCACGCGCGACCTGCCTATCAGCGCGCGTTGGAAAAGGGCGGGCCCTACGAGTTGACGAGCTGAGTGGTGGTTAGCAACGCTGATGTGGCGTGTCCCGTTTTTGATGCCATTAACTTCGCGAGCCCAAGTAGAGCTTCGAGCGCCTCGCGCATATACGTGAAGTGCAAGCCCGAGCTTGGGCCGACGCGAGGACCCGGGCTAACACGGCAGGGTGGCCTGTGGGGACTCAAACGCAACGCTGTTTAGCCAATGGCGTAAGGGCCCAGCGCGCGGCTATCCTCGCGAACTATTCGCGCCAATTGCGGTCTGCTGGAAGCGTTTGCGCCACACTCTGGTGGAAGCCTTTGCACACTAAGCCGATCCTGATCGCCACCTTCTATGCTGTTGGGCGTGCCAACTAACAGCGCACATTCAGAAAAATGCGGATATCTCATGCAGACAACTTGGCTGGTTACTGGCGGCGCAGGCTTCATCGGCGCCAATTTTGTGCTTGGCACGCTGGCGCACGGCGGGGTTCGGATCGTCAATTTGGACGCCTTGACGTACGCGGGCAATTTGGCTTCACTGAGTAGCGTGGCGAAGGACCCGAATCATTGTTTTGTGCAGGGCGATATTGCCGATCGTGAGCGCGTCGCCAGCCTGTTACGCGAGTACCAACCGACCGCCATCGTTAATTTTGCCGCTGAATCGCATGTCGATCGTTCCATTGAGGGTCCGGCGGCGTTCGTGCAAACCAATGTAGTTGGGACTTTGAATTTGCTCGAATGCACCTTGGCGTATTGGCGTGGTTTGTCTGTCCAAGCGAATCGCGAATTTCGCTTTCTGCAGGTGTCGACCGACGAGGTTTACGGCTCGCTGGGCGCTGAGGGCAAGTTCACTGAAAGCACGCCGTATGCGCCAAATTCGCCTTACTCTGCATCTAAAGCAGCGTCGGATCACTTGGTGCGTGCCTATCATCACACCTTTGGATTGCCCACGCTGACCACCAATTGTTCCAACAATTATGGCCCGCACCAATTTCCAGAAAAGCTGGTTCCGCTGATGATTCAAAAGGCGCTGACTGGCAGCACGCTGCCGGTGTACGGCGACGGCCGCAACGTGCGCGATTGGCTTTATGTGCAGGATCATTGCGAAGCGATCCGCGCGGTATTGGCCGGTGGGCGGGTCGGCGAGGTGTACAACGTCGGCGGTGAGGCGGAACGAGAGAACCTGACCGTCGTCGAGCGCATCTGTGATCTGCTGGATGAACGCCGGCCTTTGGCGGACGATCGCAAGCGTCGTTCCTTGATTAGCTTTGTTGCCGATCGCCCCGGGCATGATCGGCGCTATGCCATTGATGCCAGCAAATTGCGCAGCGAATTAGGCTGGGTGCCGAAAGAGACCTTCGAGAGCGGTATCGCCCGCACCATCGATTGGTACCTCGCCCATCAAGATTGGTGTGCGCAAATCCGTGACGGCAGCTATCGTGGTGAACGTCTGGGATTGATGAGCTGAGTCGTCGTTCTAGCCCATCTTCGCCCTGCCATTTTTTCCGCATACCAGGTAGCCAATCGTGACCACAAATAGCGAACGCCGCGGCATTATTCTCGCTGGCGGTGCCGGCACCCGCTTGCATCCGCTGACGATTGCAGTCAGCAAGCAGCTGTTGGCGGTGTATGACAAGCCGATGATCTATTACCCCTTGAGCGTGCTGATGTTGGCCGGCATTCGGCGCATTTTGGTCATCAATACGCCGCATGAACAAGCGCAGTTTCAGCGCCTGTTGGGTGATGGTTCGCAATGGGGTTTGTCTATCGAGTATGCGGTGCAAGAGCAACCGAACGGACTGGCAGAGGCCTTTCTGATCGGTCGCGACTTCGTTGGCGGCGAACCTTCCTGTTTGATCCTCGGCGACAATATTTTCTACGGGCAAGGGCTATCGCAGTTGCTGACGCGCGCCGATGCGCGAACTATGGGCGCGAGCGTTTTTGGCTATTGGGTGCGCGATCCGCAGCGCTATGGCGTGGCCGAGTTTGGTGCAGATGGTAGGGTGGTGTCGATTGAAGAAAAACCGGCCCAACCGAAGTCCAACTACGCGGTGACCGGTCTGTATTTCTACGATGGCAGGGCCAGCGATTTCGCTGCGAAACTGAAACCGTCGGTGCGCGGTGAACTGGAGATTACCGACTTGAATCGCTGCTATCTGGAAGACGGTAGCCTGCAGGTGGAGCGCATGGGTCGCGGTTTTGCGTGGTTGGATACCGGCACCCACGAATCGCTGATCCAAGCGGGCAATTTCATCCAGACCATCGAAGAACGTCAGGGTCTGAAGATCGCCTGTCCAGAGGAAATTGCCTTCGAACAGGGCTGGATCAACAAAGAACAGCTGCTCCAACTGGCGGCACCGCTCGCCAAGAGTGGCTATGGCGATTACCTGCGCGGTTTGGTGCGCGCATGAAGACCTTTGAGACAACGCTGCCCGGCGTTACGGTGATTGAGCCTGCGGTATTTGGTGATGCGCGCGGTTATTTTTTTGAATCCTTTAACCGCGATCGTTTTGCCGCCGCCGGCTTGCCAACCGAGTTTGTGCAAGCCAATTCCTCAAGATCGGCACGCGGCGTGTTGCGCGGTTTGCATCATCAGTGGCCTAAGCCACAAGGCAAACTGGTGTGGGTGTTAGAGGGTAATGTGTTTGACGTTGCGGTCGACGCGCGACGCAGTTCTGCGCATTTTGGCCGCTGGTTTGGCGCCGAGTTGAGCGCCGAAAATCATCGAATGATGTACGTGCCGCCGGGCTTTTTGCATGGCTTTGTCGTGCTCAGCGAATACGCGACCTTCTCTTATCTGTGCACCGAGTTGTACGATCGCAGCTGCGAGGGTTCTGTGGTCTGGAACGATCCAGATATCGGTATTGAATGGCCCATTGCTGCGCCACTGTTGGCAGACAAAGACCGTCAGGCGCCGCGCCTAGCGGACGTTGCTGCCCATCTGTTGCCGAACTGAGAGCGAACGATGCGCATTTTGGTACTTGGGGCGGCGGGGCAGGTGGGTTTTGAGTTGGCGCGCAGCTTGGCTGGGATCGGGGAAATTTTGACCGCTGATCGGGTGGCCGATGCGACGCTGGGCGTGACTCTGGCGATTGATATCGGTGACCTGCACAGCCTGCGCGAGCGCATCATCGCGCTGGCGCCGCAGGTGATCGTCAACGCGGCGGCCTACACGGCGGTAGATCAAGCGGAAGATGAGCCGATCTTGGCTGATCGCATCAACCATCAGGCCCTGATCATCTTGGGTGCGGCGGCACTAGAGCTGGGTGCGCTGCTGGTGCACTACTCAACCGACTATGTGTTTGCCGGCGATGGCGTAGCACCCTATCTGGAAGATCATCCAGCCGCGCCGCAAAGTGTGTATGGCAGCAGCAAACTGGCCGGCGAACAAGCCTTGGCGGCATCCGGGTGTGCCTATGTGCTGCTGCGCACCGCGTGGGTATACGCGGCGCGTGGTCGCAACTTCCTGTTGACCATGCTGCGCGTCGCCGCACTGCGTGATGAACTCACGGTGGTCGATGACCAATTGGGCTGCCCGACCACGGCACGCTTTCTAGCGGACACCACGGCCACGATGGTGCGCCGTTGGCTTGACACACCGGTGGATGAACGCGCGGCATTGCAGGGGCCCTGCCACGTGGTCAGCGAGGGGCAAGTCAGCTGGTGCGGTTTCGCGCGCGAGATCATCGCGCTAGCCTTTGATCTTGGACTGTTACCTAAATTGACGCAGGTACGCGCCATCGGTACGGGTGATTATCCAGCCAAGGCCAAGCGTCCGGCATACTCGGTTTTGGACACCCAGCGCCTGCGCGCGCGATTTGCCATCACGCCGCCGTTATGGACGGTAGGTGTACAACAGACATTGTTAGAGCTGGCTCAAGCGCGCCAGTCCTTGTTGAACGTGGGATTTGAGGTCAATCGATGCTGATTCCGGTCATTTTGTCGGGTGGTGCCGGCACGCGCTTGTGGCCGGTGTCACGGCGCGCGTATCCAAAACCCTTTATGCAGATGGGCGATGGCGAATCGCTGCTGCGCAAAACCCTCAAGCGTGCCCAAGCGGTTGCGGTCGGCGGCGAAGTGATCACAGTCACCTCGCGCGATCATTTTTTCATTAGTCGCGACGAGTACCGCGGCATGATCGCCGATGCCGACGCACGTTTTCTACTTGAGCCGATGGGCCGCAACACCGCGCCGGCCTTGGCGCTGGCGGCGCTCGATATCAATCACCGGCATGGCCCCGATGCGCAAATGTTGGTGCTGCCGGCCGACCATTTGATTCGCGATTTAGATAGTTACGCCACCGCCGTGCGCGCCGCGCGCAGCTTGGCATCTGCAGGCTATTTGGTCACGTTTGGAATCGTACCCACCCGCGCGGAGACGGGCTTTGGCTACATTCGCGCTGGCGCTGCGCTGCAAGCGGGTCGACAAATCGAAGCCTTTGTAGAAAAGCCCGATGCAATGACCGCCCAGGCCTATGTCGACAGCGGCGATTACATGTGGAACTCGGGCATGTTCTGCTTTGCGGCGGGTAGCCTGTTGGAAAGCATGGCTGAAACCTGCCCGGCGCTGCTTGCCGCGGCGCGCCAGTGTTACGCCAAAGTGCATTCAGATGCGCTGCCGGTCGAGTTTGATCGCGATAGTTTTGGTGAGTTGCCAGACGTCTCTGTCGATTACGCGGTGATGGAAAAAGCCGCGCGCCGCGCTGTGGTGCCCGCCAGTTTTGACTGGAACGACATCGGCTCCTGGAAAGCGATTAGTGACTTAGACCCCGGCGATGACGCCGGGAATCGCACCATTGGGCCCGCTGTTCTGGTGGATTCGCGCAATTGTTATGTGCAATCCAGTGGCCGATTGGTCGCCGCGGTGGGCGTCGATGACTTGGTCATTGTCGATACCGGCGATGCGGTTTTGGTGAGCACCCGAGACAAAGCGCAAGCGGTCAAACAAGTGGTCGATGAATTGCGCTTGCAAAAACACGAGGCAGCCGATGTGCATGCCACCGTACATCGTCCATGGGGCAGTTATTCGGTGATTGAGGACGCGCCCGACTGCAAGGTCAAACGTTTGCTTGTGAAGCCGGGCCATGTTTTGTCCTTGCAAATGCACTACCGTCGTAGTGAACATTGGACAGTGATCTCTGGCACGGCGCGTGTAAGAGTCGGAGAACGCGAATTCGTGTTGAATCACAACGAATCAGTGTATATCCCCGTGCACACGCTGCATCGCCTCGAAAATGCAACAGATGAGGATCTGAAGCTGATCGAAGTACAGTGTGGCGAATATTTCGGAGAGGACGACATCGTCCGCTACGAGGATCGTTACGGGCGAGTAGCACCAAAGTTAGTCTAGCCCGATAGGCTGCGAGCCTCGCGTTCAGGTAAACTTCCATTACATTGTGGCAATTAGAAACGTCAGGAGCATTTAAGGTATGCGTATTGATTTGTTGGAAGATGATCCAGACCAAGCTGAGATGATCAGTCACTGGTTGACCGAAGAGGGCCACGATGTGCGGTGGTATCGTACGGGCGGCGACCTAACCCGCGCGCTGCATCGCGACGTTCCTGACGTACTGCTGTTGGACTGGGTGTTGCCAGAATCCAGTGGTATCGATGTGTTGACCTGGGTACGCCAGAGTTTTCTGGGTCGTATTCCGGTCGTGTTTATCACCGCGCAAGATTCAGAGGAACACGTGGTCACTGCATTGCAAGCGGGTGCAGATGATTATTTGGTCAAACCGCCCCGGCGTCGCGAGCTGTTAGCACGCGTGCAAGCCGTGGGTCGTCGGGCGGGTGCGATTCAACCAGCGGAAATATTGACCGGAACAGATCCGTATGTGGTTGATGTTGGCCATCGTATGATCAGTTTGCGTGGTAAGCCCGTTGATTTGACCAGCAAAGAATTTGATTTAGCTGCGTATATGTTTGCCAATGCGGGTCGATTGGTTAAACGCGGTGTATTGCTGGAGCGCGTGTGGGGTCGCAGTCAGACCATCACTACGCGCACGGTAGACGCGCACATCAGCCGAATTCGCAAAAAATTGGCGATTGATGAAACCAACGGCTGGCGTTTGATTTCGGTGTACCAGCATGGTTATCGATTGGAACGCGCAGCCTGATCCGCGTTCAATAGTTGACGCAAACGGAGCCCACATGGTCGATGACATGGTCCCTGAACCCTTACGGCGTCGCTATATCGACACCTTCCCCGACAAGTCCGCGGCCCTTTCGGCCGCGCTCGACTTGCTTGCCAATGGCGATGCTGCCGGGCCGCGATCCTTACGCGATCAGGCCCACAAACTTGCGGGCTCGGCAGGCATGTACGGTTTTGATGATGTCGGGCAGCTGGCGCGTGAAATCGTGCACAGCGTGGATGGCGGCACAGCTGATGCCGTTGGAGCGGGCTTAACACGCGATCTCATCGCTATTTTGAACTCCGCTAGCGTGCGCTTTGGTCTGTAGTTACAGGCCTTTGGTGCGCGGAAACCCGCGTCAGGGCATGGCCGGCTGCTAACCCGACCGTGCCCTGAGCGCGCGCAGGCCTCGCCGCGCTTTTAGACCACCAGCATCGGATGCGGATCATCAAGCTCCGACTCTTTCATCCAATAGGGCTTGATCCCGTAATGGTCATGCAGACGTTTTTCGTGGTCGCGGTCAACTAAGGCGTTCGGATCGTGTGTCGGTGTTTCCTGCATCCGGTCGCCGGGCAAGTTCAGTAGCACGATGTGATCAAACCAGTCGATGCCGGCGATCGATGCCGGTGTGACCAAGGCCTGGTGGCCGATCTGCCAATAGCTCGTGGTCACCACCAGGTAGCGTATGGCCCAGTTTGCATCGTCGATCAGCATTCCTTGCACCTGGCCAATCTCACCCTCATCTGTATGCAAGTGATAGCCCGACACCACATAGCAACTGCGCAGATGCGTGTCGTCGGGGTTGTGCTGTGCTTCCGGCGGGTCTGCCAGCAGGCTTACACTGTCAGGTTGCGGCACCACCACCGATGGCGTGGAGACGAACTCCGGCATCACCTGAGACGGGTGCGCGTCCTCGCCCCACAGCCCGGTGCCGATCCAATAGAAGGGATAGCGGTAATGCAGCGCGAAATCCTCTTCGTGCTGACGTGAGACCGGTTTGTTGGTGTCGATATCAGGACTGTTTCTAATTTCCTCGCGGGTCAAGGCAACCGGGATTGCTTTGTCCTGCCAGTCTGGACTGCCGATCGACAGCGGCGAGATCAGCACTTTGCGACTCGACAGCCAGTTGCCGGTTTCAATCACCAAATAGCGAACCACCCAGGCTTGATCATCAAAATAGAAATCCGTGACGTGACCAATATCGCCGTCCGTCGCGCGTAGCACAAACTTTTGCAGGTC
>Ga0105046_10015875_pt1 | contig 11568 bp, 11 predicted proteins | sample MAT03_FD_78385 | JGI IMG/M metagenome (GOLD analysis project Ga0105046, IMG submission 78385) | Freshwater microbial communities from Lake Fryxell liftoff mats and glacier meltwater in Antarctica - MAT-03 (megahit assembly) | ecosystem: Environmental > Aquatic > Freshwater > Ice > Liftoff...
CCTGCTCCCGGTTACCCCCGATCAAACGCACGCCGCGCGTCTCCATCCGGATGGCGGTATGAAGATCGAGTTCCCGGGCGGCGCGTGTACGGTGCCCGTGAGCGAGCTCATTGAGAAGCAGGGTGTCGCGGCGCAGTTGCCGATGATCGAAGCGCTGCGATACGATCCCGCTGGTCGGCTGTGGGCACAGCGATACGGGTTTCGCGAGGAACCGCGCAGCGTGGATGTCTTCGCCGCAGACGGCGACTACCTTGGCACTTTAGCCGGCAAGTCCTTGCCGCTCGGCTTCATCGGCGATGACATCGTGCTCTTCGCCGAGGTCGATCCGGACACCGACCTTCCGTACGTGGTGGCATACCGCGTCACCGGCAACGAACGTCCATAGCAGCGAACGCCAATAGCGACGAACGCCAGAAGCGACGCTGCGGCAAGGCTGGCGCGTCCGCAATATTTTGATGTCGCACCGACTGCGTGTCATCGCTAGCATGCGTCATGCCCGCGACTGACCGCGCCCCATCGTCCGCCACGCTACTCGACGCCCGCGCCATGCTCGAGCGGCACTTTGGCTACCCCGATTTTCGGAAGCCGCAAAAGCCGGCAATCGAAGCGATCATCACCGGACGCGATGCCCTGATCGTCTTGCCCACCGGCGGCGGAAAGTCACTCTGCTATCAGGTGCCCGCCCTCATGCGCGCCGGGCTTACGGTGGTGATCTCACCTCTCATTTCGCTCATGAAGGACCAGGTCGACGCGCTCGAACGGCGCGGCGTGCCGGCGGCGTTCATCAACAGCACGCTTGGTGCGAGTGCCGTCTCCGACCGACTCACGCGGGCGCAACGCGGCGAGTTGCAGCTGCTCTATCTCGCGCCGGAACGCATGGATGCCGGACGCACGCTCGACCGGTTGCGCGATATCGGCGTGGCCATGCTCGCGGTCGACGAAGCGCATTGCATCAGCGAATGGGGGCATGACTTTCGTCCCGCCTACCGTCGCATCGGCCGCATCCGCCACGGACTCGGCAATCCGCAAACCGTCGCGCTCACGGCCACGGCCACGCCGAGCGTGCGGGATGATATCGTGCGGCAGCTCGAGCTGCGCGATCACGTGGTGGTGGTAGGCGGCTTCGATCGCACGAACCTGTCGTATTTCGTCACCCCAACACGCACGCAGAACGACAAGGATAAAGCGGCGGTCGACGCGATTCATGCACACGCCGGACCGGCGATCGTGTACACACCCACGCGCAAAGCAGTGGAGCGCGTCACGCACGTGCTCACGCGCGCGCGGATTGGCGCGGTGGCCTATCATGCCGGCCTCGATGAATCGCATCGCCGTCGCGCACAGGATGCGTTCATGGGCGAAGCGTCGCGTGTGATCGTGGCCACGAGCGCGTTTGGCATGGGCATCGACAAACCCGACGTGCGGCTGGTGGTGCATCACGCCATGCCGGGCTCACTCGAAGCCTACTATCAGGAAGCGGGCCGAGCCGGACGCGACGGCAAGAATTCCTTGTGTGTCTTGTTGCACGCGTATCCCGATCGATTCACGCACGAGTATTTCCTCGAGGGTTCGCACCCCAACCGATCAGCCGTGGAAGTGGTGTGGCGAACGCTCCGACACGCCGCCGATCGCGATGGATTTGTGCCGCTCACGCTCGACGAGTTGCAGGCACGCCTCCCAAAGGCGGTCAACGAACGTCATGTGGGCGCGGCCGTTCGCGTCCTGGCGCAGCACGGTTGTCTCACGGTCGAGCCTCCGGACGCGAACAGGGTGTTTGTGCGGTTACTCGCGACGCCAACGCGCATCACCACCGAACTCGTCGGCGATCGCGCGTACGATCGTGAGGTGCTGCGCGCGCTGTGGCGATCGGTGGGCGGTCGCATTGAGGATGGTGCGTCCATCCATCTCGACGGTCTGCCTCCCGGACTGGGCGGTGCCACGGGCATCGTTCCGGTGCTCGAGCGCCTTGAGCACCAGCAGTTCGTCATTTGGGCTCGCTGTGGCGGCGGCTTCCGGCTCGAGGGCAGGGCCATCGTCGAAAATCAGGTGCCCGTAAACTGGCAGCTGCTCACCCGCCGACGCGCCGTCGACATGGACCGGCTCGACGCCATGCAGCGCTATGCGCAGACGCGCAGTTGCCGCCGAGCCTTCGTGCTCCGATACTTCGGAGATCCGGACGTGCGGACGGAGTGCGGAGCCTGCGATCGCTGCCTGGGCACCACTCCTGATGCGTCGCCCACGTCGACACGCGCGCGCACCACGGTGCGCCGCTGATGCCTTGCCCGTCATCCTTCGCACCAAGCGCCCTCATGCCGCAGTCCTTCAGTCGCTCGATGCTCGCCATCGCGGCGGCACTTGGCGCGATGTTTGCCTTCGCGTCGTGCAACACGCGTGATCCGGAAAGCGCCGATCTGATTCTGTTGAACGGGCGCGTCTTTACCATGTCCTGGCCCGATCCCGATCCAAACGGTATACCCAGCGATCGTGCACCGTATCGCGACGGTCAATGGCGACACGACGCCACGGCCGTTGCCATTCGCGGCGACCGCATCATGTGGGTGGGACGCGACGACGGCGCGCGCGCCTGGCGCGGTGCCAATACGCGGCTCATCGATCTCAATGGCGCCGCTGTGTTGCCCGGTTTGCACGACTCGCACGGCCATGTCGGCGAGCTCGGCGCCGCGATGTTCAAAGTCGACCTCATCGGCGTCCGCACACCGGCGGAAGCGATCGCGCGGGTAAAGCGAGTAGCCGACACCCTGCCACCGGGCTCCTGGATCCTCGGTCAGGGGTGGGACGAGGGCGCGTGGGCGAACCGATACCCGTCGGCCGGCATGTTGACGCGTGCGTTCCCTGATCATCTGGTGTACCTCCGCGGGCTGCATGGTTTCGCCGGGTGGGCCAATGATTCGGTCCTCGCGCGCGCCGGCATCACCGACTCCACTCCCGATCCAATCGGTGGAAACATTCTGCGCACCGTGAGCGGGGTCGCCACCGGCGTCGTCACACAACGCGCCGTTGCGCTGCTCGACGCCGCCGTGCCTCCGCTCACCGTGAAGCAAGCGAGCAACCATCTGCTGCGTGCGCTCGATTCGCTCGCGCGTGCCGGTTACACCATGGTGCACGATGCCGGCGTCGACGGATTGCATCTCGACGCCTACAGGCAACTCGCAAAACGTGATTCGTTACCAATTCGGGTGTATGCCATGTTGTCGGCACGCGACACCGCGCTCGCTCGCTTCTGGACCAGCAGCGGGCCCGACACCTCCACCGCGAGCAAACTCACCATTCGCACTGTCAAAGCCTACTACGACGGCGCGCTCGGCTCACGTGGCGCACGACTGCTCGAAGCCTACGCCGATCTTCCCGGCCACCTTGGCGTGAGCGGCTCGGGCTATGGTTTTGACACGAGCGTGGTGGCCGCCATGATGCGGTCGGGTTTCCAGGCCTCCATTCACGCCATCGGCGACGCCGGCAATCGCGAAACCATCGACTTGCTCGCCGCCGTCATGCGCGATGCCTCATCTACCCGCCTGCTTCGGCATCGCATCGAACACGCGCAGGTGCTCACACCAACGGACGCGCGTCGAGTCGCCGACCTCAAGCTCGTCGCATCCATGCAACCCCCGCACGCGATCGAGGACAAACCGTGGGCCATCGATCGCCTCGGCCCCACACGCATCCTTGGTGCGTACGCATGGCGCACGCTCCGTCGCGCCGGCGCCAGCCTCACGTTTGGCAGCGATTTTCCCGGCTCCGGAATCTCACCGTGGTACGGTTTCTACGCCGCGACCACCCGTCAGGACACCGCTGCCACACCCGGCGACGCATTCGTGCCCGCAGAACGGCTCACCATTGAAGAAACCGTCCGCGGCTACAGCACGTGGGCGGCCTGGGCCACCTTCAACGAACGGTCGGGTGGAACGATTGTAGTCGGGAAATGGGCCGATCTCACCATTCTCAACGCCGATCCGTTTACCACACTGCCGTCACGCCAGTGGCTGGATCATGGCGTCACGTTCACCATCGTCGGCGGGCGCATCGTCTATTCGGCGCCGACCACAGACACTGCAACATCCGCGACCGCCCGCTAGTTTGCCCTGCCTATGGACGACTCTCTCTACTTCTCAGAATCCCATCTCGCCGTGCGCGAGATGGTCCGTGCCTTTGCCCAAGAGCACGTAGCCCCAGTCGCGGCTCGCCACGACGCCGATTCCACCTTCCCCTGGGAAAACGTCAAACGCATGGGCGAGCTCGGCTTGCTTGGCATCCCGTGGAGTGAAGAACTCGGTGGCGCCGGCTTTGATACCATCGCGTTCATGATTGCCATTGAAGAACTCGCGCGTGTCGACGCTTCGCACAGCATCACGATTTCGGCGCACACCACGCTCGGCACATCACCCATTGTGTACTTCGGCACGCCGGAGCAGCAGCAGCGTTACATCCCGATGCTGGCGGCCGGCAAGGTGCTCGGCGGCTTCGGACTCACCGAAGAATCGGCCGGCAGTGACGCGGGTGGCACACGAACCACCGCTGTGCGAAAGAATGGTCACTATGTGCTCAACGGCTCGAAACGTTTTATCACGCACGCCGGCGTGGGCGAAGTATTTGTGGTAACCGCCGTGACTGATCCCGAGAAGGGTACCAAGGGAATCTCGTCGTTCATTCTGACGAAAGACACGTGTGATCTGGATGCCTGCAAGGCGCTCGGCATCGGTCATGATGCGTCGCTGCCGAACATGGCCGGATTCCGCGCCGGCAAAAAAGAGGACAAGCTCGGCTGGCGCTCGTCCGACACGCGCGAACTGCTGTTCGACAACGTTGAAGTGCCGGCCGAGAACCTGCTTGGCACGGAGGGGCTTGGGTTTATCAACTTCATGAAGACGCTCGATGCCGGCCGCATTGGCATTGCTGCGCTGTCGATTGGTATCGCGCAGGGCGCCCTTGATGAAGCACTCAAGTACGCGTCGGTACGCAAGCAGTTCGGCCAAACCATTGCGTCGTTTCAGGGCATCGCGTTCCAGCTGTCGGATATGGCCACGGAGCTCGAGGCCGGCCGTCACCTTGTGTACCACGCCGCCTGGCTTTCGCAAAACGGCAAGCCGTTTGGCAAGGAAGCCGCGATGGCCAAGCTGTTCTGCTCCGAGCTCGCCATGCGTTCCACGCTCAAAGCCGTCCAGATTCACGGCGGGTATGGCTACACCAAGGACTATCCGGTCGAGCGGTTCATGCGCGACGCCAAGATCGGCGAGATTGGCGAGGGAACCAGCGAGATCCAGCGAATCGTGATCGCGCGCCATTTGCTCAAGGAACTGGCGGGCTGACGCGCGGCACCGTATGTTGTGGTGTCCGGCAATTCGGTCTGTCTGACCGGGCTGTCGAGGTGAAGGTCCCGAAGGCTCGCGCGACTCGCGGGCTTTCGTTGTTTCGGCGGGTGTCGTGCGCGCCAGCGTGCTCACCACGTCACCGCCGCACACCCCATCGCGCGTCCCGTGCCCACATCTCGATCGCACGCCGTCATGTTCTTCACCGGTTCTCGTCGCCTTTGGCGCGCGCTTTGCGCGCGCACTGCGGGAGAGTGTGGTGCGTACCTTTCAGGGTACCGCGCTCGCTCCGAGCGTCCGGACGTGACTGGAGTGGACGATCGCGCGCGATTGGCGGAGAGACCGGTCGTGAACTCAGGCGAGGCGCATTCGGCGCCCCTGACGCTCTCCTTGCCCTTTGCCCAACGTCAGGATCGGACGCGCGCGGAGTCGCCGTGCCCCCGACCGACGTGGTCCCTCGATGAAACGCGAGATTCTCGTCAACGCCAACCCGCGCGAAACGCGGGTCGCTATCCTCGAGGACGACCTCCTCGTTGAACTGCTGGTCGACCGGCCCGATGCTCGGCGCATGGTCGGCGATGTGTACCTTGGCAAGGTCGAGGCGGTGCTCCCGGGCATCCAGGCCGCCTTCGTCAATATCGGGACAGAAAAAGCCGCGTTCCTGCACGCGTCGGATATTGTCGTCCCCGATGACGACTCCGATCCAGACGACGACGATGACGATGACGACGCCCCGAGTGGCGGTCGTCGTCCGAAAAAGGAGTTGCCGCCGATTCAGGACGTGCTCAAGCGCGGCCAGGATCTGGTCGTGCAGGTCTCCAAGGAGCCCATCAGCACCAAGGGACCTCGCGTCACCGCGCAGGTCTCGCTGGCCGGTCGATTCCTCGTGTACATGCCGTTCGCCAGTCGCGTCGGTGTCAGCCGAAAGATCGGCGAACGCAGCGAACGCCAGCGCCTGCGGCAAATGCTCACCGAACTGCTGCCGCCTGACGCCGGTGGGGTGATCGTGCGCACGGTCAGTGAAGACGCCACGCTCGAAGTGTTCGAGCGCGAACTCAACTCACTCATCGCCGCGTGGAAGCGCATCAAGCGCAAGAATCAGTTCTTGCGTGCACCGGCGCTCATTCATCGCGAAACCAATGTAACGCGCGGGCTCGTGCGTGACGTGTTCTCCAGCAAGGTGGACGCGCTCACGGTGGACTCGCGTCAGGTTTATAACGAGATCGTCGAATACCTGACCGGTATTGCGCCGGACCTGGTCGACCGGGTGCGCATGTACGAAGAACCGGTGCCGCTGTTTGACAAGTTCGATGTTGAAAAGGAAATCCGCGACTTGTTCAAGCGGCGCTGTGATCTGCCGTCCGGTGGGTATCTGATCATCGAACAAACCGAAGCGCTCGTCTCTATCGACGTGAACTCCGGCCGCTACACCGGCAAGAAGGATCCGGAAAAGACGATCTTCCGTACGAACAGTGAGTCGGCCAAGGAGATCGCGCGGCAGTTGCGGTTGCGGGATGTGGGCGGCATCATTGTCTGCGATTTCATCGACATGGAAACGCAGGCCAATCGGGACCGCGTGCTGCAGGAGTTGCGCACCCATCTCGCTCGTGACCGGGCGCGCACCAAGGCGTTCGCCGTGAGCGAGTTGGGCCTCATCGAAATGACACGCCAGCGAGTGCGGCAGAGTCATTGGCAGAGCATGACCGAGGCGTGCCCCACGTGCGCTGGTACCGGTCGGGTGTTCTCACCGGAGACCATCGTGCGCCGCCTGGAGCGGGCCGTGACGCGCATGGGCGCCGAGGGGCGGAAGGACGCCATGCTGCTGCGGATGCATCCAGACATCGCGCTGCATGTGCTGGAAGAAGAGCGTGACCTGCTCAAGCGGTTGGAGAAGGTGGCCGGCTTCTCAGTGGAAATGCGGGACGATCCGTTGCTCAAGCCCGACGAGTACCGTCTGATAGTCAAGGGCGCGGAACGCGACGTCACCCAGCAGTACGCGCTCGCGTAGTCCGGAAGGCTGCAACGTGTTGTACCGTCAAGCGTTGACAGCCCGATGCGTGCAGGATATGTTTCTGGGCTTGATATGGGCGCTGACCGACTATGCTCGGCGTCCCCTCACAGGGGTGCCTTCCCGTCGGGGCACGATGCCCTCTTTACAGTCTTGAGCAATATGAGCTACGCCATCATCCGCACCGGCGGCAAGCAGTTCCGGGCAGAAGCCGGCAAGACCCTTCGCATCCCGTCGTTGATGGGTGATGCGGGCAGCACCGTGGAGTTCAACGAAGTCCTGCTCGGGTCCGATGGCACGACCACGCGCACCGGCGTTCCCACGCTATCGGGCGCGACCGTGACTGCGGAAATCGTCAAGCACGGCAAGGACGACAAGATCGTCGTCTTCAAGTTCAAGCGCCGCAAGAACTATGCGCGCAAGCAGGGACACCGTCAGAAGTTCACCGAAGTCCGCATCACGGACATCGTCCTCGGCTAACCGTTGCGGCACCGGAGATTGTCTTCGGTGCTTTGGAGATAGACATGGCTCATAAGAAAGGCGTCGGCTCTTCGCGCAACGGTCGGGATTCCAATCCGCAGTACCGTGGCGTCAAGAAGTTCGGCGGAGAGTTTGTGACGGCGGGAACCATCATCGTGCGTCAGTGTGGCACGAAGTGGCACCCCGGCCGCAACGTCGGGCTTGGCACCGACTACACCATCTATTCGCTGGTTGACGGTGTCGTCCAGTTCGAGCACAAGAACAAAAAGCGCCTCAAGATTTCGGTCATCCCGGTTGAGTATGAGATCGAGATCGAGACGGTCGCTGACGAACCCGTGACCGCCTGATTCTTCGGCGTTCGTCGCTGGGATTTACGAACGGCCCCCGGTCATCATGATCGGGGGCCGTTTGCGCTCAGACGCACCGTCCGGCGACTCACGGCGCAACATCGCGCGCCACCGCGCGTAGTGATCGGTACCCCTTACCTGTGGAGCGTGGAAACATGGCACTCTGGGACCGAGTCAAGGATGGCATCGACAAAGCCAATCGTGTCGCGCAGGACGCGATAGACGAAGGCAAAACCCGCATGGACGCCCGGAAGACCCGCCAAGCCGCCGACGAGGCCGCCGAGTCGCTGGGCTACGCGGTATTCCGGGCTTGGCAGGCGGGCAAATCGCTCGACGAGCAGAGCCTCGAGCGTCTGGCGCGTGCGCTGAGAGACCACGAGCAAGAGGCGGTCCGGCTGGAGTCCGCCACGCAGGACGCCGCCGAGTGGCGTCGGCGCACTGGGACGGCCGATTCAAAGGCCCCGGCCGACGCCCCCTCCGGCGCGCGCGCCGCCCCCGCGCCGGGACCAAACGATCCGCCGGCAGCCCCGCCAGCGAACTGACGTGACAAAACGCATTAACGCGCTGGACACCGCTGCGTCTACCTCCACGTGTATATGACCGAGGCGGACCGAATCAAGGACGCGGCGGTAGACCAGGAGCTCCTCGAGCGCTGGCACGCTGGCGATGAACGGGCAGCCACCGCGCTGGTCGAGCGTCACGCCACGGCGCTGGCGCGGTTCGCGCTCAGTCTCGGCGTTCGCGACAATCTCGATGAGTTGGTGCAAGATACATTTGTCAGGGCGTTTGCGGCGTTGAATTCGTTTCGGGCCGACAGTTCGTTGCGTACATGGTTGTTCACAATCGAGCGGCGACTTGTACTTGATCGTCGCCGGGCGGCACGGCGTCAGCCCGACATCGTGGAGGTGATGCCGGAAGACGCAGCAACAGGCTTTCACGCGCTTGACAGCATGGTGGCGAGTGAGACCGAGGAGCGGGTGCGTAATGCACTCACACGGTTGTCGCCCATGCAGCGCGATGTGTTCACGTTGCGGGTACAGGAAGGTCGGGCATACAGGGACATTGCAGAGATTCTCGGGACTACCGAAGGCGCGGCCCGGGTGCATTATCACAACGCGCTCCGCGCGGTGAAGGAGTGGATTCATGACTGAGTGCTCAAACGTCGACGTGCAGGATCTGCTGCCCGAGTTCGCGGCTGGCGAGTTGCCTGCGCGCGAACGTGAGTCAGTTGAGTTGCATCTGGCGTCCTGCGCGCCCTGTCGCGCCGAGCTCGACGTGCTCGTCGCGGTGCTGAACGCGCGTCCGCTGCCTCCGGTGATGAATGTTGCCGCGATTGTGGCGGCGCTGCCGCGTCCGGCCGTGGCCAGCATGATCACGGGAGATTCGCCCGCGCCGTTCCGCGTGATCGCTGGTGGGCTGAATGAGCGCGTGCCGAGCATGCAGCCGGCCGCGCGCCCCAAGCGCACGCGGCCCTCGATGTTCGGCTCATCGCTGATGCGTTTCGCGGCCGCGCTCACGCTGGTGTCTGTGGGTGGGCTGTCGATGATCGTGGCGAATCGCAATCGCGAATCGTTTGTCGATGCCGCTGCTTCGTCTGTGGTGATGTCTGATTCGGCGTATCTGGTGGCGTCACTGCCCGAGCCGTACGCGCCGGGCTCAATTCCGGTGCAGACGGTGGTGTCGGTTGCGCCGTCCGTGCTGCCGATTCAGGAGCTGTCCGATTACAGCGACGATGAGTTGGCGTTGCTGCTGGAACGTCTTGACGCATGGGATGGAGCGCTGCCGGTGGAACCGGTGAAGAGTCCACCGCCCGCGTCGCCCTCAAGCGACACATCGATTCAGGAAGGCGCATGAACACGCGCATGAGCACGCGGATGAGCACGCGATTGAACAACCGCTTTGCACGTCGCATCGCGCGTTATGTTGGAGCGGCGATTGTCGCCGTGTTGTGCGTTGCGGTGGCACCGGGCATGGAGCTGCTGGCGCAGAGCGGGCCTCCACCGTCGCGTCAGCAGCGCGGTACGTCGACCCGCGGTGATCGCGAGATGGAGCAGCAGGTGCAGCGCCGAATCGGCGCGATGCTCAAAGAGCGTCTGTCGCTCACCGATGAGCAGCTCACGCAGCTTGAAGAGGTCACGAAAAAGTTGGATCGTGATCGCCGCAGCGTGCGGAGCGAAGAGTATCGATTGCGTTCCACCATGCGTGCGCAGTTGCTCGCCGGTGATTCTGCGTCCAACGACACGATCGCGTTGCTGCTCGAACGCATGCCGCGCCTTGAGCGTCGCAAGATCGACCTGATGGAAGCGGAGCAGAAGGAACTGGCGCAGTTCCTGTCGCCGCTGCAGCGCGCACGCTATGTGGCGTTGCAGGACGAGATCCGTCGCAACATGGACGAGATCCGGGAGAAGCGGGAAAGTGCGCCACCGGGCTCCGGCAGTCGCACACCGCCGCCGGGCACCAGTGGCCGTACACGACCGCCGTGGGTGCGTCCGTAGCGAGCAGTCAAGCACAGGTTTGCGTTGTGGTGCCTGCCACGTTTAACTTGAACATGTGTGTTGTGTGTGCACATACCCGGGTGGCGGAACTGGTAGACGCAGGGGACTCAAAATCCCCCATCTTCACGGATATGCGAGTTCGATTCTCGCCTCGGGTATAGAGGAAAACACGTCATACTCGGCTCTGGCCGGGGTGGCGTTGCTCTTTTGCTGTGACTTGTACTGTGTCTTGTGCAGGCAAGAACGTGAAAATGGGGGCCCATCGCGGCGCCCCTCGTTGATTTCTACATTAGCCCAGCATTCAAGCGGGCTGCGAGCATCCTTCCGCGCTATCGCACCGGTTGGAGAGCCTCGCCTATGATCCCGCGCCGAGTGTACACGGCCTCGTGCCCGGCGTGCTCTACAGGATTGAACCAAACAGGTGCGCAAGCGGTACGCTTTGTGACTCCGTCAGGTACTTTCGAAGCACCGCCAAGGCCCCGGGCGCCAGAAACCGGCGCGCTGCGTCCCGTCGATGTGTCTTGGTGCCGGGGATCCGCACGTCCCCGCAAATCAGGTCCACGTCCCGGTATTCAACCCTTAGCGCGCCGCCCGAATCACTACCGGTGGCCTACCAAAACGCATGGAGGGCGATGGTGCTCGCGAGCGACGCGGTTCGATCACCAAAGCGGGGAACGCGCACTGCCGGCATGTCTTGGTTCAAACCGCCTGGTCGTATCGATTGCATCCGAAGATTGGCCCGCCGCTCGCGATGCGCCAACACGGGTAACCGCCGAGCGTGACCCTGCACGCGTGGAAAGCCCAACAACGCGTGTACACGATGTACCATCGACTCTGGATGCGTCGCGGGCTAAAGATCGCCGTGGTGGCCGTCGCGCGCGATTTCAATCACCCCACCCCGATTGAAATTCCTA
>Ga0105046_10015876_pt1 | contig 11568 bp, 6 predicted proteins | sample MAT03_FD_78385 | JGI IMG/M metagenome (GOLD analysis project Ga0105046, IMG submission 78385) | Freshwater microbial communities from Lake Fryxell liftoff mats and glacier meltwater in Antarctica - MAT-03 (megahit assembly) | ecosystem: Environmental > Aquatic > Freshwater > Ice > Liftoff...
TACAAGTCCATCTGCGATGCCGAAGCCCGCGTGGGTTAGAGGCACGCCAAACGCTTCATCACTAAAGACCATGCGGGGTGACGCTGGTGCCAGACTTCCGAAGTCTGGTTTCATCCTCAACGATGATTATTCATTGGCGAGACTTCGGAAGTCTTCGACGCGAAGAGTGACTTGCTGAATCGGCAATCAACGTTCACAGCTCCGTGGGCCTCTTCTTTGCTTCCTTTGCGACCTTCTGTTTCCCCACTGAATTGGACTGAATGGGGGCCGTCTGAAATTCGAAGTCGAGCGGAGATGTTGAACAGAACCCAGGAAAGAGAGTAAAGGGGAGAGGTCCGCGATGGGCGGCATCACTCTGTCTCCGCGGTCTCGTGGCTCAACTTTCGAAAGCGAGATTCCGCCGACGGTCGGGAAGCATCCACGAGGCCACTGGGTTGAATCGTCCTGCCATGCCATGAGCTGGGTCAGGGAATGGCAGGCTCCGATCAGAGATGGCAACGCATGTCGCCACCTCTCAACCAGAAAAGCGTCAATCAGTGATCGTGCCCATGGTCGTGGTCGTGCGCTGCTCCAAATACCGGGCTCTTCGGATCGCCCCGGGCAATGATGTACGCCAGCAAGTCGACAATCTCGTCTCGCGTCAGCTTGTCGAGCAGCCCCTTCGGCATGATCGAGGTCGCCGACTTCGTTCGTGATTCGATTTCGCTTTTCTTCAACGTGACAGCTGCGGTCTGGGCGAGAGGGTTCTCCAAGAGCTGAATCGAGTCGCCAGTTTCTTGGATGATCAAGCCGGTGAGGACTTTGCCCTCTTGGGTCTCAATGACGTAGCTCTGGAATTTCTCATTGATGTTCGCTGAGGGTTCGAGGATCGATTTCAGAATGTCGACGGGCTTCTGCTTGGCATCCAGCTTGGACAGGTCCTGGCCCACGTCTTGGCCGACGCCGTTCAGCTTGTGACATGCAACGCAGTTCGTGGCGGCGAAGATCTGCTTGCCGTTCCCAAAGTGACGACCCCCGTGAGTGACCTCTTCCAAGAGCGGGGTGAGCTCCTCGATCGTCCACGCCTTGCGAGGGCGGTTGAGCTTGAGCAGGTTGTCCTGTGCGACCATCGAATTCGCTGCCAGGTACTTTTCGGGGTCGGCCTCGTAAGCATCGAGATCGGCCACCACAAACAGTGCCCCGTACATCCGCCGCCAGTGTCCGGGATACGTGCAGACATACGGGTAGATTCCTGGCTGAGTCGGCACATTGAAGCTCAGCTTCTGCTGGTTTCGAGGTTGGAGCAAAATGCTCTTGAGCAGAATCTTGTCCGAGTTGGGGACATAGCTACGCTCCAGAGCCCCGGGCTGGGTGGCTTGAGCTTCGGCGAGCAGGCCGACCTCTTCGAGAGCACCCGGCTGAGTGATGACGAAGTTGTGCGGCATGATGTCGGTGTTCTCGAACAGGAACTCGACCGGTTTCCCAGCCTGTACCACGAGACGTTCCTTGTCGTACAGCATCTGATCGGGCACGGTCCCGACGCGAAGAATACGAACGCCGATCTCGCCGAGCCGTTGCCGCATTGCCTTCCCCTGGTCTGCGGGCAGCAGCGAAGTCAGCTCGTATCCGAACTGAATCGCACTGAGGGCTTGCGGAGAGGTTCGCTCGACAGGAGGCAGCGGTGCGAGGTAACCCAACACGGACTCCAGCAACGGTTGAGCCTGATCCGCAACCCATTCGGACTTCGGCAGCCGCTGAATCGCATCGATCGCCACCGAGCGATCCGTTCCCGCCAGGGCAAACTTCGCCAAGTGCTTAAACGTGTTGGCTTCTTGCCCGCGAACCGTCGTCAGCGCCACCATCGCTGAGCGGCGGATGAGGGCCTCGGCACTCCCCGCTTCCAGTTCGAAGTCAGACTTCGGTTCCGGAGCGGGAAGGTTCTTCTGGACAACGATCTCTTCCCGATTGGCATCCAGAACTGTGAGGGCAAACCCATCCAGTCGCTGATGAAGTCCATCGAGACGGTTGTAGATCGTAATTCGTTCGATCGGATACTCCGCTCCCAAGTCGACTTCCCACCACGGATTGGCTGCATTCTCCGGTGTATGCGTCTGACCGCCATCGCCCCAGCTGGGACTGGTCTGGCCGTCGATGGCCCGTGCGGCATCACCGCCATGCGAGGTGGCAGACTGTTTCGCCGAGCCTCGCCGAGCGATGTTGGCGCCATCGCTATAGACTTCGACCTCCGCCAGTGTCAGTGTCCCATTGCGAGGAAGCTCGATCCGCACATAACGACCGAACGAGCCTTTACTGCCCGCCTGGGCAGTCCGCAGGTTCTCTGGGAGTCCGTCCAGCAGCAGTTCAACTTTGGGATAAAGGGCTGCTCGAACGCTGGGATCGCGGATCATCGGCATGGCAGTGACGAGGTCTCGCAGGGACCGGCCCGATTGCGTGGCAAGTGCCCATGACTGATCGACGGAGCCGTCAGCTGCGATCTTAGCGACGTAGCCAAGTTGCCGAGTCAGCGGCTGCTTTGACTCGGTGGCCATCTTCTCTAAGAGCGGCCCGGCCTGCTGTTGCTCCTCGGTTGTCAGGCGGGTGAGCACACGCATCAGATCGAACGCAGTCGTCTCGTCACCACTCGACGTGGCATCGAGACCAAGTACTTGCTGCACGAGAAACTCCGCGGCCGAAACTTGCTTGGCCTCCGCCAGAGACCGGAGTACCGACTCGCGGAGTTCATCCCGGACACCCGGACGCAGGAGAAGTTCCTGTGCCACCGAGCGATAACGGGCGGTGTTCGCGGGCGTCGACTCGCTGTGAACCAGATCGCCCGCCAATGTGACGAGTTCATCCGTACTCATCGTTTGAAACAAGTAACGCGTCCCCACCGGGGTCGTCATTGCGATCGGCAGTCTGGCATCAATCGCCGACTTCCAGATCGGTTCGAGAGTCTTCATCGTCTCGCCGCTGATGTACTCGACGGCGCGGTCCTTCGGCTGTTGCTCACGAGCGATCAGCACCACTTCGACCGCCTCGGGAACGGTCAGGAAGCTCGCCGTGCGAATCGCTTCGGCACGGACGCGCGGATGAGCATCGGCAGCTGCGATGCGCAGCAGATCGAGTGCGTTCGGCACACGATCGAGCCAATTGCAAAGGACTCGCCCCGCAGCGGCACGGGCGTTGTGGTCTTTGGACGAAAGCATCCTCTTTAATAGGTCCAGGTTCACGACGTCGTGATACTGATGCACCCACAGTGCTTCCATCATGTGGTGTTCGAATTGCGGATCTTCCGAGCCGAGAGTTCTGGCCCAAGACTGGACTTCTCCAATCACGTCGGAAGTCGGGCGTCCGCTGAGTTCAATCTTGGCCCGGTATCGCACTCGGTCATACGGGGACTTCAACAGCTGTACTAGTTGCTGTACGGACTTCTGCGTGAATGATTCGTTCTTGACCAGTGGTCTCCCCGTCGCGGTCACGCGGTACACACGACCGTGAACACGATCGCGATTTGGGTCACGCAGATTGTGTTGCATGTGACCGATGATCGGGTTCTGCCAATCGCCGAAGTACAACGCTCCATCCCCGGCGATCTCCAAATCGGTGGGCCGGAAGTTCGGGTCGGTCGACGAGACGATCGGCTCCACCTCGGTTCCGGTAATCGTGCCGCCGTCCTCTCGCAGCTGATATTGCAAGATGCCTTGCAGGCCGATCACGTTGCCGACCAGCAGGTTGCCCTGCAAGTCCTCGGGGAAATGCTCGCTCGACAGGATCTCCGTTCCCGAAGTCGGTCGCGTCCGCTGCTGATAGATCTGCGGCGGCGTGGCGTGCTTCTGCGGGAAGTTCATGTTGCCGGAGAAAAGCCAGCCGGGGTACGGCTGTGAACCTGTTCCGTCGTGAACGATGTCATTCCCCCAGCGGTCCCAGACGTGCCCGTGCGGGTTCGCGAATCCATGCGTGACATAGACGCCAAACTTCTGGGTGCGCGGCTCATAGCGGAAGACACCGCCGTTCGCACAGCGAGCTGGCGGTCCCCAAGTGGTCTCCACCTGGGTGTGATGGAAGGTGCCTTCCTGAAAGTAAAGCGCCCCACCTGGATCGAGAGAAAAACTATTGGCTGCATGATGCGTGTCCGCCGAGTCGAGGCCGTCGAGGACGCGGATCGTCACGTCCGCCTTGTCGTCTCCATCGGTATCCTTGAGGAACAGCAGATCGGGCGTATTGGCCACCAGCACACCGCCTCCATAGAACTCGAACCCGGTGGGGTTGTGCAGGTCGCCCGCGAAGGTGATGCACTCATCAGCTGTGCCGTCTCCGTCGGTGTCTTCGAGGATCAGCAGTGAGTCGTTGATCGGATCTTTGGGCTTCCAGTGGGTATACATCGGCCAACACGCGACCCACACCCGGCCCTTGGGATCGACCGCCATCTGAACCGGGTTAATCAGCTCGGGGAACTGCTTCTCACTCGCGAAGAGTTTCACTTCCATCCCCGGGTGGATGGTCATCTTCGAGATGGCTTCTTCACCGCCATCGAGGAACAGATGCGTCCCGTTCGGCCCTTCACCGAGCTTGTTGGAGATGACCGGGATGAACGGCTCGGTCTGGGTGTCATCGACGACGATGTCCCCCTTCCCTTGGGCGATCGACCAGATGCTTGCGTCGCGCAAGGCGGTCATCTGATCGAGAATCAGCATCTCACGCTGAGCGACCACGCGGTTGGTCTGCTTCTCGGGTTCGAACGAGAGGTCAGCTCGTCCTCCGAAGATTGAGAAGCCATCGGTCGTGCGGTAGCGGTTGAACCAGTGCAGGTCTTTGTCTTTGATCGCTTCGATCAACTTCGAATCGAGCGGCTTTTCGGGCTTCGCGCGAGTCTTTGGATCGAGACTTTCCAGGGTCGACAAGATCGTGCGAGCCAATCCTTGAGAGGCTCCCCAACCCGCATGCAGACCGTTGATCGTCGAAGACAGCGGCGCCGTCGACAGGTCCACGACGACGACTTGATTGGCGGCACCGACCTCGCCCATCGCCTTCGAGTACATGGCGATCCGGGAATTGATCTCCGCATGGCGTGCTGCTTCGAGTGCGTCCGCTGTCTTCGTCCCGAAGATCGGATGCTCGTACTGGTCGGTCATCTTCGCGGGCGTGATCAAGACCAAGCGCGGGCCCGACTTCCCGTTGTATTTCTCATTCAGCGTGTGCTTCACGAACCCATCGAGTTCTTGCTTAAACCCCTCCAGCCCCGCCTCACCGCGCCAACTTTCGTTGTACCCGAAGAATGCGAAGACGACATCGGCCTCACACTTCGTCAGCCACGCGTCCGGAGTTCCAAAATCCTGCGACCGCAGCCGCAGATTCAACTCGTCCCCGGAAAACCCCAGGTTTCGAAACGACAGCTTGTGTTCTCGAAACCGCGTCTGGAACACCGCCTCGAACTGCCCGTCGTGCTGTAGCCGCTCGGCCATGGTATTGCCGATCAGGCACACATGATCGCCGGTATGAAACCCGAACTGGCTGCTCGGCTCCGCTGCCTCTGCGGAAAACGAGACCACCAGACACCACAGAAGAAATGAAGCTCCGCACTCAAAACGATTCATCGAAGCCGTCCCCACGAGTCCATTGAAACACTTGCATGTGTCCACATTGACCCAACAATAACGTCCTCTTGGAATGGATAAAAGTGGGCCATTCCGAATGCCACAGCTGACTCCGTAGTCATCCGCCCAGCGACGGCTTTTTCATGTGCCACTCCGTCGCCCCCTCATACATCCTCGCGGCTCGGAGCAACTGCTCCTCCGCGAAGTGCGGGCCAAGAAGTTGCAGTCCAATCGGCAATCCACTTTTCGACATCCCACATGGAATCGAAAGTCCCGGGATACCCGCGAGGTTCGCGCTGAGGGTGTAGATATCTTGCAGGTACATCGCCAGCGGGTCAGAGGTCAGGGCTCCGAGCTTGAACGCCGGGGTTGGCGTGACGGGCGAGACGATGAGATCGACTGACTGAAACGCAGTGTCGAAATCCTCGCGGATCAGGCGGCGGACCTTGAGCGCTTTGTTGTAGTATGCATCCACATAGCCCGCCGAGAGGGCGTAGGTCCCGAGCATGATGCGGCGTTTGACTTCGTCGCCGAACCCTTCGGCTCGCGATGCCGCGTACATCTCAGCCAGGTTCCCGAACTCCGCCGCGCGGTGCCCGTAGTGGACCCCATCGAACCGCGACAAGTTGCTCGACGCTTCGGACGATGCGACCAGATAGTAGACGGCGACGCAGTACTTCGACCTCGGCAGCGAGACATCGACTACCGTCGCCCCGAGTGATTGATAGACCTTGATTGCCTCCAGCACGGCCTGTTCAACTTCGGGATCGAGCCCCTCGACGAAGTGCTCGCGAGCCACGCCAATCCTCAACCCCTGCAGCGGCTGATCGACGGCCTGCGTGTACTGCGGCACGGGACGATCGACCGAGGTCGAATCGCGGCGATCATGCCCGGCGATCGCCTCCAGTAGCAGGGCTGCTCCAAACACATCCCCAGCGAAAGGGCCGATCTGGTCGAGAGAACTCGCATATGCCACCAAGCCATACCGCGACACCCGACCATACGTCGGCTTCATCCCCACGATGCCGCAAAACGCAGCCGGCTGCCGAATTGAACCTCCCGTGTCCGACCCCAGCGAAAGAGGTAACATCCCCGCTGCGACGGCAGCTGCGGAACCTCCGCTGGAGCCGCCGGGAGTGTGGTCGAGGTTCCATGGATTGTGGGTTGGGCCGAATGCGGAGTTCTCGCACGACGACCCCATCGCGAACTCATCCTGATTCAGCCGCCCGAGCAGGACTGCCCCCTCGCTCTTGAGCCGCTCCGCCGCATGCGAGTCATATGGCGAGACGAAGTTCTCCAGGATGCGGCTGCCGCAGGTGGCGGTGGTGCCCGTGACGCATATGTTGTCCTTGAGAGCGACGGGGAGGCCCGCGAGTAGTCCGACCGGTTGTCCGGCTTTACGTTTGGCATCGATCGCTTCGGCCTGGGCCAAAGCCAACTCAGCATCAGTTCGGAGGAACGCCTTCACGCGACCGTCGAGGGCTGTGATGCGGTCGAGGCTCTGGCGCACGAGCTCGGTACTGGTGACCGCACCGGAGAGGAGTGATTGATGAAGCTCGCGGGTGATGGTAGGCATGGCTGAGCGGCTTGATCTTCAAAGTGGCGAGCGGGACGGCGCCAGCCCGCCGAGTTCTGGTGTGCTGGTATTCTGTGAGCGGCAGGGCGCTAGCCGCCGGTTCCCCTGAATCGTGCGCCGAACAGAGCCGGCGGCTAGCGCCGTGCCGCTCACCCCGCATCAATGATCTGCGGGACGAGAAAACAGCGCCCATCCGACTTAGGGGCATTCAACAGCGCCGCCTCGCGGGACAACGACGGAGTCGGCACATCCTCGCGCAGGACGTTCTCGATCTCTAACGGGTGTGCCAGCGGAGTCACCCCATCCGTGTTCAACTCGCCGAGCATTTCGACGTACCCCAGCACCTGCCCCAGCTGCTGTGTGAAGCGGTCGACATCCGCCTCCGACAACTGCAGCCGGGCGAGTTTGGCGACCTTGCGAACTTGATCGGCGGTGAGTAACTCGGACATGGGGGGGCAATTCGCGGCGTCAAGGGAGGGCGAAGCTCCTGCTGAGCGGCTTTTGAAGGTCGGCGTCGTTCCTGGAGAGCGGCTCAGCAGGAGCTTCGCCCTCCCCGACAAACAACCTCTTCTACTTCGTCAGCGTCTGAATCCGGCAAAGATACATGTCCGAGGTCAGGAACAGCTGGTCGCCGTTGGGGCCGCCGAGCTTGCAGTTGGCGGTTTTCTCGCCAGTGCTGACCCGACCGAGCAACTTGCCGTTCGGGGCGAAAACGTAAACGCCGCCGGGGCCGGTCGCGAAGAGGTTCCCCTGCGAGTCGACATCCATGCCGTCCGGTAGACCGGGCAACCCCTTCTTGAAGTTGTCGGTCGCATCGTAGAACAGCTTCCCCTCGCCGAGTGTGCCGTCTTCTTTCACGGGGAACGACTTCCAGATCGCCGCTTCAGGATCAGACTGAGCCACGTAGAGCGTCTTCTCATCGGGCGAAAAGGCGATGCCATTCGGGCGGGTCATCTCCTTGGTCAGCAGTGTCAGCTTGCCGTTCTTCGCCAGTCGATAAACGCCACAAAAGTCGAGTTCGCGGCGAGGATCTTCGGCTCCCTTCGGGAGACCGTACGGGGGGTCGGTGAAGTAGAGGTCGCCGTTCGACTTGAAGGTCGCATCGTTCGGGCTGTTGAGACGCTTCCCCTCGTAGTTGTCTACCAGGGTCCGCTTGCCTCCGCCTGTGGTGAGAATCGAAACGCGGCGGTCGCCGTGCTCGCAGGCGACGAGCTGACCTGCGGCATCGAGCAGTAAACCGTTCGAGCCGGGCTCGTTGCCGTATTCGACTGGCCCGGTGTAACCCGCGGGCTTGAGAAACAGGCTGGTGCCTCGGCCTTCGACCCACTTCATGATGGAATTGCGAGGAATGTCGGAGAAGAGCAGGTGCCCCGGCTCGTCGCCGTGAGCGGGAACCCAGACGGGGCCTTCGCTCCATTCGAAACCGGACGAGAGGACTTGAATCGGTGTCCCCTTGGCAATCAGCGAATCGATCGCCGCATCATCACGGACGACCTCACCAATCGTCGGGAAGTTCACCGAGTCCTGACTCCAAGTCAGCGACGGCAGTGACAGAGTCAACGATGCAACCGCGAGAGCGTTCCAGAGTGTCTTCATAGCAGTGAGCTCGAATGCGAAGATGTGTGGAGTGCGACCTGAACCTCAGACGCATGAGGTCTTTGTCGATCACGACGTTGTATCCGAAGACTCGCCGATACGGAATTCCGGAGACCTGTCGCAGAGCCACCGTACGCCATCTCGTGAAGCCGCTCAAAACAACCGATTGAGCCCGTTGAGCGCTGCGACGCGGTAGGCTTCGGCCATCGTGGGATAGTTGAAGGTGGTGGTCACGAAATACTTGAGCGTGTTATATGGCGGAGGCTGCATCAGAATCGCCTGACCGATGTGGATGATCTCGCTCGCGTTCGCGCCGAAGCAGTGGATGCCGAGCAGTTCCAGCGTGTCGCGATGGAACAACAGCTTCAACATCCCGGCTGTCTGGCCGGTGATCTGGGCCCGGGCCAGGCTCTTGAAGTGAGCATGACCGACTTCGTACGGGGTCTTGGCTTCGGTCAGTTCCTTCTCGGTCTTGCCGAGGGAGCTGATCTCCGGACTGGTGTAGATCCCGGTCGGGACATCACGGATCTCGGAGAGATCCCCCTCGCCCAGAATATGACTGGCGGCGTAGCGTCCCTGCATATAGGCAGCGCTCGCCAGCGCGGGGAATCCAATCACGTCGCCCACCGCGTAGATGTTCGGCACTGTCGTCTGGAACTGGGTGTTGACTGCCAAGTTGCTTCGCTGGTCAGGTTGGATGCCGACATTCTCCAGTCCCATGCCCTCGGTATTGCCGGTCCGCCCGGCGGCCCAGAGCAGGGCGTCCGTCTTGAGCTTCTTGCCGGACTTCAGGTGCAGGATGACACCATCGGAGCAGCATTCGATCTGCTGGTATTCCTCACGATTGCGGAGTAACACCCCACGTTCTCGCAGGTGGTAACTGAGCGCGTCAATGATCTCTTCATCGAGGTAATCGAGCAGCTTGTCTCGCGTATTGACGAGGTTGACCTTCACCTCCATATTCCGAAACATGGAAGCGTACTCGCACCCAATCACCCCGGCTCCGTACACCGTGATCGACTTCACGTCTCGATCGAGCGTCAGGATCGTGTCGCTGTCAAAAATGCATGGGTGCGAGAAGTCGACATTCGCCGGGCGGTAGGGACGGGCCCCGGTCGCGATGACGAAGCTCTTGGCTGCCAGAACCGTACGCCCACTGTCAGGCAGCAGGACTTCGACGGTATTGGCGTCGATGAAACGGGCTGCTCCGGCGAAGACGGTCACGTCGTTGCGGTCATAAAAGCTCTGCCGCATGGCGACCTGTTGATCGATCACTTTCTGTGCCGATCGACGCAGCAGCGGAAGCGTGACATCGGACGGCGTTCCCAGAGAGCGGAATAGCGGGTTCGCGCGGAACTCCATCGCCTGGAAAATTGCAAACCGCAGGGCCTTGCTGGGAATCGTTCCCGTATGCGTACAACTCCCGCCAATCTGTGGCATCCGTTCGACGATCGCCACGCGCTGCCCGTGCTTGACCGCCTGCATCGCAGCGCCCTCGCCGCCGGGACCGGAACCAATCACCACCACATCGAATTCAAAGTCAGCTGTCACGAAGGCACTCCTGCTCCCAGTACAAAGCCGCCGAGCGCGGCTTCGCACACTTTTCCGAAAGTATCGTAGAGAACCGGCTCCTTCGAGGGGAGGGCAGTAAGAAAGAGGGCCGAGTGAATGCAAGCCGGTTGTCGAGTCTCGCTTGGATCGGTTAGAAACAGGCCTCGCCGTAATTCTGCTGGTCCACTTCTCCCGCGAACGCTTCCATGGATTTCCTTCAGCTCAAAGACCGCTCGATCCTTGTGATGGGGGTCGCGAATAAGAAAAGTGTCGCCTGGCACATTGCTCAAGTGCTGCGATCGGCGGGAGCAGATGTGCTGTTCGCGGTCCGCAGTAATGCGCGTCTGGAGTCGGTACAGAAGATGGTCGGCGATGCGCCGGTCTACGTCTGCGATGTCGAACGGCAAGAAGACATTGACCGGCTGCGCGAACAGGTGGGCCGCGACTGCAAACAGCTGCATGGCTTCGTCCATTCGATTGCGTTTGCTGATTACAGCGCTGGCTGGCAGCCGTTTCATGCGACTCCCCGCGCGGCGTTTTTGCAGGCGGTCGATATTTCCTGTTTCTCGTTGATGGCGATGTCGAATGCGTTTCGCGACCTGCTCGACAAAGAACATGGCAGCGTCGTATCGATCTCGATCTCCAGCACGCGGATGGCCGCCGAGAACTACGGCTACATGGCCCCGGTGAAGGCGGCGCTCGATTCGGCGGTATGCTTTCTGGCGAAGTCGTTTTCGGAGTTCTCGACCGTCCGGTTCAACGCGGTTTGTCCGGGTTTGCTCAAGACATCGGCCTCGGCAGGGATTCCGGGATATGTCGATTCGTATCTGTTCGCTGAGCAGGCGACCTTGCGTAAGCGGGCTGTGCAGACCGAGGAGGTCGCCAACGCTGCGGCCTTCCTGTTGAGTCCTCGCTCTTCCGGGATCAATGCCCAGGGGCTGGTCATCGACGCAGGGATGGAGGTCAATTACTTCGACCAACGACTGGTCTCCCGCAGCATGGGCAGTTCGGGTGCTTAAGCGGCCCGTGCGGAAGCCGCCGCTCCGTCGCAGAATTCCTCTTTCGCGATCGGCGGATGAAAACGTCTCCACATTCAAACCAGACGCGAGCGCGTTCCGGCTGATGGCATCAGCCGCAGGGCGCTCGCCCAATGGCACTTGCTTTACTAACCCGAAGCGTCAGCCAGGGCGAGCGCTCGAAACGCGTGTCTTGCAACTCATAGTCTCCGGAACAATCCCCTCGCATCATCCGCCCGTGCGATGACACCCGCTA
>Ga0105046_10015877_pt1 | contig 11568 bp, 9 predicted proteins | sample MAT03_FD_78385 | JGI IMG/M metagenome (GOLD analysis project Ga0105046, IMG submission 78385) | Freshwater microbial communities from Lake Fryxell liftoff mats and glacier meltwater in Antarctica - MAT-03 (megahit assembly) | ecosystem: Environmental > Aquatic > Freshwater > Ice > Liftoff...
GGGGGGCGAGGCCGGGGCGGGCGAAAGCGGGGGAAGGTGGGCGGGGGGGGGGGGGGGGAGGGGCCGGGGGGGGGGGGGGGGGGGGGGGGGGCTGGGGGGGGGGGTGGGGGGGGGGCGGGGCGGGGGGGGGGGGCTGGTGCTCGAGGGGCGGCTGTACAGGGGGCACTATCTGACCGCGGGGGAGTTGGGGCGGGGTGTGGTGCTGCCGTGGGCGCCGATGGGGCTGGGCTCGCTGGATCAGGTGTGCTCACGAACGGGCATGGCGGAGACGATCGATCGCCTGATCAGGGCGAACTGCGCGACGTCGATCCCTCCCGTCACGGGGGGCGGGTCGCCGACGATCGATTCCGCGACGCTGGCGCGGGCGTACGCGGCCCGTGACCCGCTCGTGGTCGAGGTCGTGGATCATGCCGCACGGGTGCTGGGCGTCTCGATCGGGGGAATCGTGACGCTCCTCTCCCTCGAGCGGGTCGTGCTGGGGGGAGGGATGACCGAGGCCCTCGGGAGGCGGTACGTCGGCCTGATTCGCACGTGGGTCCGCCGGTCGGTCTTCCCGAATCAGCTCCGCGACGTGCGGGTCGTGGCCTCGGCGCTGTGGGACGATGCGGGAGTGATCGGCGCGGCCCTGCTCGCCCTGGAGCGGTCCACGGCGGCACCCACCGCGCCGCGCGCGGCGCGGGCGTCGACGGCTCGACGTCAACGCCCGCACGGAACGCCGTAAGGGCGGGGTCAAGCGTTTCCGGAGTCGCTCCGCTGGCCGAAGCCCTGGGCTGAGCCGGACGTGGACACCTGCCCGCCCGACCCGCCGCCCGTGCCGGCGTCGAGACCGGAGGCCGTGGAACGGCCCAAGTCCTGCACGTGCGTGCGGACCTCGTCCTTGCCGGCGTCGATCGCCCGCGCGATGACCTGACGGGCGTTGCGGGCGATGTTGGCGGGGTCCTTGTCTTGGCCCGTCGCCTCCTCGCGTCCGGCGGCGACGGCGGACTGGGCCACTTGCTTGCCGACCTCGAGGGCTTGGTGGCCCATCTCCTTGCCCTTGGCGAGCATGTCGTCGCGGGCGGAGCCCATCAGTTCGTTCTCGCGCCGCGTGCCGGGGATGCACATGCCCGCCACGACCCCCAGCGCGATGGCAGCGCCGCCGACGATGAGCGGGTTGGCTTCGTAGGTGTCCCAGATCCCCCGGCGGGCCTTGGAGGTTGTGCGGCCGAGTCCCTCGCCGAGGTGGCGGACGCTGCCGGTGACGCCGTCGCGGCCATCGTGCAGCCGGCTGCCGGCCGAGGAGAACGCGCCGGAGGCAGCGCCGGAGACGCCGTGGATCGCGTCCGAGACCGCGTGCCGCGCCTTGGCGATGAGACCCTCGCCGCCCGATGAAGCGGAGTCCTGGCGTTGGCGCGAGGGAGAGGAGACATCGTGGCCAGAAGCGCCCCAGGCGCGACCGCCTAGGGCGGCGCTGCCCGCGAACGTACCGCCGCCGGCTCCCTGATGCTCGCCCGCGTCGTAGCGGTCGGCGGGGCCGGGCGTGTAAGTGGCGCCGGGCGCGAGCCAGTCGTTGGGGCGGCCGCGGCCGGTCTCGGCGTGGTCGCGGGCGCGGGACGCCGCGGAGCCCTTCTCGGCAATCAGCCAGATGGCGCCGAGGGTGATGAGGGCGGCGGGGACGGGGTTGGCGCGGATGGCATCGATCACCTTCTTCGACCCCTCGCTGGCGGTGGCGCCGGCCTTGGTGGTGAACATCTCGCCGAGCTGTTCGATGAGATGCCGAGGAGAGAGTTTCTCCTGAAGGGCGGTGACGGTCTCGTCGAGCTGGCCGCGGGTGCGGTCGATGTCGGACTTGATCGCGCGGGAGCCCTTGTCAGCGTCGGTGACGGAGGTGGAGGCGTCGGAACTCATACGATTTTCTCCTTGATCCAGTCCTTGGTTTCGCGGATCGAGTCGGCGGTGCGGGTGGGGGCGAGGGAGTCGCCCTTGAGGGCCTTGAGCCCCTTGAGGGCGAGCGCAGCGCCGATGCCGAGCACGACGATCGCGACGATGAGCGGGGCGAGCCAGAGGCGGAGGTCGCGGTCAACCCCGGTGCGCTCGAAGCCGACGGACAGGCCGTAGGTGATGGCCGTCAGGAGGACGAGATAGCCGCCAAAGGCGACGAGGCCGCCGACGGCGACGGCGGCGATGTTGCGTCCGGCCTTGGCGATCTTCTCGGTGACCTCGGCCTTGGCGAGCCGGACCTCTTGACGGAAGAGCGTGGTCGATTCGTCGGAGAGCTCGCGGAGCAGTTGACCGACTGAGCGCTCGTCCCGCGCGGGGATGGGCGTGGTCCGGGGGCCTTCTGGGCGGGTTGATTCAGGACGGACCGGGTCGCTCGCGTACGTGCGGGCGCGGTCGGCGCGGCTGGTGTCGGGGGCGGACATCAGTCAATCCCTCCATCGGTGGGCTCGGAGCGGGAGCCGCCGGACGTGCCGCCGACGGTTCCCGTCGAGCGCATGCCGGGTGTGTCGCCCTCGGCGGAGGAGGAGGTCGGCGAGCCGTAGGGGCTGGAGGGGGCCTCGCCCTGCATCGACGGCATCGCGGAGGCGTACGACCGGTCGAGTCCGGAATGGTGTTCGCGGTCCCAACCCCCGGAGCGGCCAGCGCCGGAGCCGCCGCCGGAAGCCTTCAGGAACCGGCCGGCGATGATCCCCAGCGCCACCGCGCCGCCGATGAAGAGCTCGGGGCGCTTGCGGGCGAGGTCCTTGAGGTCGCTGGCGAGGCTGGCGGGATCGTGGTTGGCGATGTAATCGGCCGCCCGCTCGAGGCGGCTCGCGGCCCCGGTTGCGAAGCGGGCGATGGGGGCTTCGTCCCCCTCGTTCAACTTCTCGGCCGCGGCGTGGAGGGCCTGGGCGGCGGTCCCCAGATAGCCACCGGCTCGCTCGGTGCCTTGGCGGGCGAGCGAACTGAGGCTGGACTTCACCTCGTCGCCGACTTGCTTGGCTTGGTCCTTGAGCTCGGCGCCGACCTCGGTGGCGGCCTGCTTGCCCTGCATCACGACGCCCCGCGAGGTGGAGCGCAGGTCGCGGAGGGTCTGCTGGATGGGCTCGTCGGGCTTGCCCGCGGCAGCGCGGCCGGGGGCTGAGCGAGATTGCGACTGTGAACCGTGTGAAGAGCCGGGCGTGTCGGGCATGGGTGGCATCCTTTCGCTCTCCAATACATACCCGGGGGTTCTCTGCCTTACCTCCAAAGCGGGTAAACCCGGGTTCAGGCAGGCGGGCCTGCGGGCGGGTGGGCGAAGGGGGAGCGTGCTGCAAAACGAACGCGGGGCCGGGCCTTCGCCCCGCCCCGCGCCCTGTCTCTCGATCGGCGGGTGGCTCTCAGACCCGCATGCCCCCGGCGACGAGGATGGCCTGGCCGGTGATCCAGCGGCCCTGGTCGCCGGCGAGGAAGGCGACGGCGTCGGCGATGTCCTCGGGCTGGCCGATGCGGTCAAGCAAGGTGCGGGCGATCATCTGGGCCTCGTACGCCGCCCCCGTCTTCGCGTAGAACTCGGTGGCGACGGGGCCCGGCCCGACGGCGGCGACGGTGACGCCGCGGGGGCTGGAAGGCCCCGAGGCCGGGGGGCGTGGCACCCCGGGAGGCGGGGCGTCTACTTCAGGAGACGCTCGAGGTAGTGGATGTCGATGCCGCCCTCCTGGAAGCGGGGGTCGTCCATCAGGCGGCGGTGGAGCGGGATGGTGGTCTTGATGGGGTCGACCTTGAACTCGGCGAGGGCGCGGGCCATGCGGCGGATGCACTCGGCGCGGGTGTCGGCGTGGACGATGAGCTTGCCGATCATGGAGTCGTAGTTGGGGGGTACGACATAGCCGGTGACGACGTGGGTGTCGAGGCGGACGCCGGGGCCGCCGGGGGGGTGCCAGGTGAGGATCTGGCCGGCGGAGGGGCGGAAGCCCTTGTCGGGATCCTCGGCGTTGATGCGGCACTCCATGGCGTGGCCGCGGACGACGACGTCGCGCTGGCGGAAGGGAATGGGCTCGCCAGCGGCGACTCGGATGGACATCTGGACGATATCGATGCCGGTCACGAGCTCGGTGACGGGGTGCTCGACCTGGACGCGGGTGTTGACCTCCAGCATGTAGAAGTTCTGCTGGGCGTCCATGAGGAACTCGACCGTCGCGGCGCCGTGGTACCCCGCGGCCTTGATGAGGCGGGCGGCGGCGTCGCAGGCGGCGTCGCGCTTGCGGCGGTCGATGTGGGGGGCGGGCGCCTCCTCGATCACCTTCTGGTGGCGGCGCTGCATGGAGCAATCGCGCTCGTAGAGGTGGACCGAATGGCCGTGCTTGTCGCCCAGGACCTGAACCTCGACGTGGCGGGCGTGCTCGAGGAACTTCTCGATGAAGACGGCGCCATTGCCGAAGGCGGCGAGGGCCTCCTGGCCGGCCTGGCGGATGCTGGAGCGGAGGGTGGCCTCGTTGCGGCAGACCCGCATGCCGCGCCCGCCGCCGCCGGCCGCGGCCTTGATGATGACGGGGTAGCCGATCTCGACGGCGACGCGGACGGCCTCCTCCTCGTCCTCGATGGCGCCCTCGGAGCCCGGGAAGACGGGAACCTTGTTGGCCTTGGCGGTGCGCTTGCACTCGACCTTGTCGCCGAGCTTGGCCATGGCCTCGGGGGTGGGGCCGATGAACTCGATGCGACAGTCGCGGCAGGCCTGCGAGAAGTCGGGGCGCTCGGAGAGGAAGCCGTAGCCGGGGTGGATCGCGTCGACGTCGGCGATCTCGGCCGCGGCGATGATGCGGGCGATGTTGAGGTAGGACTCCTTCGCCGGGCCGGGGCCGATGCAGATGGCGCGGTCGGCGAGCTTGAGGTACGGCGCGTCCTTGTCGGCGGTGGAATAGACGCACACCACCTCGACGCCGAGCTCGCGGCAGGCGCGCATGATCCGCAGCGCAATCTCACCGCGGTTGGCGATCAGGATGCGTTTGAACATGGTTGGGTCAGGAGGCCTTGATGAGGAAGAGCTTCTGGCCGAACTCGACGGCCTCGCCGTTCTTCACGAGGATCTGCTCGAGGGTGCCCGACTTCTCGGCCTTGATCTCGTTGAAGACCTTCATGGCCTCGATCAGGCAGACGACGGTGTCGGGGCCCACCTGCGCGCCGGGCTTGACGAACTGGGGGGAATCGGGGTTGGCGGCGAGGTAGAGCGTGCCGACCATCGGCGACTCGATGGGCGTGAGGTTGGAGGGGATCGGCGCGGCGGCCTGGGGCTGAGGGGGTGGGCCGCCGGCCTGCGGGTGCATGAAGGACGGAGCGGCCTGGGCGTTGCCCGGGGCGTGGGGGGTGCCGTGGGCACCGTTGTAGATGACCGGCTGGTGGTTGACCACGTTGCCGATCGACTGCCCCCGCTTGAGCGAGATGGTCTCCTCGCCGTTCTTGAGGTCGACCTCGGTGAGGTCGTGCTCAGCCATGAGGGCGATGAGGTCCTTGAGCTTGGCGATGTCGATCATGTCGATCCCCAGGAGGTTCGGGCCGCGGGTCGCCACGCGATGGGGCAGGGGTGAGCGGGTCGGACGCGGATTCGCGGGCGCGTCAGAGCGTCGCCCACTCGAGGTCCTTGGGCATGGTGCAGAGGTTCTTGGCACCGGTCTCGGTGATGAGGTAATCGTCCTCGATGCGGACGCCGCCCACGCCGGGGAGGTAGATGCCCGGCTCGACGGTGACGACCTGGCCGGCCTTGAGGACGGTGTCGGGGAGCATGTGGGAGAGGCGGGGCTCCTCGTGACCGTTGAGGCCCAAGCCGTGTCCGAGGCTGTGGCCGAATTCCTCGCCGAAGCCGGCCGCCGTGATGAGGTCGCGGGCGATGGCGTCGATCTCCTTCGCGCTCTTGCCGGGGGCGAGGGCGTCGGCGGCCTTCATCTGGGCGTCGAGGACGATCGTGTAGATCTCCTTGATCTTGGCGGGCCACTTGCCGAAGGCGAAGGTCCGGGTCATGTCGCCGTGATAGCCCTGCCAGGTCGCGCCCCAATCGATGAGGAGAGGGGCGTTGGCGGCGAGCTTGACGTCCTGGGGGCGGTAATGCGGGAACGAGCCGTTGGCGCGGGCGGCGACGATGGACTCGAAGCCCGGCTTGGCCGAGCCGCGGGTCTTCATCTCGGCCTCGAGCATCGCCGCGACCTCGAGCTCGGTGAGGCCGACCTTGATGCGGGGAAGGATGGCCTCGAGGGCCTCCTGCCCGATCTTGACTGCCTTGCGGATAAGTCCGACCTCGTGCTCGTCCTTGATGATGCGCATCTGGGAGACGAGGCCCTTGGTGTTGACCAGGCGGTTCTGGGGGCCCTTGCCCAGGGCCGCGGCGATCGCCTGCTGCTCGGCGATGGTGACGTACTCGGTCTGGATGCCGCAGCGGTCGACCCGCTCCGCGGTGAATACCTCGGCGACGGCCTGGACGATGGGACCGGTGCGGATGTGGATTCGGGCGAGGCTCTTGACGGGCTCGAGCTCTTCCTGATAGCGGAAGTCGCTGATGATCACGGCGGTGGCCGGGGAGACCATCAAGTAACTGTCGCCTCCCAAGAAGCCCGTGAGGTATCCCACGTCCAGGGGGTTGGTGACGAGGATGTGATTGAGGTTTTGGGTCTTGGTCAGTTCGCGGAGGCGGCCGAGCCGAGCGCCATAGTCGGGTCCCGAGGGGGCCTTCTTGGCGGGCTTGACGTCCTTGGCGGGGACTGCTGCGGACTTGGACTTCGACGCTGCGGTCGGGGGGGTCATAGGGGGAGGATGATACCGCGTTCGCGGCGGGGATGACGGAAGGGGGTGTTTCCCCCCGAACAGGTGTCCCGCATCCTCTTAGACTGAGCGCAGCATGAGTGACGGACGGGCAAGGGGCGATGGGGCGCGGGCGGTGGCGTGGGGGCTCGGAGCCCTCACCGCCGCGGTCGTGGGGTGGCCGGCGGCGGCGATCGCGTGGAGGGTCGGGGGAGCGCTCGCGAGGGGGGAGGTGCGGGGAGGGATGTGGGTGCCGTCGGGGGCATTGCTGGCCTCGACGGGCGTCTGGGCTCTGGGAATCGGGGTGGTGGCGACCGTGCTGGGGTGGCCGGCCGCGTGGTGGATCGGGCGGCGCGGGTGGGGCGTCGCGCCGCTGGCGCTGACCCCCCTGCTGCTGCCGAACTACCTCGCGTACGCGGGGTATGGGCTGCTCAGGGCGCCGGGGACCGCGGTTGGCGACTGGATCGAATGGGCGGCGACGAACGGGGCGGCGTGGATGCCGATCTTCGCGGGGCGCGTCGTCGCGGTCGCTGGGCTGGGGCTGTGGGCATCGCCGCTGGCGGCGGTGGCGCTGGGGGCTGCGTTTCGCGGGGTCGATGGGGGCGTGCTCGACGCGCTGCGCATGGAGGGGATGGGGCGGGCGCGCCGCGGGGCGTTCGTTGCGTGGATGTGCCGCGGGGGTGTGATGGGGGCGGTGGGCGTGGTGGCGTTGGTGATGCTGGGGTCGGCGGTGCCGCTGCAGCTGGCGCAGGCACCGGCGTACGCGATCGTGGTGTGGCTCGAGCTGACCCTAGCGCCTGGGAGCGCGGGGGTGTGGGTGTCGGCGTGGCCGCTGCTGGCGGTGGCGGTGCTCGCGGGGTGGTGGCTGGCGAGACGGGCCGCGGCGTGCGAGCGCGGGGCGGAGGGGGAGGATGAGAGGTCGGCCCGGCTGGCGGGGGTCGGGGCGGCGGGGGTATGGGCGTTGGCGGTGGTGCTGCCGCTGGGCTTGTTCGTGATGAGCGTGCACGATTGGCGGTCGGTGGCGCGGTTCTGGTCGCTGTGGGAGGAGGCGATCAGCGCGAGCGCGTGGGTCGCGGCGGCCGTGGGGACGGCGAGCGCGGGGTTGGTGGTCGCGACGTGGATCGCGGCGAGCGGACGACATGGATGGACGGCCGCGTGGTGCCTGCGGGCGTGGCTGGCGGCGGCGTTGACGCCCGGCGTGCTGGTGGGGACGGCGGTGGCGGGGGCGTGGGAGGCGTCGGCGACGACGCGGGCGTGGATGGAGACGCCGTGGGTGCTGGTGGCGGCGCACCTGGCGCGGTTCGGCGGGGTGGCGGTGCTGGCGGGGGTGCTGCTGGCGAGGATCGAGCGACCCGAGGCGAGGCGCTTGCGGGCCCTGGACGGGGCGGTGGGCGTGCGCGGATGGTGGTGGGCGTGCGCGCCGGTGCACGGGGGGGTGATCGCCGGGGTGGGGGTGGCCGCGGCGGCCCTGAGCCTGCACGAGATCGAGGCGTCGGTGATCTTGCAGCCACCGGGACAGGAGAGCCTGGCGCGGACGCTGCTGGGGTTCCTCCACTTCAGCCGCATGGAAGATCTTTCCGCCGCGGCGATCAACCTCGTGGGGGTGGGGCTCGTAGGGGCGGTCGTGGCGGCATGGGCGCTGCGCGCGGCGTTGGCGCCGGGGAAGCGGGGCTCCGCCGCATCCGGTGCGGAGCGGTTGCGGTAGCATGATCGGACGTGGTCCGAGTGGTGGTCGGGGCGACCGCTCGGGGCCGGCGAGGAGAGCAGCGACGATGGCGTGTGGCCGGTCGTGGCCGGGGGCGCGGGGGGCGCGGCTGTGGGCCGCGGCGTGGCCAGCGCTGGCGACGCTGGGCGCGGGGGGGTGCGACCGCGGGCCCAAGCCGGGGGCGGCGCTGGAGACGACTGCGTCGTTCGGCGAGGTGGGGACCTCGCCGGGGCAGTTCTCGTACCCGCGCTGCCTGGACCACGACGGCCGGACGCTGTGGACGATCGACAAGCAGGCGCGGGTGCAGCGGCTGGACGCGGCGACGGGGGCGTGGCTGGGCGGGTGGCGGATGCCGGCGTGGGCGAACGGGAAGCCGGCGGGGATCACGACGTGGACCCCGGCGGGGCGGGCCGGAGGGGAGCCGTTCGTCTTCGTCGCGGACACGCACTATCACCGCGTGCTGGTGTACGACGCGGCGGGGCCGGGGCGGACTGGGGCGGACGGGCGGTTGGAGACGGGGCGGCTCGTGGCGGAGATCGGGGCGTACGGGACTGAGCCGGGCGAGTTCGTCTACCCGACGGACATCGCCGTCGTGCCGACGGAGGACGGGACGGGGATTGCGCGGCTGTACGTGAGCGAGTACGGCGCGAACGACCGCGTGAGCGTGTTCGAGCCGGCCGGCGGGGCGTGGCGCGGGGAGGCGGGAAGCGGGGCGAGCGCCGACGGCGGTTTCGAGTTCAAGTTCGCGTTCGGCCAGTTCGGCTCGGGGGAGACGGAGTTCAGCCGGCCGCAGTCGATCGTCTACGACTCCATGCGGGATGAGTTGATCGTCGCGGACGCGTGCAACCACAGGGTGGGACGGTTCCGGCCCGAGGGGACTCTGGTCGCGTGGTACGGGGGGGCCGAGAGCGCGGGTGAGGGGGCGGGGAGGTTCAAGTACCCGTACGGGCTGGCGCTGCTGGACGACGGGACGGCGCTGGTGGCGGAGTTCGGGAACAACCGCGTGCAGCGGATCGACCTGTCCACGGGCGCGGGGATGGGGACGTACGGGCACGCGGGACGGGGGGAGGGGGAGCTGGCGAACCCGTGGGCGGTGGCGGTCCTTGGAGAGACGGCGTATGTGCTGGACTCGGGGAACAACCGCGTGCAGGGGTTTGGCAGGCCGCGGGGCCGGAGCCGGGTCGGGGGAGCGCCCGCGGCGGCTCCGCCTGACGGCGGCGCGGGCGTGAGCGGGGGCCGAGGATGAGCGGCCTCCCCGTTCCGCAGGTGCTGGGGGCGTTGGTGGCGGGCCCGCTGCAGTTCGACGCGCCGGTGTGGCTGCTGCTGATCCCGATCCTCGGGGTGGCGACGGTGCTGCTGGCATCCAGGAGCATGTCGGGGCTGGGGCCGGCGACGCGCTGGACGGCCTTGGGGGTGCGCCTCGTCGTGATCGCGTTGCTGGCGGGGGCGATGGCCGAGCCGCAGTGGCGGGAGCGGGCCGAGGCGGTGTCGGTGACCGTGGTGGCGGACGAGAGCCGCAGCGTGCCGGCGGCGCAGCAGGAGGATGTGCGTCGGTACGTGGCGGAGGCGGCCAAGACGCGAGAGGGCGGGGACCTGCTGGGGTCGGTGACGGCGGCGCGGGAGGCCTTCGTGCAGCAGCTGCCCAGCCGGCTCAACGACCGCGTGGAGGAGCAGCACGTCGGAGCGACCGACGGGACGAACCTGGCGGCGGGGGTGCGGCTGGCCTTGGCGACGATGCCCAAGGACGCGGCGAACCGGATGGTGCTGGCGAGCGACGGCAACGAGACGGTCGGGAGCATCCTGCAGGCGGCGGAGGCGGCGCGGGCGCTGGGGGTGCCCATCGACGTGCTGCCGATCAAGTACCGCTACGACAACGAGGTGATCCTCGATCGGCTGGTCGCGCCCGCGAACGCGCGGGAGGGGGAGACGCTGAACCTGCGGGTCGTGCTGCAGGCGGTGCGGGCGGCGAGCGGGCGGCTGACGATCCTGCAGAACGGCGACGCGATCGACCTCGATCCCTCGAGCGACGCCCTGGGAACTCCGGTGGAGCTGCGGGCCGGGCTCAACGTGCTGCAGGTCCCCATCGCGGCGGTGGCGAGCGGGCCGCAGCGGTTCGAGGCGGTCTTCGAACCCCTCACGCAGGGTGGGCGGGCCGTGGGGGACTCGATCTCGGAGAACAACAAGAGCCTCGCTGTCTCGTTCGTCTCGGGCGAGGGGAAGGTGCTGGTGCTCGCGGAGACCGAGGAAGAATCGCGGTTCCTGGGAGAGGCCCTGAGAGGAGCCAAGATCAAGGCCGAGGTGCGCCCGGTGGACCTCGCGCCCGCGACGCTCACGGAGCTCAACGCCTACGACGCGATCGTGCTGGTGAACCAGTCGGCGTACGGGTTCAGCCAGAAGCTGCAGGAGGAGCTGCGGCAGTACGTGCACGACACGGGCGGGGGGCTCGTGATGGTGGGCGGGCCCAACGCCTTCGGGGCGGGGGGGTGGATCGGCTCGCCGCTCGAGGATGCGCTGCCCGTCAAGCTCGACCCGCCCCAGAAGCGGCAGATGCCCAAGGGGGCGCTGGCGCTCGTGATCCATTCGTGCGAGATGCCCGAGGGGGTCTACTGGGGAAAGAAGGTCTGCGACGCGGCGGTCAACTCGCTGTCGAGGCTGGACCTCGTGGGGATCGTCGAGTACGGGTGGAACGGGGGGACGTCTTGGGTGCACAAGCTGGCGCCGGTGGCGGACGGCACGGCGGTGAAGCGGGCGATCCAGAACCTGATGTTCGGCGACATGCCGGACTTCACGCCCTCGGTCGAGCTGGCGTATGCGGGGCTCAAGGCCGCCGAGGCGGGGCAGCGGCACGTGATCATGATCAGCGACGGCGACCCGCAGGCGCCCCCGTCGGGGCTGCTGGACAAGTACGTCGAGGCGGGGATCACGATCAGCACCGTCGGGGTCTTCCCGCACGGGGGGGGCGACACGAGCCGGATGAAGTGGATCTCGACGTACACGGGGGGGCGGCACTACGAGGTGAACACGCAGAAGGCCTTGGCGACGATCCCGCAGATCTTCATCAAGGAGGCCCAGACGATCCGGCGGAGCCTGATCTGGGAGGGGGAGGCGTTCGCGCCGACGGTGGTGTCGGCGGGGAC
>Ga0105046_10015880_pt1 | contig 11566 bp, 10 predicted proteins | sample MAT03_FD_78385 | JGI IMG/M metagenome (GOLD analysis project Ga0105046, IMG submission 78385) | Freshwater microbial communities from Lake Fryxell liftoff mats and glacier meltwater in Antarctica - MAT-03 (megahit assembly) | ecosystem: Environmental > Aquatic > Freshwater > Ice > Liftoff...
ACTGTATAAACATGTTATACTACGCACGCTCTTAGTTCAAGTTCAACCGCTTTTGATTTCGGGGCGAGATGAGCCGACGAACGAAACCGAAGCAAGTGTCTTTCGCGGTCGATGAGGAATTGGCCGAATTCCTGGTCCAGTTGCCGAATCGCTCCGACTTTATCCGCGGAGCAGTGCTAGCGGCCCTGCGCATGCGCTGCCCGCTCTGCCGTGGGTCGGGGTTAGTCGGCATCGGCATCGGCGAGCATTACGTGGCCGTGTTGTCCTGCCATCCTCCGCAAGGGGGCGATCCCGTGGAGCACGCCGACCCCGTGCCATCCCCAAGTGCGGTTTAATCCGACAGCTACCGGAGGCCGCGGCTCTGGATAACGGCGTCGGCGAACTGGAAGAACTGGTAGAACGTCGGCCCGAGCGTTGCCACGAAGAGGCCGGGTAAAAAACAAATCACCAGCGGGAAGAGCAGCTTCACGGGAAGCGCATTCGCTAACGCCAACGCGCGTTCGCGGCGTCGGCTGCGGGCATCTTCCGCCTGACGCCGCAGGACATCCGCCACGCCGGCGCCCACTTGCTCGGCCTGAACGAGGGCGGAAATCAAGATCGTGAGCGAGAGCACGTCCGCACGGGCCGCAACTCGCCGCAAGGCTTGCACCCGCGGCACGCCGGCCAGGGCATCGCGCTGGAATTGCCGGAACTCGGCAACGAGCGGTCGGTCGGTCGGTTGGGCTGCGAGGATGCGATCGAGCGCCGCATCGAACCCGAGGCCCGCTTCGCCAAGCGTAGCGAGGAGTTCAAGAATCAACGGTAAATCCTGTTCGATCTGCGTCAATCGCTCGCGTCGCGCCGAGCGCACGACCAGCCAGGGAGCGAGTGTCACAATGAGGAGAATAATCCACGGCGCGGCATAAACGGCCGGGATGAAAATCTCCCCGACCCCGCCCGGGAAAGAACTAAGCGTCGCCGATCCCGATTGCACCAATCCGGACCGCCAGAATGCGATCGCTCCAGCGAGACCGAGCACGAACCCGATCACAGTCAGCGCAGCAAACGTCATAGCCGCGGCCGGGGAGCGGTATCCGGAAACGATCAACCATCGCGTCAGTAGCCCGGCCGGTTCGTCCGCGACCGTCGTCGGCGAGCCATCGTTCGCCGTCGGGGCAAAGACCCGCTCGCGGATCAGCCGACGACGGCGACTCGTCAGGAGCAGCACGGCGACGAGCCCGAGCCCGAGCGCCCAGGCGGCGATGACCCACACGACGTTCGGATTGCCGTTCAGCGTCGAACCTCCCAGAGTTGAGACTCAATACCGAATTCGACTCGCGGCGGCGGACCAGACGATCCCGACCGCTTGCATCAACACCGCGAAGGCTACGAGGTAGGCGCCGATCTGAGTGTTCAGAAACCCCGCCATGCGCTCGGGGTTGTTCCGCCAGATGACGACCGCGATGAAATACGTGGCGAGTAAAACCGCCACCACCGACGCCCGGGCCTGCGCCGTGAGCGAGTTGATGCGACGTGCCAGTTCGATGCGATCGCGAATCGCCTTGCCGACCGTCGAGAGCGTGGGAGCCAGGCTGCCGCCGACTTCCCAGTGGACCGAGAGCGTCGTGGCGAAGAGCACGAAGTTTTCGAGGGGCACGCGGCGAGTGAGGCCGCGAAGGACGGCTTGCGGGTCGTCCCCGAGGCGAATCCGGCCGAGGACTTCCGCCAGTTGCGGTTGCAGCGGCCATCGCGTTTCTCGCGTCGCGCTTTCAATGGCCGCAGTCACCCCGGCCCCCGCCTGAAGGGCGCCGACCATCAGATCGATGGCGTCCGCGAGTTGCGACTCGATTCGGGCTTCTATGCGCAACACTCGCTGCCGTTCGACTTCGCCTCCGAGCAGGCCGATGAGGAACCCCGGGGCGATGGCGTAGGCGGGGGCCAATCTCAAACCGAAGTAGAGCACAGCGGTGACGAGCAAGCCGATGAGCCACGGCGCCCAGAGATATTTCCGGGCGAATCGTCCTTCTGAGCCGGAGATCGTTTGGGCCGGATCTTCCAATTGCGCCGCGTCGGGCACGTCCAGGCGATCCCGGACGCGCGCTCGCAACGCATCGCGCCTCCACCAAACGAATGCGACCAGGAGTGCCCCGAAGGCGGCCCCCACCGCCGCCAGCCAAACGCCGTCACGCATGGCCGGTTCCCTTCGGCTTGCGAAACAAGTCGAGCGGGATCTCGATGTCCTGATCCTTCAACTCGTCCGCCAGTCGGGGGACGATCCCCGTGGCTAGGAAGTCCCCGAGGACGGCTTTGCCTTTGCGTCCGCGGCGTTCGAAGCGGAACAATTCTTGAAGCTGCGGCGTTTGCCCTTCCATGCCGAGGACTTCGCTGACGGCCTGCACCCTGCGGACGCCGTCTTCGTAGCGGCGCACAGCCACGACGTAGTGCAGGGCCGAGACCATCTGCTCGCGAATCGCCCGGCTCGGCAGGTCGAGACCCGCCATGAGTACCATCGTTTCTAGGCGGGACAAAGCATCCCGCGGCGTGTTCGCGTGGACCGTGGTCAAGGAGCCTTCGTGCCCGGTGTTCATCGCCTGGAGCATGTCGAGCGCTTCCGGGCCGCGGACTTCGCCGACGACGATTCGGTCCGGCCGCATCCGCAAGGCATTCACCACGAGCTCGCGGGCCGCGATCCGGCCCTGCCCTTCCACGTTTGCCGGACGGGTTTCCATACGGACGACGTGCGGTTGATCGAGCACCAGTTCCGCCGCGTCTTCGATGGTGATGATCCGATCGGTCGAGGGGATCGACTCCGCGAGCGCCCCGAGAAACGTGGACTTTCCGCTGCCCGTGCCGCCGGAGATCAGGATGTTCTTGCGGACGCGGACGGCGATTTCCAAGAATGCGGCGATCTGCGGCGAGAACATGCCGAGTTGTTGCAGGTCGGCCCAGCGCAGTCGCCGTCGGCCAAAGCGCCGAATCGAGAGCGTCGGGCCGTCGATGGTGACCGGGGGCAAAGTCGCATTCACCCGCGAGCCGTCGGGCAGCCGTGCATCGACCATCGGGGAGGATTCGTCCACCCGTCGACCGACGCGGGTCGCGATCCGCTGAATGATCCGCACGAGGTGCTCGGCGTTGCGGAAGCGGACGGGCGTCTTCTCCAACTTGCCGAAGCGCTCGATGTAAACGTTGTCCGGGCCGTTCACGAGAATGTCCGTCACCGCCGGGTCGGCCATTAGCGGGGCCAATGGACCAACCCCCAAAGTTTCTTCCAAGAGGTCGTCGGTGAGTTGGTCGCGTTCGCCGTCGCTGAGGGGGAAATCTTCCGTTTCCAAAACCCGGGTCACGAACGAGCGGACGGCCTCCCCCAATTCTATCTCGGTGCTTCCGAGCATCTTCTGGTCGTCGAGTTCGTTCAACAGCCGCTGGTGCAGGGCCGCTTTTACCGCGAGGAAACTGGTGAGCCCCGCGGGAGTGAGGGGGACGTACCCGGCGGAGCGATCCGCGGACGCGGGAGTGGCCACGCCGGCGGGTTTGGCCCGGGCCAGCCGGTCCGTCGGCAATCGCAGGTCGGTGCCGCTGAGCCGATCGCGGGAGGTCGTATCGGGCGGGGTCATCGGCTCGCCTTGCGGTCTGCGGGGCGGGTTTCGGAGGCCATCGCGGTCATCGTGTCGAGGTCATCCACCAGAAGGTTCAGCGCTTTTCCGAAGCCCCACCACGTGGGGGCCCGCAAGGCATACGGCTCGCCCAGGTTCGCGGCGGCGATCAATTTCCGGCTGTAGGGAATGATGTAATCCACCGTCCGCCCGAGCCGGGCGGCGACATCGTCAGGGCGGGGGCCGCCGAGCCCCGAGTCGTAGCGATTAAGCACCAAGCGAAGTCGAGAGGCCGAGTAGCCGAGGCGGTCGAACAACTTCAACAGGTGGACGGCCCCAAGCACCGTCGGGACGACGCTTTCGACGACCACGAACGACCGATCCGAAAGGTCGAGAGCGGCCAGAATGACCTTGTCGAGCAAGGGGAACGTGTCGATCACTACGAAGTCGTAAGTCCGGCGAGCGAGCGTAACGACGCGGCTGAGGACTTGATCGTCGATCGCCGCGGCTTCCTCGGCGTCCGCTGGGCACGCGAGTAGGTGCAGCCCGCATTCGTGCCGAACGGCGAGGCGTCGCAGCAGCGATTCGTCGAGCCGGTCCCATTCGCGAACGCAATCGGTCAGCGTCGTCGGCGGTTGGAGGTTCAGCAGCACTGAACAGACACCCATTTGCAAAGAAGCGTCGATGAGTAACACGCGGTCCGGATGGCGAGTCGCCAAGACGCACGCGGTCGATACGGCAAGCGTAGATTTTCCGACACCACCCTTGTTGCTGGCGAACGTTACGACTTTGCCGGTCCGTTGGCGCTTGGCCATCGCGGGTCGGCGGAGCCGGCCGAGGAGTTGACCGAGGTCGGCACTCGACAGCGGCCGGCGGAGAAAGTCGCGTGCCCCGGCCCGAGTGGCTTCGACGAAGAACGACGACTCGGACACCTCCGGCCCGAATAGTTCCGGCCGAAACGCGGCTGCGACCGTCGTCCCCGGCGCGGCCGCGTGGAGTTCTTCCACCAGGTGGCGAAGGTCTTTCAAATCCCCCGTTTGATCGACCACGATCAGCCCGGGGTTGATCGCCCGGGCCGCTTCCGCGGCCGCTGTGGGAGTCGAGGCGAAATGCGGCACCGCCGAGGCGTCCGGCACGCCGGCAAGCGCGTCGGCGAACTCGCCTCGCAAGTTCGGATCGGCCCCGGCAACGAGGATCGTCAAAGTCTCGGGCACGCGAGTCTCGGCGGAGGTTAGCGAACGAGTACGGGGGCGAGGACGATGGAGGGGGCGATTCGGAGGTTCGCATTCGCCGAAAAAACCGCGTCCAGTTGCGGGCTCAGCGCCGGGTCGGACAGGTCGTTCCCTGCCCCTTGAAGCACCGCGGCGGAGACGTTTCGCAACGGAATCGCCGCAGACGGAAATGCCGTCCCCCGCGGGAGTCGGTCGAAGGTCGGTGGTGAGAGGGATTCGATGCGGACCAGGCCAAAGCCTATGAGACGATCCCCTGCGGCGCCGAACGTGTCGTAAATGGGAACGTAGTTCGCCAAGGCGAGTTCGGTCGGGGCGAGCGCTGGAGGCCCGGGGATTGCGAATGGGGCAATCATTGAACGACCGACGGTAACGACCCGCGTGGAATCCACACACTGGCCGATCGTCGCACCGCCGATGGTCAGCCGACCGTCCGCTTCGACGGTGATCGGCCCGGCTATCGGGGTTGTCCAGTAGGTCAATGTGAGTGCGAACGGCGCGAGCCCTTCCGTTCCCGTGTTTGCCTCGAACGGTCCGGCCGTTTTCGCGGGCACGGCTTGGGCAATCGCAGTCGCGCGGACAGTGATGCCATCGGTCCGCGGATTGTATCCGCTGGTGCTCGGTTGGATCAGGCTGCCGCGAGCGAAGAGAAACGGCAGCGTCGGTCCGGACGAACTCACTCCGGCTTCGCGGGCCAGTGGGTCGCGGACGGAGTCCGAGCGTCGTAATCGAACGAGTAAAGCATCGCCGGTCGCGCTCGGGACGAACCCATCGTTTCGCGTGTAGTCCGCGTCTTCGACCGGCCCGCTGGTTGCTTGATACGCGTAGTTCCCGGCGACGATGTCGCCCTCTTTGAGGTTCGCCCCGCGGTTCCGTTCGAGCCGGGGTCGAGAGACGCGGTCGGCCGGGGCGGGCAATCGCAGGGTTTGGGCCGCGGCCAGTTCGGGGGGGCCGAAGCCGCTTTCGTCCAGAATGTAAACGGGTCCGGCACCGTAGCGGATCGTTCGGCCGTCGCCGAGGTCCGCGTCGGTAAATGACTTCGAGACCGATGCCGCGGCGATCGTTCGACAATCGGGTGCGTCGTCGTCCGGGTCCACGTCCGGCGTCACCGTCGCATCCCGAAACCGCATCCCTTCCATCGCCGCCGAATCGGCGGCGCTTTGCATGACGACTTGCGTGTGGCGCGCGGAGCCGAGGTCGATGACGACGCCCGCGATTCCGCAGATGCCGAAGAACAGCAGCGCGTAGAGGATTTGAACGGTGCCCCGGCGCGACCGGAGCGACGAGCGGACGTGCATCCGTGTTCTCCGGTTAAAGGGTGCGACCGGCCTTGGCCGGGCGGGGAAATGGTGCGAGTTCCGGCGGTGCCGGCGCGGCGGGCTCCTCCCGACTCGTCGGCGGTTCGGCAAAGCTGTGGACCTGCCGTTGCCCGTTGACGATCGTTTCGATGAAAGTGATCTTCTGTTCGGGGGTCGATGGCGTCGCCGTCATCGCCGGCTCCGGCGCGGCCATCGGTTGGCCCGACCGGGCCACGCACGTCAGCAGTGCCTCCACGGCCATCGCTTCGGATAGAATGCCGACCTCATCCGGGTCGATGGCGATGGTGATCTCTTGCACCGGCCGCGTTTTGTACTGCGTTCCCGTGGTCAATCCGGACGAACTGTACGGCACTTGCCGCGTTTGCACCGCGGTGAGCACGACGCCATTCTGGACGACTGGGCGGACGTTCGCCTTCTTGACCAAGCTCGCGGTAGGCGTGCCGAACTGTCCAATGACACCGGTTCTGTTGGCGTTCTTCGGATCGAACGATTGACTCGCGACCACGTCGAAGTGGTCCCCCGGACGAAGCGATTGGATGCCGCGAACCTTTTCCGCTTCGAAGACGAACGACCGCTTGCCCGGCGGGATCGCGGCCGTAATCCCCGGCGTCGTGCCGATGGGGTGGAACTCTTTTTCCGTGAAGACGTAGCCCGCGCGTTTATCGGTCTTCGTCACGCGCCCGAGGATCAGGTTGAAGTCGCGAATCATCTCGGGTCGGATGTCTTGCGGGCGAAGCCACTGCACGGTGAATGATTGCGTTTTCGCATCGAAGATGTCGTCGCGGGTGACGCGGGTGTTGGCCGGGATCGGCCGCGCGGCGACGAGCACCGGAATCTGCCCCTCGCGATTCGGCCCCGCGATGGCCTCCGCTGGCTTGCTCAAGAACGGCAACTCCACGCCGAGCGCGTAGAGCGTGCCGAGCACACCGGCCGCGCCGATGATCAGCAACACGACGCCGAAAAACAGCGTGGCGCCGAACGACCGACCGCGGCGCGGAACGTACGCAGGCATGGTCAACTCACGGTGTTGGAGACTGAAACACTTCTCGCCGAGCGAACGCCTGAGCGGTGAGTACCTTCCGGTAGGGGCGAACTTCCTTGCCCATCGCGGTCAGTCGGCCGAGGCCATCGGTTCCTGCGTTCGGACCGAACCGCGGGTCCGCCGCATCCGGATCGGCAACCACTTCTTGGTTCACGTTCGGCTCGGGGGGATAATTCGGTTGCGGCGGGTAGGCCACCATCGCCGCGGCCTGGTACGGGTAGTTGATCCGCAAGGCGACCATGCCGCGCTGCCATTCGGGAACGCTCGCCGCGTTCACGCGAAACGGGCCTTCGGGTTGGCCGGTCGGCTTCACTTCTTCAAACACCTGCACGGTCGGGCCGAGCGTTTCCGTCCCGTCTGCGGCAATCGCGACGAGCGGAATCTCGACGTACCAGTGGCCGGAGTTCGCTTCCGCATTGGGGTAAATCACCGCACTCGCATGCGGGTAGGGGTTCCGCACTAAACGCCCCGGATAGCGGAGGAGCGTCGTCGTATCGTCGATGTGATCGACAATCATGATTGGCAATAGCATCCGATTGACGACAGGGGCGTTCTTACGGGCGAGGTATTCTGTTACCGTTTCGCCGGCCTGCAACTGCGATTCGAGTTCGGTGAGATTGAGCACCAAGTAGTCTTCGCTGTAGACTTGGTTGCGAACCGTCTCGTGGGCGAGCGCTTCCTCGAACGTCATCCCCGCGGGCAGCGGCGTCTTGGAGAGTTCGCGCGCTCCCACATCGGCCGCTTGCTGCGTGGCCTGCGCGGAGTACATGATCCGGCCGAATTCGATGGTCACTGCCAAAAGGAGATAGAGCACCAACGCAATGATGGCGAACTCGACGAGCACACTCCCGCGACGCGGTCGAACGGAGCGACGCATACCGGGCTCCACTGAGAACGTCGTATCTGGGCTTATCATAGTACAGGAATTGAGTTATCCCCGATGTGCCAAACGGCAAACCGGGGATAGGATAGCTTTGTTATTTTGTAACTGCCGATTACGGAGTCGGTTCCAAGACCAGCCCACCGAAGCCATCTCCCGCACCGCCGACACCGGTCACATTGTTTCCGAGTCGGGGCGTGTTGGTGTTGGTGTTGATCGTGGCCGTGTCGAGTGCAATTCCCGTGGTGGTCGTCGGCGCGGTCGTTTCGATGATCTTACCGGAGACGATCGGGCCGTTGTCGTCCAAGTGAGCCCCGGGCAGCACGGTCGCGACGGCGGCGACGAGGTCCGAGGTTTTATGGCCGAAGATGGAGATGGCGGCGGCGCTGATGAGCGCGACGCCCGCGATCAACAGGGCGTACTCGACCAGGGCTGCCCCGCGACGCTTTTTGCTACCGCGAACTTGAACCAGCATGATGCACTCCGAAACAGAGGGGAGACAGAAAACCGCAACGGCACGTACCGCGTGGTAAGTCCGCGCCTGGAGCATCGCGGCTCCAAGCTGACCGACGAACAAGTTCAATCAGTCCACAGCATCGTTTTATATTGTTAGACCGCGTCCGCAAGATCAGTCCTCAATTTTTTGCCATTTTCTCAAGCTGAGGAGAAAGGGTCGAGAACGAGTTCCGCAGCTGTCCCATATCGCCAACTCTTCCAAAAGAAGGCGGTGCAATCGCTACGAAGGTAAAATCTGGTTAAACCTTTCCGGCTTGCCGAGACGAAAAGGTCGTTAGCGAACACGATGAGATCCGTCACCGCCTGGAAGACGAGACTATGCAAACGCGCGTGACTTTGGGCTGGCTTTCGCTTTGCGTTCTCGCCGTCATCGGTCTGAATGCGACCGCCGCCGATCCCGTGCCGGCGAGATCGATCTTCGGCCCTCGCCCCGTGGGGTTTCCGTCGAGCCCATCGCGAGAAGCGGCCTCCCCGGGGAAACCCGCGGGGAAAACCGAACCCATCTTGCCGGTTCGAGCGGTGCCGCCCTTGGCCATCCCACCGGCCGAGTCCTCCCCCAAACCACTCATTGTCGAACTCCCGCAAGGGTTCGATTTGGCCCAGTATGCGGTGCAACCCCCTGGGCCGCCGGGCGAACTTCCAAAGCTCCCCTCGGCTCCGCAGCCGTTACCCCTGGTTCGGCCCACCGATCCACCAGCCGAGGAACGTCGCCTGAACGCCTTGGCCGCCCCGGTCGGCGCGACACCGCAACCGAATGCCGAGACCCGCGCTCGCTATCAAAAGTATCTGGAGCAGATCGTCGACCCAGATAACACCCTCGACCTCGTACTCAACCGGGACCGCTTGCTTCGATTCAAGGACGCTCCGAAGCGAGTTCAACTCGGCGACACGGGCATCGCGAACCTCACGATCATCGCCCCCAAGGAAGTCACCCTGACGGGGAAGCGAATCGGGACCACGGTGCTGACGCTCTGGTTTACCGACCCGAAGGACGCGACCAAGCAAGAAGTCTTGAGCTACCTCGTGCGGGTACTCCCCGACCCCGAGTACAAGGAACGGCTGGAGCGGGTATACGAGGCACTCGCCGGAGAAATCAACAAAGCGTTCCCGGATAGCGTGGTGAAATTGCAACTCGTCGGGGACAAGTTGGTCCTCAGTGGGACCGCGAAAGATATCAGCGACGCTTATCAGATCGTCCGCGTGGTCCGGGCGAACGCTCCCCGAGGAACGTCCCCGGAGAACCTGCCGGTGGGGCAGGTGAACTTGAACGTCTCCGCGGACGCGGTCGCCGCGGCGGCGACGGACCCGGAGGGCGAAGGGGCCGGGCTGCAAAACTACCTGGTGGCGGGCGGGCCGAACGTCATCAACCTGATGCGCGTCGGCGGAGAACACCAGGTCATGCTCAAGGTCTGCGTGGCCGAGGTCAACCGTGCCGGGGCGCGCAGCGTCGGCGTGAACTTCGACGTCGCTCGAACGGACGGACTCGTCGTGTTCGCCAACCTGACGGGCAATCTCGGAGTGCGGGGAGCCATCGCCGCGGGATCGGCCTCGGGTAACGTGGGGCTGAACAACTTGCCGATCTTGCTCGGTGGCGGTCAGGTCGCGGCGGCGGTGAATGCTCTGAAGTCGCTGAACCTCGCCCGTTCGTTGGCCGAGCCGAACCTGGTGACCATGAACGGCCGACCCGCGTCGTTCCAGGCCGGCGGCCAATTCCCCGTGCCGGTCGTGACCGGGTTTACCTCGGGAGGCCTTCAAGGCGTCACCTTCGTTCCGTTCGGCGTGAGCCTGAATTTCACGCCGACGATTACCGATGGTGATCGGATTCGTTTGGCGGTCAATGCGGAGGTGAGCACCCGGGATCTGGCAACGGCCCAAACGAACATCGGCGGGGCGAATGTCCCTTCATTGAGTTCGCGGAACTTCCAAACGACGGTGGAACTGCGAGCTGGCGAGACGCTCGCCGTCGCCGGGTTGATGCAAAACAACATGTCGTCCGATGCGACGCGGGTTCCCTTCGTCGGGGAGGTTCCCGTGCTCGGCCGGCTCTTCGCGTTCGACCGAACTTCGACCAGCGATCAGGAACTGGTCGTGCTCATTACGCCGTACCTGGTCCACGCCTTCAACAAGAACGAGCCGAAACCACCGTTGCCCGGGGCCGATCTCGCCCCGCCGACGGACTGCGACTTTTACCTGTTGGGCCGACTGCAGAATTACGGCAACGATCCGGTTCTGCGGAAGCGGGCGCTCGCATGCGAGCAGAACTTGCTCGTCGGGCCAGTTGGGTATGCCCCCATTAAGTAAAACACGCGAGGATCGAGCATGAACCGCAGGATTTTTACGGCCCGCAGCCGGGCCGTCGTGATGGGGACGGTGATCGGTTCTGGCAGTTGGCTCGCAGCCGGCGAACCGAACTCGGGCGGACCCCCGGTCGTCCTGACGAACCCGACTGCGGTGCCCTCAGTTCAACCGCCCACGACGATCGCAACGCCGAGTAGTTACCCGAACCCTCACATTGAGTGCGGCCCACGACTCGGGCCGTTTCAGCGGGCCTGGGTGGAACTCTGCCGGCCAGCCCCCACTCCTCCACCGCATGGCTTCTATGTCAGCCAGTGGACCGCCACGCAAATCGCGAAGGGCGAGCAACAGCAGCTTTACATTGCGGCGTTCGAATGGTTCTCCGGAGGCACCACCCTCGGACCCGCCGGGCGGCGGCACCTCGACCGACTCGCACGGGGCTTGCTCGATGGCACGGGGTCGATCTACCTCGAACCCGCCGACGACGCGAAATTGAACGAGGTCCGGCGGCTTTCGATCATCGCACATTTGAAACAGTACGGTGTGGCCGACCCCGAGCGGCGCGTCGCGATGGCCTATCCATCCGGAGAAGGGTTATTCGGCGACGAAGCGGTCCGAATCTTTCCGCGATTGCTCTTCACCCGCGGAGGAGCCGGGGGCGGAATGGGCGGTGGGGGTGGTGGCTCGGGCGGCGGAGGCGGTTTGGGCGGTGG
>Ga0105046_10015881_pt1 | contig 11566 bp, 11 predicted proteins | sample MAT03_FD_78385 | JGI IMG/M metagenome (GOLD analysis project Ga0105046, IMG submission 78385) | Freshwater microbial communities from Lake Fryxell liftoff mats and glacier meltwater in Antarctica - MAT-03 (megahit assembly) | ecosystem: Environmental > Aquatic > Freshwater > Ice > Liftoff...
AACCTGACCATAGGTCCTCGTATCGGGTGAACCAAAATTACCGATGCTACCATTCGACGGCGCTTTGCCGATCGTCGTTACAGCCATTGCCGGCACAGTCAGACCCAGTGTCAAAGCCACACTGGTTAGTTTGAAGATTGCTTTCACGTCCAAATCCCCACTTGTCAAAGCAAGTACTAGACTATTCCAACCCCCGCGCTTCATTATTGTTAAGCGGCAACACTTAGGCTTGCAATTTTCGTTAACGCTTTATGAATCGCGGAGTGCACCGGGTTAGGACTGTAGTGGATGCGGATTGGGGGAGGCTTGTTACTTCGCCAAGACCACGCACGGCTGCGACGCGCTTTTAACTTTGCTGCAAAAGGCCTCGGCATCGCTGCGGGCAGCGAAATTTCCTGCCTGCAGGCGGCTGATTGCTGCGGCCTTGACCAGATGTGGTTTTGCCGCTCGGACGGCGGGGTGTTGTTTTGTCAGCGCTGCCCATAGCGCACGCGCGCGCGCCTCGGTGCTGAACGCGCCGAGCTGGGCACGCCAATTGTCGGCAGCGGGGACCGGCGCGGATTTGGGCACGGCAGCGACAATCGGCGGCACTGCGTAGCGCGTTCCGGGCATGACGCGACCGGCGGCGGGCAGGGCGCGACTGGCCGCAGGCTGGCTGGGCTGCGGCATTGCGTCGGTCGCGGCGGCGAGGCGGGTGCGCTGTTCGCTTTTTTCCAGATCGGGAAGAAGCGCGAGGCCGCGCTGGCGTTCATCAAGGGAAATAAGCTGGTCAAGCTGAGCAAGGCGCGCCGAGGCGACCGCCAGTCCGGCATCACTTGCGCGTTTCGTCAGCGCATAGGCCAGCACCATATCACGGTCGGCAAGATCACCGTTGAAGTGCGCGGTGCCAAGGACATATTGTGCACGCGGTTCGCCGCGTGCGGCGGCGCGGATGATATAGCGCATCGCCGCCGCGCGCTGGCCCGCCGTGAACAGGACAAGGCCGAGATTATCCTCTGCCTGCAAATGGCCCTGATCAGCGGCGCGGCGAAACCAGATTTCGGCTTGCACCAGATCAGCGGGAACACCGCGCCCCAGTTTATAGGCCTGACCCAGGTTGAACTGGGCGTCGGGATCGCCTGCGATGGCCAGCGGACGCCAAGTGGCGACGGCGGTTTGATATTGGCCGGTTTCCCATGCGTCGACCCCGGATTTTACGTCCGCATAGGTCGGCACAGCGGCGCATAGCAGCGCCGTCGACAGGCAAGTCCGCGCAAAAATGGTCATGGGGCGCATGGTGCAACGATCCTGTTGGGTTTTTATCACGCCCCGTTCTATCCAAAAAGGGCTAACAGCGCGTTAGCAATGGCGGCTGGCGGCGGACCTTGATGGTTTGCGCCATGTTAATCACAGCCTGCAAGGCCATCTTCATGCTGTTTTCGGTGATGTTAACCAAATTTTAGCGCGGGCCGTGGCACTCCACCATTATCGATTACCAGTTTTCAGGGGGAATCCTGTGCGCGTACTAGCGTTGGCTTCACAAAAAGGCGGTTCAGGCAAGACGACTCTGTCGGGTCATCTTGCAGTACAGGCACAACTGGCCGGAGCCGGTCCAGTGGTGCTTATTGACATCGATCCACAAGGGTCGCTGGCGGATTGGTGGAATGAGCGCGAGACGGAATTGCCCGCTTTTGCCCAGACGACCGTCGCACGGCTTGCATCGGATCTGGAGGTTTTGCGCCAGCAGGGCTTCAAGCTTGCCGTGATCGACACGCCGCCTGCCATTACCATGGCGATCCAGAGTGTGATCGGTGTTTCCGAATTGATCGTTGTGCCAACCCGGCCTAGCCCGCATGACTTGCGCGCCGTAGGTGCGACGGTTGATTTGTGTGAGCGCGCCGGCAAACCATTGATCTTTGTGGTCAATGCCGCAACGCCCAAGGCCAAGATTACATCCGAAGCCGCCGTCGCCCTGTCACAACATGGCACGGTTGCGCCGGTCACGCTGCACCACCGCACGGATTATGCCGCGTCGATGATCGACGGGCGCACTGTGATGGAGGTCGATCCCAACGGCAAATCGGCGGACGAAGTCCGTTCGCTGTGGTCCTATATTTCTGACCGGTTGGAAAAGAATTTCCGCCGTACGGTGTTTTCCGCACCGGTGGCCACACAGGCCGCTGGCTTTGGTGCCATGCGACCGCTGGGCGGAGGCTTTGGCCGCCGCGTAGCGGGCCAGTAATGCTCAGCGGAAGGACCAGGACCATGGGAGAACCCAAGCCCCTCGCATCGCTGACCTCGGGCCTGCTCGCTCGCAAGGGAGCAGCGCGGCCCGCCATGCGCCGCCAACCACTTGGCAGCGGCCCGGCGCCCACGGTCGGCGTCAACGGTTATGACGATCTTGGCTGGAACGACATGGGTTATGATGTCGATCCGGTGCGCCCGGATGCCGACACCCGCGTCGACCTGAAACCGCTGATGATCGAATCGATGCCAGCGCATAATTTCGACGCCGAAACCGCTGTCGATGCCGATGTTGCGGGCATGGAACTGACACCACTGCCTTGGGCGAATGCTGACGTTTGGGGTGAACCTGCCGAAGTGCCGGAAGTTGTGCGCCAGTTTGAAGTGCTGCAGGCGCGCGTCAAAGCGGCAGCCGCAGAAGCCGAGGTCGTCGAAGCGGCAGTCTTCGAGGCGGCGGTTGTTGAATCCGTTCTGGTTGCGGCACCCGTTGTCAAACCGGCAATGCGCCGTTCACCCGTCAAGCGGGCGGCCAGCGACGCCAACCAGCGCGACAAGGCGGCGTTTACGCTGCGCCTGGATGCTGAACGGCATCTGCGGTTGCGGCTGGCCAGCGCCATATACAACCGGTCCTTGCAACAGATTTTGATCGAAGTGCTCGACAATTATCTGGCTGCATTGCCCGAAATCGACGCGATGGCGAGCCGGTTGCCCGCATCGCCACTGCAGCGCAAATCTGCCCACAGCTCCAGCGACGGGGAATGAAGATGAAGCCGAGCATGATCTTGAAACTGGCGGCGTCGGGACTGGTCCTGACTTTCACGGCTGCCGGGTGCACTGGCACCGGTACTGGCACAGGCCGAGTGGCCAGCGCGTCACAGAACCCCGAAGCCAAGCCCGAGATTGCCGCCAAAGCGGCGGCGAAAGCGCGCGAATTGCTGGCCACTGACAAGGCTCGGCGCGCCTTTCCCCAGGCCGAACTTGCGGTCGCCCATGATGGCCGCAACGCCGCCTATCGCACGCTGTTGGGGCAAAGCTATATGGCCGCTGGCCGATTCAGCTCTGCCATCGCGGCCTTTGATGATGCCCGGACGCTGGGGGCAAATGATGCCGCCACGGTCATTGGCCTGGCGCTGGCGAACATTGCGGTCGGCAAGGAACGCGAAGCCGCCGAACTGATTACAGCAAACAGCGATGTTCTTCCCGCATCGGATGCCGGCCTGGCGCTGGCGCTGGCGGGCGATGCCCAGCGGTCATTATATGTGTTGACCGAAGCGGCGCGGCAACCCGAAGCGGATGCGCGTACGCGCCAGAATCTGGCCTTTGCACTCGCCATGGCGGGAAAATGGGCACAGGCGCAGATTATCGCGGCACAGGATTTGTCCCCGGACAAGGTCGAACCCCGCATGGCCGAATGGGCCAAGCTGGCGCAGCAAACCGACAGCCGGATGCGCGTTGCGAGCCTGATCGGCGTCACCCCGGTTGTTGATGGCGGGATGCCCGTGCGTCTGGCGCTGGTCGCACCGGATGCGTCGGTGCAGCTTGCTGCCGCCGCGCCGATGGTCGATCCAGCCCCGATTGCCGAATATGCACCGCCGCCACCAGCCGCAGAGGCCGAGCAAGCCGTCGTTTTCGCGGCCGCAGAACAGCCCGCGATCCGCAGCATCGAATTACCGATGCCGACGACCCCGGCGAAGGCCGCCGAGGCGCAGATAATTTTGGCTGACCAGGCGCCGTATCGCGCCGCGCCGGTTGAACGCCCAGCCATGGCCGAAGCCCGCACGCTGGCGGCGCGCGTAAACACACCGCGCGCGCGCACTTTCGATGCCAAAAAGCCGTCGGGCTGGGCGGTGCAGCTGGGTGCGTATGACACGCTGGGCATTGCCAAGGAAAAATGGGCCATGATGAGCCGCTCCAGTGCGATGCTGAAAGATTTTCCGGCTTCAAGCCAGTCGGTTAGCGTTAAGGGCCGCAGTTTCTATCGCCTGACCGTGAATGGTTTGACGACGCGCAACGAAGCGATGCAGCTGTGTGCAGCGTTGCAGGCCAAGGGTCAGGGGTGTTTCGTCCGGTCGATGAACGCCACTGAAAAAGTTCAGTGGGCGAGCAAGCCAAGCGTAAAGCTGGCTTTGCGATAATATCGACGTCATTGCGAACGCAGCGAAGCAATCCGGGGCGGTCTTGATCAGCTCTGGATTGCTTCGCTGCGCTCGCAATGACGCGTTTTCCTAACGCACCCTGATTCCGCCCTTCCACACCGCAGTAACGCGGCCTTGCACCGGCAGGCCTTCGAACGGTGTGTTGCCCGCCGTCGCCGCCATTTTCTTGGCATCGATGCGCCACGGTTTGTCGGGGGCGATCAGGATCAGGTCGGCTTCGCTGCCGACGGCCAGAGTGCCTGCATTTACGCCAAGCAATTGTGCCGGGTGCGCCGCCAGCAGGCCGAACAAGCGTCCCGGTGTCAATTGACCATCGCGGACCAGCCCCAACCCCAGCGCCAACAAGCTTTCTGCCCCCGCCATGCCTGGCTGCGCCTCTGCAAAGGGCAGGCGTTTGTCTTCGGGGCCGCGCGGGTCGTGGCCGCTGCTGAGGATATCAATGGTGCCGTCAGCGATGGCGGCAAGTGCGGCCTTGCGGTCATCCTCACTGCGCAGCGGTGGTGATAGCCGTGCAAAGGTGCGGAAATCGGCGGTGGCAAGATCGGAAAGCAGGAGGTGCGCCGGGGTGATGCCCGCCGTGACACGAATGCCGCGCGCCTTGGCCGCCCGGACCAGTGCGAAGGATGCGGCGGTGGTCAGCTGGCGAAAGTGGATCGCCGCCCCGGTATCTTCGGCCAGCATCAGGTCGCGGGCGACGGCAATGGCCTCGGCCATGGCCGGTGCGGCGGGAAGGCCGAGGCGCGTGGCGACTTCACCCTCGGTCGCCACGGCCCCGGCAGTGAGCGCTTCATCTTCGGCATGGGTGATAACCGTCAGCCCTAGTGCCGCAGCATAGGCAAGCACGCGGCGCATGACGGCGGCATTGGCGATACGGGCGCGGCCGGTGGCGACGGCGCGGGCCCCGGCGGCGCGCATCAGCGCGATTTCAGCCAGCTCGCGCCCTGCGAGCGCTTTGGTGGCGGCGGCGAGGGGGTGGACCCACAGGTCTGGCTTGCCGCCCTTGGCCGCACGTTCGACCAGGCCGGGATTGTCCAGCGGGGCGTGTCCATCGGGCATTAGCGCAGCGCGGGTGATGCCGCCAAAGTGAAAGGCGGGCTTGTCGGTAGCAAACACCCCCAGGTCGATCAGGCCGGGGGCGAGCCACTGTCCGCGCGCGTCGATGCGCGCCGTGTCGGCGGGGATGTCTGCGGGATTGTGCGCGGCGATTCGGCCATCGGTGACGAGAAGGCTGCCCGAGCGGGGCGCATCGGCGCTGGCATCGACGAGCAGCGCGTTTTCGATCAGCAGCGGTGTGGTCATGCCCAACCCTCCACCTTGCGTGTGCGGCGGGTGAGGATGTCAAGGCACGCCATGCGCACCGCGACACCCATTTCGACCTGCTGGGTGATGACCGAACGTTGGGGGTCGTCGGCGACATTGCTGTCAATCTCTATCCCCCGGTTCATCGGGCCGGGGTGCATGACGGTGGCGTCGGGCCTGGCCAGAGCAAGGCGGGATTGGGTGAGGCCGTAAAGCGCATGATATTCGCGGGCGGAGGGCAGATAAGCGCCGTCCATCCGTTCATTCTGTAGCCGCAGCATCATCACGACATCGGCCCCGGCGAGTGCGGCGTCCATATCGGTAAAGGCGGTGACGTTCATCCGGTCGAGCGCGGGCGGGAGGAGGGTCGCGGGGCCGACCACGCGGACATCGGCCCCCAGCGCGGTTAGTAACAGGATGTTCGAGCGCGCGACCCGGCTGTGCAGCACATCGCCGCAGATCGTGATCACCAGCCCCTCGATCCGCCCCTTGGTCCGGCGAATGGTCAGCGCGTCGAGCAGGCCCTGCGTTGGATGTTCGTGCCTCCCGTCGCCGGCGTTGAGAACCGGGCAATCGACCTTGTCGGCGATCAGTTGCACCGCGCCCGAACTGGCGTGGCGAATGACCAGCGCATCGGCGCGCATCGCGTTCAGCGTCATCGCCGTGTCGATCAGCGTTTCACCCTTTTTCACACTGGATTGTGCGGCGTGCATGTTGACGACATCGGCGCCAAGGCGTTTTCCGGCGATTTCGAACGACAGCAACGTTCGGGTGCTATTTTCGAAAAAGGCGTTGATGATGGTGAGGCCAGCCAGAATGTCACTATGTTTCGACGCGCGTCGGTTGGGTTCAACCCATTTTTCGGCTTCGTCGATCAAATAGTGGATTTCCCACGGGGTGAGCCGGGAAATCGCCAGCAGATCACGGTGCGGGAAAGCGAGGCCGCCGGGCGGGTAATCGCTGGCGGGACGGGGCGGTAACGGTGTCATTAAAAGCAAGCTATTAGGGCGATGCGGTGGTGGGGGCAAGGGGGTGAAATCCTCCCCGGAACGAGGAGGATTTTTCTAGCGCACCAACGCATCGATCGCGCCTTGCAGGATGAACGCCGCCGCCGCGCTGTCGATGCGGGCCGCGCGTTTGGCGCGGCTGATGTCCGCTGCGATCATGGCGCGTTCGACAGCAGCGGTCGACCAGCGTTCGTCCCACAGCAGCACAGGGAGGGCCAGCGGCGCGAGGTTGCGGGCAAAGGCGCGGACGGATTGCGTACGCGGGCTGTCGCTGCCGTCCATGTTGAGGGGAAGGCCGACGATCAGGCCCTTGACCGATTGGGCGGCGCAAAAGGCTTTGAGTGCGGCAAGGTCCGCCGCGAATTTGGTGCGGGTGATGGTCTTGTCTGGTGTGGCAAAGCTCCACCCCGCGTCGCACAGCGCAATGCCGATGGTCTTGGTGCCGACATCAAGGCCCGCAAGGCGGCCCCCGAGGGGGAGCGCTGCTGCGAAGTCAGGGGCGGAGGTGGTGATCATGCTTCTTTGTGTCATTGCGAGCGCAGCGAAGCAATCCAGAGCTGTGTCGTGCCGCCCTGGATTGCTTCACCTTCGGCTCGCAATAACGGATTATTTGCCCGCAAACGCCCGCAATCGCCGTTCGACATCAGCCCGCACGTTCATCCAGAACAGCGGGATGTCATAGACGTGGTAGTTGTTTCCGGGCAGCACATACGCACCGACGTCGATGGGTTCGCCGATCAGCAAGAGCCCGCGTTCATCCTCGCAGCGCGCCGGGACGACGCCGACGAGCAGTTCGGCTTCTTTGAAATCATTGTCCGGCTTGAGCGTGCCGAGGTTGGCGCTGGCCTCTGCACCGGCATCGGCGGTGCCGGTCAGCGGGTTGGTACACAGCATACGCGTGCCCCGGCGCGGGCGGCCGTCGAAACCGACGCTGCCGTTATAGGCGGCCATCACCATTTCGGGTTCTGCGGGCTCGGCGAAGCTGACCCATGACAGGACACAGCCCGCCTGATCGGGCGCGGTGCACGCGGGCAGGCCGAGGGCGGGCAGGTCGCTGTCAACGCTGACGGGCCAGCCGATGACATAGGCGGCGGCGATGCGTTTCGCGAGCGGTTTGCCCGCAACCCGTTCCTTAAGCAGGCGGGTGAGGTGGAGCGCGCCCTGGCTGTGGCCGACGAGGATTATCGGCTGATCCGCCGGTGTCTCTTTCATCATCTGGTCAAAGGCCTGGGCGACGTCCTGATACGCTGCGTCAATGGCTTTGCCCGCCGTTATCCGGTCATCGGCGAGGAAGGCACCGAGGGTGGCCTGACGGTAACGCGGGGCCCACAGTGTTCCTGCGCTGTTAAAGGCGCTGGCGAGGCCGCGCAGGTAAATGTCGGTGCGGTGGTTGGCATCGCGGTCGTCGAGCGGTGCGTTCCAGCGAGCGCGGTTCATGTAACTGGTCGGGTGGACAAAGAATATCACGGCGGGGGGCAGTGGCGGGCGCGGTTCGACCGATATTGCCGGTGCAGCGGCTACCGCGGCTTGCGCCGCCAAAGGGCCACCCCTGGCGGGGGTGACGGCTGTTTTCGGGCGAAGCGCGGGTGGCAGCCATGCGGCGGGGTTGTCTGGGCTGCCTGGGCGGACGAACCACATGCCATTATCGGCATAGGCATTGGGCGCAGCAAGCGCCTGTTCCTCAAATTTCGCGCTGGGGACAAAGGCTGCCTGGCTGAAATACATCGGGAACAGGCGCAGCGCCAAGAATCCGGCAAACACCAGCATGATGCACAAGGCAATAAAATAGAGAAATTTGCGCGCCAAAGCAGAGCTCCAAATCAGAATATTCGTTCCATCCCGCCGCCCTTAGGCAGGCTCAGGGCGGGCGGGGTAGGGGGAGATGAAACTACTCCCAGATTGCACCCTCAATTGCCTTGCCTTTTGCGCGCGCGCAATGCCAGTTAGCGTGATGACTGAACCATCCGCCGCAACCGCAGCCGAAACATCATCCCGGATCGATGATATAGACCCGCCATGGCGCGCCCGGCCCGCGATCATGGCGGGGCTGTGCGCGGTGGCGGGCATTTTATTTTATAATCTGGTCGAGAATGACAAGGCCGATGCCGCCGCGGTCTTTGTCGCGGTGGCGACCATATCCTTTGTCCTGATCGCCGAACAGCGGCGAATCCATTGGGCGCTGCTGTTTGCGCTGGGTTGGGGCGCACTTATTGGCCTGATTATCCACAATAATCAGGAATATAATGTGGAATCCTCGCTTTTCGAATGGCCGTTCTGGTCGGGGCTGCTGGCGGTGGCGGTGGCGGGGCCGCTGTTTCAGGGGTGGCGCGATGTCGCGGACAGTCCGCGCGACTGGCGCTGGTGGCGGCTGCCCTATGCGCGGCTGCATCTGCATGCCTGGACCGACGCCGTGATTGGCGCTGCGGCGGGGTTGTTTGTCGGGATTTCCATCGGCCTGGCCTTTCTGATCGCGGGATTGTTCGGCCTGATCGGCATCACCGCGCTTAGCGAGTTGATGCGTGAGGGCTGGTTCATGATGGGGCTGTCGGGGGCAGCATTCGGCGGGGCGGTTGGCTTGCTGCGGGAGCGGAACCGGCTGGTGGGCAATCTCCAGCGACTGGTGATGGTGGTGCTGAGCGTGCTTGCGCCGGTGTTGGCGGCGGCGCTGGCCCTGTTCCTGTTGTCGCTGATCGGCACGGGTTTTGCCAAACTGTGGGCGTCGGGATTTTCAACTGCAGCGATGATGCTGGGGGCATCGGCCTTTGCCGTGCTGCTGGCCAATGCGGTGATCGGCAACGGGACCGATGACCGCGCGACCAACCCGCTGATGCGCTGGGCCGCGCCGGTGCTGGCGGTCGCGGTGCTGCCGCTGGCGGTGATTGCGCTTTATGCGATGCTGATGCGGATCGGCCAATATGGCTGGACCCCCGAACGGTTGTGGGGAATTGTCGCGGTGGTGATCGCGCTGGCCTATGGCGCGGCGGGTGTGTGGGCGGTGGCGCGCGGGCGCAAGGATTTTGACGATGTGCTGCGGCCGTTGCAGCAAAAACTGGCCATCGGACTGATGTTGCTTACGACGTTTCTGGCGCTGCCCATCCTGGATTTCGGGGCGATTTCGACGCGGGATCAACTGGCGCGACTGGAAAGCGGCGTGGTCAAGCCGGAAAAGTTCGACTGGGCGGCGCTGGCGTTTGATTTCGGGCCGGATGGGCGAGCGGCGCTCAGGCAGCTTGAAACATCGTCGCAGCCGAATGTGGCCGATGCGGCCAAGGTGGCGCTGGCGGCGGAGGACAGATGGGAATTAACCGATCGGGGCGACGATGTTGCACAGGTGCTGCGACCGATCGAGAAAATGGTGCGGGTGCTGCCTGCGGGCCGGCCGCTGACCCCGGATGCCTATGCCGCGATCAGGGATGTCGGCTTGTGCCAGCGGGGCAGCTGTATCGCCCAGTGGATGGAAGATGGCCGGATAGCCCTGATTGGCCGCTATAATGACGGTACACCGATGCAGGTGTATTGGCTGGAGCTTGATGATGAGAGCAAAAAGTGGATTACGCGCTTTGGCTCTGAACCGGTTTTACGGGATATTCCCGACGAAAAGAGGATCGACATGAACCGCGGCGGCGTAACGACGCGCAAAGTGACGCTGGATCAGCTGGTGGTCGATGGCGTTCCGGTGGGTCCGCCCTATGTTCCGCCAGTGGCAAAGCCTGCGCCCCGCCCTTGATGGCGGCGGGGCAGGGTGCTAGCGGCGCGGCATAACCTTTATTTCAGGCACAGATATCATGGCAGTTAATCAGGCGGATGTCCGCAAAATCGCCAGCCTCGCCCGCATTGCGATCAGCGATGCCGAGGTCGCGGCGATGGAGGGGGAGCTTAACAATATCCTTGGCTGGGTTGAACAATTGGGTGAAGTCGACGTGACCGGGGTTGAACCGATGACGGCGGTGATTCCCAACACGCTGCGCCTGCGCGACGATGTGATCGATGCCGATCCGTTGACGGGCGGCGGGATGCAGGCGGCGGTGCTGGCCAATGCGCCCGCCGTGCAGCACGGATTTTTTGGCGTTCCCAAAGTGATTGAATGATGACTGACCTGACCAACCTTACCGTCGCGCAAATCCGCGACGGCCATCGATCCGGGAATTTCACAGCGGTGGAGGTCGCCGAAGCGTTCAGCGCCAATGTGGCAGGCGCAAAGGCGTTGAACGCCTTTATCGTCGAAACCCCCGATCATGCGCTGGCCGCCGCCAAGCAGGCCGATGCCGATCGCGCCGATGGTACGCTGAAACCACTGTCGGGCGTGCCCATCGGCATGAAGGATTTGTTCGCGACCAAAGGCGTGCAGACCACCGCCGCCAGCCACATGCTGGAAGGGTTTGTTCCGCAGTATGAATCGACCGTCAGCCAGAAATTATGGGATGCCGGCGCGGGGATGCTGGGCAAGCTGAATCTGGACCAGTTTGCGATGGGATCGTCGAATGAGACGAGCTATTTCGGCAACGTCATTTCGCCCTGGCGAAAAAGTGACGGCAGCAATGCCGCGCTTGCGCCGGGCGGATCGTCGGGCGGATCATCGACGGCCATTGCGGCGCGGTTGTGCCCGGCGGCAACGGGGACCGACACCGGCGGATCAATCCGCCAGCCCGCCGCCTTTACCGGCATATCGGGATCAAACCGACCTATGGCCGCTGTTCCCGCTGGGGCATTGTGGCGTTCGCCAGCAGTCTTGATCAAGCCGGGCCGATGGCGCGCGACGTGCAGGATTGCGCGATCATGCTGGCGGCGATGGCAGGGTTCGACGCCAAGGATGCCACATCGCTGGACCTGCCAGTGCCCGATTGGGAAGCGGCTTTATCAGGCAATATGAAGGGCAAGCGC
>Ga0105046_10015882_pt1 | contig 11565 bp, 11 predicted proteins | sample MAT03_FD_78385 | JGI IMG/M metagenome (GOLD analysis project Ga0105046, IMG submission 78385) | Freshwater microbial communities from Lake Fryxell liftoff mats and glacier meltwater in Antarctica - MAT-03 (megahit assembly) | ecosystem: Environmental > Aquatic > Freshwater > Ice > Liftoff...
AATATGAAGTCAAAACCTTGGCCAAATTGAAAATCCAACTAAAAAATGACAAAGTGGCTTAATTTTGACTTTTTCAATTCAAATAGCAGACATTATGACGTATTTTTATATCTATTTCTCAATTTCGTATTCGATTTTTCCGAAATCTTCAGGCAAGCAAAAGAATACTTCATCAATCAGCTCCTTTTTCCCTTTCCAAACCAAACGGATGCCAACAAAGCCTTTAAATGTCAGTTGATTGGAAATTTGCAGGCTATATTTCTGTCCTTTGTCCAATATCGTAAACGGAAACAGGTTTCTTTTTTTTAGCAGTATTGGTTTCTCAAGCATACTGTCTTCGAAGCATAGAATTGCACCTTCGTTGAGTATTCTGATAAAAAAGTTTTTCTTCGTTTCTTTTAATTTCAGAGTTATTGGTGGAATCTCGAATGTGTTGAGATATTTATTTTTCTTAAAATCCAGGTTAATATAAGTGCTTGAAAGTGAGTCGAATGAAATTCTGTAGAGGCTATTTATCTCAACCTGACCAGAAACGGTTGCATTGCGAAATATGATTAAAGTAAGAACAAAGCAAGTCTTGTTTATGAGATTGAAATACTGCATTTTAGATTTATTTTACTTGATCTTTTTTTTTGAATAAACTTGCAACTCATTAAACCAGCAACAGTCAATATTAGCAATATGAAAAACCTAATTCTCATAAGGCACGCCCATGCAGAATCTGAGAATCTTCTTCAAAATGATTTTGAACGAAAGCTTATTCCGCAAGGAATTCTAGAAGCTGAAAAATTAGGTGCCTTCATTAAAACAAAAAAGGATAAGCCAGACTATATTATTGCAAGTTCTGCCTACCGCACTTTAGAAACAGCAAAGATTGCCTCCGAAAATTTTAATTTCCCAGCTGAAAAGATATTTTTCAAAATTGAATTGTATAATTCTAGTTTTCAAAAGCTTATAGAACAAATTCGTTCCTTGGATTCTTCAATAATAAATTTGGCTCTGGTGGGTCATAATCCTGGAATTAGTCAATTAAGTACTGCCCTTGTGGCTTCCGGCAGTTATCAGCTCGCTCCATCTGCGGCGGTTTCTCTTCGATTTGAAATCCGCCAATGGTCGGAATTAACAGCAGGGACAGGAACTGAAAATTGGTATTACTATCCTTAAAATTTACACATGTTGACTAGAAATCCACTTCCAGATAAATTGTACTTCTCTATTGGAGAAGTTGCCACCTATTTCGGTGTTTCTACCTCATTGATCAGGTATTGGGAGGACGAGTTTCCTCAAATAACCCCAAGAAAAAATGGCAAAGGTGATCGGCGATATACCAAAAATGATATTGAAAAGGTAACTATGATTTATGATTTGATTAAGGAAAAGGGATTTACGATAAAGGGAGCTCAATCTCATCTCTCAGACAAGCAAGAGAAGAAAAGTCAGCCAACAGCAACTGAAAGTTTGAAAAGGATACGGGGTTTTCTGATTAAGCTTAAAACAGATCTGGAAGACCTATAAAAGCCTTTTTGATCAAACTATCATACTCAAAATCAGATATGATAAAAAAAATCCTTGAGTGTGTCCCCAATTTTTCTGAAGGCAGAGATGCTGAAATTATAAATCAAATAGCTGCTGCTATTTCAAAAGTTGAAGGGGTTTTTCTTTTGAATATTGATCCAGGAAAGGCAACAAATCGAACTGTGATGACCTTTGTTGGCGAACCACAAGCAGTAGTAGAAGCTGCATTTCAATCCATTAAAAAAGCTCAGGAACTTATAGATATGAGGCTTCAAAATGGAGAGCATCCAAGATTTGGTGCGACCGATGTTTGTCCTTTGGTTCCAATTTCGGGTCTTACTTTGCAAGAAGCCGATGTATGGGCTAAAATCCTGGCAAATAGAGTGGGTGAGGAGTTAAAGTTTCCTGTATTCCTTTATGAAGCATCGGCATCTGCACTACACAGAAAAAATTTAGCAAACGTTCGCAGCGGTGAATTTGAAGGTTTAGAAGACAAATTGAAGTTGGCAGAATGGCAACCTGATTATGGGCCTGCACAGTTTGTTCCAAAAACGGGTAGCATTGCGATTGGGGCAAGAAATTTTCTGATTGCGGTAAATTTCAATCTCAATACGAAATCGGTAAACCTGGCAAACGCCATAAGCTATGATGTCAGAGAGTCAGGGCGGATTGTTTCAGAGGTGGATCTTACGACGGGAGAAATCATAAAGGTTCGTAAGCCTGGTAAATTGAAGGCTGCAAAGGCAATCGGTTGGTATATTGAAGAATATGGAGTTGCTCAGGTTTCTATGAACCTTACAGATATTGATGTAACGCCACTTCATATGGCATTTGAAGCAGTCCAACAAGCAGCTGTTTTTCAGGGTGTTACGGTTACAGGAACTGAAATTGTAGGAATGATACCCTTAAAAGTTCTTACCAGTGCCGGTCTGCATTTTTTGAGAAAAGAGCATAAATCTGTTGATCTAACAGAGAATCAAATCATCCAGGTTGCAATCAAGGCTATGGGATTAGATGACCTTAAGCCATTTGCGCCCGAAGAGAAAGTAATTGAATACAAGCTACAACAAAAACTTCTTAAATGATTGATTATAAATGTAATAGTTGCATGATTCAGTTTAGTCAGGATTACTTGAGATTTTGTGTTTTGCTATTTTCCTTTTTAGAATTTCGGCATTCCCCAAAAAATAAAGTGCCTTGTTTCGATTATTTCTATGAAAGATGAAAAATATCGATTAGCATCTATAAAGTCATATTGCATAAATTTGAAGCCAATTTCAAATCAATAGTTGAGGTTACAGCTCTTTACTTTCATTTTCATTTGGCATGCCTTTTCTGCATTTGCCCAATTTGACGATCCTCAGCAAAAGTATTTGTTGATGAATAAAAAGCTTCAACTTGATGCAACCAAGGCAGTTAATTCGATGTATAACTTCAAGTTTGACGTTGCTGAGACTGAGTTTAAATGGATGCGGTATAAGTATCCAAGCCATCCCCTGCCGGTTTTTTTGATGGGTCTGATGGAGTGGTGGAAAATTCAACCCAATATTGACAACGAGCAGTTTGATGCGCATTTCGAAGCTTTGATGGATACCAGCATAGCCCTGGCTGACGAAATGCAGCGGAAAGACAAACAAAATGTAGAAGCTTCGTTTTTTCTAGCTGCCTCTTATGGTTTTAAAGGTCGGTTGTTTGCCGAAAGGGGTTCCTGGCGCAAGGCCGCTTTCGCAGGAAAAAATGCGCTTGCTAACATGCAAATCAACAAGCAAAATGATACTTTAAGTCCTGAGTTTTTGTTTGGCATTGCGCTTTTCAATTACTATTCAGTTTGGATACCAGCCAATTACAAGTTTTTGAGACCTGTAATGGCCCTATTTCCAAAAGGGGATAAGGAAAAGGGAATTAAGCAGTTAAAAGAGGTGGCTTTTAATGCTTTTTATACCAGAACAGAGGCCCAACTCTATCTGGCAAGAATTTATGCAAACGAGGAAGACCAACCTGCAAAGGCCCTTCCGATGACCGAATATCTGGCAGCTACTTTTCCAGACAATCCCTATTTCCAAAGGCTTTATGCAAGGATGTGTTACAGCCAGGGCAAAACAGCGGAAGTAGAAAAAGTATCACTTGAGATTCTGGATAAAATAGAGAAGCAACTCAATGGATATGAAGCTACTAGTGGTAGATACGCTTCTTTTTATTTGGGGTATATTTACAGGCATTCATACAAAAAAGACATCAATCTGTCAAAGAAATACTTTGATGTTTGTCTCCAGTTTTGCAATCAGAATAAGGCATTTGAAACCGGTTACTACTATTATACCCTCTTGAATTTGATGCAGTTATCCATTGAGGATAAAAACACCTTGCTCGCTACAGAATATGCAAAAAAAATAAGGGAGTATGCACCCAAAGATCACGATTGCAGAAAGCAGGCAGAGGCCTATTTGAAAAAACAGAAAAAGGAAAGCGGACAAAAAAGTGGCTTCCTGAGATTTTTTGGCTTTTAAACCTCTGGATTTGAGGTTGTATTTTTTGACAATTGAAGTTTTTAAATGGACCTTTTCCTGGCTTGAATTGATCATTTTAGGCTGATCGTCAAATCAATTCTCATTCACGATCAGCTTTTTAAGGGATTTTGAATCAAAAGTTGCTCAATTCTGTACTTGGATTTTTTGTTGAATATTCTTATAAAATTGACATTCAATCACCGAAGAATTCTATTTCTAAGATTTATTAAAACAAACCAATTTTAAGAATGAAAAATTCATTAACTACTTATTTGATAGGAAGTTGTGACCTTGTTTATGATCGTACTGGCGGTAACTACCTTTTTTAGAATCTATATTTCTTATTCGAAAATATTACACAAAGAACTTGCTGAATCCAAAAGATAATGGCTTCAATCGGTGACATTAGAGAATTGAATTGACGAACGTAATTTTTAAAAACAATGGCATTAAAACATATCCTGCACTAATATCACCTTCACATCAGCAAACGGATTATAATAAATATTAAAAGCTCTAAAGTTATGAACACAAATAAAACAACTAAAAAAGTAGCTTACACTCCGCTTAATGTGGAGATTTTCTTTTACTTTTTCACTTTGATCGTATCTCTGGTGATATTGCTCTTCACCAACTTATTTTAGACAATTAAGGGCAGGTTTTTAAAACAAAAAGGCTCCGAGAGATCGGAGCCTTTTTGTTTTGATCTAAATTTTGATTCCCTTTCAGACTTTATTTTTGATGGAATTGAAATACACTTTCTGCACTCTGTTTTGTCTGGTCCTGAAAATCCATGCCATTGCCCAGGCCGGATGTCAAGATCCCTTGGCAATTAATTTTAATCCCAATGCGACTTCAACCAATTCTACTTGTGATTATCCAACTACAAATGCTCCATTGGCAACTCGAATTTCAAGTTTGCCTGCTATTTTAAAAGAAAGTTCTGCTCTACTCATAGTTGATGGCAAAGTATTTACAATCAATGATTCAGGGAATCAAGCGGACCTTTTTGAAATAGATTCTACTACCGGACAAATCATAAAAACGACCAGAATTAGAAATTACTCCAATACGGATTGGGAAGATTTGGCTGCTGACAGTGCCCATATTTATATAGGAGATTTTGGAAACAACAATGGTAGCAGAACAAATCTCCGAATTTTAAAAGTTAGAAAGTCAGCGGTTTACAATCCCGATAGTGTAGAAATAAATGCAGAAAGGTTGAATTTCAATTATCCGGATCAAAATACTTTTATAGCTAACTCAACCCATAATTTTGATTGTGAATCTCTATTTTTCTTGGGTGGCAGGTTGCATTTGTTTTCGAAAAACAGGGGCAATCGCAAAACAAAGCATTACAGCCTCAATCCTGATTTGCCTTCTCAAACAGCAATTTTGCACGATAGCTTGAATGCAAATGGTTTAATTACCTCTGGATCAGTTTCTAAAGATGGAAAAATTGCTGCACTTTTAGGTAACGATCAGGCTGAAGTTTTTGTTTGGATTTTATTTGGATATGAAGGAACTGACTTTTTTGGCGGTAACCGAAGGCGAATTGAATTGCCTTCTTTTTTCTTGACCGGCCAGGCCGAAGGGATCGGTTTCGTTTCGAATACCAAACTATGGATTAGCAATGAAGCACTTGGAAATATACTTCCTATGGTGAAAGAACTAGATATTTCGGGGTATGTGAATCCGATTTTTACAGAAAGCCCTGACCTGAAAACCAAAGCATTGCATTCAAATGTCTATCCGAATCCAGCTTCTGATTTCATTTCGCTAAAGCTTCAAAAAAGTGAAAAGTTTCAAATCCTAAACCCATTTGGCAAATTGATTATGGAAGGAACTGAGGAAATTGTAGATGTCTCAAAATTGACTTCAGGTTTATATTTTGTTAAAATTATGAACAAAGAAATGAACTTGACAAGTATGATTCAACCACTTATAATTGAACATAAATGATCTTTTATTTACCTGATTTTCAAACAGATATTCTTCCCGAAGTTGAGGCTCTGCATTGCATCAAAGTCCTAAGAAAGGGGAGGGGAGATCAAATTAAAATAGCAGACGGCAAAGGAAATTTTGCCACAGCTACAATTTTAGACCCCAACATCAAGAAATGCCAGATTGTGTTGAAGGATATCCAACATGTGGAAAAGCCTTGGGAGAATGAAATTTGGCTTGCCGTTGCGCCTACAAAACAGATGGAACGCATGGAGTGGATGGTAGAGAAATGTACTGAAATTGGGCTTGATGGCATTTTGTTTATGCATACTGCAAGAACAGAAAGAGATACTTTGAAGCTCGATCGCCTTGAAAAAACCGCACTTTCTGCCATGAAACAATCTGGTCAGGCCTGGTTGCCGAAACTGATTTGGCAACCCAATTGGAAAGCTTTTCCCTGGGCCGAATTTGATCATCTATGGCTTGCAGATTTGTCAGTCGGAGCCTCTTCTAAACTTGTATTAAAAGGTGGCAGAAATCTGATTCTAATTGGACCTGAAGGTGATTTCACCCCTCAGGAACTAAGCCAAATCAAGGCAAAAAATGCAGAAGGCATTCGTTTGAGACCTCAGGTTTTACGAACAGAGACTGCGGCCATTTTTGCATTGAGCATGGCTCATTTGTCCTAGAATGATTGTTTTCTAATACTGAGCACTGCATCGTCAGAAAGTTTATTCCTTTTTAAATTGTCAATAATGACCTGCAACCTGGAAAAGAACCAAATCCACTTTCGAATTGAATTGTACCAAACTCCAACATATTTTTACATGAACAATTTATTGTTAACTTTGATTTATCAAAAAAAGGGATAGCAATGCTGCGCTTTGTTTCAATATGGCTTGTTTTTAGTTTCTTTTTAGGCACACTTGGCTTAAAAGTAAACCAGCATTTTTGCTGCGGCAAGTTGGTGTCTTTCGAGCTTTTACTTGGCCAGAATGCGCATGATTGTTCTGGAAAAGTAAGCAAGCAAAAAAACAAATGCTGCAAGGACAAAGTCCAATCGATTCAGGTTGATGATGCAAAGCAATCTTTGAATCATTTCCTATGTGAATCAATTTCTTTTATCGGCTTTACGCTCCATTCTGGTTTTATATTCACTCTAAATGAAGTTTCACATAAGCTTCAAGCCGTAAATTCGATCTTTATAAATGGCCCTCCGCTTTGCCATAAAAGCGTTTCAATCTTTATTTTATTTAGAAAAATCATCATCTGATTTTGAATTAAATCATGGCTTGCGCATTCATTGTTGCATGCCGAAAATCTGCCTTTTCAGGCATTTAATTTTAGTATTTAATTCTTAATTCAAAATATTTTCAAATATGAAATTCTTTCAAAACGTATTATTAATCAGTTTGTTTACGCTCGTATTCTCAAACTGCAACAGCCAAACAAAAGCCAAAGAGGGCGAGAAAAAATTGAACTTTAAAGTCTGGGGAAACTGCGAGATGTGCAAAGAAACCATCGAAACCTCTCTGGATGTAAAAGGCGTAAAATCGGCCAACTGGAATGTAGATTCCAAGATGATCGAAGTTGTTTTTCAACCCGAAAAGATAACTGAAGACAAAATCCATACGCTCATTGGCGCTGCCGGATATGACACCGAAAAAGTAAAAGGCAACAACAAAGCCTATCAGGAATTGGCAGGATGCTGTCAATACACAAGAAAACCTTAAGATGAAGTTTCAATTTGCATCAGGCACTTTTGTAAAGTGCCTGGCTTTTTGTGCATTCTTAATCTCAACGCAATCCTTTTCTCAAAACCTGCAAATGGTAAAAGGAATTGTTTTGGAAGAATCCTCGAAAGGCACATTTAAACCACTTTTTGGTGCTTCTGTCTATTGGCTTGGGACTGTATCCGGAACTTCAACAGACTCTTCTGGCTACTTTAATTTACCAACAATCGTTGGAGATTCTGGAGCCGCAAATAAAATAATAGTACGGTATCTGGGCTATGAAAGTGACACGATAACGGTTTCGGATATGAAATCTTTAAAGGTGGTTTTGGCCTCGCATGAAGGCAAAAGGCTACATGAAGTTACTGTAGAAGGACGAATTCCACCCAGCTTTATGAGTTTGGATGCGATCAACACGCAGGTGATGACGGGTAAAGAACTGATGAAAGCAGCTTGTTGCAATCTGAGTGAAAGTTTTGAAACCAATCCTGCCGTAGAAGTAAATTATGGCGATGCTGTAACTGGCGCCAAGCAGATACAAATGCTTGGCTTGTCTGGAAATTATACCCAGATGACGCAGGAAAATCTGCCTGGAGTGCGTGGCATTATGTCCAATTATGGATTGGGTTTTACGCCTGGGCCATGGGTGGAGTCTATTCAGGTGACGAAAGGCGTGGGCTCTGTCGCAAATGGGTATGAGTCTATGACAGGTCAGATCAATGTGGAGTTGAAGAAGCCGGACTGGAATCCGAGAACGAGAGAAAAGCTGTTTGTCAATGCATATTTCAATTCAATGGGCCGGCTCGAAATGAATGTAAATACGACTCAAAAGCTTTCGAAGCGATGGTTTGTAAGTCATTTGTTGCATGCCAATGGATTGAACAATGAGGTTGATTTCAACAAAGATGGCTTTATGGATTTGCCAACAGGTAAGCAATTCAACGGTTTGCAACGCTGGAGATATGATGATGGAAAGGGCGTTTCTGCGCAGTTTGGCTTTCAGGCAATGCAAGACATTAGAACCGGTGGCCAGATGGTAGAGCACAAGCACAATGCGGCTGCAAACCCATATCAGATTGATTTACAAAACAGAACATTGCAAGGTTTTGGAAAGATTGGCTACATTTTCCCATCTAAAAAATACAAAAGCATTGGCTTGATGATGTCGTTTACGGACAATGTTTCAGATCAAAAATTTGGCCCTACCCACTACAATGCCAAGCAACAAACTTTGTACAGCAATCTCATTTATCAATCTATAATTGGCAGCACGAACTTAAAATTTAGGGTTGGGGCAAGTTTTAGAAGAGATCAATACAATGAAAACTTACTGAGAACAAGCGAACAGGGCGCTGCGTTTGGGTTTTCCAGAATCGAAATTGTGCCCGGTGCGTTTGGAGAACTGACCTGGAATCCAGTTCCAAGATTTACAACTGTGGCCGGATTACGGGCTGATCAACACAATATTTTTGGAACATGGATTACCCCCAGATTGCATTTTAAGTATGACATTACAGAAAAGTCAATACTCCGGTTTTCAGTAGGGCAGGGGAGAAGGCTGGCCAATATTCTTGCTGAAAATTCTTCTCTTTTTGCAAGCAGCCGAAGCTTTAATTTCCCCATGAATAATGGTTCAGAAGGGCTTTATGGTGTTTTAAAAGCGAGTAACGGAATAAACAATTTTGGAAGCTTGCAACCCGAAAGGGCATGGAACTTTGGCTTGAGTTTGAATCATACTTTTGAGATCTACAACAGAAAAGGAAACTTTACTTTAGATGCCTATCGTACTGAATTTCAGAATCAGGTGGTGGTTGATTTGGACCAGAAGGCAACCGCAGTTTCTTTTTATAATCTGGCTGGAAAATCATTTTCCAATGCCGTACAGGCACAGGTAGAATATGAAATCTTCCGTCGGTTTGATGTGAGGATGGCGTACAAATGGTTGGATGTTCAACAAACATACCACGGTCAATTGCTGGAACGGCCCTTTGTTGCCCACCATAGATTTTTTGTGAATATGGCATACAAAACCCGCTCCAAATGGACATTGGATGCCACTTTGAATTGGAATGGAAACAAAAGAATTCCATCCACCAGCACCAATCCTGAGCAGTTTCAGTTTTCAGGTCGATCGCCTCAGTATTTTGTTGTCAATGCCCAGGTTTCTAAACAGATTGGTAAGAATCTAGACTTCTATCTTGGAGGTGAAAACCTGTTTGATTTTCGCCAAACACAATTGATAAACCAGGTTGAGAATCCGTATGGCGCATATTTTGATGCTTCATTGGTTTGGGGACCCGTCATTGGCCGAATGATTTATGGCGGTTTCAGGTGGACGCTGAGGTAGTTGGTATATAGTGAGCTGATTCACCCCAATGTTAATTTAACCCTTCATTCCCCCCTCTCTTTCCCTCCAAATTAATGGCATTCTAAATCAGAGTGCCATTTTGTTTCTATCTGTTTGCTTCTTTTCCCGCTGTCTGACATTCCCGCTGTCTGACATTTTCTAAAAGGAATGTCAGACTACAGATAAGGCGGATTTGCAATCCGCAAATGCATACCTGGAATAAAAAACAATACGCATATATCCCGCTGTTTCACATTTTCTGAAAGGAATGTCAGACTACATATATGGCGGACTTTGTGCGCCAATGGAGCATTAATAATCCTCTATAGGCTATATAAAATCAAAAGCAATAATATATTTGCTCCATGAGTGGTGGTTACCAGGTAGATGATCAGGAAGGTGTATATTTTATTACATGTACGGTTCACCAATGGGTAGATGTTTTTACAAGACCATTGTATGTACAGATCCTGTTGGATAGTCTTCGGTTTTGTCAGCACGCCAAAGGACTTGAAATTTATGCCTGGGTAATTATGAGTAACCACATCCATCTGATTGTGAGCAGCAAGACGGGGCATTTAAGTGATACCATAAGAGATTTTAAGAAATTCACATCGAAGAAAATCGTTGAGGCAATTGCGCAAAATGAAAATGAAAGTCGCAAGCATTGGATGCTTTGGCTTTTTAAAAAAGAAGAAGGAATCTGGTTTTGGGAAGCTGGATTTCATCCGGAAGAAATTCGGAAAAAGGCCTTTTTCGATTCGAAGGTAAATTACATTCATTTCAATCCGGTTAGGGCCTTGGTCGTTGAAAAGGAAGAAGAATACCTGTTGAGTAGTTGTGGAGATTTTTATGGAAATAGAAAGGGCGCTTTGGAATTGGTAGTTTTTTAGCGGAATAACGGATGTTTTAGCGGATTACAAATCCGCCTTATCTGTCGTACGACATGCGCTTCGTTAACATGGCGCACAGCGAGGTTTTAGCGGATTACAAATCCGCCTTATCTGTCGTACGACATGCGCTTCGCTAACATGTCGCACAGCAACTAAGATGTCGCAGTGCGCTTTAATGGCAAAGCCGGGCATACTTATATTATATAGTGTGCTTCTCTCTGATAGGTAGCCTGGAGGAGATGGTAAAAGCATTTTACCACCCAAAGGATTTGGCCAGATAAAAAGTTGTTTAGCCAATTTGGATAAATAATAATAAGCAATAGTTTTGGGGCGATATCTGATTCAAATCTGTGAGAGGTCTCAACAAAGCTACATTGATCGGCCAGCTGGGCAAAGACCCGGAAACACAGGTATTGGATGGGGGCATTCACCTGGCTAAATTTACGCTGGCCACCTCAGAAAGCTACAAAGACGAAAAAGGGAATAAACACACGGAGACAGAGTGGCACAGCATAATAGCCTGGCGAAGTCTGGCAGAATTGTCAGGGAAATATTTAAAAAAGGGCAGTCTGGTATATGTAGAAGGGAAGATAAAAACCAGAAGCTTTGAAGACAAGGCCGGAATT
>Ga0105046_10015883_pt1 | contig 11565 bp, 10 predicted proteins | sample MAT03_FD_78385 | JGI IMG/M metagenome (GOLD analysis project Ga0105046, IMG submission 78385) | Freshwater microbial communities from Lake Fryxell liftoff mats and glacier meltwater in Antarctica - MAT-03 (megahit assembly) | ecosystem: Environmental > Aquatic > Freshwater > Ice > Liftoff...
GACGATCGATCCTGTGTGCATTTTGGATACGCGTACCGATGTGGGGATGGCGGGGCGGGGCCGTTCGTGTCGGGCGCGTCGCAAAAGTTGCAGGTGACTGGTGTGGCGGTGCCTGCTGGTGCGGCGGGGGTGTCGTTGAACGCTAGAAGCAACTCGGTATGCACGAATGGCGATCGTCCATCGGACACCTGTCGATAGCGAGCGGATGTTGTCGCGATGTACCGACGGACGGGTCTGGGCGAGCCCTGCTGGAATCAGCGAAGTCTTGACGCTGCCGGTCGGCAGGAGGATGCTTGATGTCGCTCGGGGTGTCAATGGGGGCGCCCCGGAACCGAAGGGGATTCGAACATGCTCTTTGCCATCAACTACATGACACGTACCAACATGGCCTCCAAGGCCGACACCACTGCGCTCATGACGCTGTTCGGTGAGCGAGGCGAAGTCGCCGGAACGGTCGCGCACTACGTCTACGCCGGCGGTGGTGGTGTCTTGATCGCCGAACAAGATGACGCGTCGGTGCTCTATGAGTCGGTGACCGCGTACACGGAGTGGCTCGAGTTCGACATCAGGCCGGTCCTCAACATCGGTGAGGCCGTGCCGCTCATTCTGGCCTACCTCGGCTCGTAGCCACCGGACTTCACGCCGATGCGCCAGCGCCTCGTCGAACTCAACTGGCGTAGGCAGCTGCCCGCTTGACGATCCCCAACCGGACGCGACGAGCGGTGAAGTGGACCAGATGGCGCTTCTGCTGCTTGCTGTCACCGCCGGACGCTTCGAACCAGTGCAGCCGGAACGAGGTTGGGTCGGTGAAGTTCTCGTGCGTGGTAGCGGACGTGACCTTGACGGCCGACGCCGATGATGTCGAGCACGAGTACGGCTCGTCCGGCATTGAGTTCGAAGCGTCGGGCGTGGGGTCTACTGAGGTTCTCAGCGGTTGGCCAGGCGACTTCCCAGTCGACGACGTCGCCGCTGAGTTGTTCGACCAGGTCGAACAATGAGTCGGCAGCGTTGACGTCGGTTCGCGATTCGGGGGCGATGACGGTGTCGATGGCAACCATCGCGACGTCGTCGTCGGCAAACCATCGCTTGATTGTCCTGTAAGCCGGGGCCCCGGGTGGGCTTCGGAGCCGCTCGGCGGTCGCTTCGTCGATGGTGGTCCATTCGGCTTCGAGTACTTCGACCCGTGACGTGTAACCGAGCGTATGAAGGACGTCTTCGAAGTCGTGTTGCTGATCGAAGCGGAATGGCAGGTCGGTGGCGATTGGGTTAACAGCAATGCCGCGGCCGTGGTGGCGGCGCAGGAGTCCTTCTCGTTCGAGCGCGACGATGGCCTCGCGGACTGCTGGTCGGCTGGATCCGAGGTGGTCGGCGAGGGCGTGTTCACCTGGGATGGGTTGTCCGTTGTCGGTGAGGTTGGTGACGAGTCGGCGGAGCCGTTCGACGAGTTCGGTCCCGCGGTCAGCCACTCGTGGCCGGATCCATGAACATGTGGACGTCGTGGGCGTGGTTGGGGCATCGGCAGCAGACCATGCCGGCCTGTTGGGTGAGGACGACGTCAATGAAGGATTGGCTGGCAGATTCGATCAGTCCGCGTTCGGTGAGGCCGAGATCGGGTACGCCGGCGAGGCCGACGAACGCCATGATCATGAACGGTGCAGGGATTTCGCATCCGAGCGATGCTGCGATGCCGTTGATGCGCCGGGATTGTTCGGCGACTTGTTCCCATGGAAGGTCGCTCATGATGCCGGCGATGGGCAGCGGTACCGATCCGAGTACCTGGCCGTCCGCAACCGCAACGTAACCGCCTCCCATCTCACGAGCGGCGGCCGCAGCGAAGGCCAGTTCTTCGTCGCTGGTGCCCACCATGACCAAGTTCTGGTTCTCACAGTTGGTGGTTGCGGCCAGTGCCCCTCGTTTCAGCCCGAAGCCTCGGACGTATCCGACCCCGACCGCTTGGGTGGCGTGGTGGCGGTCGACGACGGCGACTTTGGCGACGTCGCGGTCGGGGTCGCATTGGACACAACCGTTGATGACGGGCAGTTCGACGTGAAAGGCCCGCTTGAAGTAGCCGTCGTACATTTCCATGCCCTGAACCCACGCTGTGTCGGTGTCCGCGCTGACTGCGAACGCCGAGGGTCCGAAGTTGGGATGCAGGCGCACGGTGTTGCGGGTGACGTCGGGGATCGGGTCGGTGTTGACGAAGAGCGGTTGGCCATGTTCGGCAACGAGCGCGCCGGCGACGTAGACCTGATCGGGAAGCGCCTGGGCGAGGTCGTCGATGACAAGGATGTCGGCGATGCGTGACGGGGTGATGGATCCGAGGACGTGGTCGAACCGGTAGTGGAGCGCCGCTGCGTATGTCGCCATGCGGTAGGCAAGCGGGATCGGGACACCGTGAGCGATGGCTTGGCGCACGTGGTGGTCGATGTGTCCTTGTTCTGCGAGGTCCTCGACGTGTTTGTCGTCGGCGCAGAACGAGATGTGGAACAGCCCATCACCGAGTGCGTCGAGGTCGGCGAACACGGTTTGACAGTTGTCGTTCATGCTGCCCGACATCACAGTGAGCATGGCGCCGAGGCGGAGCCGTTCGAGGACTTCTTCGGTGGTGACTGCGTTGTGGTCGTCGCTGATGCCTCCGGCGAGGTAGCTCCACAACGGTGGTCCGCCAAGTCGCGCCGTGTGCCCGGTGAGCCGCTTGCCAGCGGTGAGTGCAGCGACCTGCTTGACAGCGGACCATTCGTCGAGATCAAACGGGTTCGACTCACCGAGTGTGACAGCCAGGCTTGCTTGGACTCGCTCGGCGATCTCGGCGTCGTCGACGACGGCACCGCCGAGTTCGAGATCGGGTGTGCGGGGCACACGGTGCGACACCTGACGGAAAATGCGCAGCGGCGTGCTGGTCGTGCCGACGATGTCCATGCCCTCGGCGCCGATCACGTTCGCGATGCAGTTCGGGTCAGCGAGCACGGTGACCGTTCCGCGCGGGACACTCACCCGGGCCATCTCGCCTGGGGTGAGCATCGTGTACTCGATGTGGAGGTGCGTGTCGACGAACGTCGGAACGATGTGACGGCCCGTGACGTCATTGACGTTCTTTGCATCGAACTCACCCACGGGGGTGACAGCCGCGATGTGGCGTCCGCTGATGACGACGTCACGTGGAAGGAACTCTCCGGTGTGAACGCTGAGCACGGTGCCGCCGCGAAGTATGAGGTCAGCCTCGACGGCTCCCGATGCGACAGCTCGCAGTCGTTGAAGCTCGGCCACGGTCGCCACGAGTTCGGCGCCGAGCGCGGTTCCTCGTAGAGACGACCACGGATCGTCTACGTGGGGGGCGGTCACTGGTAGATCCCGGGAGGTGGTTCCCATGCGCGAAGTAGATGGTGTCCGATCTCGGCCTGTTTCCAGTCGACTGGGTCGTGCAGGCTCATGGTGCGAGCGTCGCGCCAGAAACGGTCCCAGCCGTTACCCGACGAGACTGCTCGTGTGCCGGCCAATGCGAACATGTCGCTGGTGGCGCGCATTGCAGCTCGGCTCGCCATTGCCTTTGCTGCGTATATCGGTATCGCGTACGGGGCTCGTGGAAACCAGTTGCCTGAATCGTGCATGTCGTCCATCGACTTGGCGCACGACATCGTGAGTGCGTAGGCGGCAGCCAGGTCGGTTGCGAGTTCGCCGATGAGTCGGCGGACGTACGGGTCGTCGCCGGCGTTGTCGACGTCGGCAGACGGCCAAGGCCGTGACCTGGTGGTGACGAAGTCTGCGGCGGTTCGTAACGCTCCGAAACCCACACCGCACAGCATCGCAGCGAACCCGATCTGGTAGAACACTGGGGTCCACGGGAGCGGCCCATGGCCGGGTGAGTTCGACCGTTCGGTGTCGGCGAGCTCGACCGACTCGAAGGTAATGGTTCCTGAGTCCGTGGCGCGTTGGCCGAGCACATCCCAGTCACGGTGAACGGTGACGCCCGGTTCGGTTGGAGGCACGAGGAACTGGGCCATGCCGAGCAACGGGTTGTCTTCGGTCGCTGCGGTGGGGTCGAACGCCCACAAAGCGATGTAGTCGGACTCTGCTGCGCCGGTGGTGTAGATCTTGGTGCCGCTCACCGACCATCCGTCGGCGGTTCTCGTGGCGATCGTCGTCAGGGGGTCATTGACCGTTCTGCCCGCTTCGGCCACAGCGAGCCCGATGAAGATGTCGCCGGTCAGTAACTCTGAGGCCAGCCGGTTGCGTCGTTCGTCGGGTGAGTACACCAGGATTTCTCGAACGAGTTCGTCGTGGGTTTTGAAGATCTGAGCGAGGGCTGGGTCGACCATGGCGATGCGGGTTTTGATCTCCAGCAGGAACAGATTCGAGCGTCCCGGCCCACCGAGCGATGCCGGGACCGACGCAGACAGGATCCCACTGTGTTTGAGGACCTTGACTGAGTCGGTCGGGAACCGGCCACGTTCGTCGTTACCTCGGGCAAGTGGCGTCAACTCTTCGTCGATGATCCGTTGGAAGTCGTCGACGGCGGCAGCCTCGTCAACGCTGAGCTCAGGTGGGTGGACGAGGTCACCAAGTATTCGGGTGGTGGGAGTGGGCATCGAGAATCCTTTCGGTGGTAGGTCGGTCAGACAAGTTGGGCGGCGTCGAGGCCGTGATCGCGTAGCGCCCGCCGGTAGGCAACGGCGAGACGGTCCGAGGTGAGGTGGAGTTCGTCTGTGGCGCCGATGGGTACTCCAGGTGGTTGGCTTTCGATGATTGGTTGGTCTTCGGCGAACACCTGGTTGGCGAAGGCGCGTTCTTCGTCGTCGGACGATGTGAGGCCTTCGTCGACATGGAGGCGCCAATGGATCGTGCATCGGTCGAATCGATTTGGTGTGATCACTTCGTGCAACGCGCGTCGCATCCCGTCGGGAAATTCGAACAGCAGCGAGATCCGATACGGCAGGACGACTTCATAGCGGTAGCCGATTCGGATCGTGTCACCGAAGCCGGTGTACATCGGAGCATCTGGTACGCCAGGGTTACGGGTGATGACCTCGACGTCGGCGGTGAAGCCGTTGGCAGTGAACGTCACGTCATGGGGTTGCACGGTTTCGGCTTCGGGGCATCCGAATGTGGCGGGGTGCACGAACGCGAAGTGGGCGAGGTCCAAGATGTTCTCGAGGTGTCGGCCCGATGATGTGGCCCACACCAACGGGGCCCCTGTGACGGTGCGCATACCGGTCGGTGCGTCGGGTAGCCCAACGATTGTGTTGGGGTCGGCGTCAGGATCCAGAGTGGTCCACACCAGCCCATCACGCACCGCTGTTCGATACGCGATGGTGTTCGCAGCAGGTGGGATGGGTCCATTCGGGGAAGCAGGTATCGCGACGCAATGTCCCCGCTCGTCGAATTGCCATCCGTGATACGGGCAGCGAACGCATCCGTCGACGACGTCACCGAGTGCAAGGTCAGTTCCTCGGTGGACGCAGGCAGCGTCGAGTACCGCTGGACCGTCGGGCCCGGCGAACATTACGAGGGCACGCCCGAGTAATTCGACGCGTCGCGGCGTGTCCACATCGTCGACTGCTGCGATGGCGTGCCAGCTGCGTTCCAGCAGGTTCATTGCGTTCTTTCCTGTCCGAGCCGACCGAGCGACCGCGGGGCGGATCCTGACCCGAGTCCGATCGCGAGCACCACAATCGTGGCCACGAACGGCAACATCTGCAGCAGTTCCACCGGAACGGCCGAGCCGCCACCGGCCTGAACTCGCAGCTGAAGTGCTTGCAATGAACCGATCGCCACGACGACTGCCAGCAGCGGCCACGGCCGCCACCGCGCAACGATCACCAAAGCGAGCGCAAGGAATCCTCGGCCACCGATGATTCGGTCGGAGAACTCGCCGACCAACGCCACGCACAGCACAGCGCCACCGAGACCGGCTAGCGCTCCACCGATGATGGTGGCGCCAAGGCGGGAACGATCGACGTCGACACCGCGCGCTCGAGCTTCGTTCGGGCCGTCGCCAGCAGCACGCACGGACAGCCCCGGTCGGCTGCGTGTGAGTATCCATGCGACAGCGGCGACGGCGACCGGGAGCATCCACACCACGAGCGGTTGGTCGAACAGGACTGGACCGACCAGTGGCAGATCTGACAGAACCGGAATCTCGACGGCCTGGACGACATCGATGCGCGGAGCCTGGTCATACAGCGACCGGTACAAGAAGATCGCCAGCCCAGACCCACCCAACGCCAGCGCGAACCCGCAGATCACTTCGTCAGCACCGATCACCACCACCAGAAAACCGAAGAGTGCGCCAAGGAGTGCACCGACTGAGGCGCCGACGAGCAGGCCGGGGATGGTGCCCATTGTCGCTGCACCGATTACACCGCCAGCGGCGCCCATCGCCATTGTTCCTTCGACACCCAGATTGAGGACGCCGGCGCGTTCACTGACCAGTTCGCCGATCGCAGCCAGCCCGAGTGGCACTGCGAGCCGGAAGCCTCCAGCGAGTACTGATTCAACGAAGGACAGATCAGCCATGGGTTCTCCTCACGCTGCTGCCGGTCGGGGACGGATCGCGATCGCTGTTGCAATCACCAATACGGCCTGGAGAACTAACACGATTTCGCGCGGTGCGCCGTCGCGCTCCAACTGTTCGCTCCCCGTCGCGAGCATCGCGAACCCGAGTGCTGCGACGGTTGTCGCCAAGGGCCGTGACCGGCCGAGCACAGCGACGAGTACTCCGGTGTAACCAACCCCACCCGTCAGGCCGGGGGTGAGACGGTGACTGATCCCGAACAACTGGATCACGCCTGCCAGCCCGGCGAAACCAGCGGACACCAGCAGCAACATCGCTCGGTCCCGAACCACCGACATGCCTGCTTGTGCGGCCAACGACGGATTGGCCCCCAGCAGGTCGAGCCGGAAGCCGCGAGGAGTCCGAAGCCACCATGCTGTCATCACGACAGCGACGACGACCACCGCGACTCCAAGGTGCAACCTGGTCGGCTCCAAAAGCAAGGTGAACTCCAATCGGTCGGCGACCGATTCACCTTGTGCGGTGATTACGAGCGGATCGGGATCCTGCAGAAACGTCTTTGTCAACAGCCACGTCACGAGACCGACCGTGGCGAAGTTGACGAGCAGCGTCGACAAGATCTCAGGCACATCGCGCTTGGCTGCCAACGCTGCGGGCACGACCGCCCACGCTGCTCCGCCCAACGCACCGACAACGAGGGCGATCGCCCAGACCAACATTGTCGGAGCGCCGGCGCCGTCGCCGTCAACGATCCAGCCGACGACGACCACCGCAGCAACAGCCCCCATGATCATCTGGCCGTCGCCGCCGACGTTGACGACACCGCCTCGGATTGCGACTGCTGCTCCGACGCCGACAAGGGCGAGCGGCGCAGCACGCACGATGGTCTCGGCAATGGCGTCGCGGTCGCCGACAGCTCCCTCGAGGAGTGACCTCACCACCGACCACGGCTCGAGCCCGGTTGCTATCCAGGTCGCCAGCAACGTCATGGCAACGGCGCCCGTAGTCGCAATGATCAAACTCGAGTGTCGACGGGCACGGCCGGCCGATACGGCGATGTCGGTTCGTGTATCGGTGATCGTCACGACGCTGCCGCCATCATGGCAGCGCCGATGGTCGCCCGGTCGGCATCGACGGCGTCGATGTCGAGTGTGATTCTCCCTGATGCGAGCACGACTATCCGGGTGGAGATCTCGAGGAGTTCGTCCAGATCGCTCGCAACCACCAACACGCCAGAACCCGCTGCGGCCGCCTGCATCAGAGCGTCGAGCACGGCAGCAGCCGAGATCGGGTCGAGACCACGGGTGGGTTCGGCAGCCACGATGACCGACGGAGAGCCGGCCAGCTCACGGCCGATCACGAGGCGCTGGCGGTTGCCGCCCGACAACGTCCTCACGAGCGCATCGCGTCGTGCTGGCCGCACCCCGAGCCGGGCGATCACAGCATCGGTGAACAAATCGATGGCGCTGCGATCCAGCCCACGCCATGAACCAATGCCGGTCCGCCGTTTGACGATTGCGTTCGACCACACCGGTAGCTGCAGGGCCAAGGCGTCGAGGTCGCGGTCGTCGGGGATGACAGCAACCCCGGCAGCAACGGCGTCAGCCGGCCGACTGGTGACGTCGACATCATCGACGAGCACAACGCCTGCTGTGGGGTGGCGGAGCCCTGCGGTGGAGTCGACAAGTTCTCGCTGGCCATTCCCGGCAACGCCGGCGACCCCGACGATCTCGCCGCCACGAACGCACAGGTCGATGCCTCGTAGTCGGCCGACCTCGACACCTCGGAGTTCGAGTCGTACTGGTCCGGGCTCAGTGTCGATCTTCGGCCGGCGACGTATCCGAGCGGCGACGTCATCGCCCACCATTGCCGTCACGAGCGACGACCGCGAGAACCCGCCGCGGGAGGCCGTTGCGGTCACTCGGCCGCTGCGGAGAACGGTGACTTCGTCTGCGTACCGTTCGACTTCGCGAAGTTTGTGGGTCACTAGTACAACGGCGAGGCCGTTGGCGACGAGGTCGGTGACCACGTCGAGAAGGGCGTCAGCCTCGAACGGCGACAACACCGCTGTTGGTTCGTCGAGCAGCAACACCTGTGCCCCCCACGACAACGCAACCACGATCTCGGCTCGTTGGCGTTCGCCGATCGACATCGCGCCGACGGCGGCATCCGGATCGACGGCGAAGCTCGTCCGCTCCGACCACGTGGAGATCGCCGATCGAGCGGAATTCAAATCGGTTCGGAACCTCGACGTGGGGCGACCCAGTTCGGCGTTTTCCGCCACCGTCATCCTGTCGATGAGGCTGGGATGCTGGTGGACAACGCCGATGCCCGCAGCGGCGGCTTGGCGGCGGCCACTCCCGTCGATGCTGATGTCGCCACAGGTAATCGATCCTGCGTCCGGCGCTACGAGCCCGGCGACCATGTTCACGATCGTGGACTTGCCGGCTCCGTTCTCACCGACGATGGCGTGGAGTTGGCCGCGATGGATCGTCGCGTCGACTTCGTCGACGGCGGTGACTCCTCCGAACCGCTTGACCAGCCCGGCCAACTCCAACGTCATGCTCGTGCCCGCTTCCGTCACCCTTGCGGGGCAGGTGTCACGGAAATCTCGCCCGCCCCGATAGCGGAGCGGTACTCATCGATCGCCGCTTGCAGATCTGTGAGCTTGGCCGCTCCGGCTGCGGAGGCGTCGGTCACAGCTGTGCCTCCGTTGGCTTGAGAAAGGAAGTCCGGTGCGCTCGTCCACGTATCGGTCCGCAGCCGTTCGGCCCACAACGGAATCAGAATGTCGTAGGCCGACACCGTCGAGGCCAACACCACGTCGGGCGACACTGTTTCGCTGTACGGCGAGTTACCGAAACAGTTGATTGCCTCCGCCCCGTCACACGCCGTGTACACGCCGGACTGGCCAGCAGCCTGTTGGTTCCAGATCGAGTCGACGCCGTCGGCGATCATCTGGGTTGCGGTCTCTTGCGCCAGCTGCGGGTCTTCGAACGTTCCCGTGTATACGACCGACACCTCGGCGTCGGGCGCATAGATCGAAACGGCTTCCTTGAACCCTGCCTCCGCTTGGAGTTCGAACGGGAGACCCGGCCCACCGATGAAGCCGATCTTGCCCGTCGAAGTTCCCTGCGCAGCAAGGAAGCCGGCGTTGAAGCCGATCTCTTCGAACACCGACAGGTAGACACCGACGTTGTCCGGGTTCCCTTCGACCGGCAGCGAGGCCATGAACTTCTGATCGGGGAACTCAGCGGCGAATTTGCCGACCGCCGGTACGAGATCGAATCCGTGAGCGACGATCAAGTCGAACTCTCCGCCCTCGGCGGCCTCACGAACTGCTGCTTCCAGCGATGCGTCACCGCCTGAGGCAAGCTGCTCGCGGACGGTCACTTCCATGGCACCGTCGGCATCTGCTCCGGCTTGAAGGCCATCGACCATCGACTGGTAGAAGCCTCCGTCGTCAGATGGGCCACCAATCAGCAACACAACCGACAATGCGTCGCCCTCGGCGGGAGCATCGGTCGTCTCGGCACCCGAGGTGGCGGCAGGCGCCGGTTCGGATGATTGCGTACTGGTGTCGTCGTCGCTTCCGCACGCTGCCAGCACGAGCGCCGCGCTCGCTGCCAGAGCCAGAACGACCGTTCGTCGATTACTCATGTTCTCCTCCTTGGTGTTGGCTCGTTGTTGAGCTCTGTGTCGGACGAGTCGGCGACTCGGCGAGAACTTCGTCTGCCCAGGCGACGACGCCAGCGCGTAGCGACGCCTTGGTGTCGGTGTCGCAAAACGCAGCGTCGATCGAGGTACGGGCGATATCGGCAACGACGGCATCGGACCAGCCGAACGTCTCCGCGCAGCGTTCGTACTCCCCTGCAAGATCGATACCCAACAACTCGGGATCGTCGGTGTTCACCGACACTCTCACCCCGGCCAGGCGGAGCCGATCGATCGGATGTTCATCCAACCGCTGGTACAACCCGAGCGTCAGGTTCGACGACGGACACACCCCGAGAGGTATCTGCCGGTCCGCCAAGAACGACATCAGCGCCGGATCCTCGATCGCCCGCACACCGTGATCGATCCGGTCGGCGCCAAGCAACTCGATCGCGTCACGGACTCCCTCAGGGCCGCTGGACTCGCCAGCATGAACGGTTGCCCGAAGCCCAGCACCCTTCGCCCGACGAAAGGCGTCCGCGAACTTCGTGCCGGTCTGACCGCTCACCACTTCATTGCCGTCGACGCTCAACGCAACCACCCTCGGCGACGCCAACTCGACCAACACGTCCACAAGCTCAGATGCCTCGTCGGCCGACTGGGTGCGCAACAAACTCACGCACACCCCGACCGCTGGCAGACCATCCTGCTCGGCCTCTGAGAACCCAGCATCGAGCCCCTCTATCAGGCCAGGAATGTTCGAACGCCACGACGACCAATGAGTCGGGTTGATGATGACGTCGGCATAACCAGCTCCGCTCGCAGCGATGCGTTCGGCGAACGCCCGGGCGACCGCAGCCAACTCGTCCCGACCAGTGATACGCGAACAGATGCGATCGAGCAGCTGGAGGAACTCACTGAGTCCCACCGTCGATGGCATGTCAGCGATGAGCGGGGAGGTATTGACGCCCCCGGCGCCATCGCTGCCAACCGTCGGAAACGCCAACGTCCCCTCCAGGTGAATATGCACCTCCGCCTTCGGCAGCTCGACGAAACGTTGAAGCATGAGCCAATCCTCCGACACCAAGATGTCAGACAAGTCAGCGCAAAGTTACGGCTTCGTGAACAAGCCCTCGAGCGAGTACTCGATCACCAATCTCGCAAAGTTGTTCTCAGTGTTTCGCCAAACCGTGTGCCGCACACTCGACCGCACCGCCAACGAAGAGGAGAGCCCTACTTCCGGCTCGCGTTCGCGTCGCCCGGTGTCCGCAGAAGGCCCGCTCACCGGACGGTCCGGGGATGAGGCACGGGAAGGTCACGTGTACTGACGACGAGCGTCTCACATAGGTGGTACGCAGCGATTCTCAGTGACGGAGGGCTATTCGTTACGCGGCCGAGCC
>Ga0105046_10015885_pt1 | contig 11564 bp, 9 predicted proteins | sample MAT03_FD_78385 | JGI IMG/M metagenome (GOLD analysis project Ga0105046, IMG submission 78385) | Freshwater microbial communities from Lake Fryxell liftoff mats and glacier meltwater in Antarctica - MAT-03 (megahit assembly) | ecosystem: Environmental > Aquatic > Freshwater > Ice > Liftoff...
CTAACAAACTTCGTATATTCTTTCTCATCCCAAACGCAGCGTGTCATGTTGAGCGCAGCGAAACATCTGGATACTTGCTCTGATTGGAGGGACATGGAGGCCTCTCGGTCCCGAATGAATTCGTTGACACACTGCGTTTGGTTTGGGAAAGGAATTATTAGAAAATTCCGTTTACTCAATTAGTTGATCAAAGTACTATAGAGGGGTTTAGGGGAGGTAGAAGGGTTTAGAAGGCTTCGTGTCCAGTATTTCGTTCCTATGAATCATTGAGAAGAGCCACTCTAAACCCTTCTAAACCCCTCTAAACCCTTCTAAACCCCCTAAACCAAACCTATCACCCAACATCAAAACAGATCAAATAAAACCATGCGCATCCTACTCGTTGAAGACGAAGAATCCATCCGCGACACCCTGCGGCTCAACCTCGAACTGGAGGGTTACGAAGTCGTGTCTACCGGCAACGGCAAAAAAGCGCTGGAACTGATCGGTGGGCAGCATTTTGACCTGATTGTGCTCGACGTGATGCTGCCCGATATCGACGGTTTCACCATTGCCGAACAGATGCGACTGGCCAACAACCAGACGCCGATCCTGATGCTGACGGCTAAGGACTTGGCTCAGGATCGGGTGATGGGTCTCAAAAAAGGCGCCGACGATTACCTGACCAAACCATTTAACCTGGAGGAGTTGTTGCTTCGGGTCGGCATCCTGCTTCGCCGAAGCCAGCGTGTAAAGGGGGAGGCGCCGGATTTGTACGAATTCGGTCAGAACAAGGTGAATTTCAATACGTTCGAAGCGACGAACTGGCGTGGCGAAACCATTATGCTCACCAAAAAAGAAACGATGCTGCTCAAACTCTTAGTCGAGCGGAAAAATGAAGTGGTCAGTCGCAACCAAATTCTCCAGTCCGTTTGGGGCTACGATGTGTTCCCCAGCACCCGCACCATCGACAATTTTATCCTGGCTTTCCGAAAATACTTCGAGGAGGATGCGAAAAATCCGGTTTTTTTCCACTCGATGCGCGGGGTAGGGTATAAGTTTTCGATCTGAAAAATTCGATCTGTACATGTCATTCAAAACTAATTTGCCTTGACTATAAACAGGCTATTGAGAAAAATCTTCATTCTGCCCATCCGGTTATACCAACTGGTTCTTTCCCCTTTGCTGGGCGCCAACAAATGCCGCTTCCAGCCGACCTGTTCGTATTATGCCATCGAAGCGATTGAAGAATGGGGCATTTTAAAAGGAACTTACCTGGCTTTCCGGCGTATTTTGCGCTGTCATCCCTGGGGTGGCCACGGGTATGATCCTGTGCCGAAGAAAGAGGAGCCAAATCATCCTGGTTAACTTTAAAAAAATGAAGGAAGAATGTCGCTAATCTTCATTCTTCCTTCAAAAACAAATCACCCAAATCCCGCTAAACCGCCACAACCATGCAAATAGACTCGCTCTGCGTCAAGGAACGCCCCGACAATCGTACCACGCCCCCGCATATTTTACCGATTTACGCCACCTCTTCTTTTTCCTTCGACGACATCGACCAGGGCATCGGAATATTCAAAAATATCGAATCGGGACACGCCTACAGCCGCTATGCCAACCCTACGGTAGACACGACAGCCCAAAAAATTGCCGATCTGGAGACCCACGGACTGGGTTTTGAAGCCACGGCGGTGATGACTTCGAGTGGCATGGCGGCCATCGCCACGCTGATGCTCGGTTTGCTCAAACAAGGCGATAAGGTCTTGTCGCAGGGGAATTTATACGGAGGCACTACGGAATTGCTGGTGGTTACCTTCGCTCAATTCGGCGTGGAAACGATTTTTACCGACCTGCGCGACCTGAACCACGTGGAGGATCTGCTCCGCCAGGACCCCGCTATTAAAATGTTGTATTGTGAAACGCCCGCTAACCCCACTTTAGCCTGTGTGGACATCCGCGCGTTATCCGATCTGGCCCACCGCTACGATGCCTGGTGCGCCATCGACAATACCTTTTCCACCCCTCTTTTGCAGCAACCTTTCGCCCACGGCGTCGATTTTATCGTACATTCCACCACCAAATACTTGAACGGGCACGGCAACAGCATCGCCGGCATCGTGATCGGGCGCGACAAAGACCTGATGCGCAAAAATGTATGGCGCGCCATGAAACTCGTGGGCGCCAACTGTTCGCCCTTCGAGGCCTGGCTCACGTATAACGGCTTGAAAACCTTGTCTTTGCGTATGGAGCGCCATTGCAGCAATGCCCTGGCCCTGGCGGAATTTCTGGAGAAACAACCCAAAGTGGCGCGGGTCAATTATCCGGGACTGGTTTCACATCCCGACCATGAATTGGCCAAACGCCAATTAAAAGGAGGCTTCGGCGGTATGCTCAGTTTCGAACTGCGCGGCGGGCTGGAAGCCGGAATTGCCTGCATGAACCGAATCCGCTTTTGCGCCCTGGCCCCCACGCTCGGCGACGTGGATACGCTGATCCTGCACCCCGCTTCGTCGTCGCACCTGCACGTCGAAAAAGCGGTGCGCGAACAAAACGGCATTAGCGACGGCCTCATTCGTGTATCGGTCGGGATTGAAAATCCGGCGGATATTATAGCGGATATGGAACAGGCGGTGGGATAGGCTATTTGTGAAAATGGAGAACGACAATTGGGTTGGGATGTAAAGCATGCAGTATTAATTAATTGGACCAAATCACTTATACCATGAAAGTACGCGTTTTTACCATGTTATCATTGGCGTTTGTCGCCATTTTTTCCTGCAAAAGCCGAAAAGAGATGAACGTTTCAAACGACAATTCGCCCCTGATCGAGATGCAGATGCACGGTTGCCGGGGGTATTGCCCGACGTACAAACTGTCGTTTCGCAACAACGGCGAACTGGTGTATGAGGGCCTGCGGAATGTGGAGCAGGCGGGTGTGGTCAAAACCGGCATTACCCCGGAAGAATTGTCGCAACTGCGCGCCGAAGTAACGGCCGTTAACCTCTGGCAATACCCCGAACAGATCGAAAGCCGGGTAGCCGACGCACCGTCATCCACCATGACCGTTTTCGCAGCGGGGAAAAGTCATTCTGTCAGCGGCAGTATCGACCGGCCTAAACCGATCCTCGACCTGGAAAACCGCATGAAAGACCTCGCAGAGATGCACGGCCTGCGGGTGAAAAAAGGAATCGATCCGAATGCTTTGCCGGAAAATAGCCCGCAGGTGATTGTCAAATTGAAAGACAGTATCAATGCCGGCAACTGGATCGCACAATTTAAAGACCTGAAATTGCGCCTTGTACGCCGCCTTTCAGCGGAAAATATGTGGCTGATCGGGTACGATCCGGGTCAAATTGGAGAAAAAGCGCTGCTGGAACGGCTGAAAACCACAGAAGGCGTGCTGGAAGCGCAGGCCGACAAAGCGACGAAAGACCGTAACTAAGGTGAAACGTTTTTGGGAATATAAAGGCGTCATTTATGCAGTTTACGCGCTTGCTGCGCTGCTCATCGCGGTGCAAAAACTGGCGCTTACCGCGCAGTTGGGGGCCAAAGGCGGCGTACAAAGCCCGACCAACTACGAGAATTACGTCATTTTTAAAAATTCCTTTTTCCACCTCTGGCAGGGGCTCAACCTCTACGCCGCTTTTCCGGAGGAACAATGGGATTTATTCAAATACAGTCCTGTGTTTGCCTTGTGTATGGCGCCTTTTGCGCTATTACCCGATCTGCTGGGCCTGCCCCTGTGGAATTTACTGAACGCACTGCTACCCCTTGCGGCATTGTTCGCCTTGCCGGTTTTGAGCGACAGGCAGAAAGTGTTTTGTGCCTGGTTTATCCTTCCGGAAATGATTGTTTCGGTGCAAAACAGCCAAAGCAACGGGCTGACGCTTGGGATGATGCTATGGGCGTATGTGTGGCTTGAGAACGCGCCCGCCTCCGTGGGTAAATCAGCTAAATCCTCTTTTGCCATAGCTGCAGCCACATTCATCAAAGTCTTTGGTATTTTTGCCGCCGCTTTGAGTATCCTGTATCCGCAGAAACGCGCTTTTATTGCCTGGTTGCTTGTCTGGACGCTGATCATGACCCTGGCGCCATTGGTTGCGCTGTCGCCGGAGCAATTGCTTCGCGCCTACCAATGGTGGTGGGAATTGCTTCAGGGCGATCACGAGGCGTCGGTCGGGCTGTCGGTACAAGGCTGGTTGGAGACCTGGTTTGGCCTTGTTCCGTCGAAGATGGCGGTCACGGGGACGGGTTTGGTCCTGTTCGGGGCATCCGTTCTGGCTGTTTACCGGGAGGCCTCTACTGCCGACCGGGTGCTGGCATGGTCGTCGTTGTTGGTGTGGGTGGTTATTTTCAACCACAAAGCCGAATCGCCGACCTTCGTAATCGCTTTGTGCGGGATGGCCCTGTGGTATTGTTACAGCCGGCAAGGTCGCTGGGAAAAAGTGCTGCTGTGGTCGGCCTTCATCCTGGCCTCGGTTTCGCCGACGGATATTTTCCCACGTGCACTCCGGGAACAAGTTGTGCAACCTTATGTCCTGAAAGCCTTGCCTTTTATCGTTTTATGGGTTTTAATCACCGTTCAATTACTACGCCGCTACCACGCGCCTACGACTGAAGCACATGCAAGAGTTCATCATTAAATTTATTAAATTCGGCATCGTCGGTGTTTCCGGCGTAGTCGTCGATTTTGGCATTACCTGGATTTGTAAGGAGAAAATCAGGTTGAATCAATACGTGGCCAACAGCACCGGCTTTATGTGCGCCGTGTGTAGCAATTACATCCTCAACCGCTGGTGGACTTTCCACAGCCAAGATCCGGCCATCGTGATGCAATTCGGGAAATTTCTGCTCGTCGCCTTAGTCGGGCTGGCGCTGAACAACGGCATTATTTACGTGTTGAACGAGCGCAACAATATGAAATTCTATCCGGCCAAACTCGTGGCGACCGGCGTGGTGATGTTGTGGAATTTTGGCGCCAATTACATGTTTACGTTCCATACGTAAACCCTTGCGCCTGAAGTCAGGACAGCCGAACATTTACCGCAGTCATGCCTTTTTTTCCGCGTTTCGTTTCAAATGTAACGACGTCGCCGTCGCGGACTTTATCCACCAATCCGGTGATGTGCACAAAAACATTCTGGTTGGTGCCCTCTTCAATGATGAAGCCGTAGCCTTTCGTTGCGTTAAAGTATTTGACGGTTCCTTTGAACATTGTAAAGTAGGTTTAGAAAGTTTAGCGGGTTTAGGAGGTTTAGACTCTAAGGAACGGGTTTTAAATAAGGGTACAAATTTCTCCGGGAAATGTCCGTGTTTTCTGTACCCTTATTTTTTCATCGTTCCTAACCCCCTAAACCCTTCGTCTCATTTGCGAATAATTCTTTTGAGATTAACATCTTTGGCCGCTTCCAGCAACAAGGGCGCTTTTTCCACGTCGACCGAATCGCTATCCAGCCCGAACCAGTTTTGCGGGGAGGACACCCATCCTTTGACCGTCAGGTAGGTATCCAGCACCAATTGATCCCTCCAGGGTAATTCATTTTCGTTGGACAGGAATTCCTGAATGATTACGAAACGGAAGTCGCCCGTCGGATATTTGCTGGACATGGTGTGATAGCGGGAGTTGATCGACAATTCATCGTTCTCCACCAGTTCTTCCACCACTTTTTTCATAAATAGGTTCATCCGCTGTTGTACACGGAACCCGAGTCGGAAATTGACTTTGTACACATCGTCGTGGGAAATGGAGTTCACTTCATACTCCTGGGTAAACGGCTCGTCGGTGGTTTCAATATGAACGAACCAATAGACATCGGCCCGTTTGGGCTGGGTTTGCAGAATAGAGTACAGCACTTTTTCTTCCACTTTTTTGGGGTGTTTGGCGCTACTCAAAAACACGAGGTTGGTGGCGTATTTCGGGATCTCAGAATCATTGCTCAGCCGGATAAGTTGATCGACAAAATCATTGATGCTGACCTCATCGGTATAACGGTTGCGAATGGTTTTGGCCCTTATCCAGAGTAACATTACGCCGAATAAGAGGGCCGCCATCCCAACAGTCACATAGCCGCCTTCATGAAATTTAGACGCATTGGCATACAGGAAAACCCCTTCCAGGCTTAAGTAAAAAACGAGGACGGGCCATATAAACACTTCTTTTATCCGCTTCACAATCAGCCAATTGGCCAATAGAATACTCGTACAGAGCATAGCCAATACGATCGCAAGGCCATACGCCGCTTCCATATTGGTGCTTTTCTGAAAAAACAACACCACGCCAATGCATCCGAACCAGAGAAAAGTATTAATGGCTGGAATGTAAATCTGGCCCTTCATGTTGGTCGGAAATTTTACGGTAAATTTTGGCAACAAACCAAGGCGGATGGCTTCGGAGACCAACGTAAAGGAGCCCGAAATAAGGGCCTGGCTGGCAATAATAGCCGCCATGGTGGCAATGATAATGCCCGGCCACAGGAACCACTCGGGCATGACGCCGTAAAAGGGGTTTTCATTCATCGCCTGCCCTTCATGGTGCAAGAGCCAGGCCGCTTGCCCGAGGTAGTTTAAAACCAGGCAGATTTTTACAAAAATCCAGCTGACCTGGATGTTCTTTCGCCCGCAATGGCCCAGATCGGCGTATAAAGCTTCTGCTCCCGTAGTGCAAAGGAAAACGGCCCCGAGGATCAGAATGCCTTTGGGCCCCGCGATCAATAGTTGAATGCCGTACATTGGGTTTAGTGCCGCCAAAACTTCGAGATCGTGCCCGATCGTGCTTAAGCCCAATATGCCCAGCATGCCGAACCAAACCACCATTAATGGGCCGAAACCCTTGCCGACGGCCGCCGTGCCGAAACGCTGGATGAAAAACAGCCCGGAAATGATAGCAATGCTGATGCCGACCGTGGGTATGCCCGGATATTTAAGTTCCAGGCCCTCGATGGCCGAACATACCGAGATCGGGGGCGTGATCATACCATCGGATATCATCGCGGCGCCGCCCAGGATAGCCGGATAGATCAACCAGCGTTCCCGCCGCCGCACCAGGGTGTACAACGAGAATATGCCGCCTTCGCCCCTGTTATCGGCCCGGAGCGTGAGCAAAACGTACTTGACAGTTGTTTGCAGTGTCAGCGTCCAAAACACCAGCGACACGCCACCTAACACGACCATCCGGTCAATAATATTTCCTTCTCCGACGATGGCTTTCATTACATACAACGGCGAAGTACCAATATCCCCGTAAATAATGCCAAGGGTAATAATAAGGCCCGCCATGGAAAGGCGGTGGTAAGAGTGGCTGCTTTGGTTGCCCATGCGTCGGTTGTGTCGATTTGTGGGCGAAAGGTCGGGTTTTCGGGAACATAATTGTGGGAAAAGTTTGAAGGTTTAGAGGGTTTAGAGGGGTTTAGAACGGTTTAGAAAAGGTTTAGGAGGTTTAGAAAAGGTTTAGAACGGTTAGTGGCTTCAGCCGGGGGAAAAATGTGATAATATATTATCTACCAGGGCCTTAGCCCTAAAGGGTGTCCGTTGGGGTTAAAACCCCTGAAAGCAGTATTTGACACGCCCGGCTGAAGCAGGGGGTTAATGAAGATAATTGATAATCAACATCTTGTGTCTGTGGGTAATCGTTAGCCCCCTAAACCCTCTAAACCCTTCTAAACCTTTTCTAAACCTTCTAAACCTTTTCTAAACCTCCTAAACCCTCTAAACCTTTCTAAACCCACTTAAATCCCCAGCAATTCCGCCCATTCCAGGGGCGTCCCGATCCTGTCGGTTACGTCTTCCATGGTAAACGTGAAGGCATGGGCTTTTTCAAACTTCAATCCCGCATATACCTTTCCAGGCATATAATACGTACGGCCATCATTTCCGGTGACGATTAAATCGATGTATCGGCCGGGTAATTTCAAAAGATGGTCGTTTTGCAACATAGAGAAAAACAAGCGCGTTTCGCGGTTTATGATGCGGGTCGCCATGGGGATGATGCTGCGCCCCTCGGGCGTTTTATAAATCGGCGTCACGTATTCCTGTTTATTGGACAGCAGGAAAATCTGGTCCCAGTTGTGTGTACCGAAGCCGCTTATGGACAGGCTCATCACCATATTTTGGTTTGGCGCGCGCTCTTTTGCAAGCAGGGCCGCCCGCGCGAAGTTCATCTGCCGCACTTTGGCGCGCCAGGCTTCCACGACTGTTCGGATCATAGACGTATCGGAATTTAAGCCGGCATGGTACAGCGAATCGTAGCGGGCTTGCATAAGCGGACGGTTTTGTTCGAAATAATCGAACCAATCCGCATTGCTGAGGCACCATTCCTGTTCGGTCTGGAACATATCGGCTATATCGATAAAACAACGCCAGCGTGTGATGGTCCGGAGATCATCGGCATGCCGAAGGTTGCGCAGTCGCTGGTATTCGGCAAAAATTGGCGTCGCGTCGAAGCTGCCGGCGCCCTGATGCGCCTCGTTGCTTTGGGCTAAGCGCGCTTTCAGATGGATTTCATCTTTGCCGTCGGCGAGCACGACCGTACACGCGGTTCCTTCTTCCGGCCGTATTTCCACGCTGCTCCAGATGCGGTTCTCCCGGTAAATAGCGTCTACCGTGGTTGCGCGTTTGGGTACTTTTTTGCTGCCCGGGCGGTTAACCGGGCCGATCCCCATGCGGCGTTGCGCATTGTCCGTAGAGTCTGTTCTGCGGATGAAATAACAATTTTTGAAAACCGACAATTCGGTAAAGACATTGTTCAGATCATCCGGAAAAAACCGTTCGCCTGCATCGTTCTGGCGCACCACCCGGATATCGCTGTGTTCCAGGTTCTTGATAAAAAAGTAGTCGTTTTTATCGCTATTGTTCCGGAACCACAAGGGCACCTGTATGGTCCCCCGGGCGTATGCGCGACCGGTCTCGACCGACTCCTTCATATAAGGGACCGGATCGTAGTCGACGGTCAGGTTCAGGGGGGCCGGCAGACAGGTCCGGGTATTGCTGCTTGTATTGTCGCGTACGACATCGGCTTCCGACAGCACTTTCAACGTCTCTTTCGCGGCAAGCGCTTCCTTGTCGTGTACATGCGCCCACTCGTCGGTGGAATCAGGAAGATAGAACAAATTCGCATCCTGCAGCTTCCCGGTGGGAACAAACGAAACGTCGTAGGTTTTGCCCGGGGCAATAAACAAGTCTTCGTTGTTTTGGCTCACCCGCACTTCGAACATGCCCCCGGAATTGAAAAAGTATTCGCCTTGCGCGTCGGCGAAATGCATCGGCATGCCTGCAGCTAAAAAATCGGGAATACTGCGATACTCGCGAAACAACAGCTCGACCGCCCCCTGTACGGGCCTGCCGTCGGCGTATACCAGCGCGCCGGCGGGGATACGCACGCTGTTGCCGGATTCCGGATTCCGGTATTCCACGCCTTTTTCCGCCTGGAACAGAACTTGTTGGGCCGGTACAGTATTCGTGCCGTACCAGGGCGCGCGCAGCGGTTTTGCCGTGGAATGCGGGGCAAACCCGGATAAGGAAAGCCGGCGGGCGGTTCTTTGGGGATGATCGCTTTCGCCGGGTAGCGGCGCGATGTCGCGGCCAGGTGCGGCGACCGCCTGCCCGGTATTTGGTGTAGTTTGTATCGGAGGCTGCATATCTGTATCCTGGCCGACAGCGGGGTGGAGGCGGTGCCAGGCAATCACCGACAATAAGACGATTGCAAGCAGCGCGATGCCGCCCGGAGCATAGTAGCGCAGGCGCAACCAGGCGTTTTTCCGGCTTTGTTGTTGGGCGATGTTCGACCAAACGGACGCGTCCGGGTTGTCGGGCAGGCCTTGTAGCGCCTGGCGGACAAATTTTTCAAAATCGCGGGTGTATTTATTTTTTTCCATGATTGTGGTTGGTTTAGAATGGTTTAGAGGGTTTGGAAAAGGTTTAGGAAAGGTTTAGAGGGTTTAGGAAAGGTTTAGGGGGTTTAGGAAAGGTTTAGGGGGTTTAGGAAAGGTTTAGAGGGTTTAGGATACACAATGGCAAAGGGTTTTGAAGCGGCCGCTTCTATATTATTGAACGGGTTTGGGGCTATACAGATGCAGACAGGAATTTTTCCACCACCTGTCGCAGTTGTTTACAGGCGCGGGCATACTGGGAGCGCACGGTGCTTTCCTGTAGGCCCAGTTCCACGGCGATTTCCGGGTACGACCAGGCCTCGATGCAGTGCATGTTGAAAATGGTGCGGTAGCCTGCGGGTAATTGCTGCACCAACTGGAGGATGGCCTGTGCGTTCAGGTCGGTGTCGGGATGGAAATCCATACTTTCTGCGGGGAGGCTGTCGTAGTCTTCGGCAAAACGCAGGGGATCCTTTCTGCGCAGGTGTTGCAGCGCGCTCCGCACCGTTACTTTGTGCAGCCAGCCTTCGAACGCGCCGCTCCCGTTGTATTGCGCCAGGTCGCGAAAAATGGCTAAAAAAGCCTCCTGCAGGATGTCCTGAGCCTCCGGACGGTCGCGGGCATACCGCAGGCAGATCGTGAACAGGCCTGCGTTGTACCGGTCGAACAGTGTACGTTGCGCGTTCAAATCGCCGTGGCGGCATCCGGCTAATAATTTTTTCAAAGGTGCTTCCATAAAGGGCTATTTTTACGTGGGCGCTTTGCCCCGATAAAAGTATGGTGCGGCGAAGCGGGCTTTTGCTGCATCCCGAAAAAAATTATGGAGCAGCACCTTTACGTCGCGACGGCCTCCCGTTTTACCGGCATGCACCTTTTTTACAGCCCGGACGGCGGCGTCAGCGGGCAAAACATCACGGGCGATAATTTACCGAAAGACCGCAATCCACTTCCCTCACAATCCATCCTTCCCGTGAAAACGCAGCGGCTTACCGGCTGCCATCCTGGGCGTGCAACTGATCCTTTACGATAAACAAAGGGAGCTGCGTTTGGTAAGGCACAGGAATGGAGTGTGGGAACGGAGTATTAGGGTTGACGCGATTGATCTGGAGAAAAAATTAGAATCGTTTTTAATATTTTCCAATAATTCAATCCTGCCTGCCGGTATATTCCGGCAGGCAAATTTCTTTTCCCGATATGAAACATCTCCTGACTTTTTTATGCTTTTGCCAGATATACGCGCTGTCTGCCCAGCAAATCTGGTACGTAAACGCCAGCGGCCCCGGTTCCTTTATAGGGACCAGCTGGCAAACCGCTTTTAACGACCTGCACGCAGCATTTTCTTCCGCCGATTATGGAGACGAGATATGGGTGGCTAAAGGTACCTATTACCCAACGCTGGATGACAGCCGGTATATTTCGTTCAACCTGAAAACGGGCGTACAACTGATCGGCGGTTTTAACGGAACGGAGACTTCGATGGAACAACGGGACGTAACGGCCAATCCGACCGTATTGAGCGGCGAAATCAATTATCCCTGGGCGACCGATAATTCCGACCACATTGTAACGATCTACGGTGGCGACAGCCTGACTGTACTGGACGGCTTTACGATCACACGGGGATATTCGGGCAATTACGGCGACCCCAACCTACAGGAATTCGGCGCGGGCGTGCTGGTCGTGGCCGACGGCGACCACCCGGTGGCCAGGCCGGTCATA
>Ga0105046_10015887_pt1 | contig 11564 bp, 11 predicted proteins | sample MAT03_FD_78385 | JGI IMG/M metagenome (GOLD analysis project Ga0105046, IMG submission 78385) | Freshwater microbial communities from Lake Fryxell liftoff mats and glacier meltwater in Antarctica - MAT-03 (megahit assembly) | ecosystem: Environmental > Aquatic > Freshwater > Ice > Liftoff...
CTTGTAGCGCTGCTCGCCCCAGCGCGTCACGGCCGCATTGCGCCATGCGGGAATGGTCGGCACGAAGTGAATGCCGAGGAACAGCACGAGGCCGGCGATCAGCAGCGCCATGGGTTTGGCTACGATGCCAACCGCATGATTAGCCCGCAGCGGATCATGTGGGCCGGTACGTTTGCGTGCAGGCCGGCGGGCACGCATGCAGGCAGCAGCAACGCGAGGGGCCGATGCCGACGACCGTGCCGGCCGGCCGGATGCAAGGCACTTTCAAATTGGCCGCAGTCACGATAACGTCTCCATGGCCCATCTTAGCGTACCCTGCAGCGCTTTCGCGCCCGAAGTCATTCCAACGTCGATGTCGTTTTTCAACACTTCCGCCATCCGGGTCCTTATGCGCACCGTCGCCGCGCTGGCTGCCGCGGTGCCGCTGGCCGCGTTCGGGTTCACGTTCTCCGACGGCACATCGACGACCTGCATCGCACGCGGGGTTCCGGTGCCCGAATTCTTCGCGGGCCCGGACGATCCGTTCAGCAAGCTGGGTCGCATCGGCCTCGCGGAGAAATCAGCGGACGGGTACCGGATCACCTGGAATGCGGCGCGCCTCAAGTCCCTGCCGGCACCCTTGCACGACTTCGTGTTCTTTCACGAGTGCGCGCATGTGACGGTGCCCACACAGGTCGAGCTCGAGGCCAACTGCGCTGGATTGAAAGCCATGCGGGCCGCAGGCCGCGCCGGTCCCGCCGTCGAGAATCGGCTGAAAGCCATGTTTCCGAACAACCCGTACTGGACTGACACCTTCGCCTGCGCGGATCGGCCGGCCCCGTAGTGGGCCGCGCGCCACGATGCGCACGTCGATAGAAGTGAGTGAGGAAGAGGGTGTGCGCTACCTGCATTTCGGATCGCGCTGGATCCAGGGAGCGATGCGGATCGCGCGACCCTACGCGCTGGAGCTCGAATACACGCGCGACATGATGATGCCGCTCTTGCTGCGTCGCGGCGATGGGTGGCCGCGCACGGTACTGCAGGTCGGTCTCGGCGCCGCGTCGCTCACGCGCTTCCTGCATCGCCACCGGCCGCGCGCTGCGCACACGGTCATCGAGATCGAGCCCAAGGTGATCGCGGCCGCGATGCAGTCGTTCAAGCTGCCGCCGGAGGATGCGCGCCTGCGCATCGAAGTGGCCGACGGCACCGACTTCATGGCCGCATCCGAGCGGCAGTTCGACCTCATCCTGGTGGATGGCTACGATGCGGGCGGCCGTACCGGCGCACTGGACACGCTGCCGTTCTACTGCAACTGCGCCGCTCGGCTGTCTGCGCGCGGCGTGTTCGCGGCCAACCTGCTCACCCGCAACCACGGCGCGCGCGCCAGCCTCGAGCGCATCGCCGCTGCCTTCGGCGGCCGCAATGCCGCGCTGCCGACGTGCGCCAGCGGCAATGTTGTGGCGCTGGGCGCCGGCGGCGCGATGATCGAGGAAAGCTTCAAGGACATCACGCGCGCGGCGGCGCGATTGAAGCGCGACACGGGTCTCAACCTCGCGCCCACGGTGGCGCGCTGGCAGGAGGCGCACGGGGGCCGCGACGCGGGAATTGCCATCTGAGCGCGATGCATGCGCGACCGCTCCGCGGCTTTCCTCTTGACGGCCGCGGGCGGCGGGCGCTCAATGCTGGATTGCGAAACCCACGCCCGGAGGCCGCCATGTCCATGCGCTCGCTGCGTTCCATTGTCGCCGGCCAAGCGCCGATTTCCGCCGGTCGCTCCAGTACCGTGATCGAGGCGGCGCGCACGATGAAGGCCCACGATGTGGGTGCGCTGCTGGTGTTGGACGGCACGCGCCTTTGCGGCATCTTCACCGAGCGCGACGCGCTGTTCCGCGTGCTGGCCGCCGGCCGCGATCCGGCCAACACGCGCCTGGCCGACGTCATGACCCCGCAACCGCAGACGATCCACCCGGACGAGCCGTTCCTGCATGCGCTGCGCGTAATGCACAAGTGCCGCTTCCGTCACCTGCCGGTCGTGGAGTTCGACCGCCCACTCGGCATGGTCTCCGTGCGCGACGCGCTCGACGAGGATCTCTACGCATTGCGCACCGACCTCAATCAGCGCGAGCACATGTTGTTCTGATTCGGCTGGTTCGGGCGGCGGCTTGTCGTCCTGTTCAGCTTCGCCCCGTCGTCCGGCGGGCCATGAGGCGCGGGCTTAACTCGCCGATGGCATCGCCCGGGCGCGTGACCGCAAAAAAAAGAGTGTGACGATGAAGCCGTCCACATTTTTTTGCCCGCACGCGCGTCGGGGTATCGGCTCCATGCGCCCGCACCTCACGGCCCGCCGGACGACGGGGCGGTAGACAGGATTGCCGGATGCGGAATTGCCAATGTCCCGAACCATGCCGGATGGGGGATTGCCAATGCCCCGATCCGTGAAGCGGCGTGGGGCGAGGGGCCTCCAGGCGGGCGCATTGGAGCCGTTCCGACCGGTGCGTGAGAGCGAAAATGGGTCGCGAAACGGCCCTGAGCTTCGGACCATTGGCGAACCGCTGACGCCGTTTTGCATCCCGAATTTTCGCTCTCACGCGCCCGAGGGATAGCCTTCGGCGACCTAAGCCCGCCTGGAGGCGCCTCGCCCCGCGCCGTGCCACGAGGAACAGTAGGAGCAAACCCCTCGGGCATACTGTTAGTTTCCCCGCCAGGTTCTAAAAGCCGATGCGCACCCACGTCCTGCCCAGTACCGATCTCGATGTCTCCGAAGTGTGCCTCGGCACGATGACGTGGGGCGAACAGAACAACCGCGATGAAGCCCATGCCCAGCTCGACTACGCCGTCGCGCAAGGCATCAACTTCATCGACACCGCCGAGATGTATCCGGTGCCGCCCAATGGTGCCACGCAGGGCCGCACCGAAACCATCCTTGGCGAGTGGCTCGCCAAGCGCGGCACCAAGGGCCTCGTGATCGCATCGAAAGTCGCCGGTCCGGGTCGCCGCGACTGGATCCGCAACGGCCGGACCGATCTCACCCGCGACGTCATCCTCGAAGCCGCCGACACCAGCCTCGCGCGCCTGCAGATCGATTGCATCGACCTCTTCCAGATCCACTGGCCGCAACGCAATGTGCCGATGTTCGGCGCCACCGAGTTCGATCCGACCAAGGAGATGACCGGCGGCCCCGACATCGCCGAGCAGGTCAATGCGATGGCCGCGCTCGTTAATGCCGGCAAGATCCGCTACTACGGTCTTTCCAACGAAACCGCATGGGGCACGCACGAGTTCACGCGCGTCGCCGAGGCGATGGGCGTGCCGGGGCCCGTCACCGTCCAGAACAGCTACAGCCTCGTGTCGCGCACCGTCGACAACGATCTCGCCGAAGTCCTGCATCGCGACCGGATGTCGCTGCTCGCGTACAGTCCGCTCGCCGGCGGTATGCTCACCGGCAAGTATCTCGGCGGCAAGAAGCCACCCAATACCCGCTACGTGCTGTTCGATGGTCTGGGCGCGCGCTTTCGCAAGCCGATCGTGGCCGAGGCCATCGAGGAATACGCGAAGGTGGCCAAGGCGTGCAACCTGACGCTCGGCCAGCTCGCGCTGGGATTTGTGAAGAGCCGGTGGTTCCTCGGCTCGTCGATCATCGGCGCGACATCGATGGAACAACTCACCGCCAACATCGCCGACGCGCAGCTCGTGCTGCCTGCCGATGTGCTCGCCGCCATTGCCGCCGTGCAGGTGCGCTACCCCAATCCTTCCGGCAACTAGGACCGCGTCGCCGCGCATTCAATCGTTGCCGCAGCGCCTAGCCGCTGCGGCGCCACTATCCAGAAGGAGAGCCCTTGGACGTTCGTGCCGCCGTTGCCCATCAAGCCAAAGCCCCGCTCGTCATCGAAACCGTGCAGCTTGCCGGCCCGCGTGCCGGTGAGGTGCTCGTCGAGGTCAAGGCCACGGGCATCTGCCACACCGATGAATTCACACGTTCAGGTGCCGACCCCGAGGGCCTCTTCCCGGCCATCCTCGGGCACGAAGGCGCGGGCGTGGTCGTGGAGATTGGTGCCGGTGTGACCAGCGTTGCGGTGGGCGACCATGTGATCCCGCTGTACACGCCTGAATGCCGGCAATGCAAGTCGTGCCTGTCGCGCAAGACCAACCTGTGCACGGCGATTCGCGCCACGCAGGGCAAGGGCATGATGCCCGACGGCACCAGCCGCTTTTCTTTGAACGGACAGCCGCTGCATCACTACATGGGCTGCTCCACGTTCTCCAATTTCACCGTGCTGCCGGAGATCGCGCTGGCCAAGATCCGCAAGGACGCGCCATTCGACAAGGTCTGCTACATCGGATGCGGGGTTACGACCGGCATCGGCGCCGTCATCAACACGGCGAAGGTTGAGCCAGGCGCCAATGTCGTCGTGTTCGGTTTGGGCGGCATCGGCCTCAACGTCGTGCAGGGTGCGCGGATGGTCGGCGCCAACATGATCGTCGGCGTCGACCTCAATCCGGCGCGCGAAGCGCTGGCGCGCAAGTTCGGCCTCACGCATTTCGTGAACCCGAAGGATGTCGGCGGCGATCTTGTCGCGCATCTCGTCGAGTTGACCGGTGGCGGCGCCGACTACAGCTTCGAATGCGTCGGTAACGTCGACCTGATGCGGCAGGCGCTCGAGTGCTGCCATCGAGGGTGGGGTGTTTCCGTGGTGATCGGCGTAGCCGGCGCAGGGCAGGAAATCCGCACGCGGCCGTTCCAGCTCGTCACCGGCCGCGAGTGGAAAGGCAGTGCGTTCGGCGGTGCGCGCGGGCGCACCGACGTGCCGAAGATCGTGGATTGGTACATGGATGGCAAGATCAACATCGACGACCTGATCACCCATGTGCTGCCGCTCGATCGCATCAACGAAGGCTTTGACCTGATGCATGCCGGTACGTCGATCCGCGCAGTTGTCACGTACTGAAGGCATCCCGATGACGTTTGAAGTCGTCTCGGAGGTGCGCGTATTCGATGGCGTGCAAGGCGTGTACCGCCACCGGGCGCGCGAGACCGATTGCGCGATGCGCTTTGCCGTGTTCATGCCGCCGGCCGCGGAGCGCGGGCGCGTTCCCGCGTTGTACTGGCTGTCGGGCCTCACGTGCACGGAAGAGAATTTCATCGTGAAGGCGGGTGCGCAGCGCGTGGCGTCCGAACTCGGCATGGCGCTGGTCGTGCCGGACACAAGTCCGCGCGGCGTGACGCTGCCGGGGGACCGCGACGCGTATGACCTCGGTGTTGGCGCCGGTTTCTATCTCGACGCGACGCAGGCGCCGTGGTCCGCGCACTACCGGATGCGCTCGTATGTCAGTACCGAGCTGCCGGCGCTCGTCACATCACAATTCGCAATCGATCCGGCGCGCGTCGGCATCTTCGGACACTCGATGGGGGGGCATGGCGCGCTGACGCTGGGCATCCGGTATCCGGAGCGCTTTCGCACGATCAGCGCGTTCGCGCCGATTGCCTCGACGATGCGCTGCTCGTGGGGCGTGAAGGCGCTGACGGCCTACCTCGGCGCCGATCCGGCGCTGTGGCAAAGCGACGACGCGACCGCGATGATCAAGGACCAGGGCTGGCGCGGCCCCGCGATCCTGGTGGACCAGGGCACGACCGATCCGTTTCTCGCGTCGCAGCTTCGCCCCGATCTGCTCGAAGCCGCATGCCGCGAGGCCGGCGTGCCGCTCGAACTGCGGCTGCACGAGGGTTACGACCACAGCTATTACTTCATCGCGTCCTTCATCGAGGATCACCTGCGCTATCACGCGTCGTTGTTGTAGATCGCCGATGCATCTGCAGGCGAGGCGCTGAACCAGCGAGGCTGAAGCCTCGCCTACAATCGCGATTGCGGCGAACGATCACGCCGACATCGATTGCAGCGATCAATCAGGCAGAGGTGAGCCCGAGCAGCGCCGACCCGTAGCGCTCGAGCTTGCGGGCACCGATGCCGCTGATGCTGCCCAATGCATCGACGTCGCGCGGCCGCTGGCGCGCGATCTCCGCCAGCGTGCGATCGTGCAGGATCACATAGGCAGGTACACCCTGTGCCCGGGCCTCCGCCAGCCGCCAGGCCTTCAACTGGTCGAGCAGCGACGCATCCGCGCCTTCAATACTCGCGCTGGCCGCGGGACGCCGCGAGCGCCCGGGCCGCGCCACCGCGCGACGCATCGCCACCGGGGCTTCGCCGCGCAGCACCGGACGGGCCTCCGGCGCGAGCTTCAATCCGCCGTGCGCGTCATGGTCGACATAAGCCAGGCCCAACGCCACCAACTGACGGAACACGACGCGCCACGTGGCTTCGTCGACGTCGGCACCGATCCCGAACACCGAGAGCTGGTCGTGGTCCCAGCGCTTGATGCGCTCGCTGGCCACGCCGCGCAGCACGTCGGTCAGATGTTGCGCGCCGAAGCGCTGGCCGGTGCGATAGATCGTCGACAGGGCCTTCTGCGCGACCGAGGTGGCATCGAACGTATCCGGTGGGTCAAGGCAGTTGTCGCAGTTGCCGCAGGGCGTGCTCTTTTCGTCGAAGTAGTCGAGCAGCCGCACGCGGCGGCAGCTCGCCGTTTCGCACAGGCCGAGCAGCGCGTCGAGCTTGGCCGAGGCCACGCGCTTGAACGCGTCGCCCGCCACCGATTGGTCGATGAGGCGCTTCTGCTGGACGACGTCGGCGAGACCGTAGGTCATCCACGCATCGGCGGGCGCGCCATCGCGGCCGGCGCGACCTGTCTCCTGGTAGTAGCCTTCGACGCTCTTCGGCAGGTCGAGGTGCGCGACGAAGCGCACATCCGGCTTGTCGATGCCCATCCCGAAGGCGATCGTGGCGACCACGACGATGCCGTCCTCGCGCGCAAAACGTGCCTGGTGGTCGCTGCGCATCATGGAATCCATGCCCGCGTGATAGGGCAGTGCGCGCACGTCGTGCGCGGCGAGCCAAGTCGCGGTCTCGTCGACCTTCTTGCGTGACAGGCAATAGACGATGCCCGCCTCGCCGGAATGCTCGTCGCGGATGAAGCGCAGCAGCTGCGCGCGCGGGTCGACCTTGTCGGTGATCGTGTAGCGGATGTTGGGCCGGTCGAAGCTGGCCACGAACACGCGCGCGGAACGAAGCGACAGGCGCTCGATGATTTCGGCGCGTGTCTGCGGATCGGCGGTGGCCGTGAGCGCGATGCGCGGAATGGCGGGAAAGCGCTCGTGCAGGACGGACAGGCCGAGGTAGTCGGGACGAAAGTCGTGCCCCCACTGGGATACGCAGTGCGCCTCGTCGATCGCAAAGAGCGCCACCAGCGAACGCTCGAGCAACTCGAGGCATCGCGGAGTATTGATGCGCTCGGGCGCGACATACAGGAGGTCCAATTCGCCGCGGACGAGTGCTGTTTCCACCGCCCGCGCGCCTGCGGCATCGAGCGTGGAGTTGAGGAACGCGGCGCGCACGCCCACCTGCTTCAACGCCACGACCTGGTCCTGCATCAGCGCGATCAAAGGCGAGACCACCACGCCGGTCCCCGGACGCACCAGCGATGGAATCTGGTAGCACAGCGACTTGCCGCCGCCGGTGGGCATCAGTGTGAGCGCGTCGCCACCGGCGATCAGGTGATCGATGATCTCGGCTTGCGGGCCGTGAAACGCCGGGTAGCCGAACGTGGTGCGCAGGACCGCCAGCGCGGCATCGTGGCCCGCGGACAACTAGTTGGCCTTGAACCGGACGCGCATCACCTTCTTGTCGTACTCGGCTTCGGTCAGCATCGTGATCTCGGTGCCGTTGGCGGTGAACACGCGGCCGCCGCTGCTGCGGCACATGTTGCGCTCGTACTGGCACGGGCCCATTTCCGGGTGGCGGCGGCAGAGGTCCGCGACCTTGGCCACGAACTGGATGGTGGTCTGTTCACGCGTGCCGGCGCGGTCGACCACGCAGACATACTGGAAACCGGTCGGCACGACGATGGGCGCCATGGCCAATGCCGGGCCCGAGGGGGGGGCGCCGGGTACCGGCGCTGCGGGAGGGGGCGTGGGTGTGTCGGGCAGTGGCAGACGCACCACTGGCGCGGTCGACACCTCGGATTTCGGGGTAATGGGCACTGTGTCCGGGGGTGCGGCGCAGCCGCCGACGGTCAGGCAGAGGATCAGGAGCAGGGCGGGTGCGCGCATGGTGGTTGGGGGATGCAGAGGCGCAGGATTCGCCATCATCCCATGTCGCCGGCAATCCTTGGATCGGCCAAACGGACAAGACTCGTGGGTGTCCGGATGACGGCGATCAACGGAACCTTGTGCCCTGGGGTTGTACAAAGCAACAAGCGGGACAATAATGACAACGTCATAGCAAGCGCGCTTAACTGCTGCACACACCAACAACAGTCGTCGCCACCCTGCCGCACCCCCGCGGTCCCGATCCAACCCCCTGCCAGAGGATCCGCCATGCTCAACTTCAATCGCCGCGACGCCCTTCCCGACCCCAAGGACCCGAACAAGGGCGCGCTGCGGCCTGCCATTTACGACGCACCCGGTACCGACGCCCGGCTTCGTGCCGACGCCGCCGGCAAAGCCGTGCCGCCGGACGCTGCGGTCCCTATGCTCACCGAGCGCGCGGCTGCAACACCTTCAGCTGTGTCGGCCCGCGAACCGGTGGCCGTCGCCGGCAGCAAGCTCTTCGTCGGGCCCGGCATCAAGCTCGAAGGCGTGGCCGTCAACAATTGCGACCTGCTGGTCATCGAAGGCCACGTGGAAGCGACGATCCACAGCAAGGCGATGGAGATCGCCGCGCCCGGCACGCTGTCGGGCACGGCGTGGATCGACGTGGCCGACATTCACGGCGAGTTCACCGGCGAACTCACGGCCCGTACGCGCCTCACCATCCACGGCACCGGCCGGGTGTCTGGCGTGGTGCGCTATGGCACGCTGATCGTGGCCGAAGGCGCGGTGCTGGCCGGCGACGTCCAGCGCATCGATCCCGATACAACGGCCACCGGCGATGCCACGGCGCGCGCAGCGCCCGCGGCGCGGGCCACCCTCGGGCCTTCGGGCGAGCGTTCGGCGCACTGAGGTGGCGGGCACGGCGGAACCTCGCCGTGCCCATCCCGCCCGCCGGGGTAGAGCCAGTCGCGTGGCATAATCCACGGCTCCCGTCGAACACATTCGTCCCTGCCCATGCGCCGCCATTGGTTCCTGCTAGTCCCGCTCGTGCTCGCTCTTGTCGTGGGCGGCTGCAAAATCAACAGCATCAACTCCTTCCCGTCGCGTCCGGCGCAGGTTCGCGTGATCAACCTGCTGCCCGGCGTCGCCAGCGTCGATGTGACCGTCGGTTCCAACAAGTTGTGGACCGGTGTCGCCTTCCAGACGTCGACGGACTACCAGTCGCTCGATAACGTCGTGCAGCAGTTCACGGTGACCGTCACGGGGACGACGAATCAGCTGTTGCAATCCTCGTACGTGCTGGCCGGCGAGCAGCCGTACACGCTCACGATCTCCGGCACACCAAGCCAGCCGGTGCTGAACCTGCTGCAGGAAGTCGCCCAGCCTCCGAGCAACGGCAGCGTGCTGATCAGCGCGTTCAATGCCGCGTCAAATGCCGCGGCGATTGATCTTTATGTCGTCACACCGGGCACGAACATCAGCAACATTGCGCCCAACTTTTTCGGCTTGAACTACAACGGCACGACGTTCAACTTCTCGTTCTCGCCGGGCACCTACCAGATCATCGCCACCACCAGTCCGACCAAGACGGTCATCTATGACTCGGGTCCGGTCACCGTCACCGGCAATACGGGACTCTTTTTCGTGCCATATTCCGCGGGCAGCAACCTGCTCGTGAATGCCGCCATGCTGCAAAGCAAAGGCCCGGCTATCCTGCAGAACAGCAAGCTGGCTCAGGTGAAGATGCTGCACGCCGCGCCGCAGACCGGTGGTGTCGACCTGCTGCAGAACACGGTGCCGATCATCACCAACCGAACGTACAGCGGCTTCGGCGGTTACGTCACCGTGCCGGCCGGCCCGACGCAGGTGATGAGTTTCGTGAACACCGGCACCACGACGCCTACGCTCGCATCCGTTTCGGCCTCGCTATTGCCGGGCACCGACCAGACAGTGTTCCTCACCGGCGTTCCGTCCGCGTTGCAGGCGGTGTACCTCGCCGATCTGAACGTGGTGGCGCCGCCGAGTGGCGTGCTGGTGCGCTTCATCAATGCCTCGCCCAATGCCGGACCGGTGAACATTTCGGGAGCAACACCTGCGCTGGTCACGGGCCTCGCACCACCGACGGCATCGTCTTATGTCAACATGGCGCAGGGTGGAGTGACATTCACGTTCACCGACACGACAACCGGTGCAACCCTGGTGACGTTACCCAACGTCACGCTGACGTCGCCGCAGACCTATTCCATCTATCTGCTGGGACCGGTCGGTGCGTTGACCGCCGTGGTCACCCGAGACTTCTGACCCCGCGGGTGCCGGCCGGGCCGCGCCGCCATCGCGCCCCGCCGCAGGCCTGCATCATCTTCGAGCGAGGCCCCATGACTCCTGCATCGTCCGCACGTTGGACCGGCATGTACCCGATCGCGCCGACCCCGTTCACGACTTCGGGCGACCTCGACCTTCCCGGCATGCGCCGCGTGCTCGACTGCATGGTCGACCAGGGCGTCGACGGGATCTGCATCCTGGCCAACTACTCCGAACAGTTCCTGCTGACGGACGCCGAGCGCAGCCAATTGCTCGAGCTTTCGCTGACGCATGTCGCGGGAAGGGTGCCCGTCATCGTGACCTGCAGTCATTTCAGCACGCGCATTGCGGGCGAACGCGCGCGCGCGGCGGCACAGGCGGGTGCGGCGATGCTGATGCTGATGCCGCCGTATCACGGCACCGGATTGAAGGCCGACGAGGCAGGCATGCTTGCGCATTTCGCGCATGTGGCGGAAGCGTCAGGGCTGCCGATCATGGTCCAGGATGCGCCGCTGTCGGGTGTGGCGCTGCCCGTGCCGTTCCTGGTGCGGCTCGCGCGCGAGGTGCCAATGGCGCGTTACTTCAAGATCGAGATGCCGGGCACGGCCGCGAAATTGCGCGCGCTGATCGAGGCGGGCGGCGACCTGATCGACGGCCCCTTCGATGGCGAGGAGTCGATCACGTTGATGGCGGACCTCGATGCGGGCGCCACCGGCACGATGGCCAGCGCGCTGTTGCCGGATTTGATCCGCCCCGTGGTGATGGACTTCCTGGCCGGTTGCCGCAGCGAAGCGGCGGCGCAGTACGCGCGCATCCTGCCGCTGATCAACTTCGAGAACCGCCAGTGCGGCCTGCGCGCCACCAAGTCCGTGATGATGGAAGGCGGCGTGATCAAGAGCGACGCGGTGCGCCATCCGCTGGAGGCACTGCACCCCGCCACGCGCGCCGGATTGCTCGAACTTGCGCGCGAAGTGAATCCACTGGCGTTGCGCTGGGGGCATTGAGCCGGTACGCGATACGGCTGCGATAACGCTGTACGCGATACGGCTGCGATAACGCTGTACGCGATACGGCTGCGATAACGCTGTACGCGATACGGCTGCGATAACGCTGTACGCGATACGGCTGCGATAACGCTGTA
>Ga0105046_10015890_pt1 | contig 11563 bp, 10 predicted proteins | sample MAT03_FD_78385 | JGI IMG/M metagenome (GOLD analysis project Ga0105046, IMG submission 78385) | Freshwater microbial communities from Lake Fryxell liftoff mats and glacier meltwater in Antarctica - MAT-03 (megahit assembly) | ecosystem: Environmental > Aquatic > Freshwater > Ice > Liftoff...
GACTTGAACCAGCACATCTCCTACTGCTGCACGTTGGAAAACGGCGCGGGCCACTGCCACCGGCTGCTCGCCATCCCGTCACGCGACCGGCTGGAGCGTGTGTTGCGCTACCTGCTCGACGAAAATGAATTTCTCTCTCCGTTCGGCATTCGCTCCGTCTCCCGCGTGCACAAAGACCGGCCGTACGTCTTCCGCGTCAACGGCGCAGAACATCGCGTGGACTACGACCCCGGCGAAGGCACGTCCGGCCTGTTCGGCGGCAACTCGAACTGGCGCGGCCCGATCTGGTTTCCGATCAACTACCTGCTCATCGAAGCGTTGGAGCGCTACCACCATTTCTACGGCGACAGCCTCCGTGTCGAATGCCCGACCGGCTCCGGTAAGTTGATGAACTTGCAGACCGTGGCGCAAGAGTTGAGCGCCCGGCTGGCGCGCCTATTCCTGCCGGACGCCGCCGGTCGCCGGCCCTGTCACGGCGCTGAACCGCGTTATGCTGCCGACCCGCACTGGCGCGACCTGTTGTTGTTCCACGAGTATTTCCACGGCGACACCGGCCACGGCTGCGGCGCGAGCCATCAAACCGGCTGGACCGCGCTGGCCGCGCAGTGCCTCGAAGACCAAGCCCGAACCCGCTGAGGTCAATTGACCAAGGATCGAAACACAATCAGTTCGCCGCGAGTGCTGTGGGGATTGTCCGGTGGCGTGTTGCTCGTGCTTGTGTTCGTGTTGGCAAAAATCGGCGCGTGGCTGGAGTTGCCGGATTCCGCCCAAGTACCCCGCTTGCTCACAACGGCATATCTGATTGCCGGGCTGGTGTTCGTAGCGGCAGTCTGGTGGTTGCGCCGCTCGGAATCGTCGCGTGGACTATGGCTGTGGATCGTTGTGGCCGGACTGGCGATGCGCTTGGTGTGTTTCACCGAGCCGCCCCGCTACGAGTCAGACTACTATCGTTACTTGTGGGAGGGGGCGCTCACCGCCAACGGACAAAATCCTTACAGCGTCCGCCCCCAAGACGCGTTTCGCGACAACCACCTCGCCGAAGCCGGCCGGCCTGTTCTGGAGAAGATCAATCATCCGTATCTGGTCAGCATCTACCCGCCGGTCGCGCAGGCGGCGTTTGCGTTGGCATACCGGATCGCACCATTCAACGCGGACTCGCTGCGTGCGGTGTTTCTTGGATTCGATCTGGTCGTGCTGGCGCTGCTCGTCCTCGTGCTGCGCCGACTGGGCCGGCCACTGCATCAAGCGGCGATCTACTGGTGGAATCCGATTGTGATAAAGGAATTCTACATCGCGGCGCACATGGACGCCGTGGTGATTGCGTTCGCGTTGCTCGCGGTCACTGCGGTGCTGTGGCGTTGGCGACGCGCCGGGCTGATGCTGCTCGGCATGGCGGTGGGCGCGAAGCTCTGGCCGGTCGTGCTCGCGCCGATGCTACTTCGCCGGCAGTCGCGGTCGTGGCGACAATGGATTACCGGCGCGCTACTCTTTGGCACGACGGCGGCGCTGGTGCTGTGGCCGTTGCTGGCGAGTTGGCGACTTGGTGAGCAGTCCGGTCTCCAAGCGTATTCGCAACAGTGGACCAACAATGCCGGTCTGTTCAACGTCATCCGTTGGGTGGCGCATTTGCTACGCGACCACAACTTCATTGGCTGGTATGCAGCGGAGAACCTGGCGCGACTCGTGTCCGCCGGATTGCTCATCATCTGGCTCGTCGTGCTGACGTGGCGGCCAATTGCCGACGATGAAGATTTCGTTCGGCGCTGTCTGTTGGCGGTTGGCGGATTGTTTCTACTCAGTCCAACGCAGTTCCCGTGGTACTACACGTGGCTGTTACCGTTTCTGGCGGTGACGCCCTCGTTACCGCTACTGCTATACACCGCGCTGTTGCCGCTCTACCACCTGCACTACGACCACAAATGGGTATTGTGGATCGAGCATCTGCCGGTCTGGCTGCTCATCATCGGGAGCGTCCTGCGTCGGCGCTCTCTTCCAGCAGCTCAACGTCCTTCAACCGTAGCACCATTACCGGCGGGACTTCGCGTGGCGGTGGTGATCCCGGCCTTGAACGAGGAACAAGCCATTGGTCGCGTGCTCGAATCCATACCGGCGTGGGTTCAGCAAATCATCGTCGCCGACAATGGCTCGACCGACCGCACCGCCGAAGTCGCTCGCAAACACGGCGCGACCGTTGTGCGCCAGTCCGAACGTGGCTACGGCGCGGCGTGTCTGGCCGGCATCGCGGCGCTTGATGCGCCGGACATCGTCGTGTTTCTCGATGCGGATTTCAGTGATGACCCACAAGAAATGGCGCGCTTGGTCGAGCCAATCGCCCGCGACGAAGCCGACCTCGTCATTGGTTCGCGCGTGTTGGGTCCGGCGGAGCGCGGCGCGTTGACGCCGCAACAGCGTTTCGGCAATGCGCTGGCCTGCCGGCTGATTCGGCTCATCTACGGTGCGCGCTTCACCGACCTCGGTCCGTTCCGTGCGATCCGGTACGCTGCGCTTCAACGCCTGCAAATGACCGACCGCAACTTCGGCTGGACCGCGCAAATGCAAGTGCGCGCCGCCCGACTCGGTCTCCGGTCCGTCGAAGTGCCGGTCAGCTACCGGCGCCGCATCGGGCGCTCGAAGATTTCCGGGACGGTGCGCGGCGTCATCCTGGCCGGCACGAAAATCATCAGCACCATTTTCCGGGAAGCCCGTGCGCCGCGTCGCACGGAGACGGAGCGACTGATTGTCTTTGCCCGGTATCCCCGCGCCGGCCAGAGCAAGACCCGGCTAGCGCCGCTGCTTGGCAACGAAGGCGCAGCGCGATTGCACCGGCAACTCGTCAACCAGACCTTGTACTTGGCGCGCGGCTGCGCGCTCGAAGTGCGTTCGACCGGAGACACACCGAACGCGATGGCGACGTTGTTCGGCGACGATCTCACGTACCGGGATCAGGGCGACGGTGATTTGGGCCGGCGATTGCAGCACGCCACCGCAACGGCATTTAGCGAATCAGCGCGGCGTGTGGTGGTGATCGGCACGGATTGTCCGTTGTTGAGCCGGCAACACTTGAACGCCGCATTCGATGCGTTGGCCGACGCCGATGTCGTGCTTGGCCCGGCGCACGACGGCGGGTATTACCTCATCGGCATGAACCGGCCACACGCCGAGTTGTTCGCCGACATTCCGTGGGGCGGCCCGGAAGTGTTGGCCCACACGCAAGCGGCGGCGGCCCGGCTCGGTCTCCGCGTGCATCTGTTACCGGTGTTGCCGGATGTGGATGTACCGGACGACCTGACAATATGGGCGCAAGCTCGTCTGGCCCGGCTGGATGAACGCCCCCGGCTTTCGGTCATCATTCCTGCCCGCAATGAGCAGGATCATCTGGCGGCCACGCTCGGCTCGGTGCTCGCGTGCGCCGGTGCCGAGATTATCGTGGTGGACGGTCAAAGCGACGACCGCACGGCAGAGATTGCCCGGCGATTCGGTGCGACCGTGCTCACCGCGCCGCCCTCGCGCGGCGGCCAACTCAATGCCGGGGCGGCGCAGGCACGCGGTGACGTGTTGTTGTTCCTGCATTCGGACACGTTATTGCCGGCGGACTACACGTCCCAAATTTTCTCTGTGCTCGCTCAGCCCGGCACGGCGGCCGGCGCGTTTGAGTTGGGCATTGACGCGCCGGGGTTGTCGTTTCGGTTGATCGAATGGGCGGTGCGGTGGCGGTCGCGGTTGCTGGAACGACCGTATGGCGACCAGGCGATGTTCATGCCCACGTAGACATTTCGCGAGTGCGGTGGGTTTCCCGACCTGCCGTCCATGGAAGACTACGCGATGCTCGCGCGATTGCACCGGCGGGGACACATCCGCATTACCAGCAGCACCGTCCGCACGTCAGCCCGGCGCTGGCAGCAGCACGGAACACTGCGCACCACGCTCCGGCATCAAGGGCTTATCCTCCGTTATCATTTTCGGAGGACGGATTCGGCGGGTGGCAATGCTTGAGCGACTGATTCCGGTTTGTGGGCCGGTGTTGGTAGCGGGTTGCGAGGTCAAAGATGACAAGCCATCGCCGGCGCGCACCACTGCCCATCTCCCGGCAGGCTTTCAATCGGGGGTGAACTACGCCCACATTCATCGTCGGGGTCACGGTGGCGCATCGGCGCGGCATCGGCGTCACCCTCAAGCCGCACATTTGGTCGCGGGAGTTTTGGGAGGGGCGCGATTGGCAGGGAGCGTATTGTTGGAAAACTTTCACCGTCTCGGAAGTGGCCGAAGCGGGTGGGGACGGCCCGGATTACAGTTTCCGCAACCGGCCCGCCGAAGCCGTGCTGCGGAAGTGGTGCGGTTCTAGTGCACGCGACCGGCAACTGTGCGATCCCGCAGGCTCATGCTGTCTGGGCAACGTCAACGTGGCCGTAAAGCGAGTGCTCCGTGAAAACCGTTTGAATGCGCTTCCCCAATCCGTTCATATGTATTATCAATGACCATGCACAACGTGGCCAACTGGCTGCAGACAGCCGGTGTGTACTTGTATTTCGTGATGCTAGCCGGATTGTCGGTCTATGGACTGCACCGGTTCTGGATGTTGTATTTGTATTATCGGCATCGCCACGACCCACCGCGGCCGGCAGATCAGTGGCGAGAACTGCCGACGGTGACCGTTCAACTGCCGCTCTACAACGAACGTTGCGTGGTCGGACGACTGCTCGAGGCGGTGGCGCGGTTGGATTATCCGCGCGACCGGCTGCAAATCCAGGTGCTGGATGATTCAACCGACGACACCCGGGCAATCGTCGCGCAAAAGGTGGCCACGCTCGCCGCCGCCGGCCTCAATATCCAGCATCTACACCGTGAGCGCCGGGATGGTTTCAAGGCCGGCGCGTTGCGCGAGGCGATGCCGCAGGTTCAAGGCGAGTTCATTGCCATTTACGATGCCGATTTCATCCCGCCGCCCAACGCGTTGCACGCGATGATCCACTATTTTACCGACCCGCGTGTCGGCATGGTTCAGACCCGGTGGGCGCACCTGAATGAGCGCCAGTCGCTCCTCACCCGGGTGCAGGGTATTCTGTTGGACGGCCATTTTGTGATTGAGCACGTGGCGCGGTCGCGGTCCGGGCGGTTCTTCAATTTCAACGGCACGGGGGGCATGTGGCGGCGCACGTGCATCGAGGGTGTGGGCGGTTGGCACAGCGAGACGCTGGCGGAAGACCTCGACCTGAGTTACCGCGCGCAAATCGCCGGCTGGCAATGCGTGTACTTGGCGGATGTCACCACCCCGGCGGAATTGCCCGTGGAGATCAACGCCTATAAGAATCAACAATATCGTTGGACGAAGGGCACGGCCCAGACCGCGCGCCGACTCCTACCGGTCATCTGGCGCAGCCGGCTCCCCCTCAAAGTCAAAGTGGAAGCCACCGTCCGCCTGACAAGCAACCTCTGTTTCATCATGATGGTGCTCCTGTGCCTGACGTTCCCCATCCAACTCTTGGCCTCCCGCGAACTCGCCGTCTGGCCGGCGTTGCGCCACTCGTTGCTCGTGGAGGCGCCCGTGTTTTTCGCCGCGACATTGTCGGTGTTGACGTTTTACATTTGCGCGCAGCGAGAATTGCGCCGCGACTGGTGGCGGCAATTGCCGTACCTGCCGGCCTTGATGATCATCGGCATCGGCCTGTGTCTGAACAATGCCCGCGCGGTGATCGAGGGACTGGCGGGCCATCGCAGCGACTTTGTGCGCACGCCCAAAGTCGGCGCGTCAACAGCCGCACGAGCGGCCGGTGGGTGGCCCAAATCGTACCAGGCCTGGCGCGGGTGGACGCCGTATTTTGAGTTGGCCATGGGATTGTACTTCAGCGTGACCCTTCTGGCGGTGATTGCGCGGCAACACTGGCTGGCCATGCCATTCGTCTTGATCTTTCAAATCGGGTTCATCAGCATCGGCTTGCTCTCGCTGTTCCCAACCCAGTGGCGACCAAGTGAATGGTTGGGTTGGTCCAAGCCACGCTGGCTCAATCCCCGCCCGGTAACCAAGATCGATCTCGGAAGCGACGTCTGATTGCACCCAACTGAAGATCATGTGCATCAGAAGGCCCGGGATAGGGAACTCTGAATCGAGAAGGATTACGACTGCGGCGATCCGTCCCGGTACACCGCGCGGGTGATCCCGCACCACGACGGCGTCGCAGCGCCGTTGGAGGCCGCGCAGATCCTTTGGCAGCGGTGAAGATAAGAAAAGCAGGACACAAGTACTGATCGACACCGCCCTCGCGGATTGCCGGGCGTCCAAGGTCTACCGGCTTTTACTCTAGCTCAAGCAACTGCTCGACGGGCATGATGGCGTCATCGAGAATCGTTTTCATCAAACCGACTCCGATAATCTCGCCAGCATGAACCGGAACAACCGTGCAGCGCTCATCCGGATGTTTCAAGAAGTGATGACTGCCTTTGATCCGCACGACTGCAAATCCAGCGGGCCGCAGTGTGACGATGACCTCGTAGCCTCAGCGGCGGGGAAGGTTGGGCATGGCTAAACCGCGATGCGATGCACGTCGACGAACTCCGGCATGGCAGACTGGTCGCCCTCGACTTCCAAGCACAACTCAATGGCTACCCGGACACGTTTCATCAACGTGTCGAGCGATTTGGCCTGCGTGTGACAGCCCTTCAACTCCGGCACGAGCGCCACGTAACCTCGGGAGATGAACTCCAAATTGTCCACGAGGCACGCGCTGCACTTAAGAATCCGTTCCATTCCGCCCGTTGCGGAATAACGCTAAGCAATGCGTCAGCACGACCGCGAAGATCTGTTGGGCACTTGCCTTTCAACTCCGCATCAAAGCACTGCTCCCATTCGATTAGATTTCTCATAACCTGCCGAGTTCACTGCCGCGGACTATGCCGGTGTGCGCCGGAACGAGCAAGCCTGCGTGATGATCCGGCGTCAAAACTGGTGAACGATCACGCGCGGCGACAGGCTTACACCCTATACGGCAGGTCTGTTCTTGGGCGTGATGGGGCGCAACTTGCTACTGAACATCGCGGACCACGGTTTTTCGACGGCCGGCTATGACAAAGACCTGAGCAAGGTGGAAGCCCTGCGCCGGGAGTCAAAGGAACGCGACGTTCGCGGCGCAGCCGGTATCACCGAGATCATTGCGCTGCTTCGCCAGCCGCGCGCCATGGTGAACGGCGAACCGTGCGTGACCTGGCTGGGGCCGGGATCGGCCGGCCATTTCGTGAAGATGGTTCACAACGGCATCGAATACGGTGTCATGCAATTGATCGCCGAAACCTACTGGACTGGGGCGAACTCGAACAGCGGCATAGCCTGAACTTCAATATCTACGAAGAGGACAAGCTCACGCTGGAGGAATATCTGAGCCGAGTGGTCTTTTATCTGAAGCGACCGTTCACCCGGACGGAGTTCCGGCGCTTCATGTTTGCGCAATCGAAACCTCGTCCCGAAATGATCAAGCTGGTCCGCCAGCTCAAGGCGAAGTATGGCTTGAAGATCATTGTGCTCAGCAACGAGGCCCGGGAATTGAATGCGTACCGGATTCGCAAGTTCAAGCTGGATACGTTTGTTTCCTCCTGCTTCGTTCACCCCGCAAGCCCGACGCGGACATCCTTCGGCTGGCACTGGACATCGCCCAGACGCCTGCCCGGCAGATTGTTTATATCGAAAACACTTCGTTGTTCATCCAGATCGCGGAAAGTTTGGGGATCCGGAGCGTTCTGCACACGGATTACCGGTCCACGCGCGCGAAACTGGCCGCGCTTGGACTGGAGTGTGCCGAATCCGGAGAGGATGATGTGTGAAACCAGTCATCCCATGCGTCCTGACCATCAACGGCGATTCGCCATCCCATCTGGTAAGTAGCGGCCACACCGACAGGCAGTGGCGCGGATGGATTCAGAGAATCTCCGATGAGGTGAACACCCCATAGCGCCCGCACGGTGTCCGGTATTGGATAGTGGATTGTGATGTCATGACAAAAAGGTCGGCTATTTGAGTGGAACCCGGCCGATGAGCGCAGGTTTAGCGACTTCGCTCGCAACGACCACTATGAACGAAACATGTCACCGATTTGACTACGATGTCGCTGTCCTCGGCGGCGGCAGCGCCGGTTACGCGGCAGCGCGGACGGCGGCGGCCTCCGGTTTGCGCACGGTCGTGATCGAAGGTGGCCCAGAGGTGGGCGGGCTGTGCATCCTGCGCGGCTGCATGCCCACGAAAGCGCTGCTCTACGCCGCCGAAGTCTTGCACCTTGCCAGTCACGCCGGACCGTGGGGCATCCGGGCAGAGAATGTTGGGTTTGACTTCGCACAGGTGATGGCGCGCAAGAACACGCTCATCCAAGAGTTTGCGGACGAGCGCCGCGCCCAACTGACCGGTGGCAAATTCAAGTTCATCCGCGCCACCGCGCGATTTCTCGATCTGCACGCGGTCGCGCTGAGTAACGGCGGGGCGCTGACCGCCGCGCATTTCGTGACCACCACCGGCTCGACCGTCGCGCCGCCACCACTGCCCCAACTTCGCGAAACCGGCTATCTCACCAGCGATGACGTCCTGACGCTGACGCAACTTCCCCAGTCCCTGATCGTCCTTGGCGGCGGCGCGGTGGCGGTGGAGTTGGCGCAGTTCTTCGCCCGGTTCGGCGTCCACGTCACGCTCCTCCAGCGGAGCGAGCACCTGCTGCGCGAATTCGACACCGATGCGGCGCTGGAAATTGAGAAAGTCTTCCGTCGCGATGGCATCGAAGTGTTCACGGACACGAAGCTGACCGATGCGCGGCGCGAGGGTCATCGCAAAATTATTTCGTTTCAGCACCACGGGCAGTCCGTGTCCGTCGCCGCGGACGAAATCTTGTTCGCCCTCGGTCGCGTCCCGAACACGGCGTCGCTGGACCTCGACAAGGCCGGTGTCGCGACCGAACGCGGGCGCATCATGGCGAACGAATTCATGCAGACCAGTGCGCCGCACATTTACACCGCGGGCGATTGCACCGGGCCGCACGACATCGTGCATCTCGCCGTGCAGCAGGGTGAGATTGCGGCGCACAACATCGCGCACTCGAATGAACCGCGACGAATGGATTACCGGCTGTTGCTGGCGGTGATGTTTACCGATCCGCAAGTGGCGGTCGTCGGCCTGACCGAGAAGACTGCGACGACGCGCGGCGTTCCGTACTTGACCGCTTCCCATCCTTTCAGTGACCACGGCAAATCGCTGATCATGGAAGCGCGGGACGGCTTCGTGAAACTCCTCGCCGATCCGCAATCGGGTGAGATCCTCGGCGGGGCGTGCGTCGGGCCGGTCGGCGGCGAGTTGATTCATGAGATCGTCGCGGCGCTGGCGAAACGGATGACCGTCCACGAACTCGCGGCCTTGCCGCACTACCATCCAACACTTGCGGAAGCCTGGACGTACCCTGCGGAAATGTTGGCGGTGCGCATCCCGGCGACGAGGTAGGGTTTTAGCCCATAGCAACGACGGAGGACTGCACTAGCGTTATTCCATTATGAAAACTTTATTTACTGCCGAAGCGATTTCCAAGGGCGCACGTTCGGGAACCATTCAGTCACCGGACGGGCTGCTGAATGTCACGTTGGGAAATCCGTTGGAAAAAGGAATTGAGAAACGCGGCCCCAATCCCGAATTGTTGTTTGGGGGCGCGTACTCGGCCTGTTACCACGGCGCTTTGGTCAACGCGGCCAAGAAGCTCGGCACACCAGTCAAGGATTCCACGGTGCGGGCGCTGGTGAGCCTAATCGAAGATGACCAAGGCGGCTACCGGCTGGCGGTCGCACTGCATGCCCAACTTCCCGGCATCGATCGCGCCCCGGCCCAACGCATCATGGACGAAGCGCACAAGACCTGCCCCTATTCCAAAGCCCTGCGTGGGGACACGGCCGTCACACTGGTGGTGGATTAACCGCCTGCCAGAATTTGTTCATGATCGCACGCTCAACGAACACAGCTTGAGACACAGATGGCCTGTCTGGCGACAGGATGCAGGATGCGGCGCGGTCGGTCCACCGGTGCGGCAGGCCCACCCTGGGGTTCTAGGTCGTGGATTGAACGCTGATGGAGGAATCAACTATGAAATCAACCAAAGCCTGCGTCCTGACCATCAATGGCGGCTCGTCGAGCATCAAGTTCGCGCTGTTTCAGACCGGCGAACCGTTGGAGCGAAAACTTCATGGAAAGGTTGACCGCATCGGCTTGCCCGGTACGACGCTGACGTTCAACGAGCAGGTTCGTCGCCCGTTCACCGCCTGGTGCAGCGCGGGAAAGTCTTCTCGAATCTTTTGCCAGTTGATCTTAATGGATTGGGTTTAGAGCAGCCCAAGTTGGAGTTTGGCCGCCTCTGACATCATCGATTGGTTCCACGGTGGGTCAAACACCACATCACAGGTGGCTTCGGTGATTTCATCAAGGGCCAGTAGTTTGGTTTGCACATCCGAGGAAAGCGCTGGCCCCATCCCGCAGCCGGCGGCTGTGAGCGTTATCTTCAGGCCCGCCCGATAAGAGCTGTTCTCCGCAATGGGTGTGAGTCCGCAGTGGTAAACCAGACCAAGGTCCACAATATTGACTGGGATTTCCGGGTCGTAGCAGGTCTTGAGTTGGCTCCAAACTTCCTTCTCCAACTCCTCGAGCGTCCGACGCTGGCCGGTCGGGCTGGCGGGTTTGGCGGCGACTTCAAAACCGAGCGCATCAACGTCTTTATCGGCCAGTCGGAACATGTTTCCATTGACGACGATGGTATAGCTGCCACCCAGCGACTGAGTGATGTGGGCCAACTCGCCTTTCTGGAGGGTGACTTTGGTGCCGACAGGGATGACCGTCCCTTCAACGTCGCGGGTGAGAGTTATCGGTTCGTTCGAGTGCATGGTTACTCCTTCTCGGATTCGGTTGAAACGGTTTCACCCCTGCCTTCTACTGCCGCCGCCACCGCGTGCCACGGTAGGATGGCACATTTGATTCGCACCGGAAATTTGTGCACGCCGGCCAGCGCTGACAATTTGCCCATATCACCGTTGATATGGCCCGTGGTGATCATGTCGCGGACTTTGTCGAACATCACCTTCACCTCGGCCTTGGTCTTGCCTTTGAGGCTTTCGGTGAGCAGCGACGCCGACGCCTTGGAAATCGCGCAGCCGGAGCCTTGGAAGGTCAGTTCCTGCACGACGTCGCCGTCCATCCTGGCGTAGAGGGTGTAGTTATCCCCGCAGATGGGATTAGTGCCCTGCGCAGTGCGGTTGGCGTCGGGCAACACGCGGAAATTCCTCGGGCTCTTATTGTGGTCGAGGAGGAGCTGCTGGTAAAGCTCTGTCAGGTCGTCGAACATTATGGGTTCACCGCGATTTGTTGGTTTTGTTCCAAGCGGTCCCACACCAGCCGGTCCAGCTCCTGGCGCACGGCGGCGCAGCGGACGCGGTCGATGATTTCGCCAGCGAAGGCGTGAATCAACATGCGCCGCGCCTTCTCCCGCGGAATGCCACGGGAGCGCAGGTAGAAGATGGACTCGTCATTCAACTGCCCGATGGTCGCGCCGTGCGTGCACTTCAC
>Ga0105046_10015896_pt1 | contig 11561 bp, 14 predicted proteins | sample MAT03_FD_78385 | JGI IMG/M metagenome (GOLD analysis project Ga0105046, IMG submission 78385) | Freshwater microbial communities from Lake Fryxell liftoff mats and glacier meltwater in Antarctica - MAT-03 (megahit assembly) | ecosystem: Environmental > Aquatic > Freshwater > Ice > Liftoff...
CCGATGATCGGCTTGCCCGACTGCAACTCCTCGCGGCTGATCCCGTAGTTCAGGTACCGCTCCAGATAAAGTGCGGTCATGTCGGGGTTGGAAGGATTGTCGAACCAGGCGCGCGAGCGCAAGGCGATGGCGGGCGTGTCGGTCAAGATGCGGTCCTCCCCAGGATTTGCCCCGAGATATGCGTCCGCGACCCCACCGTTGGCAACCGCGATCGCGCCGCAGTCAGCCAGCTGCCTCGGCCTCGCGCTGCATGTGCCCGGCCGAGCGCCATGCCAAGGGCAAGCTCGCGAGATAAGCGAGCGAAATCGCCACGAGCGACCACCAGGTCAGGCTGACGATCGCGGCGGCGATCAGCGCCACCCCGAGGATCGCCGGCAGCACCAGATCCCGTCGCAGCCGCGCCTTTTTCACCGAGTAGCTCGGCAGCCGGCTGATCATCAGCAGACCCACCAGCACCAGCCAGACGCCGTTGATCCACGGCGAAGTGCAGAACTCCCAGCCAGTCGCGAGCGTGAGATACAGCCAGAACATCGCGAGCAGTCCCGCCGCCGGCGCGGGCACGCCGGTGAAGAAGTTCCGCCGCCAGGCCGCGGGGGGGGCCGGCGGGTCGATCTCGGCGTTGAACCGCGCCAGCCGGAGCGCCGCGCACGTCGCGAAGAACAGCACCGCCGCCCAGCCCGGCCCGCGCGCGTCCTCCAGCGTCCATTGGTGGATCACCAGCGCCGGCGCGACGCCGAAGCTGACGAAATCGGCGAGCGAGTCGAGTTCGGCGCCGAACCGGCTGGTGGAATTCAGCAGCCGCGCCATCCGTCCGTCCATCCCGTCGGCGAGCGCGGCCACGATGATCGCCGCCACCGCCATCCCCGGCCGCTCCTCGATCGCGAAACGGACCGCCGTCAGCCCTGCGAGCAGCGCGAAGATGGTGATGATGCTCGGGACCAACGCCACCACCGGAAGCCCGCGAAGCCGCCGCGGCTCCTTCGCCAAGTCAGCGCACCGCGCCGCGCCGGGCGGCCTCGGTCGCCGCGACGTCCGCAATTACCGTCTCGCCGCCGATCATGTGCATGCCCACCGCAACCAGCGGAACCATGCTGTCGTCGAGATAGACGTCGCAGCGGCTGCCGAAGCGGATGAGCCCGAGCCGGACGCCGGTCTCGACCGTATCGCCTTCGCGCAGCGTGCAGACGATGCGCCGCGCGACGAGGCCGGCGATCTGCGTCATGGCGAGGCTTCGGCCACCTTCCATATCGATCCGGATCGCCTGGCGTTCGTTGTCCTCGGACGCCTTGTCGAGCGCCGCGTTGAGGAACCTGCCCGGTCGGTATACGCATTTTCCGACGCGCCCGCCTATCGGCACGCGGTTAACGTGGACGTTGAACACGTTGAGAAACACCGAGATCCGCAGCCGCGGCTCGGGCCCCATTTCAAGCTCCGGGGGCGGGGCCGCCATTTCGATCATCTGCACCACGCCGTCCGCCGGGCTTACGACCAACCCGTCGCGGAGCGGCGTGACCCGCGTCGGATCGCGAAAGAAATAGACGCACCACGCCGTAGCCAGCAGGCCCAGCCAGCCCAGCGGCCCCCAAACCGCGAACAGGATCAAGCTCGCGACCGCGAAGCTCGCGATGAACGGCCATCCCGCCCGATGGATCGGTGTAAGTACGGTGTCCATCGCCTTCATGTCCGGCCCTCCCGAGCGTGTGACGGGCGTCCTACCCGACCGCACCTCCGGGGGAAAGGCCCATGCGGCACGGACCCGTCGCGGCGCGGGCTCAGGGATTGAGGCGCACGACATCCCAGGCGGCGTCCGGACCCGCACGCGTCCAGCGAAAGCGGTCGTGCAGACGATGCGCGCCATCGGCCCAGAACTCGATTTCGATCGGCGTGATCCGGTAGCCGCCCCAGAACGGCGGACGGTCGGGATCGATCCCCTTCAGCGTGGTGATCTTGGCCACCTCCGCCATCAGCGCGGCGCGGCTGCGAAGCGGCCGGCTCTGGCGCGACGCCCAGGCGCCGAGCCGCGACGGCAGCGAGCGCGAGCGATAATACGCGTCGGCCTGCGGTCCCTGCTCCCTGGTCACGGGGCCGCGGGCGCGGAGCTGACGGCGCAGGCTCTTGGAGTGAAGCACGAAGGCGGCCTTGCCCGCCTGGTCGATCTCCCGCGCCTTGGCGCTCTCGTAGTTCGTGTAAAACACGAAGGCGCCGTCCTCGACGTCCTTGAGCAGGACCATCCGGGCGTTGGGCATCCCGTCCGTGTCGACCGTGGCGAGGGCTATCGCGTTTGGGTCGTTGATCTCGACGACCCCGGCCTCGGCGAGCCAGGCCCGGGCGATCGCGAACGGATCGTCGCCTGCGAAAATCCCTGTTCGTTCAACCCTGTCGTTCATCGCACTGCGCTCCGTTCGGCTGGCCGGGACCATAAGCCGAACGAAGGCAGGTGCAATGGGTTCAGCCGCCGTGCGACAGGAAGAAGCGCAGCATCTCGCGGCTGGCGTTCGGACCCTGCGCGTCGGTGTGGCTGCCGGCGGCGTCGCCGCCGGACCAGGCATGCCCGGCGCCGTTGATCGTCTAGTGCTCGCAGAGCGTCCGGCCGGATGCGTCGGCATGGAGCGCGCGGGCATAGCCGCGGCCGCCGGCTTCGCCGCGTTCGGTCCGCGTCGTGGCCGCGGCCTCGCCCGCTGCCTGCGCTGCGACGGCTTCGCCGTTGCGCGGGTTGACCACGCGGTCGGCGTCGCCGTGAAAGACGATCGTCGGCACGATGCGGCCGCCGGCCGCGCCATCGCCGCCCTGACGCATCGCGGTCAGGGCCGAGGGCAGATCCTGTGCTGCCCCGTGCGGAAGTCCCGAATGCACGCCGACCGCCGCGAAGAGATCGGGATACTGCGCGCCGAGCACCGCGGCGGCGGCGCCGCCGGCGGAAAGGCCGGCGACATAAACGCGCGAGACGTCGACGTTTTCCGCTGCGGTGACATCGCGCACGATGCCGGCGATCAACGACGGCTCACCGGCCTCGCGGCACTGGTCCTCGGCGCGGAACCAGTTCCAGCAGCCGTTCTGGTTGGCCGCGGCGGGCTGGGCCGGCCAGGCGACGAGCACGCCGAACTCCTCGGCGAGCGCGTTCATCGCGGTGCCGCGGGCGAAATCGTCGGGGTTCTGCGTGCAGCCGTGCAGCATGACCACCAGCGGAAGCGAACCGGCCGGGCGGTTCGCCGGCACATAGAGCTTGTAGTCGCGGGCGCCGGCTGCGGACCGGTGCGTGGCGGTTTCAAAACGCGCCCCCTTCGTGACCGGTGCCGGGGAGGGATCGAGGATGTCGGCGGCGCGGGCGCGCTCGGCGAGGCGGCGCAGCGTTTCGCGCAGCCCCTTTCGCGGTTTCGCTTCGGCGCGCGGCGGCGTGACCTCGATGTCGGGGGCGCGGTCCGGCGCGGGCGCGGAATCGGCCGTTCCGCCTTTCAGCAGCCGCTGGATCAGCGCCGTCGCCTCCGCCAGTTTGCCCATCCGGGTCATGTTGGTGGCCTCGGCCATTCGCGCTGAAAAATCGTTGTTCATTTGGTCTGCCTTTCGTGGATCATTTGGGGCCGCTGCGGCCCGGTCAAGTCATGCGGTCGGCGAGCGCGGCCTTGACGGGCGCGCTGGCCTGGAGCGCGCCGAGAACGCTGATCGAGGCGATGCCCTGCCGCGCAAGGTCCGGCGTCACGTCGTCGGCGATGCTGGCGAGGCCGAGCACGCGGATGTCGAGCGCCTGGCCGCAGTCGCGCGCCGCCTCGAGTTCCGGGCGGGTGATATGGCGGAGGCCCAGTTCGAAGTTGCGTCGGGCCGTCGATTTGCGCACCGCGTCGCCGTGGCGCTCGATCTGGTTACGGATGGCGGTGCGGATGAAATCGGTGCGGTTGGAATAGAAGCCTTCCGCAACGAGCAGTTCGATCTGACCGAGATCGACGTATCCGAGATTGATCGTGATCTTCTCGCTGTCGACCGGTCGCGGCCGTAGGTCCGGCACGTCGCGTTTCATTGTTCGCCCTTCCTTCACCATCTGTGTGGATGGTATTTGGAAGTTCGGCGTCGCGATGTCAATGGCGCGGCGGAACGACTGGCCCTAACGGACGCCCGGCGACACTCCGGGCTCTCGTTGGGCAATGGCGCGGTTGCCGCCCGCCAGTTCCGGGCTTGCCGCGTGACGCCTGACGACTGGATGGTTCTGTGGGACCACAAGAAACGGGAGGCCGAGGGCCTGAGCCTCGAGGACGGCGAAGTCGTCACCGAGCATGTGCGCGCGGTCGAGCGCCTTCGGGGGCGCAGTGGCGCCGGGACATGACGTTGTGTGTCGAAGGCCTGATCAGCCGGATGGTTGGTGATTTCCCGATCAAGCTCGAGGATCAGGTGGCTGTCACGCTATCCGTGGCGCCCAGCGCTCGACCGGCCGTGATCCTTGAAGCGCCCGGTCCTTTCCAATAGACCGGCGCTCAGAGCACGAGCGGGGCGCGAAACCATGGGCCTGATGACCGGGAAACGCGGCCTGATCATGGGGGTCGCGAACGACAAGTCGATCGCCTGGGGTATCGCGCAGGCCTGCCATGAGCAGGGCGCCGAGCTCGCCTTCACCTATCAGGGCGACGCGCTGGGCAAACGGGTGGCGCCGCTCGCCGCGTCGGTGGGCTCGGAGATCGTGCTGCCCTGCGACGTGACCGACGAAGCCTCGATGGACGCGGTGTTCGCCGCTCTGACCGATCGCTGGGGCGGGCTCGACTTTCTCGTGCACGCCATCGGTTTCTCCGACAAGGGCGAGTTGCGCGGCCGCTACGTCGAGATGACGACGGCGGCGAACTTCACCAAGACGATGCTGATCTCGGTCTATTCCTTCACCGCGGCGGTGCAGCGGGCGGCGAAACTGATGACGAAGGGGGGCGCCTGCCTGACGCTGACCTATTACGGCGCGGAAAAGGTGATGCCTCACTACAACGTCATGGGCGTGGCCAAGGCGGCGCTGGAGGCGAGCGTCAAGTACATGGCGATGGATCTCGGCCCGGACGGCATCCGGGTCAACGCGCTGTCCGCCGGCCCGATCAAGACGCTGGCTGCGTCCGGCATCGGCGATTTTCGCTATATCCTGAAGTGGAACGAGCTGAACGCGCCGCTGCGCCGCAACGTCACGCAATCGGATGTCGGCAAATCGGCGATGTATCTGCTGTCCGATCTGTCCTCGGGCGTGACGGGCGAAAACCACCACGTCGACGCCGGCTATCACGTGGTCGGCATGAAAGCCGAGGATGCGCCGGACATCGACGTCGTCACCGGGCGCAAGGAGGCCTGACGATGTCCGAGCGGCTGCCGCACGAGAAGGGCTTTCACGTCAGCTGGGACCAGATCCACCGCGACAGCCGGGCGCTGGCCTGGCGGCTCGACAAGCAGGGGCCGGACGACGGGGCCTGGCGGGCTGTCGTGGCGATCACGCGGGGCGGGATGGCTCCGGCGATGATCGTCGCTCGCGAACTCGACATCCGGCTGGTGGACACGATCTCGGTGAAATCCTACGACTGGCAACTGCAGACCGAGGCGCAGGTGCTGAAGGCCCCGGACGCCGCGTTGATGGGCGACGGCGCCGGGGTGCTGATCGTCGATGACCTTGTAGACACCGGCAAGACGCTCGAATTGGTGCGCCGTCATTACCCGCGGGCGCATTTCGCTACGGTCTACGCCAAGCCCCAGGGGCGCGCGCAGGTCGATACCTACATCACCGAGGTGAGCCAGGACACGTGGATTTTCTTCCCCTGGGACATGGCGCTGCAATTCGTCGAGCCGTATCGCGGGACGTGAGCGGGTCGCGCTCCAGCAGGGAATCTTCACGAGACAGGATCGCGCAATTGGCGATTGCGATCTCGAATTCCCTTTAGCCGTCGCCGTCAAAAGGCGATCACAGCATGAAATCGTCAGCAGTCAGGTCAGGATCACTGCGGATCTCGATCTCGAAGTCCCTGCGACCGTCGCCATTGATATCGCCGGAGATAATTCCGTTCCTGTAGCGCAGTTCACCGGCCCGATCCGAGAACTGATCATCGCCGATGAAACGAAAGTGCTGGTCGCCGACCCGGTTCATGTCGGCGTCTATCGCCGACAGCCCGATCGTGTCGTCGCCCGGAACGAAGTCCGTAATCACGTCGCGGCCCCTGCCCCGCCCGCTGTGCGACACCTTGGCGAACAGGAAGAAATCCACGCCCCCGTCGCCGGACAGCGTGTCCGCGCCCTTGCCGCCGTCGAGGAAATCGTGGCCGGAGCCGCCATCGAGCCTATCGTCGCCGGCATCGCCGTCGAGCGTGTCGTCGCCCGACCCGCCATAAAGGCGGTCGTCGCCGCCAGCCCCGGCAAGGACATCCCGCCCTCCGGACCCGGACAAACGGTCGTCGCCGTCCTGGCCGGCGAACTCGTTCCTGAAGCGATTTCCGACGAAACGGAAGCCGTCGTGCGCCGCAGCGTAGAAATCATCCTCGTATCGGTGTAGCCGGACCGGATCGTCGAACGCGACGATCGAGTGAACCTCCCCCGAGACGACCTGTCGTTCCTCGGTGATCCGGCCGCGATGGCCGTCGACGTCAAACTTGCCGAACATCTCGAGACGGACGTTGTGTCCTTCGAAGTCACCGCTGGTGATCGTACCGCGCAGAACCATTTTCTCTGCAGAGAACGAATGTAATTCAACCGGGTCGACGTCGTAGTAGAATTCCTTGTTGTCGCCAGCAATATCGAACAACTTACCTCGGATCAACGGCTCTCTCCAGAATGCGACCGGGACCAGTTCCTCGATCGTCTAAATACGACAGCTATCCTCGAGACACAAACGCGATTCAACGCCTGATCCGGTCGCCTGCCGCGACGAGCGCTTCACCGCCGATGTCGTCCATGCCCGGAGTTTCGCAGTCACGCCGCTGTGGTCGCCGGCGCATCGGCGAACATGCGCGCCAGAGCCTAACGACTCATTGACCGAGTTTGCCGGCCGTGAGCGGCGTGGGTAGTTCGACGCCGCCGAAACGGCGCTTGCGGTTGTGAAAGCCGGCGAGGGCCTGGCCGAACTCGGCCACGGTGAAATCCGGCCAGGCGACCAAAGGAAAGTCGTACTCGGCGTAGACCCCCTGCCAAAGCAGAAAATTAGATACGCGGCGCTCGCCCGACGTGCGGATGATCAAGTCCGGGTCGGGAAGCGCGCAGGTGTCGAGCGCGGAGGACATCGTGCTCGACGTGATCGCTTCGGGCTCGATCTCGCCGACCGAAACACGCCCGGCGATCGACTGCACGGCGCGGGTCAGCTCGTCCCGGCCGCCGTAGTCGATCGCGATGGACAGGTTGAGGCCGCGGCAGGTCTCGGTCCGGGTTTCGAGCGCATCCATCAAGCGGCGAAGGCGCGCGGGAACTCTGTGCCGCATCCCGATGAACCGGACCCGCACGTCGTGCTCCGCGAGGCCCTGCATCTTGCGCGCGATGTAGGTGCGGAAGATTCGCATCAAACCCTCGACCTCGGCGAGAGGGCGGCGCCAGTTCTCGGTCGAGAATGCGTAGAGCGTCAGATGCGTGACTCCGAGATCGGGGCAGGCCTCGACGATCTCCGTCACGCGCCGCGCCCCGCGGGAATGGCCGACAATGCGATTCAGACCCCGGCTTTCAGCCCAACGTCCGTTGCCGTCCATGATCACGCCGACGTGCAGCACACCGATATCACTCTGACGCATTTTGCCCGCCGCCTGCTCTTTTTGGTCGAATATGCACAATTGACGCGGGGCACAACAGTTCCCTCGCCCGCCGCCCCCGAAAAGGCCGCCCCCGACGGAGCCGCAGACTCCCCCCGACAAAAGCGCTGACCGAACGCCGCAGCAGAGATTGAACGGTGGGATGGGGTACGGTTCTGCTTGGCGCTGAAAATTGCGCGCATCAAAAGCGGGGTGACGAAAAATGGCGGCTAACGTCGGACTGGACGAGGGGGACGTGCACGACCGATGACGCGGCAGCAGAACAAGATCAATCTCGCCTCGTCGCTGGGAACGATCTTCGAGTGGTACGACTTTGCACTCTACGGCATGCTGGCCGTCATCATCGGGCGACAATTCTTCTCGGTATTCGATCCGAGCGCGCAGGCGATCTTCGCCCTGCTCGCCTTCGCGGCGGGCTTCCTCGTTCGCCCCTTCGGCGCGATCGTGTTCGGCCGCCTCGGCGATCTCGTCGGCCGCACGTTGACCTTCCTGATCACCATCGTCATCACGGGGCTCTCGACCTTCCTCGTCGGCCTGCTGCTGAGCCACGAGGCGACCGGCTGGCTGGCGCCGGTGTCGCTCATCGCCTTGCGGATGCTGCAGGGTCTGGCGCTTGGCGGCGAGTATGGCGGCGCGGTGGTCTCCGTGGCCGACCACGCGCCCGCGCGGCCGCCGCGGGTTCTACACGGCCTTCATCCCGACTACGGCGATGCTGGGCCTGTTGCTGTCGCTTGCTTTCAGCGTGACCCTGCGCGCCAGCATGGGCGAGGAAGCCTTCACCACGAGCTTCCCGCTGTTCTTCGGTCTCGAGGGCGGCTGTCGCGTTCCGTCCCTCGAATCCGCGATGTCGCGCGACGTTCAAATCCCGCAAGGCCGCGGTGCGAGCGGTGGCCTTGCCGCCTTGTTTTTTATGTTCCGTCAGACCTCGCCCGGAGGCGTCCGACCGCCTAGGACGGGCGCGGCCGGCGCAACGAGAGCCGCGGGGCGTTGAGCGACATGATCCGGTAGACCAGTCCGTAGATCCCGGCGGTCACGAAGAAGAAAATCGCGCTCAGCACCGTGCTGTCGTAGCTCAGCACGACGAAACCGGCGGTGATCAGCGGCATCGCCCACGTGACGACCGCCGTAGCGGGGTTGCGCAGGTGGACGGGGCCGCGCCGGACGATGCGCCGGGCGAAATAGCGATGCGCCAGCATGTGAAAGTGAACCCGGTCCGGCAGGCCGATGCTGTGACCCTCGCGCCGGGCCTTGCGCCGCATCGACGCGAGCGTCTCGATCACCGGATAGCCGCAGATCAGGATCGCGCACCACGCCGAGATCTCGGCGTTGCGCGCCGGCAGCAGCACGCCGAGCGAGGCCAGCAGGAAGCCGCAGAAATAGGCGCCGCCATCGCCGAGAAAGATCCGCCCGAACGGGAAGTTCAAGACGAAGAACCCCAGCACCAGCGCCGCGTAAACGACCGCGAGCGACGCCACGAGCGTATCGCCGACCTGATACGCGACAAAGGCGAATGTCGCCAACATGATCAGCAGCGCCCCGGCCGCCAGTCCGTTGAAACCGTCGATGATGTTTATCGCGTTCGCGACGCCGCCCATCGCGAAGCCGGTGAACAGCAGCGCGACCAGATGGAACGACAGCAGCCAGTCCACGCCCGGCAGATCGACGTCGTCCATCACATAGCCGGTGAGCAGCGCGAACAGCACGCCCGCGGCCATCGTCGTCAGCAACCGCGCCCTTATGCCGACGCGCTTGGTCATGTCCTCGGCGAGGCCCGCCGCGAAGGCCGGCAGTCCGGCCAGCCCGATGACGCCCCAGATCTCGCGAAGGTCGGGCCCGAGGACCGGCCAGACGGCGAGGTACGCCAGAACGATCGCGACGCCGCCGATGCGCGGCACCGGGTGCTTGTGAAATTTCTGCACGCCGTGCACGCCGTCATGACTGAAGCGTCCATGCCACCGGTCGGTCGCGACGATGCCGAGGCAACACGCAAGGCAGACCACGAAGCCGACGAGCGCCGGCAGGGTTAAACCTGAAATTGCCGTCCCCTCGAACCCGTCCATCGCGTCGAGGGCGCCCCCGTGTTGAACTCAACGCGGGGTCATGTACCGGCAATTCCCGCCGGAGACGAGGGCGTTTCAGCCGAAACGGGAGGATCGGCCCTGCCTAAGTTGCGCATCCGCCACGCCCAGGCCGACGCGCAGATTTCGGCCACGCCTCGCTCGGTCCGCCATCCGAGCACGTTCGCCGCGAGGGTCACGTCGGCAAAGGCGCTGGCGACGTCGCCGATCCGGCGCGGCGCGATTTCGAGCGGCACCGCCCGACCGCTGGCGGCCGCCAGCGCCGTCGCCAGTTCGCGCACCGATACGCCAAGCCCGGTTCCGAGATTGAACGCCCGCGCGCCCGTAGCACGTCCGGTCCAGTCGAGCGCCGCGAGATGCGCCCGCGCCAGATCGACGACGTGGAGGTAGTCGCGGACGCCAGTGCCGTCCGGGGTCGGCCAGTCGGCCCCGTACACGGTAAGCGTCGCCCGCTCGCCCGCGGCGACCGCCACGAGGTTGGGCATCAGATTTGCCGGCGCGGCCTTCGGCGCTTCGCCGATCAGCCCGCTTTCATGGGCGCCCGCCGGATTGAAGTAACGCAGCATCGCCACCGACCACCGCCGATCATGCGCCGCATCCCGCAGCGCCGTTTCCGCCGCGCGCTTCGTAGCACCATACGGCGTCGCGGGTCGCAGCGGATGGTCCTCGGGGATCGGCAGGCGCTCGGGTGGCCCGTAGATCGCGGCGCTCGACGAAAAAACGAGCCGACGGCAGCCGACGGCCGCAAGTGCGTCGAGAAGCCGGCGCGTGCCGGTGACGTTGACGTCGTGGTAGTCCTGCGGGCGGAGAAACGACTCGGACGGCGATTTCAGCCCGGCGCAGTGGATCGCCGCGTCGGGGGCCGCGACCGCGATTGTGGCGCTGGTCGCCGCCGCGTCGCAAATATCGATCCGCCGGAATGCGAAGTCACGCCCGGTCAAGGACCGCACGGCGGCCAGCATCGCCTCATCGCCCGTCACGAGATTGTCGAGCACCGTCACCGAATAGCCGGCCTGAAGCAATTCCACCAGAACATGGCTGCCGACGTAGCCCGCGCCTCCGGTCAGCAGCACCCGCAAAGCGGTCACCGCGCCGCCCCGACGCATGCCGGGCGGGCGCGTCGCTCCAGTCCGATCGCGCGCTCGCTCAACCAGGCGTTGATCCGCCAGGCAAGGCTCCGCCATGCGGGATCGATCGGCAGCCGATGACCGCGGCCCCGCATCACGTGCATTTCCGCGCAGCAGATCGCCGCGAGCGCCCAGAGGTCACTGATCGGCACGAGTGCGTCGCGGTCGCCCTGAACCGCCAGCATCGGGGTCAGACGCGCCGTCGGCCAGAACGGCAGGTCACACGTCGTCGCGTCGAGCAGCGCCGCCGCACTCTCCGGCCGCGGAACCGGCGCCACGGCCGTGACCCAATCCTCGGGCGTGTCTTCGCTGAACAGGATCCGCCGAACCGCGGCGGGTCCGAGCAGCGGCCCGCCGCCCGCCTGGGCCACCAGCAGCGCCGCCAGCGCCTCGGGACCCCCGCTTGACAGCCGCCAGAGCGTCGCTCCCAGTCCCGTCGGCTCCGGCGACGCAACGAGCACCGCTCCGGCGAGACGCCCCTCCGCGGCGAGATGCTGCGCCACGAACCCGCCGAGCGAATGCCCGATCGCGACGGGCCGCTCGCCGAGATCCGCCGCCGCCTCGCGCGCGGTCCTCACGTAATCGTGGATCCGCGCGGGTCGCTTGGCAAACGCCGGCAA
>Ga0105046_10015898_pt1 | contig 11560 bp, 9 predicted proteins | sample MAT03_FD_78385 | JGI IMG/M metagenome (GOLD analysis project Ga0105046, IMG submission 78385) | Freshwater microbial communities from Lake Fryxell liftoff mats and glacier meltwater in Antarctica - MAT-03 (megahit assembly) | ecosystem: Environmental > Aquatic > Freshwater > Ice > Liftoff...
CCGACGAGAGGAAGGCGTGGGCCTTGTAGAACGAGTGGGCCACCAGGTGGAGCAGCACCGCGGGGTAGATCCCCATCCCGCACACCATGAGCATGAACCCCATGTGCGCCGCACTCGAGTAGCCGAGGGCCACCTTGATCGACGGTTGGGTCAGCAGGACCACGGAGGCGAACACCGCGGTGAACCCCCCGACGACCATCAGCAGAACCGTGGCCCCCGCCGAGAGCTCGAGCACGTAGGCCATGCGCAGCGCCAGGAACGGCCCGGCGTTGAGGATTCCGGCGTGGAGCAGCGCCGAGACCGGGGTGGGCGTCTCCATGACCTCGACCAGCCATCCATGGGTGGGGAACTGGGCGGACTTCAACATGGCGGCAACGGCCAGGCACAACGCCGCGACCTCGACCGACCCGAACGCCCAGCCGGCTCGTGCCGAGGCCTGCGCCGCCTCGAAGATCGTGGACAGGTCGCCGGTTCCGAACTCGTGGAAGAGCAGCGCGGCACCCGCGATCAAGAAGAGGTCGCCGGTCCGGGCCACCACGAACTTCTTCCGGGCGGCCACTACGGCCGCGCGCCGGTCGGGGTAGAACAGCAACAGCCCGTGCAACGCGTAGCTCGTGGCGATCCACGCCCCGACCAGGGTCACCAGGTTTCCGGAAACCACCAGGATCTCGACCGCCATCACGGTGAGCGCCAGGCGACCCAGGAACTCCGCGTGGCGGGCATCGCCGTCGAGATAGGTGCAGCTGTAGCGGAAGATGACCACCGCGAGCAGGGCGATCATCGCCAGCATCACGACCGAGAGGGCGTCGAGCCGCACCGCGAAGCCGAGCCCGTTGCCACCGACCAGGGGACTGGCGGTCGGGCCACCCAGCGCAACGGCCAGAGCAACGAGGGAGGCCACCAACACGCCGAACCAGCAGGCGAGGGTGCCGAGGCGTTGGGTCTGGTGGGGTGCGCGACCCCGATCCAGCACGGACGCCGCCCAAGGGACAGCGAGGGCCGCGGGCGCCGCGAGGGCCCCGAAGGCGAGGAGGCTGGTAGTGGTCAAGGCGGCGTCCCTTCAGGCGGGCCGGTGGGCGCTCAGGTGAGCGCCCGTCTCTGTGTCGGGGGAGAACATACGATATACAACACACGAATCTCAAATCGTTCTATCAGAACCCTGAGGCGGGCCGTGGTTGGCTGGTGCCCGTGAACGCTCCCGCCGTGCGGACGCCGCGGATCGCCCACCTCGACCTGCTGCGGGGGGTGGCGACCCTGGGCATCCTCTTGATGAACGCGTTGTCGTTCGGCCTCGTCGAGCCCGCCTACTTCCGCCTGGACGCGGCAGGTTGGGGTTGGCCGACCGACCGGATCATCGGGGTCGCCGGCGAGGTGTTCGTCGACCAGAAGATGATGGGGCTGTTCTCCCTGCTGTTCGGGGCCAGCCTGGTCCTGTTCGTCGACCGGGTGGGGGCGAGACGTCGCCACCCCGTCCTGCTGTCGCTGTGGCGCAACACCCTGCTGTTGGGCATCGGCCTGGTCCACACCTGGCTCTGGGAGGGCGACATCCTCACCGTCTACGCCCTGTGCGCCCCGGTCGTGCTGGGCTTGCGCAAGCTGCCAACCAAGGCCCTCTACACGATCGCCGGGCTGTGCTTCGCGGCCACCATCGGCGCCGCCCTGCTCGCCCAGGCCGAGGTGAACCAGGCCGGCGCGGCGTCACTCGGCTGGTACTGGATCGCCGAAGATCTGCCCGCCTCCGACGCCGTCGATCTCTTCGTGGTCTTCGATGCCTTCGCCCGGGCCGTCGGGCTGATGCTGATCGGCGTGGTGTTCCAGCGGTCGGGCCTGCTCGCCGGCCGCCGTCCGACGGCCACCTACCGCCGGATGGCCGTAGTCGGGCTGGTGCTGGGCCTCCCCCTCGCGATCGCCGGGGTCGCATGGCAGTTGACCGACGCCTTCTCCCCTCGCACGGCGCTGAGCAGCGGGGCGCTGAACACGGTGGCCACGGTCCCCATGACCATCGCCTTCACCGGCCTGCTGATGCTCTGGTCGCTACGGCCCGCGCGGGGGAAGCACCGCAGGCGCGGACGGGGCGACCCACCACGGCGACCACCTGGTGTCGGTGAACCGGAACATCTCGTCCTTCGCCCGCGAGTAGTCCGCCCACCGGCCACGCGACTCACCCGTTCGACACCGGCACGGTTGTACCAGGAGCGATCGAACAGCACGATCTCACCCGCGGCCGGATGGTGCGCGACGTAGCGCTGGAAGTACCACTGCGTCCGCTCCTTCTCGGTGGGCGTCCCGAGCGCCACTACTCGCGCGATCCGGGGGTTGGTCCGCTCGACGATTCGCTTGATGGTGCCGCCCTTGCCGGCTGCGTCGCGGCCTTCGAAGCGCACACACACCTTGAGGCCCTCCTTGCGCACCCAGTCCTGGAGCTTCACGAGCTCGCGCTGCAACCGCTGGAGCTCCTTTTCGCACGCAGCAGCGGGGAGCTTCGCCGCGGCGCCGTCGGCACCCGTGTGCTTCTTGGTCATGAGGGCTTCTCCATCGGGCTGCGGCTCATCGAGGTGGTGCGCTCGTTCGCGGGCAGACCGATCGTGGAGCACCGGACCCGTCCTCGGGCCGTACCCGCGCCGCGAAGGCCGGTGCGTTGGCGGAGGTCGACGGCTCCGGTGGGGCCAGCGGCGACATCTTGTTGGTCTCCTCGGTTCCCTGAGCCTGCTGGGCGTTCAAGACCCGTAGGCCGCCGCCTGCTCCTCGACGAGGGACAGCAGGTCGCCGAGGCTGAAGTTGTAGTCGGCCGCATGGAGCGAGTCGGCGGTGGCCGTTCGCTCCTCGATCTGGGTGAGCTCGCGGGTGTCGCCGGGGGCCGGGTCGGCATCGATCGACAGGTACGACTCACCATCGGCAATCTCGACACAGGTCGCGGTGTAGTAGTCCGGGATCACCTGGGCGGCCGTGTCGACGCCGGGGAAGGAGCCGCCGAAGTACCCGGCCTCCAGACGATCGTCGCCATCGACGAGCCCGGTGGGGTCGACGCAGGCGCGGACGGTCCCGTCGGCGCCTGACCCCAGGTCGCGGGGCGGGTCGGACGCGGCAAACGAGTCGAAACCAACGGCGCACCCGGTGTCGCTGGCTTCAGTGCACAGCGCGATGTTGTCGAAGGTGCCGCCCACCACCTCACCGGGGGGCACGCGGAGGCGCCCCGTGGGGCCGACCAGCAGCGCGGAGATCAGCTGGCCCCGCATGGCCGGCGAGTCGTCGAACTCCTGTTGGAGGAGGCGGATCAGGTGGTGGGTGCCCTGCGAGTGCCCGAGCAGCACCAAGGGACGGTCGCCGTTCCAGGTGGCCATGTAGGTCTTGAAGGCGTCGACGACATCGGCGTAGGCGGTGGCGAACGGGGCGAGGGCGAACAGGTCCTCGCCGCCGCGGTCGGGATAGCTCCCGATGGTGGCCTGGCGGTAGCGGGGAACGTAGAGGTTGCACAGCGACCCGAAGCGGGCGGCCTGGAACTGGGTGGTGATGGCCTCGAGGGAATTGGGGACCTCGAAGGGGTGGTTCCCCGGCTCGGCCGAGTAATCGAGGGTCGGGTACACGTAGAAGCAGTCGAAGGGCGCGTCGGTGGCGGCCTCGAAGGGCATCTCGGTGAGGGTGCCGTCCGGCGCCACCTCGGTGGCGGTGAGGTCCTGGTCGCAGACGTCGTCGGCGAGGTCGGGCCGGCAGAGCCAGTGGGCGTCGTCGGCATAGACCTCGCTGGTGTGGCCGGAGTAGGGGTTCTCGAAGGCCACGTCCTCGCCGCCCGCGGTGCTCGTCGTCGTTGGGTCGGCGGCCTCGTCGCCCCCGTCGGCGCTCGACCCGCCGTCCCCACATGCCGCAACGGTGAGCAGCACGCCGATGGCCAGGAGGGCGAGCAGTCGGGTCGGTCGGCGCTGGAGGTCCACACCCAAGTATGCGACGGGCCTGCTCGAAACCCTGAACCGGCCTGGGTCGGGCACACTGGCGGTCGACCGCAAGGAGCGCCGCCCATGAGTGAACCGATCGCTGAGCCGTCCGAGTTCCTCGATGCCGACATCCGTACCCCCGAGATGGAGATGGCCGAGTGTGGCGCCGGCGTACCCGACGCCGCCGACCTCGCCTTGGCCGACATCAACCCGGCGAACCCCCATCTGTTCAAGGAGGACCGCTGGCAGAGCCACTTCGCCCGGCTGCGGGCCGAGGACCCGGTGCACCTCAGCGAGCTCGAGACATCCGGTCGCTACTGGTCGATCACGAAGCACGACGACGTCCGAGCGGTCGACGGCGACTGGCAGACCTTCTCGTCGGCACGCGGCATCACCCTCGGGCTGCGCCCGAGCCCCACGAACGACGCTCAGATCGAGCGCATCGCGTCGTTCATCGCGATGGACCCGCCGACCCACACCGATCAACGCAAGACCGTGCGGGGCGTGTCGGCCCCGAGCAACCTCCGCAATCTCGAGCCGCTGATCCGCGAGCGCACGGTTGATCTCCTCGAGTCACTGCCCGAGGGCGAGACGTTCGACTGGGTCGACACGGTGTCGATCGAGCTCACCACGCTGCTCCTGGCGACGCTCTTCGACTTCCCGATGGAGGACCGTCGCAAGCTCACCCGATGGTCCGACATCGTGTTCGCGGTCCCCGAGCCCGGCGGCGTCGTCGAGACGCAGCAGCAGAAGATCGACGAGTTGATGGAGTGCATCGCCTACTTCGAGGGACTGTGGGCGCAGCGCCGCCAGACCCCCGGGTTCGACCTGGTCTCGATGCTCGCGAACGGCGACGCCACCAAGGACATGGCGACCTCGGCCCATCTCGGCAACCTGCTGTTGTTGATCGTGGGTGGCAACGACACGACCCGCAACACGATGACGGGCAGCGTCTACGGGCTCAACAAATTCCCGGCTCAGTACGACAAGCTGATCGCCGACCCGGGCCTGGTGGCGAACCTGGTACCCGAGGTCATCCGGTGGCAGACCCCGTTGTCGTACATGCGCCGCACCGCCACGCGGGACTGTGAGATCCGCGACAAGAAGATCCTCGAAGGCGACCAGATCCTGATGTGGTACCTCTCGGCCAACCGCGACGAGGACATCTTCGATGACGCCGACGCCATCGACATCGAGCGCCCCAACACCGACCGGCACCTCTCGTTCGGCTACGGCATCCACTTCTGCATGGGCAGCCGACTGGCCGAGCTACAGCTCCGGGTCCTGTGGGAGGAGATCCTCGGACGGTTCGAGCGCATCGAGGTCCAGGACGAGCCGGAGCGGACCTTCTCGTCCTTCGTGCACGGCTACACGAGCCTGCCGGTGCGCGTCACCCGCCGCTGATCACCCGACGCACCGCCCGCTCCCGCGCCCCACCGTTAGGCTGGCCCCCCTTCGGGGCTGTAGCTCAGCTGGCTAGAGCACCTGCTTTGCAAGCAGGGGGTCGTGGGTTCGAGTCCCATCAGCTCCACTGGCTGTTGTCGAATGCACAACAGGTCCCCGTTCTGGTTGTCGCCCCGTCGCACCTCCCCAGAGACCGTCCGAGCCGATCCCGCGGCTCGCGGTCGATCACTGTGTTGCCGCAACGAGGTGGGGATCTGGAAGAAGTGTGGGTGTCTCGTCGGTGACCCACCCCAGTTCGAGCACGGAGAGATAACCCCCTTTCGACCCAATCACGAGAACTCCGATGTGCTGCCCGTGGTCGTCGTACGCCCAGACGTTGCCCGGAACTGGGTTGCCGTCGAACGGAGACGGTACGGCGGTCGGTGCCACGGCGAGGTCGAGCCATGTCATCGACCCAGAGGCCCTCAGGCCATCGACCTGTGCGAGAAGTTGGGCCCGACCCACGAACGCCGGCGACTGGCGCAGGATCGCGCGGACCAGCTTGCGTACGGGCTCCTGATCGACGACGACAGGATTCATGGCCTCATTCTGGCGGGCAGACCGTGCGGCCCACGACGATGTCTCGCGTCCGGTCACCTGGTCGCACGCCGGTGGAAGGTCGCGTTGAAGCGGTCGAGGAAGCCGCTTTGCCGAGGACCGGAGCACCCAACTGCGCCCACGCGTCCTGCACGGCGTTCGCCAGCCGACAGAAGAGGTTGAGATCCAGCAGTGGCGTCGCATGTCGCTCACTTGTGGACGGCGCCACTGGGTTGGGGACCGTCGCCTCCTACGGAGTCAGTCCCATCCGGCTCCAAGGTCTATCCGGAGCCGGACGAGTTCGACGGCGCCGTCGGGCGCCAGCTGACCCACGACCGAGAAGCGCGGTACCAGCATTCCGCCCGCGATGAGGATCCGGTAGTCGGGTCGACCAGCGATCAGTTCGGGCAACGCGTCGAAGTTCGTCGCGAACTGCTCGACCACGCGCAACAGCTCATAAACCTGGAAATCATGAACGGAGGGCTCGCCATCGGACCCTCGCTCTTGGTTGAGCTGTCGGTCGAGGTCTTCGAAGAAGCGCTGGGTGGTTCTGACCGTCTTGCGGTCGCCGCTCACCCGCTCTGCGTGGGTTCGGTCGCCGCTATGTGCTCCTCGACGTCTGCGCGGACGCTGGCGAGGAACTCTGGGGGGACCTCGTCGAGGTCCCGTACGATGCTCGCCTGGAACAGCGCGTCGACCTCGGACGGCGTCATCTCATCGAGTTCGGCGGCAGTCCAGACCTTGCGCGGCATCTTCGCCAGCCTACCGAGCGGGGAACCGACGAACAAGCGTTTGGTCTGATCGTTGTCGGGTTCTCGCCCCTAGCGTCAGACCGTGAGGTCGGGGTTTGAAAGAAGGGTCATCAGGTCCACTCGGTGATAGGACCGGCGGGCCGGTCGAGGTCACCGCCTGGCGTGGTGTCTGGTATCCGCCACTCAATCTCGGCGGGCCTCTCGACGGGTGATCAGGTTCAACCACAACCGGCTCCACGAGCACTGCAATGACGCGCCGCGCGCCGCCGAGTTCGAGGCAGCGTTCTGCGCTGCGCGACAGACCTACCCCGCCGGGTCTGGAATCCAATCGCTCGAGCCTCCATCAGACCCAGGGGGTGCAGGCGTGGGGTCTACGCGTCGTCTCCCTCCGACTCGGTGCGAACCAGGAGACTCTCTGCCAAATCGATCACCTCGCAAACACGCGCGGTCAGAGCGCGACCGAAGCCAATCGCCGTCGGGGTGATGGCGTAGAACGACGGGATTCGATGAAACCGGTGAAGGGGGTTCATGCATCGCTGCATCCCATAGTCTTCGACAGCCCACCACTCGCCGTGGCTGACGCCACTAGCCGACTGGTAGAGGTACCTGTACAGGTCGGCAGCGCCGCACTCCTCCGCCATCTGACGCACGGTCTTGCCGGAGAAGCTCGATTCGAGGTTCACCTCCGTGAGCCACTCCCCGTGTTCGCCGCCCGTCTTTGCCTGAAGCTTCGCCAGTGTCTCCGCGACGACTTCCTCCACTGCTGGGGACTTGCTCGCAAGGTCCGCCATGTGGATGCGCATGAGTTTCCGCTTGCCCTCGCCGTAGGCCTGGTAGCGAGCCCAGATGTCCTCGTCCTGCAGGTCCATCCAGCGGAGGAAGATCTCAGTCTCCGCGAGTAGGCGGGTCGTTGAGGACGAGTGCTCACCCGACCACATGTCCGGCACTCGAGCTAAGGCGATTCCCGCTCTGGCCCCGCGACTCGCCAGGCCAGAAACCACTTCGTGACGAGCGGGGGCGTAGAGGTCCACCCAGCGGTCGGGCTCCAGCAGTCGCTGAAGGAACCGGTTGAAACGTTCGAGAATCGCGTGGACCGCTCGGATGGACTGCTCTGCGTACCGCTCATCGCTCTCGAGGTCGTCGGCATCATCTGTGGTCTGCTCGCTCGAGGGCGTAAGAGTCGGGCCAGCCGCTGTCGAGGCAGGACCATCGCCAGCGTCCTCACCGTTCCACTCTTCTTGCGCCACGCACGGCGAGAGGCTCCACGCCCTCGACCAGAACTCGTGAGCCCATCGAGTGACCGGCTCGTCAACCACGGGGTCGACGCGCCGAACTCCGCAGGATGCCCCGAAGGACGAGCGAATGATGGGGTCCGCCATCGGGAACTTCGACTCCACCCCTGGGTAGTCGCGTAGAAGCTCGACGATCTGAGGATCGAAGGTTCCTCGACCAGCGACCACTCGCCACGCGAGGTCGCAGAACTGCACCATGGCTGTGCGATGACCGCCACCTGCAACTCGGGCCAAGACTCGAGCCAGGAAGTCGACATCGGCGGGCGATCCGGCTTCAGCACTAGCCGGCCACGGTGTGTCCATCAGCCATCCACCGGGAGCGCCACCGAGCATGCGGAACATGTCGATGAACTTCGTCGGAAAGACCCTGCCGACGTCCGGCATCTCCACAAGCCGCTCAAGGATCGTAGGTCGCAGCTCTTCAGGGATTCGCTCGATCGACGTCAGCCGGCCGTCGAACGCAAGGGCCGGATCCCCCGCGATGAGCGGATGCACCGCCTGCATCGCTCTCCCGATCAGCGGCCCGGCGCCGTTCTCATTCAGTACGACAAGGGAGGCAGGCCACACGAGGTCGGGAAAGTCGTCGCGTACCCAGTCGGCGAACTGGAACTGCTCCCCCCCGGCTTCAGCTGGACGGCCCCCGTCCCCGTCGAGTCGGCCACAGGTAGGGTCGCCACATGAGCAACGCACAGCGGGAGAGCATCCCGTGCCAACGTTCCTTCTGACTCCGACGCCGGTCGAGTCGCTCACCGACTACCTCGCCACCGAGACCGGCGGCCAGGGCATCGAAACCGCCGAACGGATCGGTCGAGCAGCAACCATTGCGATGGTGACCTCGTCGGGTCTGCGCGGCCGGGGCGGGGGTGGGTTCCCCACCGGCGCGAAGTGGTCAGGCATCGCGGCCCAAGACACCAGCCGCCGCTACCTCGTCTGCAACGGGGCCGAGGGCGAGCCGGGGACGTTCAAGGACCGGGCGCTGATGCGTGCCAACCCGTACCAGCTCATCGAAGGGTTGATGATCGCCGCGTTCGCCGTCGACGCGGCCGAGGTCTACATCTGCATCAAGGCCGCCTACACCACCGAGCTCGACCGTGTGACCCGGGCCGTGCAGGAGTTCCAGCAAGCGGGCATCTGCGCGGACTGCACCGTCAACATCATCGCCGGTCCCGACGAGTACCTGTTCGGCGAAGAAAAGGCCATGCTCGAGGTCATCGAGGGCAAGCCGCCCCTTCCCCGCATGTTCCCACCGCACGAGCAGGGCCTCTTCGCCCGTTCACCGGAACTCGGCTGGGAGGCCACCCCGATGGCCATCGGATCCGAGCGAGACGACCCGCATCCGACGCTCGTCAACAACGTCGAGACGCTCTCCAACGTGCCCCACATCCTGGCCCGCGGCGCGGAGTGGTTCCGCACCATGGGCACCGCGGAATCTCCAGGGACGATCGTCTGCACCGTGATCGGCGACGTCGTCGCACCCGATGTCGGCGAGGTCGAACTGGGCACGCCTCTGCGGGCGGTCATCGCCGCAGTGGGTAGCGGGCTCCCACCCGGACGGACGATCAAGGCCGTTTTCTCCGGGGTGGCCAACGCCGTGGTGACCAAGGCCGACCTCGACACGCCGGTCAGCTACGAGGGGCTCGCCGCGATCGGCAGCGGGATGGGATCGGCGGGGTTCATCGTCCAGGACGACACCGCGTGCATGGTCGACGCCGCCTACCGGTTCTCGCGGTTCCTCTCCATCGAGTCCTGCGGCCAGTGCTCGCCCTGCAAGCTCGGCTCCGCCGAGATCACCCAGTGCCTGCAACGAATCGAGACCGGCACCGGAACCGACAACGACCTCGAGGTCATGGGCGGCTGGCTGCCGCGCGTCACCGACGCCAGCCGCTGCTACCTCGCCAGCGAGGAACGCATCGTCGTCAGCAGCATCCTGCGCGCCTTCCCCGAGGAGTTCGCCGATCACATCGAACACCAACGGTGCCCGAACCCCCGCCAGGATCCCATACCGAAACTGATCGATCTCCACGACGGTCATGCCACCTACGACGAGACCTTCTGGCGCAAGCGCTCCGACTGGACCTACGACCCGGAGTAGCGCTGCGAGCGGTCTGTGCCTAGGCCGAGACTAGGCCGAGACTGAGACCGAGACTGAGACCGAGGGTGCAGGGACGCCAGACTGACGGGATGGCTCCGTCCCCGACCTCCGCGAACGACCCGTCCAGGGTCGAGTTCGCCGCCACGCTGACCCAGGCGGCCGGCAAGTCGGCCACCGGCATCGAGGTGCCAGCCGAGATCATCGAACGACTCGGTGCAGGGAAACGACCCGCCGTGCGCGTGCGCCTCGACGACTTCGAGTTCCGCACCACCGTCGGCGTGATGGGCGGCGCGTCGATGATCCCGGTGAGTGCAGCGATCCGCAAGGAGGCGGGGCTCACAGCCGGCGATGCCGTCACGGTCGGGCTGGTCCCCGATTCCTCGCCACGCGCGATCGAGATGCCCGACGACTTCGCCGCCGCCCTTGCCGCACAACCGTCAGCGCTCGCGTTCTACGAGACGCTGTCCAACAGCCTCAAGCGGTTCCACGTCGACAACATCAACGGGGCCAAGACCGACGAGACCCGAGCCCGTCGCATCGACAAGTCCGTCGGCCTCTTCCTCGCCGGCAAGCCCCGATAGACCCGACGAGGGCGACCGCCCCCGGCCCCCTCTGCTCGTTGCGGATGCGGCGATGACCAGAGTGCTGCGCGTGGCCCACTCGGGGTGCCCGCCGTGCAAGGATCAGCTGTTGCCCTTGTTCCCGTCCATCGACCCGCTGCCGCCCATCGCCGACGTGGCGCTGCCGTGGGACGAGCCGTCGCTCGACCCGGTCGCCGACCTGGCGGAAGCCCGGGCCACGTACGGCGACACGTTCGTGGTGGACAGCGGCGGCTCGCGATTCCTGTTTCTCTTCTCGCCGGTCGGTGTCCGGTCGTTCTACGGCCTGCCCGAGTCGTCGGCCAGCAAGGGCCTCGCCGACTGGCAGCTCCTCCGACGCAAGTTGCCCGACGAGCTCTTCGCGGGGCGGCGCACGTTCCCCCACGACCTGTTCAAGCGGGACGACGTGGTTCAGTACCTGGGCGCCCTCGATCAGGCAATCACGGTCAGCTTCGACGAGCTGGGCGACGCCGGCGATCTCGAGGTCTTCGCGTTCACCCGCCGGCTCGGGCACCGGCTCGGCCTGGCCTGCTGGGCGGGTGAGCAGCCGACGTCGGATGCCCGCTTCGACGAGCTCATCGCCGCCCTCGACGCGCTGGACGCCTCGGCCGCCTTTGTGCACCCCGGCGATATGGCGGCCGTTGCGCAACGAGGCAAGCAGCGCGAACGGGTTGCGCTGCAGACGGCCGAGCGGCTGCTTGCCGACGCGGTGGTGGCCCACGACCAGGGCGACCGAGCCGCAAACGTGCTCTTCGGCGAGATCGTGGACCGCTGGTCCGACGTGGCGGAGCCAGAGCGCAGTCGCGGCATCGCCGGCGACGTCGTGCTCGTGCACCTGGGCTCGATGTCGAACCTGTTCGCCGCCCTCGCCTGGACGATCATCCACGCCACCCAGGACCCGGCGGTCGCCGACCGA
>Ga0105046_10015899_pt1 | contig 11560 bp, 4 predicted proteins | sample MAT03_FD_78385 | JGI IMG/M metagenome (GOLD analysis project Ga0105046, IMG submission 78385) | Freshwater microbial communities from Lake Fryxell liftoff mats and glacier meltwater in Antarctica - MAT-03 (megahit assembly) | ecosystem: Environmental > Aquatic > Freshwater > Ice > Liftoff...
CCGACAGCAGCCATTCCCCCGGAATCTAATGAAGCATTTCTTTCAAGCCGACCACCGGCAACGGACTCACGGTCCAGCCCTCGGCGGGCCGGGCACGCACGGCCATCGGCTCCGCGAATTTCGCCAAGGCCGACGGCCAGCGCGGCAACGGGATTTCGGCGACACCGTTCGGATCCGGCGCTTTCGGCATTTGGCCCGCCCAGCGGACGATGACATCGGCGACCGGTTGCGTCCACCAAGCTTGAATCCGTGCACCGCTGCGGCTCCAACCGGCCAAGTCCGGCGCCCAGACGTCGGCGAGGATCAACCCGGCGGGGACATCGAACTCGACGCTGCCCGAATCTTTCGCGGACGCCTGCATCGCCCCTTCGACCCCGATCCTGCGGCCGATGGTGTAGGCGACTTCCCCGGCGAGCGGTTGGAAGGCCGCGTTGGGGATGAGTGTCGGGCGGAGTTCGGTCGCCTTGCCGGCGGCGCGGCGCACGACCCGCGCCGGCGGCGCTTTCGCGAAGTTGAACTCGGGCACTTTCGCGAAATCGCGGCCGACGGCTTCTGCGGGGAAATCGATGGCCCCGCTCACGGCGACCCCTTCGGACTTCACCCCCGCCAAGCGAACCGCGTGGAAACTGTCCCGATTCGCCTCCGCGGCATCGGTGCTGCGCGGGAAGAACAACACCGGTTTGGCGGTGGGCAACTTGCCGGAATAGCCTTTCGCGACCAAGGTGAATTGGCCTTCCAGCGGCGTCTGGAGGCGGACCTCGATCGCGGCGTAGCCATTGGCGGGCGCGCCGATTTTCCAATCGCGGATCCCCGAGCCGAGCGCGCCGCCGTCGGCGGCTTCGAGGCTCATGCGCTCGGGGAGGGCGTGCTCGGGCCATTCGAATTTCAACGAGCCGACGGTGCCCCCTTCGACGCGGAATTGCCACGCGGCCGTCAGTGCCGCATCGGCGTCGGTCAGGTCCCAGATCGCCCCTTCCTTCACGGCGATCGTCGGCTTGGCCCCTTCGGCGGTCCCGCTTTCGCGCCAGTGCAACCGGACCATCCGGCCCCCGCCGTGCCCGGCTTCCACGCGCAAACCATTGGCGCTCACGCGGAGCGATTGCCCGCCGTTACGCGACGGGATATCGAGTTGCCGGGCGCGCAAGCCGGCGGCGAAGCCGACTTGGGTCAGCGGGAGATCGGGCACCGCGAATTTAGCGCCGCGATCGATGCCCGCCGATACGACCGGCACGGTGAATTGCATGAGCAATTCGTGGTTGCCGGCGCCGCGGATCGGGATGAAGAACCGATCCGCAGTTCCGGCTTCGGGAAAAGCCTCTTTGCCATCGAGCGTGGCATTCTCGAGTCGGACGCCCGCCAGCGGGAGTACGAGGGATTGCTCTTCGGTCTTCCGCGAATGGACGACGTACTTCGCCCGGATCGTCGCGGTGTCGCCGGAAGCGAGGCAATCGTACTCGGCGGAGAGGGCCACGAGATCGGGCAGGGACGACCGCGCGAGCGCGTCGAGTTTATCGAGTGTAGCCGGGGGAACGAGGACATTGAATCGGGCCGGGGCCTCGGCCGGCCCGGGCACGACGTACACCTTTGCGGATTCGGGCGCTTGCGCGTGTCCGGTTCCAATCGCCATCAGCATTCCCAAGGTGACCGATGCGGTCGCGATTCGCTTCGGCCGCGCGGAAATGCGGAACAGAGCGATCGCGATGGAACCGAGCGCGACCGTTAGCGCGGGGCGTGCGGCGTCCGCCCACCCGCTCGACGCTTTCCACGCCGTTAGCCCGAAAAGGCTCGCGATGATCGTGCCGAGCAGCCAACCCGCCCGGTACCGGGCGAGTGCGAAGCCGATCGCGAGCGGCAAAGCCACGAGCAGGGCCGCGATGATTGCGGCGGCACGGACGGTCGATTCTTTCAAGAGCAGGGTTGGCCGGGCTGACCCTGCACCGGGCTGATCGAGGTGCGGCCAAGCGCGCATGTCCGAGCCCGAGGACCAAGTGAGGGCGATATCGGGTTCGCCTGCGATCGACGCGAGGCCCGAGTCGGCGGCGAGCACCCAACCGCCGTAACGCGGGGTGTGGCGCCGACGATAGCGAACCTCGAACGGCACAAGCGGCCGAGGTACCGACAGCCCCGACTCGGCCAACTCGGGAACGGTCGCCGAAAAATGCTTTCCGTCGATGGTGATCGATTCCAATTCGACGTCCACGAGAGTGATCGGCAGGCGCGGCCCGGCCGCGCTCACGACGGTGCCGGTCAACGTCCCGTGGCAGTAGTCCGCATCGATGTGCGTATGGAGTTTCACATCTCGAAACACCCACAGGCTCGCATCGGGAAGTTCGATGAGTGGCTCCGACGGTTCAAGAGCCGTGAGGATGATGTGCGGCCGCGATCCGACGAACTCGGATGGCACGGCCGCGCGGAACTTCTTCGACAAATTCCCTTCGAGTTTGACGGTCCCTTGCGAAATGGGCACGCCTAGAAAATGAGGTAATGCTAAGTCGCGTGCTGTCGCAACTACGGGGAAATCGATCGAGCAAGCGAAGTCGCCCGAGACGGGCTTGGCGAACGCGATCCGCCAAAGTGTCCCGGACTCCGGGGCGGACGCGCCGGCCAAGGCGAGTGCCGACCACCGATTCCCAATGCCCAAGAATGGCAAGTGCGGCAGAACCGCATCGCCGGGAAAGCGGTTGACGGCGGCCGTGGGTTCGATGTGCCAAGTCGGTGCCGAACTCGGCACCCATACCGAGATGGCCGGAATCGGCGTCCCTTCGGACCGACCGCGCAAAGTCGCGGACAATCGCGCCGAGTCGCCTCCGGTCAGTTCGACCTCGAGACTCGCCGAGAGTGTCGGGGTCGCCCGCGTCACCCGGATGTCGCCTTCCGGTTCGCGGCCCCGGTACGCGATCGAAAAACCGGGTTCGCCGGCCAGCGGAATCGACGCCGCGCTCAATCCCGAAGTCGAAACTTTGATACCGGACGACGGGCGAACCGCCAGCACGCCTCGGCGTTCGCCGGCACCTTGGGGCAGAATTCGCGGGAGTGGCACGGTTCGTCCCGGATCCGCATCCGGCAGCACCGATTCGACCGAACGGAATTCCAAACGGATTTCGACAGACTTGCCCGAGGCGACCGCGCGGGACGGCTCGACGAACCAACCGCCGGCGACACCGGGGATCGCACCGAATGCGACGCCGGGGTCGTCGGGCGTCAAAGCGACGCTTTCGAGGGCATAGCCCGCGGATGCTTGGAATGTGAAGTTGGAGATCGGCCCGCGCACGACCGTCGTCGCGAAGGTCGCGGTGAGCTTCGTCCGGTTCGGTTCCAAGCGCCAGTCGATCACTTCCACGGTGTTGAATTCTTGATCCGCCGGGCGATAGCGGACGGTCGGCGGGCGGCGCTCGGTGCGGCCTTCGGTCGTCAATACCGTGCGGCCGAATTCGAGTTTGGTGGTTCGATCCGACGCAGTGCCGATGCTGGCCAAGCGGTAGTCGCCGGTTTGCCAGCCGTCGAGTTTCCAACCCGCCGAGAGTTGAACGGCGACGATATCTTCGAGCAGCGGACGGCCGGCGACGCGGATCTGGGGCGGGGTGAAACTGGCGGCTGTGAAGACGGCGGGCGTACGCACGGAGATCGTCAAGCGGGTGGTCGGGGCCGCTTCGCGGAATCGGACGGTCAGCGACCGGGGCGTCGATCCGCCCGACGCCGCTAGCCAACTTTCGACCGACGCCCCGGAGACGTTGAGGATTTCCAGCCCAGCATCGACTTGGAAAACCAATTCCCGACCGGTTTGGCGGAACGCGTTCAGCGTGAAGTCGAATTGCCCGAGAGTTTCCCCGGCCGACAACTTCCAAAGGGCCACGCGGTCGATCCGCACGGCCGGCTTGGCCTCGTTGGAGGGTTGCGTCTTGCGGAGCCCGAGATCCAATCGGGTTTGACCCCCGAACGCGAACTTCCAAAGTCGTTCACCGTCCTTGGCCGCCGGGAACGGCCCGGTCAGAAGAACGCCCGCATCACCGAGAATCGGCACGCGATCCGCCGCCATTGTCAGTTCGAGAGCGGCGATCGGCGTAGCCGGGAACGTCAGCACGCAGCGCTCTTCGTCGGGCTGTTCGACCAAGCGAGCCGACCATTCGAAAGCAAGTTGCTTCTGGCTCGGGCCTTCGACCCACAGGTAATTTGCGGCTTGGGCTTTGCCGTCGAGGGTGGCGCGGAAGAGCATCGCCTGCGAGCCATCGGCCCACTTCGGTGCCTGCACGGCTCCCGGCAACGGATCGACGGCCAGCGCGCTCGCGCCGCCCGTGGGGTGTCCCAAGAGCCACTCCGCAGTGCCGGTGATCCGCCCGGTTTGCACGGTAGCCCGGTAGGTTGCCTCGGCGATGCGGGCGGGGTTCTGCGCGGCATACTGCATTTGCGCGGCCACCTGCACTTTCGCTTCGAAATCGGCCTTCGACAGTTTCTTGAGCGCACCGCGAGCGAAATCCGGCTGCAAAGAATCGAGGCGTTCGGCGGGGACAAAAATGCGTTGGATCGCGATGGGATCGGGCCGCGCGATTTCATCGCTCGGCACGAGCGAACTGCCCCCGATCGCGGCGGCGTGCCCCGGTGTTCCGCGCGGGGAACTCGGGATCGCCCCGGCGCCAGCCGCCAACAACAACCCGAACAGAAGCACAATCGTCGCAACGCGGGTGAGCATGGTTCACCCGCCAATCGGGAGCGGGGGAACCGTGCTACCGGCTTCGATAAAGGGCGGTGCCGACGAAGGGCTGCGCGACGGTCGGTTGCCGTTCGTGACATTCGATAGTGGAACAGTGTCACTCCGCACCGGCACGGCGTTGCGATCGCGGCTGAAGCCGGGCAATCGCTCGAGCCTCCTAGCCCGGTAGAAGCGCCAAGCGAATAGAGTCGCGAGTGCAAAGGCCAGCAACACCGCGCCGGGTTGCATCGCCGCGAGAACTTGGGCCAATCCTTGCGGGCACACCGCGCTGGCGCAGGCGAGTGCGATCCCCACCGGGGCTAGGCCGAGACAGCACCAAATCAAACGGAGCTGCGACGCCGCCAACCCGAGTAGCAAAAGCACGCCGGACCAGGCGACGACCCAAGCGAGTCTCGGAATCAGCACGACGGGAATCCCACGAGGCGAAGTTTGTCGGCCAGCGACGGAGTCGCTGATAGCGGATTGCCACGGCGAAGTATCGGTGGCATCTTGGCCGGTTTTCAGCCAAGCTTCCATGTCTTCCGGCGAATCCGGGGCGGTCGGGGCGAACCCGAAACCGCGCCATGCCCAGCGGTATTCCGGCTCCCAATCCCCCGACGGGATAAACGCGACGGAGTCGACTTCTGTAGTCAACAACCAGCGGAGGGGCGCACGGTACAGCGCGCCCCGTATTCGCGGCGGAATGCAGCTCCGTTCCCGGTAGCGCTCCCGGGCACCGGCGTATCGGTAGCGCACTTCGACGGTGATCGCCGTGTTCGGTTTGAAATCCGGCAAGGGCACGGTCAGCACCCACGGCTCATCCGCGCCGTCGCCGCTCGCTTTCGGCAGCGCTTCGACCAACTTCCCTTCGACCCACAATTCGAGGTGATCCATTCGGGGCAATTCCATTTCTAAACTCGCGCCGAGCCAGCGCTTCAACAGCAGTTTCTCCTGGATCACCACCGAAGTTTCGCTCAGCGTGGCCCGCGCGTACGCTCGTTCGATCCAAACCGTCGGCAAGCCCGATTCGCCGAGAGAACTGAGGTCGAATGTCAGCGGGGCTCCGGGGCTCGATGCGGCCAAGGTCAGCAGCGGTAGCGAATCGCGATCCGCGCTCGGCTCGACGGGCAACTCGCGCCAATCCCCTTCGAATTTGTTCACGCGTCGGCCGGTGGCTCCGCCCCAAAGTCGCAGCACGCTCTCGGTGCGCGTGGCCGAATCGGGCCAGAGCAGTTGCACGGCGGGATCGGCCGCCGGGTTGGCTAGCCGCAGGGCGAATGCGACGTTAAGCGAAAACTCTTTGCCCGACTCCGTGTTGGAGCGGAACTCCCAAAGGCCGGGGCCGACGGGATCGAGAGCGGGCACCGATTGCAGCCCGACCAAGTTTTCGGGCCCCCGTAGCCGGATCGGCCGGCGGTCGTCCTGCGTCGGCCTGAACCGCAACACCTGCTGAACGAGCAGTTGCCGGGGCTGCAAAGTCACTTCGACCCGATTATCGCAGATCAGCGCCGGTCGGTAAGACTGCCACGCCAGTTCGACGCGCGCAATGGCGCGGTCGAAGATGCCCCCGATGCTGTTGATCGCGGCCGTGCGGTTCGGTGTGGTGCCGGTCAGCGGATCGGTCGCGGCGGAGGGCTGGCCGGCTTCCCACAATGCAATGGAACCGCGGACCTCGAAACCCTCCGGTACGGCGGCCGTGAGAGAGGACTCGCGCTCGTCGGTTTGCGGCAGTCGCGGCAACGCCATCACCAGCTTGGATTCGCGCTCGTCCGGGGCACCCACTTTCGGCGGGGAGGGGCGCGTCGAAAGCAATTTCAGCGTGAACGCCGATTTCTGCGGGGCGTTGAACCGGATCGCCATCAGCCGGGGGGAACCGTCTTTGACAATGTGAATACTGTCCACGAGATCTTCGGGCGTCGCCTCCAGCGTCGGCCATTCCGCAGGCATCTCGACGAGGATCTGTTCCAATTCCCCGCGCGGTGGCGGCACCACGCGGATGGTTGATTCCAACCGCCAACCGCCGGGCGTCAGCTTCAAGTCGTGGCTCGCCTTCGAGCGGATCGCCGTCGGGGCCGCTCGGGCATCGATTTCCATCCAAACATTCGCCTTGGCGTTCGGCGGCAGGGCGGGCAACCCGTTGAAGGCGAATAGTGCGACATGGTCTTCGGTCGCGGCGGCGGGGAGATCCAACCGGCGGAACTCCGGTAGCGGCTTGAAACTGAGCCGCACCGACGGCCCGGTAAAGACGTTCACACGGCCGGATTGCTTCGCGTTGACCAAGACCGAAAACGGCCCGATCGGGTACGGGCCCCGGAACTTCGGTTCGTTCGGCTTCGGCCGCTGCACTCGAACGGTCGCCGTGACCAGCCATTCCGCATTCGGATTGTCGCCGGGGGTGCGGATCAGCCAGACCGGCTTGTTGGGGTCGCTCGGCCGCACTACCGTCGGCATCGGCTCGGGCACGGTCGTCGGGCCGACACCCGCAGCGGCGAACCGTTCGACGGTCACCTCGGAGCCGACGGGCAGCTGCAACGGCCATTCTTTGAGGGCACCGCGGAGTCGCAATTTCGCCACGGTTTCGATCTGCGATTCTTCGACTTGCACGATCAACTCGGTATCCGCGTTGGCGAGGTTCGGGGCCGACGGCACGGCGGGGGAAATTGGTTCCCAAGTCATTTCGACAATATCCGTCGCGCCCAGCGGTACCGGCTTCGCCAGCAGCGACTCCACGGAACTGGTATACCGCTTCACCTCGTTCGGTTTCGTCGGCACGGCTGCGGCGGGATCCGGAACCCGCGTGCCGAGCGATACGGTTTTGATTCCCGCCGCCGGTGCCGCATCGAGCCTCAGCGTCGTGATGGCCGCACGGGGCAAACCGAGGTCGAAACCGAGTTCGTTCTTCAACCCGCGGCCGACCACGGGGACTTCGACATCGAGCACCAGCGACTGCTCGCCAGCGCTGTCGGCGATCAGCGTCAGGCCGTCGTCGCCGGGCGGATTGAGAATCGGCAGTTTCCCCGTGCCCGCTTTGGCACCGACCAAGACGCCACGCTGACAACCGAGCACCAAAAGCGTCCGCGGTTGCGTCGTGCGGAACGAATACGTGAGCGTGAGCGCGGCGACGAGGCGCTCCCCGCGCATTTCGATCTTGCCGCGGATGGCGACCGAACTCGGCGCCTGCGGCTTGGCTTTGCGGGCTTGCTCCGCTTGGGCCACGAGGTTCTTGTAATCTTGCGGCGACAGCATCACGCCGTCGATGGCGGGGTTCGCCTCGTCGGGGTTCTTCGTCCAGAAGACCACCGTGCCATCGGGCAGTTTGATCGCCGTCGCCTTGGTCGGCTCCAGCGTCGACTGGGCCAATCCGAAGGGCGAACGGCCAACGAATGCCGCGACCACAACCGTGGCCAGCAACAGCATCCGCCGAACTGGAGTCGAATTTCTCACAACCTGACTATACCCCAGTTTCGCCGAAATCCGAACCGGCAAAGCCAGAAGAGTCGACCCGAATCCCCCCATCCGCCGGGTGGAACCAATTGTGCCGAGCAGGGATAGTCACGAAATTCTCCCCGCTAGCTACTCCAGCATCCGCGTGACGAAGTGCACACCTTCATCAGACCTTCTTCGAAGTAGTTCAAGATTCTTGTTGAAGTCAATATCAGGTCGGTTACTATGTCGCTATCGAATCCCATTCGGGTAGCTTTTCTTGACGAGGGCTGCGTTTGCGACCGCCTGCCGCCTTCGGCCCTTCTCCAGTTTCCGTCTCAAAGGCAAGCAGGTCAAAGGGTTGGCGATACTCGACTTTCAGAATTCCGTTTGCCCAAGTGCAGTTCGAGAGTACGAAATCGAGCAGTCGCCGCTGTTCGTTCGGAATCTGCATTTTGAACAGTTTTGCAGCGTTTTTGGCCAGTTCGAGAAGTTGGAGCCCTTCCTCGAAATAAGTCCGCGTCGCACCCTCGTGCCGCGCGAGCTGCTTCTGTAGCAAATCCTGCTCGCCACGCCACTCTTGCGACTTCCGTTCGTAGAACTCTCCGGCGATCGCGCCGTCGATCTTATCGGTGTAGATCTTGTCCAAGCGTTTCTGGAGCTTGGCGTGTTCGGCTCGGAGCCGCGCCACGGCTTCGTCGCGGAACGACTTCTGCTCGCGGTGGCTCTGCCGCAGTGCTTCGGCGACCAAAGCGATCACCTCGTCGTCCAGTATCAAACGCTTCAGGACCGCCGAGAATTTCTCGGACAGCGCCTCTTCCCGCACGAACGGTTCGGGGCACTTGCCCTTGTAGCCGGTGCAGTGGTAGTAGATGTATTTTTTCTTCTTGATTTCGCCGACCAGCGCGCACCCGCAATGCCCGCACGCGATGAGCTTCGAGAACGCGAAGTGGTGCCGCACGAACCGGGTCTTCTTTTTGCCCCGCGTGGCCATGATGCCCTGCACCTTCAGCCAAAGCTCCTCGGAAATGAGCGGTTTGTAGGCCCCTTGGCAGAGTTTGCCCTGCCAGAGAAATCTCCCCGTGAACATCCGGTTGCGGAAGATCTCGTGGATGGCGGCCCGGGACACGGGCTTGAGCGTGCGGTGGTAGACGAATCCCGCCGCTCGCGCTTTCACGACGATGGCGTCGAGGGAAAATCGGCCCGTGGCGTACCACTCGAACATCTTGGTTATGATCGGAGCGCGCTCGGGATCGGGTATGATCGTCCGCTTGCGATCGGGGCCTTCGACGTTCAAATAGCCGAGGGGGGCGCGGGTCGGGTAAAATCCTTGTTCCGCCTTTTCCTGCATCCCCTTCCGCGTTTCTTCCGACAGGTTGTCGATGTAGTTCTTGGCGATGAGCACCTTGATACCGTGGATGAACTTCTCGCTGGACTTAGACGATTTGGAGATGACCACCCCTTCCTTGACGAAGTGGATGACCACTCCGAGCTCGTCGAGGGTGACGTAATCCTTGAAGTTGCGGTACAGGCGATCGGTCTTCTCGGCGAGAATGGTCCGGCAGTTCGGGTGCGAGGCGAGGTAGCCCACCATTTCGTCGAACTGAGGCCGGCCCACCTTTTTCGCGGTCTCGGCTTCGACGAATTCCCTCGCGATCCCGATCCGGTTTTTCGCGGCGAACTCGCGGACGAGTTTCTGCTGGGCGGGGATGGAAAATCCCTCCCGCTCCTGCCGATCGGAGGAGACTCGGAAATAGGCGACGGCCTGGGACTCGGGCTCACCCCTACGACGCTCCATGTGATTTCCTCGTTCGAGACAGAGATGAGGCAATCTACTACTTCTCGAAATGCCATCTCGGCCCCTCGACTTTTTGAACCGTACCGTCCCTCAAATTCGAGTCCGCCAACGCCGCGGAGTTGCAGAAGATGGCTAAGGAGACGAAGGCCGCCGCGGCCAATGTCGCGAATCCCAAACGAACGATTCGCACACGACGGCGACAGCGAGGATCGGGCAGCCCAAGTCATGGGCTCCGTTGAGGTCCGAACGCGCCCTCATGGACATCTCCGTGGAAAGGCGCGGCCGGGGAAGACCGCGGCGCATTTGGGCCGGTGGGGTTCGTCGCGGAAGGACGGCAAAACGCTATGCCGCGACCATCGATTATCTTGACGCGTTTTTGCCTGAAATTTAGGCCGAAGGGTGTCTCCGTGATCGTGGTTCGCAGTTACTTTGCACATCCGCTCGACGGCGACGTCCCCTCGTTCAATGGTGGCACGGACTTTGTCCCGTCACCGACTTTCGCCGCCGCCTCGCCCCTCGGTGCCGAGTTCGATTCCGCAATCCGTTCGGACTTCCCGCGCTCGGCGAGCGCCTTCGCCGCAACCTTAGCCGACGCCTTCCAGCAATGGGGCATCGCCGACCTCCGAAAACGAAGGAAGGCCCGGCGGAGCGGGGCCTTCGTAAAGGGGTCAGGTGGATGACTCGCTTGAGCGATCTTGTCGGCCTCCGTGTTCTCCTGCGGCCCCAGGGCCCACTCTTGCAGCTTGGCCCGCACCCGGGCTTCGCTGGGCACTGGCAGCTTCGCGGGGTCGGAAGTCGCCCGCGCTGCCAGTTTCGCAACGACTTTCGGGTGCCTCGCGTTCGAGGGTCGCGAGCCGGTCGCGGAGGGCGGCGCCCATCCCCCGCCCCGGCTATCCATCGACGGGGTGTTCAAACATCCGTTTCCGATCGGCTAGACTTCGCTGATCGCGCCCGCGATCAGCCGGCTCGCGGATGTCCCCTTCGGCTAGGAGTTCCTCGGGCCATCGGCAGATGCCCCCGTCCGTTCGGGCCCAGCCGCTACGAGCTCGGTCAGGTGGGTGCCGAGCACCGCGGCCTCGGCGGGCACTTGAAAGGAAGCGGCGCAGGGGCTCTTCACCCGGCCCGAACAAGCGTAGTAGTGTCGGGCGTTCGTTGCCCAGTACCGCATTGCGGACGCGCACTCTGCGCAGGGCGGCACTCCGCCAAGCAGCGGCCCCGGGACAACGACCCGGCCCGAGCGAGCGAGGCCCTGGCCTACATCCGCACGCTCTACGCCGTCGAACAGGAGATCGCCGACGGGAAACTCGTCGGCGAGGCCGCGGTGTCCGTGCGGCGGACGCGAGCCGGGCCGATCGTGAAGCGCTTCGGCGACTGGCTGGAAAGCGAGCATCGGACGGCGTTGCCCAAAAGCCCCTTCGGGCAAGCGGTCGCGTACGCGCGAAATCAGTGGCCGACGCTCGGCCGCTACCTCGACGACGCCCGCTTCACCATCGACAACAACGTCGCCGAACGGGCCTTGCGGCCCTTGGCCATCGGACGCAAGAATTGGCTCTTCGTCGCGGGCGGCGGCGGGCTCCGGACCGTCGCGGTCCCGATGAGCCTCTGCGCCAGCGCCAAACGGCACGCGATCAATCCCGGGGCCTACCCCACCG
>Ga0105046_10015900_pt1 | contig 11560 bp, 9 predicted proteins | sample MAT03_FD_78385 | JGI IMG/M metagenome (GOLD analysis project Ga0105046, IMG submission 78385) | Freshwater microbial communities from Lake Fryxell liftoff mats and glacier meltwater in Antarctica - MAT-03 (megahit assembly) | ecosystem: Environmental > Aquatic > Freshwater > Ice > Liftoff...
ACGGCCCTCCGGTCCTATCCTGTTCGTTCCGCCATCGACAGCATCCTTGCCATGTCGAACGAACGAAACATGGCTCCGACGGCACCCGCCGACTGACGCTCACAGCTCCATCAGGACGGCAACGGTGGCGAGCCCAGAATCGTTTCCGAGGTTCACACATGGCCCACCCAATTCAGCAACTCGCGGCCGACCCGCAGGAACGGGAAGCCAACGGGGAGTTCCTGTTCACCGGGGCGGGCGGGGTGTTGCTCGCGCTCCGGCAGCGAAAGAACTTGTCGCTCGCGGAGGTGGGGGCGGCTCTGGGCGTTGCCGCGTCCACGGTGATGCGGTACGAGAAGAACGACACGCCGTTGTCCGACTACGCCGTCGCCCGGTTCGCCGAGGTGTACGAAGTGGACGCCGAACGGCTGATGCTCGACTGCATGACCGAGGTGCTGCCGGGCATGGCCGACACCCCGTTCGGACAGCTCGTCGCGCGGGTGGTCGAAGCCAACCAGGAGAACGCCTGAAGAATGGCGCGACTTACGCCGTCACTTCAAAGCGGGCGTCGGTAGCCGGCGTGGGTACGCCGTGCGAGGCGACCCAGCAGGTGCGGCCCAGGCGCGGGCCGTCGATCTCGTCCGGGTTCAACTCCAGCGGCGGCACCGCGTCCGCCATCAGCACTGGGTTCATTTCCAAATCGAACTCGGCCCCGACGTAAGCGCGGGCCAGGTCGGACACGGCCGCGCGCGCGTCCCCGCCCGGCTGCAACGACTGAAACGCGGTGAAATCCAGCGGACCCAGCCGGATGCGCACCTTGTTCCGCACGTCCCACACCCGCCGGCCGAGGACCGCGTCGTAACCAAGCTGCGCGTTCCGCCCGGCCGGGTCGGTGACGCTCGGCAGCGCGGTGCGGTTCTCCGCGTCCAGATACAGCCACTGCCCGACGAACTCCTCCACCGTCACCGGCCAACCGAAGTACCCGCGCAGCACCCGTTCCAACCCGGCGGCGGACGGCGGGCGGGCGGCGAACAGCGCGGCGTATTCGAGGAAGGCGTCGTCCGCGAAAGCGGTTCGCCCGCGCAGGGCGGGTGACTCAACACCCGCCACCGCGCGGACGGCCACGGTGCCGGCCGCCCCGTTCGGGTCGGCCTCGTGCGCGGCCGGCAGATGCCCCTTCTCCCACACCCGCATTTGCAACGAAAACAGCCGGTGATGGAAGACGTCCAGGAAGTCGCGGAGGGTGGTGTCCTTCGCCCGCGCCCGCCGCATGGCCAGGGCCGTGTAGTGCTGCGGCAGGATGCCGTTCGGCCCGGTCAGTCCGGCGAACGTGATGCCCAGGCGCGGGGCGGACTGACCCGCCACCGGGGTGAGGGCGACGATGGCCGAACGGGGGAAGTTCAGACTCGGCGGGACGGAGATGTACACCGGCTCGGCGGCGGGGAGCGTGTCCGTGCCGACCCGCCGGCCGGCCGCCCGTTCGAGCAGCCGCACCGCCTGGTGGAAGTCGAACGTCTCCGGCGCGGCGGCCAGGGCGTCCGTCACAGTACCTCGCGGTTCCCGGCGCGGGTCGGCCATTTGAAATACTCCCGGTCTTGCGCGGCCACCTTCGCCACCGTGCGGGTGAACGTGTTCAACGACGCCTGCAACGGGAAGAAGCGGTCCAGCACCGCCCCGAACAGGAACAGGTCGCGGCCGCCGAATCGGTCCTCGTCGAGCGTGACCGTCACTTCCACCCCGCGGCCGATGCCGCCGTTCAGCCGGCCGGTGACGCGGGCGGCGTCCAGGCGGACCACCCCGTCGATGGCCGCGCGGGTGTCGGGCCGGTCGGCGAAGTCGTACAGGGTCAGGTATTCGCGCAACGCCGCCGCCGCGTCCACCCCGCCGGCGAGCGACAGGTGGTTGAGCGTCAGATGCGACATCAGCCGCCAGAGGGTTTCCGGTCCCAACTTCGGCCGCAGCGTCAACGTCGGCGGGGTCAGGCAGCGAATCGCGGACACGGCCGCCCCGCCTTGCGCGAACTGCAAGCGCGGTTGCCCGCTGCCGAACGGCAACCGGCCGGGCAGGTCGCGGTTCAGGCACGTCGTCTCGACGTGGACCGTCCAACCGGCGGGCGGGGCCGGGCGGTTGGTGCGGTCCACGATGGCCAGTCGAACGTCCGTCCCGCGATCCGTCACCGCCTCGGCGGTCGTCCCGCCCTCGGCCGGCACCCGGCGGGCGTGCCACGACACCGCTTCCGCCTGGCCGCCGTGCCGTCGGGCGTACAGCGGCAGCCATTCCACCACTTCCCCGGCCGGCCCGGTGCCCGTCACCCGGTCCACGGAGTAAACCTCGTGCGCGAGTGGTCGGCGAACATCCGGGACGACGCGGTATTCCGGCTCGGCGTGTGTCAGGCGGATCGGCTCGGCCCGCCGGGTGTACAGGTTCACCACCGGCGTGCAGCCGAGGCGGAGCGTGTCGGTGGAGACCAACGATTCCAGGTCGGTCGCGGCGCGGTCGAGGTAGACGAACAGGTCGAGTTGCCGGCCGGCGCGGGCGAGGGCGGCGGGCGGGATCACCACGTCCACGAAGTGGAACTTGCGGGGGAAGGCGAAGAACTCGCTCAGCAGCCGGTAGCCGGGCAGCGACCGATCCGGGTACGGCAGCAGTCCTTCGTCCGGGCCGAACCCGACGGGTTGCAAAACCTTCGGGTCGGCGGACACGGCGGCGCGGTCGTCGGGCGAGGTGGCGAAGGCCACCCGGCGGGCCGAGCGGAACAGCAGTTCGTACAGCCGGTTCGCCAACTGCGCCGGGCCGTGCAGGTAAAACCGGAGCGCGTTGACGGCCAGCGCGGACAGCGGCAGGGTGCCCGACCGGGCGGTCAGGCGGACCCGCAACACGGCCGCCGCCGAGGTGACGCCGGCGACGGGCGGAGCGGTGAACGGGGCCGCCCGCAACTCCACGAGCGACACATCGACGGGGAACAGCGTCACCGGGTAAACGGTGCGGAACCGGCACGGCTCGCCCTGGATTGGCTCCGTTTCCAGCCCTTCCCCGCGCGGCACCACCAGCCCGCCGGCCAATTCATTCTGACCGGGGTCGAGGTCGAATTGCACGACGGCGGCGGACGGTACCGGGTTCAGGTAATGCGGGTACAGGATGCCGAGTAGCGTCTCGGCCATGCCCGCGTAGCCGTCGTCCAGCTTCTGCCGCAGCCCGGCGGTGAGGTACGCGACCCCTTGCAGCAGCCGTTCGACGTGCGGGTCTTCGCTGCCGTCCGCGCCGAGGCGGAGCCGCCCGGCCACCTTCGGGTGGGCTTCGGCGAACCGCACCGCCTGCCCGCGCAGGTGCGCCAGCTCGCGGTTGTAGTACCCCAACAGGTCGTCGGTCATGCGGCCTCCCGGTGCGGGTTTTCGAGACCCCGTCCCCCTTCGCGTTGGTCATTATATATCCTGTGGGCCGCAGGCCGTGTGGATCCGGCGGGCCGGAGGCCGTGTGGGATGAGGTGTCGCGGAGCCAACGTCCCAAACGACGCCATTCGGCAGGAACCGGCCGCGCGTCAACGCTTGCCGCCGCCGAGCAACCGATATCGCGCGTCCCACTGGCTCGGCTCGCCGGGCAATGTGACGCCGGGCACGGCGAGGTCGTGCTTCCGGGCCAACTCCATCAGCCTCCGCGAGTGGTCCGGCCATTTGCCCTCCGTCCCGCGCAGGTCGGCGGACTCGGCGGCCGACAGTTTCGCGGCGAGCGGCCCTTTCAGAAAGGCGCTCACCTCGGCGGAGTATTCGCCCGGCCGGCAGGGGCCGAGTTGCGGCAGCGGCCCGCCCCCGCCGAACCCCTTCGGCCGGCGGTGCGACTCCTGGTGGACCGCGAGCGCGTAGTCCGGCCACTTGCCGAGCGCCTGAATCATCCGCAGTCCGGACTTCGGATTCGACATCCCGAAGAAGCGGTACTCCTTGGGCAAATTCTCCATGCCGGTGACGGCCTTCTTCGCGTCCGCCGGAAGGGGAAGCGACGGGTTCGCGTCCGCCAACCGGGACAGGCACGCCCCGTATTGGAGCCACGCCCACGGCCCGCCCGTCCGCGTCGCCTCGTGGAGCGTTTTCAACTCGACGAACTGGTCCCGGCTAATTCGGCAGCGGGGTTGCGTCTCCTGGAACCCGCGTCGCTCCGGCGGCGGGCCGGACAGATCGACCCCCAGCGGCCCGCGAATGAACGCCTCCACGTCCGCCGCCCGCGGCGGGTCGTCGAACGGCCACGGCTTTTGCTCCTTCCCCGAAAACTGCTTCCACTGCCGGTGCGCCAACTCCCACTCTTCCCGCTGGCGGAACTCCTGACGGCGGAACGCGGCCGCCAAATCCTCCCGGTCTTGCGTGCTGAGGACCGTCTCCAGCCGTTCCTTTTGTCGCGGGGTCAGCGTCGCCCGCCACTGCGCTTCTTTCACCTGCCGGACCTCCACCAGTCGTTCGGCGGCGGTCGGCGCGGCCAGGACCTTCGCCCGCTCGTCGTCGGGCAGGCGGTCGAGCCAGGCGGCGTAGGCATCCAGAGTGGCTCGAAGCGGTCGGGCCGTCGGTGTCGTCAAGTCCTGATGCAACGCCCGCAACTGCTGCCGGCGGTCGGCCGGCAACTCGCGGAAGGCGGTGACGAGCGCGGCGCGGGCGGCGGCCGACGGCGCGGGTGGGGGCGGCGGTGCGGCGGGCGGCTCCCCGGCGAACAGGCCGGCCTTGTCCAACTTCGACAGGAACGCCACGTCGTCCACGCCGAGGTACAGCGGCAACCGCTCGATCACTTCCAACTCGGCCGGTGTCGGGTCGGCGGGGACGGCCGCGCGGGACGGGCGGGCGACGGAGTGGCCGACGTAGCCGAGCACCAGCACGAGGACGGCGGCCGTGCCCCACGCGAGTAACTCCGGCCACACCCGGCGGCGGGGCGCGCGCGTCGGAATCGCGTCGGAGTCCGAAGGGGTCGGGTTGGCCTCGCGGAGTGCCCGCAGGCGGGTGACGGTGCGGGAAGTGAAGTCCGGCCGCGGCTCCGGGGCGGGCAGGTAGTCGAGCAAGTCGAACGACTTCTTGTACGCCTCGGCCGCTTCACGGGCGGCCGGGTTGCGGGACAGCCGCGCCTGCACCCGCGCGGCGGCGGGGCCGTCGAGTTCGCCGTCCAGGTAGGCGATCAACTCGGTGTCGTCGGCCGGCGGGTGGGGGCGAACGGGGGCGGGCAACTCGTCCTGGGTGCGGTCGGGGTCGTCGGTCATGATGGCACCTCACGGCCGGTCGGCGGGTGCCTTCAGTTTAGACACGCCCGGCGACCGCACCAAGGCCGGAGACGCGCCTCGCACAATTCCCACCCCCGGCGGGCGGATTGTCGTTGCACGGCGTTCGTCCGGTTCGCATAATTCCCCCACATCACCCGCGCACGGACGTTCGGGTTTCTCCGCCGGGCGAACGGTGCCCCGGCGGACGCCCTCGGAGTTGGGGCGGTATCGCCGCGCCGTGAACCGATACCACAACACCCGTTGTTCCCCCGACCCGCCCCCGGCGGGTTCGACCCCGTAGCCAGGCCCGCGCCCTCACGCGCGACCCCCTCGCCCACCGGAGACCGTGACCGCCCGCGACCGACTGACACCCGTCGCCGACCCACGACCGAACAACGGGCCGCCAATAGGAGTTGGCCCGAATGGATAACCCGTATCTGGTGGGCGGCCTCATCGCCGCCAATGCCGTCGTCGTGTTCGGCGCGCTGTACCTGTTCTCGCGGACCCTCCGCGGCCGCGCCGCCGCGCCCCCGCCGATCCCCGTTCCGCCGCCCGTCCCGGTCGCCGTCGTGCCCGACCCGGAAGTGATTCGGCAAACGGAAGCCCAGGCCCAACTTGTGCTAGAAGAAGCCCGCCGGGACGCCGACCGCATCGTGAAGGACGGCGAACTGCGGGCGAAGGACGACGCCTTCCGCAAGCGGGAGGAAGTGTCGCGGGAGTTCGAGAAGACGCGCGGCGACCTCCGCGACACCGAGCGCCGGCTGGAGAAGCGCGAGGACGCCCTCGACGCCCAGCAGCGGGAGTTGGCCGCGCAAGGGAAAGCGGCCGAAGCCGCGCAGAAGAAAGCCGCCGAGCAGCGGGACATTTTGGAACGGAAAACGGCTGACCTGGACGGCCTCATCGCGCAGGAAATGAAGACCCTTCAGACCCTCTCCGGGTTGTCGTCGGAGGCGGCCACCGCGGTGCTGTTGGACCGGTTGGAGAAGGAACTCGCCGACGAGGTGGCGACCCGCATCCGCCGGTCGAACGAACAGTTCGCGCAGCAGGCCGAGGGGAAGGCCCGCGAGATTTTGGCCACCGCCATTCAGCGGTACGCCTCCGGTCACACGGCCGACGCCACCGTGTCCACCGTGGACATCCCGTCCGACGACATGAAGGGCCGCATCATCGGGCGGGAAGGCCGCAACATCCGCACCTTCGAGAAAGCGACCGGGGTGGACGTGATCGTCGATGACACGCCCGGCGTGGTGGTGGTGTCGGCGTTCGACAACGTCCGCCGCGAGATCGCCCGGCTGTCGCTCGCCAAGCTCATTCAGGACGGTCGCATCCACCCCACCCGCATCGAGGAAGTGGTGGCCGAGACGCAGATGGAGATGGACGCGAACATCCTGGAGATCGGCCGCAAGGCCGCGCTGGAGGTCGATATCCCGCTGCCGCACGACAAAATCTTGCAACTACTCGGCCGGCTGCGGTTCCGCACCAGCTACAGCCAGAACGTGTTGCTGCACAGTTTGGAGGTGGCGCACCTGTGCGGGCTGATCGCCGGCGAACTCGGCCTGAACCCGCAACTGGCCCGGCGGTGCGGCCTGCTGCACGACGTGGGCAAGGCGGCCGATCACGAGATGGAGGGCGGGCACCCGAAGGTCGGGGCGGAGTTGGCCAAGCGGTACGGCGAGACGAGCAAGGAGGTGCTGCACGCCATCATCGGCCACCACGACGACATCACGGTGGACAACATTTACACGGTGATCGTGGCGGCGGCGGACGCCATCAGCGCGAGCCGGCCGGGTGCCCGGCGGGAGACGCTGGAGAAGTACGTCAAGCGGATGGAGGCGCTGGAGGCGGTGGCGTGCGGCTTCCCGGAGGTGGAGAACGCCTTCGCCATCCAGGCCGGGCGGGAGTTGCGGGTGATCGCCAACGCCAGCCGCGCCACCGACGCGGACGCCCTGCGGGTGTGCCGCGACATCGCCCGCGCCATCGAACAGGAGTTGGATTACCCCGGCGAAATCAAGGTGACGGTCATCCGCGAGACCCGCCTGGTGGAGATGGCGAAGTAGCGGATGTGCGTGAGGTACGCCAGTGAGTACGACACGCCCCAAACGCCGGTTGTGGACGCTCGTCGGTAACAGCCTGAACGCCGCGCTACCGCTCCTCGATCAGGAACGTCGGCACGGTGCGGCCAACACGCGGACTTGGTTACGAGAAGTGTCAGGTCAACATGGTGGATGGGCTTCTTGCCGCTCTCCGAGTTGGATACTCGGTGGCACAAGGGCGATTGCTTCTGGCCGACTTCCGAAGACGGCGAGTTGATGCGCGAATTGATCGGCGCGTGTTCGTTGTTCCTTCTGGCACTTCGCGTCAAGTTCCGGGATGACGCAGTGTCCAGGGACATTGGTCTTCTTGGGAGTCAAAGACAGGCCAAGGCTCTGGATGTGCGCCACCAAGACCCGAACCAAGCCGATCGCTGCGAGTTTGTCCGGCGGAATCTCGGCCAGTACGTCGGCCACATGACTGAGGCAACTCGCCCGATAGACGCTGATGCCATCCGTGTCCGGTTCCCGGCCCCCCGTGCGCGGCTCGAATGCTCGCGGCGAGAGGAACGGGAACCCGTTGGTCTGATACATGTCCGCGCGGACCCGGCGGAGAATCCATTCGTCATCCGTGATCGGATCGTCTTCGGATTTCATGGCGAGCCAGACTCACGAGTTGCCAACTCACCGGAGACCGTCGGGGGAAAACTGCCCGGTGACGTGTTGGCCGTCGGTTTCAAACGAGAAGTATCCCCGCGAGGTGTACCACTCGAAAACCACGCTGCCGTTCACGCTAGCAAGCACCCGATCCGGGCACCGAACATCGTGCCTCAGGAACTCTTGCTTGAGGATGTAGCCGACTCGCAACGCTTGTGGCGCTGGCTTCGCCGACCCGAGCCCGTCCCAGTCTTCCTTGAGACATCGGAGATCGATGAGTTTGTCGGTCACGTCGTCCCACGTCATTGTTGCTAGCCCGTCAAGAAGGGTACGGAGACCCGACGGAACGGACTCGTGACCGCCAAACACCTCGTCCGGCGTGGGGTGTGGAACGAACACGGCGGCACCGCGAGCGGGCGTAAGACCCTCCGTAGTGTATGCGGCGTGGCATGACATCAATGGCCCGTCGTAATGCACGGTGGCGATCATGTTGGTTCTCCCCAGCGGGCACGGGCTTCCTGGCTCGCGCTTCGCTCGAATGCGGCCACCGCCGCGCGATGGCCAATGTCCAACCCGGCGACCAACCCCTCTCGACCTTCACTCGCTTTGAGGGGACCGCGGGCCGTCATGTTCAGCATCAGACACTCGGACGCTTCGTCGGACAACATCCCCGTGTGCGCCGCGACGTGAAGCCGACCCAGACGCGGGGCGATCTCGAACGTCCACTCCGCCGCCCGCCGCTCCAACTCAAGGCCCGTGCCGTCCGTGGCGAACAGTCGCCCGAACAGTCCGGGAAGCACGTTCGGCCAATCCGCGGTGGTATTCCAATACTCTTTATGGGCGAAGGCGTCGATGTACGTTATCTCCCACTGATCCAACCGGATTTCGCCCAGTCCTGACCCTTTCGCGACGTGGTCAACGCGATCGAATAGGGCGAGGAACTCGGCGATGAGTTTCTTGTAACTCGGATAACGAGTGCCACCCTTCCGCCAGTTCATGTGAAGCCGATTCCGCTGGATTTGGACGATCTGATCCCCCGTGGCATTGGCGAGGATGAGCCGGCCCGGCCCTCGAATCGGGCTAAACTTCAATTGGAGCGAGGGTGGCAGCCAGTGGGCCTGTCCGAAAGTCTCGGTCTGGATCTCGAGTTCCGGCGAGTCAGTCGGCGTCACCCACTCGCTGCGCCCAACTGCGTCCCAAATCGCACCGAAATGTCCAGCCGTGAACTTATCGAGCGGAGCGAACTGCGCTCCGAGGACAAGTTCAATGACGGGTGGATTGGGGTACGTCTGGGTTTCGGACACTGAATCTCCTCGCCAAACTCAGGGTTGGTGACAACTTAGAACGGCGTCTTGCGCGGCCTGTCCCACTTGTGGAAGGTAGTTCTCCAACGAAACCCTTACGCCTTTGGGCACCGCGCAGTTCACCATCGTATGGCCGGACTCGAACATCTATTGTAGTGGTTACTGTCAAGCCGGCGTCGAGAACCAGAGCGTTTTGGGTCGCGGATAACTCAATTCGTGGTGAACAGGAACTGCCCGGTGAGCGAGCCACGCTACCGCTCCTCGATCAGGAACGTCGGCACGGTGCTGCCGCCGCCGGCGGTGACGTTCAACAGCGGCTCGGAGCTGATTCGCGTCAGGCAGCCGTGCATGTGCGTGCCGAACGCCACATACGGGTTGGTGTCGAGCATTCGCGGCAGCACTTGCAGCCGGCCGTTCTCGAACCCGGCGAACGCCTCGTAGGGCAAGTTCACCCGCTGTTGCACCACATACGGCGACTGAAGCGCCGCCTTCACCGCCTGCTCCCACACCGGCGGATCGACCGTCCACCCCAGCACGATTCCTTTGCCGCCGTACTCGTCGTTCGGCTTCAACACGAACCGGTCCTTGTTCGCGATCACGAACGGCACCAGGTCAATCGGCTGCCCGTCGATGGCGGACTTCCGCTCGGCCAGCAGCCGCGTCCAGGGAATGTGGTCGCGGACGGCCGCCAGTTGGTCGGGCGTGAACAGGTCCGCATTCGCCTCGTCCGACAACACCGCGAAACTGGCCTTCTTGCACAGGATTTTGCAGCGGAACGTGTTCACCATGCAGACCGCCCCGTCCCGCACCGCCCGCACCACCGGATGATCGATCCCGCCCCGCCCGATCAACTCCGACAGCAGCACCCGCTTGTAGATCAGCGTGATGTGGTAGTCCCCGCACATCAGCTTGCCGTCGAGGTATTCCACGTCGCGCGGGTCCACGTTCCGCACCTCCAGGCCCAGCCCGCGGAAGTAGTCGTAGAAGACGACGAACTCGGAGAACGTGGGCACCTCCCGCCAGTCCAGGATGGCGATGCGCGGCGGGTCGGTGCGGGTGCCCCGCCACTGGTGGAAGGAGTCCAACAGCGCGTGCAGCACCCCCGGCATATTCGGGATCGGCTTGCAGTCGTACTGCCGCTGGAACTCCTGGAACGCGGGCAGCCCGTAGAACACGTCGGCCAGCGCGTCCGAGTATCCGGCCCCGGCGGGCGTCTCGGTGTTGAACTCGGTGAACTTCAACTCCGTCTCGCCGGCGAAGAACGCATCGAACCGGCTGGTCGGGCTAGGGTGACGGTAGCCGGGGTCGATGTCCAGCAGTTGCTCTTCCCAGTCGGTCAGCCCGAACTGCTTGCGGAACTCCGGGTCGGCGAGGGCGCGGTCGTGGGCGGTCTGAAACGCCGGCAACAGCACCTTCACCCGGTCGCGGAGGAAGGCGTATTGCGGGACCGTCAGGAAGCGGGGCCGCAGCACGGTGCAGATGGGGCGGGGACCGAAGAACAGCCCGCGCGATTCCTGGAGGGCGTTCAACCGCTCCTGCGAGTCGGCGGCGACGGTCGCGTCCGACAGGAGGTCGTGATAGCGGGCGATGGGGTCGGACATGGGCGGGGTCCGGGTCGGAGAAGGCGACGGGACGATGAGAACCGTTGTACCCGATTTTCCCCCGTCGCGGGTACAATGCTCGCATCCGTCACGAGGCCGCCCGATGCCCCCGCCCGACACGCCGTTCGAATCGTTCCTGGAACCGGACGCCACCGACCCGGCCGAGCAACTGCCACCGGAGGACATCGACGACTTCGTCGCGCAGTTGAAGGAAGTGGCGGACAAGCTGACCACCGACGGGGCCACGCGGGGCGACGCCAAGTTGCTCGTCAGTGCGACGAAGGAACTCCGCCACTGCTTCCGCGTGTTCGCCAAGTACCGCGGCATTCGCAAGGCCACCGTGTTCGGGTCCGCCCGCACCCCGCCCGACCACCCGGCGTATGAGGCGGCGGTGGCGTTCGGCCGGCGGATGGCCGAGGTCGGGTGGATGGTCATCACGGGTGCGGCGTCCGGCATCATGGAGGCCGGTCACGTCGGCGCGGGGCGGGACCAGAGCTTCGGGCTGAACATCCTGCTGCCGTTCGAAAGTGGGGCCAACGCGGTCATCCACGGCGACCCGAAACTCATCAACATGCGGTACTTCTTCACCCGCAAGCTGGCCTTCCTGAAGGAGTCCGACGCGGTGGTCCTGTTCCCCGGCGGGTTCGGCACGCACGACGAGCTATTCGAGACGCTGACCCTCATTCAGACCGGCAAGTCGCACGTCTTCCCCATCGTGCTGGTGGACGAACCGGGCGGGTCGTACTGGAAGGGCTTCCA
>Ga0105046_10015901_pt1 | contig 11559 bp, 9 predicted proteins | sample MAT03_FD_78385 | JGI IMG/M metagenome (GOLD analysis project Ga0105046, IMG submission 78385) | Freshwater microbial communities from Lake Fryxell liftoff mats and glacier meltwater in Antarctica - MAT-03 (megahit assembly) | ecosystem: Environmental > Aquatic > Freshwater > Ice > Liftoff...
GCAAGTGCGGTCATCGTGATGCCGCTTTCAACATGCGCGCTGTGCAATGCCTGCTCGCGCGAACCGCCCACACGCAGCCACTGCGCAAGCGTCTTTGGCGCGACGCGTTGCGCCTTGGGTACGCTGCAATTGCGCTTGGCACTGGCGTCGGCTTTGTCTTGCATTTGCGTCACGAATTCGTCGTCGCCCAGGTAGATTTGCCGATTCAAGCCCTGGCCCCATAGATCCACGCCATGGCCCTCGGCAACCAGCGCGGCATAGCGCCGTGCAGCCAGTCGGTGGTCAGCGGGCTCTTCTGCATCGCGACCGAGCAAGTAGCCATACAAGCCCAGCGTGTCTAGCCAGGGCAACAAAGGCGCCAGGCCCGCGTGTGCCCGATAGCTTGACCAGGCCCACTCTTGCGGCGCGGTCACCATGCCTGCGCGCACCGGGTTAAGTTCGACATAGCGGCACACCTCAAGCAAGTAGGCCTCGCGGTCCACCAGAATGGCCTTGAAACGGCCTTGATACAGATGCCCCACCTTGCCGTGCCGGCGTTTGAATGTCTGCGCTTCTTGGGGGTTTACATTTGAGACCTGACCCCTATCGGGTGTGAGACCTGACCCCTATCAGGTGACCCCTATCAGTCCTCTATCAGCTATCAGTCCTATCAGTCTGACCCCTATCAGTCGGGCAGCGCGCCCCAGCCCGTGGCCACCCGCCGGTGCCGGCCCTCGGCGTCTAGAGCCTCGACGGATACCTCCTCGCCGGTTCCTTCCAGCACCTGGCCTTTGAACCTGCTGGCGATCAGGTCACGCGGTGCCTTGAAGGGCGCCTGGCCCGGCGCCTCGGGCAAAGAGCCCTTCAGCAGGAAGCTATAAACCGTCACCGTCTTGGGTTTGCGCATCGCCTGTTCACCGGTTCGAATTGATGAAGGCCAGATCGCTGACGCGACCGCCTGCCAGCGCTGAGCCAGAGCTTCAGCATGGAGCCGGCCTGCAAGTGCCAGCGTCCGGGACCGCACAAATGTACGCCAGCCCTCTGTGATCAGATCCAAGCGGCCGCACGGTATTCGCCCGACGCCTGCCTCGCCGCAACCAGAACCATGTGATGCGCTGCTGCGGCGTCAGCAGCGCCGGTCAACTCGGCCACGGCCACGCCGCATAACTGATCCGAACGCACTACGCCGGCAATTGCCAGTCATCACATGGTCAACGGCGGCGGCTAAGCTTTTAGCAACGCAAAGAAGAGGGCTAAGCGATGGGCAATTTCGAACGTGTTCTGGGGGGGATGCTGAGGCGGATGGCCGGCACACTGCTGGTGCTGGCGCTGGCCTTCGCCTGCCTGCCGCTGCGGGCCGCGGACCTGGTGCCGTACCTGCAGACCCCGGGTGCGACCTCGATTTGGGTCTCGTGGAAGACGTCGGCCGCCGGCACGCCCAAGGTGGAGTACGGCAGCAGCGCCGCGGCGCTGACGCAGCAGGCCACCGGCACCAGCACGGCGCTGGCGGTCAACTACCACTTCCATGGCGTGAAGCTCACCGGGCTGCAGCCGCAAACGCCGTACTACTACCGCATTCGCACCGGCAGCGCGGTCTCCCCGGTGTACCGCTTCGTCACGCAGCCCGAGACGGCCACCATCAGCGGCAAGTACCGCATCATGGTGGTCGGCGACCACCAGATCCGCGACCAGAACCGCCACGGCACCCTGCTGGCACGCGCCCGCGCCACGCTGGAAGCCGAGTACGGCAAGCCGCTGGAAGAAGTGGTCAACATCCTGATCAACGCCGGTGACGAGGTCGACGTGGGCACGCTGGATCACTACGAGAACCTGCACTTCGCCCAGTCGGCGCCGCTGTCGCCCAACGTGCCCATCATGACCACGCTGGGCAACCACGAAACTTACTACGATCCCGGCCTGGTCAATTGGAAGACGCACTTCTTCCGCGAGAACCTGTTCTACCGCGGCCACGGCCCCGGCCCCGACGAGCGCTATTACGCCAACCACGTTGGCCGCGTGCTGTTCATCCACCTCGACAGCGAGGCGCCCAATGACACACAGAAAAACTGGGTGCAGGCTGTCATCAACACCGCTAGCACCGATGCCGAGGTCGACTGGGTCATCAGCGTCATCCACCGCCCCTACCAGGCCGAGCAGTACGTGGGCGACATCTCCAGCTGGCTGCGCACGCAGGTGATGCCCATCCTGTCGGGCACGCGCAAGCATGTGCTGAACATCGCCGGCCACCACCACCTGTATGCGCGCGGCCAGACGCGCGACACACCCACCTACCACATGATCTCCGGCGGCACCGCCTGGGATCAGTATTGGGGCCAGAGCACCGAGAAGGACTTCGACGACGTCCAGAAGACGATCGCCAACTGGACCTGGCAGCTCATCGAGATCGATGTCGAAACCAAGGAGATGACGGTGCGCTCGTTCTCCGAGGCGCATCCCAAGCTGGGCTTCGTCTACCAGAGCCGGCTAACCGACCAGTTTCACCGCAAGCTGAACCAGGGCGCGCCCGATAGGCCGCAACTGACCAACAGCGTGAGCGGCCCGATCACGTTGCCGTTCACACTGACGAGTTCGCAGTTCCTGTCGGCCTTCGGCGAAGCCTTGAACACCACGCAGTTCCAGATCGCCAGCGACCCCAGCTTCGCCAGCGTGGTGCAGGACCGGGTGCGCGATGTGGAGAACTTCTATGGCGACAGCGGTGCACCGCTGTACGAGCCGGTGGACATCGGCGTCGGCGTAGACATCGAGTCTTTCGAGATCGCCGCGCTCGGCCTGCCCAATGGCAACTATTTCGCCCGGGTGCGGCAACGAGACGCCAACCTCGAGTGGTCAGAGTGGTCTGATGTGAAGGCCTTCTCCGTCACCGGCAGCACCTCGGGCGCGCCCTTGCTGAAGCTGGCCAAGAAGGTCTATTCCGCCAGCGGCGACCCGGTTGTCGCGACCTATGCCAACGGCACCGGCAACCCCAAGGACTGGGTGGGCATCTACCGCAAGGGTCAGACGCCGGGCGCGGTCGGCTCCACCCGATTCGCCTATGTCAGCGGCCCCAACGGCAGCGCCAACTTCACCGGGCTTGCCGCGGGCACCGAGTACTACGCCGCCTTCTTCACCAACGACAGTTATACCGAGATCGCTCCGCGCGTGCCCTTCTACGTGGGCCCCAAGCCAATAGTGAGCACCGCCAAGCCGGCCTACACCGTGGGCGAGAACGTGGTCGTCACCTGGACAGGCGCGCTGGGCTCCACCACGTCGACCGACTGGATCGGCATCTACCGCGTCGGCCAGGCGCCCGGCGGCCCCAATTCGACCAAGTGGACCTACGTGCGCAGCCCCAGCGGCTCGGCCACCTTCACCGGCATGCCCAAGGGCTACTACTTCGCCACCTTCATGGTGAACGACGGCTACTTCGAGACCATCGAGCGCATCCATTTCTCGGTGGGCGACCGCATCGCCACACTGTCGATCTCGGACGCCACGCTCGAGCCCGAGCAGCCCTTCAGCTTTAGCTTCGCCGACGGGCCCGGCATTCCCAAGGACTACATCGGCATCTTCAAGGCCAATGCCACGCCGGGCTTGGACAAGCTGGTCAGCTACCACTACGTGGGCGGCCTGGCGGCGGGCACTGTCGACGTGACCGACGGCCTGCCGGTGGGCAGCTACCTGGCCGAGCTCTACACCAACGACTCCTACACCGCCGTCTCCAACCGCGTGCTGTTCACCGTGGGCAACGTGGCGCCGCCGCCAGTGGCGCCCGCGCTGGCGTTGGACAAGGGCCAGTACCAGGACACCGATCCGGTTCGCATCAGCTGGGCCAACACGCCCGGCGGTGCCAAGGACTGGGTCGGCCTCTACCGCAAGGGCCAGACACCCGGCGGTGTGGCATCGACCTGGTATGCCTACCTGCCCGGCACCACCGGCACGCTGACGGCGCCAGCGCTGCCGCCTGGCGAGTACTTCGCGGCGCTGTTCGTCAACGACGGCTACACCGAGATCGCCCCGCGTGTACTCCTCAAGGTGGTGAAGCTGGGCGACATCACCGGCGATGGCAAGGTCGACCTGCTCGACCGCAACGCGCTGCGTGCTGCCATCGGCAGTTGCGTGGGCGATGCACGCTACCTGCCCGCCGCCAACTTCGACACCGACACCTGCATCAGCCAGAACGACTACAAGCTCTGGTATGCGATCTACATCCGGCAGTGAGCTGGCACACACCCAGGCACAACGCGCCACCAACACCCGAGACATCGCCATGACACCAAGCACCCTGTTCCGCCTGGCACCCGCCGTGCTGGCTGCCGCCACCACCTTGGCCCTGGCTCCTGCGCGGGCCGCCTTCGGCGACAACCTGCTCGTCAACGCTGGCGCCGAGGCGGCGCTGGGCAATGACGGCACGCCCTCCAGCAACCTGCCGGGCTGGCTGCGCAGCGGCGAGATGACGGCTGTGGCTTATGCGCTGGGCTGCCCGGGCGGCTACCCGTGCCTGACCGATCCGGGGCCACCGGCGCCCGGGCTGAACCACTTCAGCGGCGGCAACGCCGGGCTGTCGGCCGTCACCCAGCGGGTGGATCTCGGCTTTGCCGCCGCTTCGGTGGGCGGCGCCGGTGCTTACTACAACTTGTCGGGCTGGCTGGGCGGCTACGCCAGTCAGGAAGACAACATGGCACTGCGGGTGGACTTCCGCGGTGCTGCAGATCAGCTACTCGGTTCGCGCACCATCGGCCCGATCACCGCCGCCGACCGTGGTGATGCCACCGCGATGCTGCTGCGTGACGCCGCCGGCTTCGTTCCGCTGGGCGCAACTGCGGCCGATGTCACGCTCACCTCCACCCGGCTGGGCGGCACCTCGAACGACGGCTATGCCGACAACCTGGGCTTCTCGGTGGTGGCCGGCAACGTGGCCGTGGCTGCGCCACTGGCCGCCGCCGTGGGCACGTTCTTCACCGCCCAGGTGGCGGTGAATTCACCTTTCGCGGGCGCCTATGCCGGCGACGCGCTGCTGGCCTTCGGCCTGGATGTGAACTTCGACACCGCGCTGCTGCGGCTGAGCTCGGCGGCCGTCGCCCCGGGCTGGGACGACGACACCGCGTTCTTCACCGGCATCAGCGTCGCAGGCTCGGCCTTCCCCGGCGTGGCCGATGCAGGCCAGTCCCGGTTGTCGCTGGCCACGCTCAGCTTCGAGGTGCTGGGGCAGGGCCAAGCCAGCATCGAAGTCACCTCCAATGCCAGGCTCAGCCTGAACGAAGGCCTGACCTATGCGTCCGGTGACAGCGTCGAACTGATCGGCCGCACCGTGGTGGCGCTCAACCCGGTGCCCGAGCCCGCTACCTGGGCTCTGATGGCTGCGGGCGCACTGCTGCTGGCGCTGCGCCGCCGCGCAGGTTGATGGGCTGCCCCCAGCCCGGGCCGCACGCGTGAGGCTGTTGCACTGGATCGGCCCGGGTGTCACCCGGGCTGCCTGTGTTGCCGTGCTGTGGCGTAGCCTGTGCGCCATGGCGCTGTGGCCGTTGGCGGCCAACGCCCATGTCTCGGGCTACACCGACAGCTCGGTCCAGATCAGTGCCAGTGGCGTGCGCGTGATCTTCACCACACCGCGCGACAACCTTGTGGAGCTGCAGCGCAGCGGTGCCAGCGCATCCGGCAAGGGGCCGGTTGAAACCGCCGGCCCGCCCAGCCAGTATGAGCGCGCGGTGCTCGCAGGCTGGCAGGTGAGCGCCGGTGGACAGCGCTGCCTGCTGTCGCAGACCGGGGCCACGGCGCTGCAGCGGGTAGACGCCTACCAGTTCCAGATCACCTGGGTCTGCCCGCAGGGGCTGGACGATGTGGCCATCGGCTACACGCTGTTGTTTGACCGCTGGGCAGAGCATGAGAACTACGCGCGGGTGTTTGTCGCCGACCAGCGCCTGCGCATGCGCTTCACTGCCGAGCATCGGGTGCTGAGCGTGCCGGTGGCTAAGCTGCTGGGCCAATGGAAGCAGCAGCTAGCGCCCGGTTTCTTCGACAGCGACCCGAACCACGATCTCAGCTCCGGTGGCGAAGCGCGTGACACCGCGATGCCGCGCATCGCCGAGCCCCGGCCCAGCCTGGGCACGCTGCGTTGGGCCCAGCTGGACCCGGGCTTTGTCCGCCTGGGCCTGGTGCACATCGCCCAGGGCCTGGACCATGTGCTGTTCGTCGTGGGCCTGGTGATGGTGGCCACAGGATGGCGCAGCCTGCTGCTGCTCATCACCGCATTCACGCTGGCCCACACCGTGACGCTGGCGCTGGCCACCTTGGGGGCGATCCGCATCGATGCCGCCATCGCCGAGCCGCTGATCGCCGCCACCATCATCTACATCGGCGTGGAGAACCTGCTGGCGCAGCGTGCGGCCCGGGCCCGGGCCAGGAGTGGCGTGGCAGCGGCGGCGGCGGCCCCGGGCCGCCTGGACGCAGCATTGTTGCGCCGGGCGGGGCTGGTGTTCCTGTTCGGCCTGGTGCATGGCATCGGCTTCAGCGACGCGCTGCGCGAGATGGGCCTGCGCGAGGATGTGCTGGGCCCGCTGTTGATGTTCAACCTGGGTGTCGAGCTGGCGCAGCTGGCCATCATCGCGGCGGTGCTGCCCCTGGTCACCGTACTGCGGAGGTTTGCATGGGGCGCCGGTGTTACGGCGGGCGTTTCAGCGGCGGTGGCCCTGTCGGGCGTTGTGATGATGGCGGGCCGGCTGTGACCGCGCGGCGCTGGTGCCGGCGTGTGCGCCTGGGCCTGGCCATTTCCAACGCCCTGCTGTTGGCCGGCGCAGCCGTGGCTGCCGATGCGCGCCTGGTGGCGCGCGATGCCCTGGTGTACGACCGCAAGACCGACCTCACCTGGCAGCGCTGCAGCTACGGCCAACGCTGGGATGCCGCCACCGCGCGCTGCAGCGGCGAGGCGCTGCGGCTGGGCTTTGACGAGGCAAAGCGCCTGGAGCGCGACGGCTGGCGCGTGCCGCGGCTGGACGAACTGGTCTCGATCATGGTGCGGGGCGCGGTGCCCGTGATCGACAACGAGGCCTTCCCTGACACACCGGCCACCTACTTCTGGGCCACCGACAACCGCGACGCCGGCGCATCCTGGTATGTGTCGTTCGAGGACGGGCGGACGAACCACTACTACCCGCCGCGCACCAACCGCGACCGGGTGCGCTTCGTGCGCAGCGGCCCATGGCCGCGCGACAGCGGGCCCCGCCCCCCGCGCTGACGGCATGGCCTGCAGCATGCACACGGTGAAGCGCGTGGCCTGGCTGTGCGCTGCGGCGGCGCTGGCCGCGCAGCTCGCCATCGCGCAGCCGACGCCGGAAACAGCAGCCGCGTCGGCAGCCGCTGGTGCCGGGCGCTTCGTCATGAACCCCGACAACACCGTGGCCGACCGCAGTACCAGCCTGGTCTGGCGCCGCTGCAGCGTCGGCCAGCGCTTCGATGCGGGGCTGGGCTGCGTGGGGCTGGCGCGCAAGCTGTGGTTTGCCGAGGCGCAGCGGCTCGAAGACCGGCAGTGGCGGCTGCCCACCGGGCGCGAGCTGCGCACGCTGTTCGACGAGCGGCTGCAGACGATGATCGACCCGGCCGCCTTTCCGGATGCGCCCGCCACTTGGTACTGGGCCCGCAGCCCGCGCGGCGAGGCCATGGCCATCGGCCCGTCCTGTGGCAGCGGCGGCAACGACAGCTGCTACCAGGCCGACGCCCGTGCCGTGCGGCTGGTGCGGCGCCAGCCCATGCAATGGCCACCGAAGTAGCCTGCAACCGCCGCCATGGACGTGGCGGCGCACTCAGCCCGGCGTGAAGCGGTTGACCCCGGTGCTGCCGGTCGTGCGCCGCGTGATCACGCGCTTCGTCCTCGATCAAGCCGGACGACGCCCGTGCGCTCAGGCCGCTGCAGGCGGCGGCTTGCACTTACCGCATCGCCTTCGGCCCGCGTGCCGGACAGAAGGGTTTCACGGTGCCAGCCACGATGCCGCGCGACACCGCTTTCACCCAAACGCTGTGTGCTGACGTGCAGGGTTTCAGCCTGCACGCGGCGGTGCGCTGCGATGCCCACGAGCGCCAGCGGCTGGAGTAGCTGTGCCGCTACATCATGCGCCCAGCGCTGACCAACGAACGCGTGCAATGCAACGCCGCCGGGCAGGTCGTGCTCAAGCTGAAGACGCCCTGGCGCGACGGCACCCCCCTGAAGCTTCGCTTTCGAGATCGATATGGCGCACTGCCCGAACTGCGGTGGACAGCTCAAGATCATCGCGGCCATCCTCGAAACGGCGGTGATCGAGCGGGTCATCACGCATCTGGGGTTGCAGGTCAGGGCGCCGACGCGCGCAGATTTTCAGCAGGCGGCCTGAAAGACGGCCCGGCGCCCCGGGCTGCGGAGAGTGGCTGCGCGTGGCGCGGGCAGACCCCTGTGAGGGGCTACGAATCGCGAGGGTTTGCCCGGGCCCGAAGCCGCCTTCAGGCCAGGCAGCGAGCCTGCTGCTGCTCAGCGTGCGCTCGGCCTGGCCGTAGCAGCCCGTGGACCACCCCAGAGCGGGCGGGCCCTTCGCAGCGAGCCCGAAAACATACCGGTTGAAATACCTGCTCGCACCGAGCCGGCGATCTGGATTGCGCCCGAAAACAGCACTAGCTTCTCGGTGAGCGTGGTCTTGCCCGCGTCAGGGTGGGAAGTGATGGCAAAAGTGCGGCGGCGCCGTACCTGGGGACTGAGCTCGGTGGACATGGTGAGGTGCGAGCGGTTCAGGCCCTGCCGTTTCGTGAAAACCCGCAACTATCGACGCAGCGCCAGAGCGCTGCTCAGGCCTGGCTTGCGCCCGCCAATGGCGCGTCGCGCCCCACCACGCCTTCGTGGTTGACACAGCAGGCCCTGCCCGCGGCCTTGGCCTTGTACATGCGCTCATCGGCCAGGGCGATCAGCTGCGCCCAGTCGGTCGCGCCATCGGTTTGGCGCTCTGCCAACCCAAAGCTCGCTGTCAGCGGGCCACCTTCGGGACGCGCACCGAACCAGTCCTTCATGATGCGCGCCACTACAAGCGCTGCGCCGCTCATCGACGTATTGGGCAAGACAAGAACGAACTCCTCGCCGCCCCATCGAATCACCACATCCGCCTGGCGCATGTGCGCCTGTAGCGTAATGACTATGCGTTTCAGGACTTCGTCACCCGCATCGTGCCCGAACATGTCATTGATGGCTTTGAAGTTATCTGCGTCAACAAACAGAACCGACAACGGCGCATCCTGGTCGCTGGCAAGTCCGAAATGCAGGTCGAGCAACTCGGCACCGCTGCGCCGGGTCAACGCACCGGTCATCGGATCAAGGCTGGCGCGGCGCAACAAGGTCAGCATGAAGTGGAGCTGAATGGCGCAGGCCAGCAGATAAACCCCCTGGACAAGCATGAGCACCCAAAGAATCGACAGGAGCCCGACGACGCCTGCCCCGACCACAAGCAACTGCACGGCGGCTACTGCACCGAAAACAAGGAGTGCGAGGAGCACGCCCTCGACCGCCACCAGCGGGAAAATGCTCAGCCCGGCAAGCACGATCAGGGGCAGTGCCCCATAGAGGCTGCTGTTGACCGCGGCCAAGCCTTGCACAGGCATGCCGGACAAAAGAAATTGCGACAGGCCGTAGATCGCCAGCGGCATTGCCAGCAGGGTCGCGAGCACCAACAGCGTTCGCGCCCGGCTGGGCGCTTGCTCGGGGGCAAGAGCCAGCAGAATGAAGATGAGGACGGCACCAAGCCGGCAGCCAGCAAGGATGGGCCAGACGTCTGGCGGCAAGGTGGTGGCATCGACGCCAATCCAGAGCAGCGTGAATACCGCGAAGGCAAGCGCCACCAAGCGCGTCCGCGTCACGATGGCGGCAAGCCGGTGACGAGTCAAATAGGCGCTGTGGTGCCGTGCGGAAAGCAGGTTCATGAATCGACCGCTTGTTGCCCAAGCGAACAGCATCCGAATACTGTTTTTGATTGTTTGCATCGGACGGGAAACCTTGCTAAAAGCATGGGGCGCAGGGCCGGTCTATCGTTATCGCTGGACTTGAGAATGGGGCGAAACCTTAGCACCCGGTGTCATGAACACGCGTACGCATTGAAGTTGATGTATATCAGGTCATGGCGGAGGCACCAGTGCCAACTCAGTCCGTCAGCTACCAGCAACGGCCCTTGTCCTTGACCGCATAGCACGCCAGAGGAGTGACGGCCAGCAGACCCATGCCGCCGTAGGCCTTGCGGCAGTCCTCGCGGGCGGCCTTCTCGATGCCTTCTCTCCATTTGGATTTGCGCTCCGGCGGATGGGCCCGTGCCGGGCGGCGGCTTCGTCAACACCGAGCTGCGCGAACTCACCGAGCCGCGGGCGTTCGACCACTTCGACTACCTGACGCTGGATGCCGGCGAGCGGCCACTGCTGGACATGCTCAACCCGATGCACCGGTTGTGGAGCGACGGCCGCTGGAACAAGCTCACCGTGGCGCATGGCTGCTACTGGAAGAAGTGCAGCTTTTGCGATGTGAGCCTGGACTACATCTCGCGCTACGACGCGGCCACCGCCGAAACGCTGGTGGACCGCATCGAGGCCATCGTGGCCGAGACCGGCCAGACCGGCTTTCACCTGGTCGACGAAGCCGCGCCGCCCAAATCGCTGAAAGCGCTGGCCGCCGAGTTGCAACGCCGCAACCTGGCGATCAGCTGGTGGGGCAACATCCGTTTCGAAAAATCATTCACACCGGCGCTTTGCCAGCAACTGGCCGACAGCGGCTGCATCGCGATTTCTGGCGGGCTGGAGGTGGCCAGCGACCGGTTGCTGACGCTGATGAAAAAGGGCGTCTCGGTGGACCAGGTGGCGCTGGTGACCAAGGGCTTCTCAGACGCCGGCATCCTGGTGCATGCCTACCTGATGTATGGCTTTCCCACGCAGACGGTGGCCGACACGGTGGACGCGCTGGAATACGTGCGCCAGCTCTTTGCCGAAGGCTGCATCCAGTCGGGCTTCTTCCACCGCTTTGCCTGCACGGTGCATTCACCGGTGGGCCAAGACCCGCAGGCCTATGGCGTGACCTTGCAGCCGCTGCCGCCAGTGAGCTTCGCCAAGAACGACATCGGCTTCATCGACCCCACCGGCGTGGACCACGATGCCCTGGGCGTGGGCCTGAAAAAAGCCATCTACAACTTCATGCACGGCATCGGCCTGGACGAGGACGTGCGCAGCTGGTTCGACTTCCCGGTGCCCAAACCGCGGGTGGCCCGCCAACGCATCGCGCGGGCGCTGGCGGGCGCGGGTCATTGAAGTCGGGGGGGCGATCGAAGTTGCTTGAGCAACTGCTTTCGGTCGTTGTTGTCGTTCTGGTCGGCTGCTTTCGCGCCGGCTGTTGAACGCTGACTCTTCGGGCTGGCGCGAGGCTGGCAAGGCCGCCGGGTAACCGGCTCCGCGAATGTCCCCCGCCGGTGACCGCCAGCCCAGTAGGTTGGAGTGGCAACTCCAACATTTGTGTGCAGGGGTCTGGTCATGCCAAAACGTGCCTCCGTGAATGTGGCAATGCCGTTGGAGTTCACTCTGTTCACTCCAACCTACCGA
>Ga0105046_10015903_pt1 | contig 11559 bp, 8 predicted proteins | sample MAT03_FD_78385 | JGI IMG/M metagenome (GOLD analysis project Ga0105046, IMG submission 78385) | Freshwater microbial communities from Lake Fryxell liftoff mats and glacier meltwater in Antarctica - MAT-03 (megahit assembly) | ecosystem: Environmental > Aquatic > Freshwater > Ice > Liftoff...
AGCGCCGGGTACATGATCGCATTGGCTGCCGACAAAATTTATGCGGGCAGATACTCCCTCGTCGGATCCGTCGGCGTCATCATGCAGACTTGGGACGCCAGCGAGCTTGCAAATCGCAACGGTGTTCGGCAGCACACCTATCAAAGCGGTGCGGCCAAAGCGCTGGGTAATTTCATGCGAGCGCCAACCACCGAGGAAACTGCTGCTGGTAACGCTCTGGTGAGCGACATCGCGAAAGAATTTCGTAATGACGTGATCTCAATGCGCGGCGCAAAGCTAAAGATTGATGCGAAAACGCTCACAACGGGCCAGGTCTGGATTGGTCAGCAAGCGCTTGACATCGGCCTCATCGACGGACTGGCAACCCCGGAAGAATTTTTTACGCAACAGGGCATCAAACCGCAAGAGTATTCAGTCGAGTCCAACTCATTGAGATCGCTTACGCGTGGAATTGTTGGAACCGCCTTCGAGGCTGTTTCGTCGCTCGCGCCGAGCTGGAAGTAATCAAGATGCGTGTGCTCTCCCTCCTCCGCGCGCTCAGCGTTGTCGCGCTAACGGCTGCCGTCCTGTGTTCGCCGGTACGGGCTGAGGACAGCACGAGCATTATTAACTACCAAAACGGTGTGTTGTGCCCCGACGCGAAGGTCTTCGGCGGCGGTCTGATTACCGGCCTGTGCTGGAGTTCAATGTTCCCCATCATCATCGGGGACTTTCCAATTTCAAAAGTAACAGACGCCCATCTTGCCTATCACGGTCGGTATCGAGGCGTGGGAGGGCTCAACGGTTTCTGTTCCTGCAAAAAAAGTGACAACCCTCTGGCCGGACGCACCATTGGCTTCACGGTGTCGATGTACATGCCCGCGAAGTTAATCGAGGTGACCCGTCGCCCATACTGCTCACCGACGCTGGGCGGGATGCAGTTCCAGGGGCTGTCGGCGTTATTTGGCAAGCGCGGAATCTCGGGGGGTATTTCAGGCAACTCGGCCAAACGAGAACAGCTCGGCGGTTTTTACAGCTGGAATCTCTACACATTTCCGATTCTGCAAATGATGCGCGTGTTGGACTTTCCGCAATGCACCGCTGACGAAAATCCTGATATGGATTTGATCCAGTCATCGGTGCTCTATCCCAATTGGTACAACTCAGAACTCGCCGCATTTCTCAATCCAGAGGTATCCCTGTTAACGCACCCGGCGGGGCTGCTCGCCATGCCCGTCTCAGCTGCGCTCGCAAACATAAATACCACGACGGCGCGCCAAATCGACGACAAGATGTTCTGGGTGGCGGGCAGTTGGGGCATGCTCGTGCCGTTCACTGGGCACATGCCGGGCAGCGCAGGCTTCGTCACGTCACATTCGTTGGCCAACACGCGCGCGATGGCAATGCTTTCGCGCATTGGTTTCCTGAAAAGCACGGCCGGTGATCACGCATCGGGGAAGTGCAATCGACAGCCGATGCCGCTTTTCCAAAAGAGCCAGTTCAAATACGCGATGGTGTTTCCCGTCGGCGAATCGAAAGGCATGCCCAGCGCCGATCAGGCTAATGCACAAGGAACTCGTCCCACCACGTCTACCGGCGGCCGTGAAATTGACTTCAATTTTCTTACCGGTCGCGGGTGCAGCCACAACGTCGGACAGAACGAGATGCTCTGGGGCTCATGGCGCCAACGTCCGGTGACCGGAGAGGACGCGGTCACGCTAGTTTTTCAGTGGATGGACTGTTGTGTCGGTGTCGTCACAACGCCTTAGCGCTCGTCGCCCTGATCGAGCACCGGCTCCGCGGCGACCAATACGACAACGTTGGCGGCAGCAGCCCAGTTGCAAATTTGGCGCAGCAATTCGTAGAGTTGATCAGCGTTTGCGATCACACCACAGACTGGCCGGACTCGTCTTGCATCCTGCAGGTTCGCCATGATCGTGAGCAGTGTTTTGTCGCGGTACTCGCCGATGCGCAGCAAAAACTGCGTGCACGTCAGCAACAGGCTAGATGCAATGGCTGTGACAGGCAAGACTCCTGCGGACATCGACAACACTTGCGTACTCAGATCGAGAATCGACGGGGGCGGCGTTGTCGAACGCTTGGCTCTCAACGCTCGACGATTTCGAGCAACACTGATCTGTTCTACGTTGTCGCTATTGCTCATAGCGCTCATTCTATTTACCGCGTTTGTTGGTAATGTTGCAAACGCATCCGCAGTTAAAGGCGCCCGTTTCGATGGGTGCTTTGAGGCAGCAGCCCACGCGTACAAAGTTGACGCGCGCCTACTACGCGCCATTGCCAGAACTGAATCGTCGATGAAGGCGGACGCCGTGAACCGGGCGCACTTAGCACGCACCAAATCCGTAGACATCGGGCTGATGCAAATCAACTCGCAATGGTTGCCGACACTCGCTAAGTTTGGAGTCACCGAGGCGTCCCTCTACTCGCCGTGCACCAACGTATCAGTCGGCGCCTGGATACTCAAAAACTTAATCGTGCGGCACGGCGAGACCTGGAACGCGGTGGGAGCGTACAACGCGGCCTGCTCGCAGCTCAAGGGCGACGATTGCAATCGGGCGCGGCTACGCTACGTCTTGAAGGTGTATGCAGAGTACCAGGCTGACGGATGGAGCGTCGCCGCAGCACGCAAGCCCTCGCATCAAAGGACGCCACCGGCGGCGCGCAACGCGACGTCAGTAGCGGTCGACTCAAGAGTCGCTGTCGTTGTGTCCGTAGGCTCACAAACTTTGGACGCGATTGATATGTGGGCCGGCGCCGACCCGAGACGCGACTAAACGAGCTCGCGGCTCATCGAGGGTTCTCGCTGAGTGTTGACGCCAACGTAGGTTCGATTTATCAACAATTGCGTTTGGTACGCTGGATTCTCAATTCAACAACCGACGGCAGACTCCCTTGGAAACCACGACAGTCGCAGATCAGATTCCCGCCGAACCAACCGCCGCCATCGTGGCTCACAGTTCGTCCTCAAACCCGCTTTACGCACCGAGCGCATCGACATCGCCGTCGGATTGGCAACTGTACTCGCGTGAGTACGCAAAAACATACCGCGGCAAGAACCTGTATCGCGGGTTCATCAACTCTGGGTTTATCAACGGCTACATCAACCGCGTCGAAGGCCGCGTTGTGTGGTTACAGCTTTCGAATGTGGTTGACCACTGTTTGCCGGTCATCATGCCCGCATCGCTCGCGCGCGCTCATAAGCTGCGGGCACGCCAACCCATCACGGCGCAATACACCGTGCGTGGCCTCCCCATGACAATCAAAGGCGGCGGCTATAAGGTGGTCGCGTCGCTTTGCTATTACGGCTCAATCGAGAGCGCGGCCCTGCCTCTGCACGCCGCGTTTACAAAAACACCCAAAGACGGCGAAGACAGCGACGCATACGAAACCGACTTCAAGCCCTACGGCTCGGGCGTTCGTCTAGGTGGCGACCCGAACCGCTGCTTTATTGCAGGCATCATTGCCGGAAAGCGCGTCATCAAACAAACGCGCCTTGACGCCAACGATGGGTACTCCTACGAAGCCGACGTTTATTCAGAGATCGTCCTTCGACAAGACGACGACCCAAGCAATCGGATCTCGGTGCGTATGTACCGGGCCAATCACGCAAATCTCGTGAACGATGTTCGAGTTGGCGATCCGGTTTACGTGGAAGCGAAACTTGTGATTGAGTGGCGTGACCTCCTTGACGCCGATGGCAACATAATCATCGATCCTAATACGGGCAAACGAGCACGGACTCACTGCACATTTCTACAGACCGATGCCTTCCGTTACGCGACGCCTCAACACATCCTGTATTTACCCGACGAGTTCAGATTGCCCGTCTGGGCAAAGGAGCTGCGTGGGCGAGGCGGGGCGCGACGCCGCGTAGCCGACGCCGCAGTTGTCGCCAGAGACGGAAACCAAGCCTCCATCAGCGTTGAGCAATGGCTTGCATTGCCGGTTCAGCAACAGTACGCGCGAGTGCGTCAGGTCGTAGATGCCGATGGTGAGCAGGTGTCCCCAGAGCAGGCCGTCGCGCAATTGTCTCCAGAGGGAACGGAGGCGTTCGTCGCGGTGCATCGAGCCCGCTCGCTTGCAGCTACCGCTGCCGCGTAACGGCACTGGCACTCATTGATGGTTAGAGAGCCGCTTGTTCGAGCGATAGCGTCGCTGACTGCGGTGGTGTGGCTTGTGCTCGCCGCGATGAGCGGATTCGACATCGACTGGCGAATGGCCGGGTCGATCTTATTCGCCATGGTGGTGTCTTTCATTAGCGCTGCGGTTTTAACGCTCTTGTACTTCGGTGACGTTCGTGCCGGAAAAATCGAGGGACTACAAGGCGAGACACTTCGCGGAATGATTTCGCCCATTGGCAAGGTCCCGCAGCACAGGCCTCCGCTCCCATGCGCAAAAGTTGAGCTCTTAACCTGGTTTGACGTTCCAGAGATCGCCGAAGCGCAGGCAAAGTCGGGGCTCTTTCCAGTCGCGTTTTGGAACGCCTGGTGCGAGAAAAATGGGTTCGGCTCTCCTCACGTTCGCTTGGCGCGGCGCATCCTGCTCACGCTAGGCGCGAAACCAGACTTCCCTGCGGGCACCGACCCAACCCACCACGGTGGGCGAAGCCTTCTGTCGCACTCGCTTCTTGTGGCGTTCCTGTGCATGCAGCAACGCCACACGTATGAATATAAAGAAGGCTGCGAAAAGACGCCCTTGGCCGATAAGAAATTTTCGTTCGCGGCGCAACGCGAGAGCCCGCTCATTATGTTGGTTGGGCTTGCTCACGACATTGGCAAACTGACCTCGTTTGTTCCCGACCCAGACAAACCGGGGCACCACATGGTCGACAAATTGGAGCACGACCGAGAGGGCATCGTTATCCTTGCCCGAATGGATGAATGGTGGGAATTGACCACCGCAGACCGCGACACGCTCACCGCGGTTGTGGGGCACTACCACGCAGAATCGCGCATGCCCGTCACCAGGAAGGGGCGCGCGATCGACGACATGCGTCACGCTCTGGTGTATTTGCTCATTGGAGCGGACAACGTCGCAGGTCAACGCGAGGCGTTGTCCGTCGCCTCAAAACAGGCGAGCGCTTCCGCTACTGCCGCGCTTCGCAACGCGGGTGCGATCGCGGCGCCCTCGTCGCCGCCTCCCGTCAAATCCACCGTTACAGCGCACCCACTGTTGCCGTCGCTGCTGCCACTGCCATGGGAGGAAGACGCGGGTGCCCACCGAGCCGATGCAGCGCTCGTTAAAGACGCTCCCCCGCCCGTCGCTACTGCCGCGAGCGCCGCAGCCGAGCTTGAGGCGCGTATTGATGCATTAGCCGCAGCGGATACGCCTCGCGAGATTAGGACGGCGTCAACGCGTGTACTGCAAGCCGGTGTAGCGTTGAACACGCTATCTGGAAACAACCCGCTTTTGGATCTGGCACTCCGTGTCCTTCGTGAGCCAGGACGGATCAATGCCGGCGACGACAAGAACATCGCCGTTCGTAACGATGATCATCAATTTGGAGCCAAACTTTTGGTGATCGTTGAGGCGAGCTTACGCGGGGTGATCTCCAACCACCCGCTGTGTCCTCGCCAGTTTTCCCGTGAGGGGGGACGGTTCCAACAGAACGGTCGAATGTCACCACTCACGCAAGAGCTACTGGCGGCGTTCCATGCCTGCGGCTGGCTGTGGCAACCGCATACGGGGAGCACCGAGAATGCAAACCGAAACGCGCTGTACAAAGGCTTCGGTAATACCGCCAGCCGCTTGTATGCCGATCGTTCAACCGGCGAGATCAATCCCGGCGCCGAGGCCGCAGCGAAGTGGAAGCCAGGCGCAATCTTCTTTTTGCGCGTTGACCACCACCCCGAGCTATCGGATATTGCTGAACTGCTCGAATATGGGAAGTGCCTCGTCGCAGGGGCATCAATTTTTGGCGCAAGGGGACAGCCTGTGTTGGGCGCGAAGAAGGCTGCTGACGCCGATGATGTCAGCATCAACGTCCCCCTCACGCCAATCGCCCCTGCCGCTGCTAATGCTGCCGACGCACGGGGCGCCGGTACGCCCCCCAACCCCCTGGGCGCTCCAAATCTGTCGCTCGACTTTCTGAACGACTTTCAAACAAAATCAACAAAGCAAGAAGCTTACAGTTCACCCACTGAGCCTACGCCTGTAGCAGCCGATCAAGCGCTATTGAGCATTCACGCAAAGCTGGTTCACCAGATTCATGTGGGCACTGGACTCGACGTCGATGAAGGCAACAGCTCTAAGGACTATTTTGCAGCGCCTTTACTCCAGATCGAACGCGTCCTTGGCATGGGTGACGTTATCGCCCACGTCTCTGCTCTCTCGATGCACACAAAGAGCCCATTATTTCGCTTTGATCGACGCGACAGCGGCTTATTGTTGATAGCCAAATCCAACCAACATCAAGAAGAAGCGCGCTATGAGCAATAACTCGTCAGTCACAACCACGCGGACGTCCACCCCGCTCCCTGATGCGGCAAAGCTCGCCGGCGAACCCTTTGATTCGAGATCCTTGACGACGTTGATTTCCTACGGGCAAAAGGATCCGATCTACGTCCTTGTGGGAAGCGGTGACGCGGAGGTGATTCTCGCCGTTGAGCAATGTATCGCCGCCATTTCTCGGGAGCTTATGGAGGTAGGGCTCTGCACCGCGCACAACTTGCGCGCAGCATTGGCCGACGCCGGGATAACGACAACAGATTGCGTTCAGTTGAACCGCGCGTGGGACACCTACCCCTCATCGGCACAGGACACATGGATAGTCCGGGTCCCGAGTGATGCGCCTCACTGGATGCGAGGCTCGGCGATGAGAGCCGACCCAATGGCTCATAAGGAACATTTGCCGTGCGCACTAATCGGCGAGCTCAATGAGCTTTACGTGCCTTCAGAGCGCCCATTTGTGTTTAGCAGCGACGAACAGGCAGCGCTGCTTGACACATCGCCTGAAGTCGACAACGAAATTATTTTTCGGCAAGTCCCACTCGGGCCGGTGGAGCTGTCTCGTAACCAGTTTGGCGGCGTTGACACGGCGCTTTCCCGTGCTTTCAATTTGATGCTTGAGGCGGGCTACGAAATTAGGGTAGTCGATTGATCAACTTTTTTGCAGTTAGAGCCAGTGAACACGTGCTTGCAACTCGCGAACGGGAATCGCCGTGAGCGTCCGCAGCTTAGCGTCAGTGACCGAAGCTCAGCCGGACCCCGCTTATCTCTCGTGGCCCGAGATCATCGACAAATGGTCCGAGGACGTCTCGGTTCGGCAGCATGCGGCTGGCGCTACGGTGCGCGGTGCCGTGTGGCGGCTAACGCCGTGGATAGATTGGTGTTTTCAGCGCAAGATTGGACCAGCGGCGGCGCTGGCACCTGGGTGCGCAGAAGACTTTGCGAACAACTTGTGGACCCTTCGCCATGAACGAGTGCATGGCGCGCTCGCTTCGTGTGCGGCACTGTACGATTGGATGCAGAGTCGCTCGACGCGCGCGCATGGGCACCCGTTCACACCCGAGCTTATCGACCGCTTCCGTGTCGTCAATCGAGCCGATTGGTCAGAGTCCATCGAGGCTCTGCCGGAAGACAGGCTGACAGCGCTTCAGGCGCACGCCGAGTACGTACTGCAGCGCCCTCTTGCGTCGTCGCAGTTCCTGCTCTGGCTGCACCTCCTGTCTGCTGGTGCGCATCCCTACGAACTGCCCACAATTTTCGCCACGTCGCTACTACGACGGCCCCGAACTAATTTTCTGCAACTGCCCTCTGGCCGCCTGCACATTCGGTCAACACGCGCGCTCGATGCGTGGGACCGGCACTTTGCTCATCCCGAACAAAAGCACCTTAGCCTCACTCACGTTGACGAATCGACACATCTATCCGCCGCACAAACACAGGATGCAGCGGCTTCGTTTATGGCGGTGTACGCGCCTCAGCGCAACCTGACGCATCGTCATCGCCGCCAACCCACGATACCGCGCCATGTTCACTCGACGTGATCGACCTTGCTGCGCTCGTTGGTTAGCAGCGGCGCTCGCTTTCGCGTTATCCGGAGGAGCCTTCGGCCAACTCCCAGGGCCGTACAACGCGAACAGAGGCAATGACCTGGGTCGATTCAAAAAAGACACCGAGGGCTGGTACTTCTACAAAGACCCGAAAGAGATAGCGCCGAAGCCGCTCGAACCCGCTCCACCCCCTCCGCTGCCGGAGGCAAAACCAGACAGCGCGCCGCACCCGCCACCGTTGCGCCCGATGTCGGTTGCGTGGGTGCAAAAGCACTTGCCCATCGTTCGCGACGCCGCCATTGATGATCCAACTCCAGCCAATGTGCGCATGTATCTGTACATGCAACGCATCATGCTGGACAAAGCTGAAAACTTCACCAAGGCAGCAGTTCTGGCGGGAACCAGCGATCCTTCCTTGAACGAAGATGTCCGGATTCCCAAAGCAACGGGCCTCGCCATGGCTCAAGATAATCGACAGCGAGCAGCGAGGTTGGCGGCGATACGTTCGCTCCCCAAAAGCGCTGCCATTTGGGTTTTTGTCGACAGCAAGTGCATCTACTGTGAAACCGGGGTCGTGATGGCAAGACGGCTTGCCAAAGCGCACCAACTTGAGCTGCGCTTGATCTCGGTGGATGGTGTGGCACCCAAGGGAGCGCTTCCCGGAGAAACGCTGTTCGACAAAAATCGCGCCGCATTCAAGCGCTTCGGCCTGAAGCTCGTCCCGGCAACGCTCATTGTTGCGCCACCCGACAAGATCGGGGTCATCGCGCACGGCGCGGTGTCTGATGTGGGCACCATGGAGTCGAACCTGCTTGTCGCAATGTTGTCGCTGAAACTCGTGAGTGACGACCTGCGTGCCGTGCTGGAGACGCGAGACAAAGGACTCCTCACGGTTGAGCAAATCAAAGAAGCGGAGACCCAGTCCCTCGCCTCCGCAAAGCAGCGCGCTGACGAGGGCGACGGCCGTCCGGCTGAAGCCACGCCAGATGAGGTCGTTCGATACGTCTCGACCTTAATTGAAAAACAATCTCTGCGGTAGTCCTATGCACCAGCACCACAAAAACAATCGCCCATTTATGCGTCGCGCGTTGGCCATCGTGATGATGGTCTTGATGGCCGCGCCCGGCGGAGCCCAGACACCTGCCGACATCATGTTCCAGCATACGCAAGCCACAAGTGGGCAAGCGTCAAACCAAAACTGGATGACCGGCGGCGGCTATGAGGTGCGCATCCCCCAAAAGACGTACCAACTGTTTTCTGGAGAGCCCCCAAGTTTCAGCGCTGGATGCGCAGGCATCTCGCTGCACCTGGGCTCATTTAGCTTCATCAGCATCGACGCATTCAAGGACATGCTTAGGAAGATCGCGCAAGCGGCTCCTGGTTACTTTTTGCACCTTGCGATTCAGACAATGTGTACCCCCTGCTCCAATCTGTTGACGTGGCTGCAAAACTTAATGGCTGATCTCAACAGCGCGCAGATGAACTCGTGTCAGATAGGCAAAAAAGTCGCATCCACATTGTTCACGTCAATCTTCGACGAAAAGACCGCATCCAGGGAGATGCAGGCAACGTCCGCATACCAACGCGCGGTCACGGATTCCTACACAGGGGACGCCTCCGATTGGGCGCAAGCCTTGGGCGATCAGGTAAGCGGCCTAGCCAACAAGCTGTTCGGGAAGACACCGGCAGAAAAAATCGACATCAACATGAAGGAGGGCAAGGGCAACAAACTGTTCGTCAGGCTGACGAAGGCCAACATCTCTGACAAGTTCGACTTGAGCGTACTGGGGGATCGGATTAGCGGCTGGGAAATCATTCAGAGCGTTTTTGGCACGGTCATTGAGACGCCACTTGACCCAGACAATCCGGACGCGGCGTCCGTAACCATTCCAGGACAGACCCCTCCGGAAATGCTGGGTGATCTGTACCCAGGCTCAATGGGTATGGCGGACCTGATTCAAGGCCCCGGGAAGAGCAATGCAAAGTACATGTATTGCACGCTGCAGCGCATGACCGACGATCGCAACGCTTGCGGTGCCGTAGAGCCGCGCGAGTGGCGAACGGTTGCCACTACCAGCGCCTTCTTTCGGGGAACCCAGGAATGGGCGCACGCGCAGCTCTTTGGGCAGCCAGACGTGAACTCTCCAGTAATCGTTAGTGGCGGCATCCTTGACTCCATCGCGACGGGCGGCACCATGTCCACCAAGGCCAAACAGTTCTTCGCGATTGCACCACCGGGCACCTACAAGATGCTGCTCGAAGTGAAGTACAGCACCGCCGCAACACAAAACATTGGCCTCATGCTTCGTGACCACGTGTCAGATCTGGCTGCCATCGAGATAACGCAACTCATGCTGAACGCGCTGCAAGAGGCAAAGTCGAGCAATAAGCTCAACGTTGTCGGCGGTTCCGCTGACGCGCAGAAACCGGCCGGGGCAACCCTTTCGCCGAGCATGCTCGCGCGAGAAAAGGTCATTCAGGATGAGCTCACAGCCTATCGGCAAGCGGTCAACCAAACGCGCAACACGATCATGAACAACATCGCTCAAAGCGCTGCCTCTCTGCGCGCGCTGTCTCAGTCTTTCGCCGTGACTTCGAAGCGGTAACGCCCAATGGCTCACCTAAACCTCCGCTCCATCGCCGACCTATCTCGGTCGCTTTTTACCGCGCTGCTCACAGTGGCGCTAAGCCTATTCATCTCGACCGCGTGCGACGCGCAACCCACTGCAGGTGATCCGTCACGGGCGCTTGAGTGGAATGCCCCCGCCACCACCATAGCGGGGTGGACTCCCACGATGTTCGTCGTCGGCGACCCCAAGCTCGTGGCGTCGGCTTTGCGGGGGCTTTCTCGCATCATCCACCCGAGCAATAACAGCACGTCTGCCCTCTTACCCGCCATCAAAATTGGGCTATTGATCTCGTTGATGTTCGCCTGCGTTGCCTGGTTCTCAAAGGGCAAAATCGCGTGGGCGGGCTGGGCCGGCATGGTGTTTTTGAGCTACATCATGTTTATTCAGTCGACCACGGTCATCGTGCAGTCGTACTTCACCTATTCGGGTTCGGTGATGAGCGCAAATCAGCTTTCGTCGACCGGCGAAATGATTGGTGGGGGAGGCGGGTCGGCCCCAGGCGGAATCGTAACAGTCGGGGGCGCAGGGCGCTTTGAGCTGGTTGATAGGGTGCCGCTTGGGTTTGCTATCCCCATTGCCATTTCCGGGGCGATTAGCGTGTCGCTTGCAGACCTGTTCATGTCGTCGTACCAGACGATCGGCTCGGCCACCTCCGAGACGGGAACGCTGCAATTCGCAGACCCGTTACGCCAACTCCTTGCGTTGCGCTCAACGAACGTCTGTGTGTCATCCCAGCTCTGCCGAAGCATCTTTGATTGGACACGATATTGCACTGTGGGCACTGCGCCCAACGCCACTACCGGCGCGTCGGAGACGTTTACCATTGATATATCGAAGCTCGACCGAGATCCTGACGCCCTCAAGAATCTGCTATCGGGCGCGAACTCACCGGCGGGCTGGTCAGCAGGCTCAACTGTCTATTACCCGCTGGCCCC
>Ga0105046_10015905_pt1 | contig 11558 bp, 9 predicted proteins | sample MAT03_FD_78385 | JGI IMG/M metagenome (GOLD analysis project Ga0105046, IMG submission 78385) | Freshwater microbial communities from Lake Fryxell liftoff mats and glacier meltwater in Antarctica - MAT-03 (megahit assembly) | ecosystem: Environmental > Aquatic > Freshwater > Ice > Liftoff...
ACAGCAGCAGCATTACCCCGGCCGCGTTGACGCTCAGCTCCTTGCCAGTGACCAAGGTCTACGACGCCACGACCAGCGCACTCGGTACGCTGGTAGTCGACAGCGGCGCCTTGTTCCCTGGCGACACCATGTCGGGAGGCGTTTTCGCGTTCCTGGACAAGAACGCCGGCACCGGCAAGGCCGTGACTGCGGGCCAGGCGGTCGTCAACGACGGCAATGGCGGCCAGAATTACGCCATCACCTACGTCAACAACACCAGCAGCGCGATCACCAAGGCCGGCATCGCAGCGGTCAGTGGCATCACCGCTGCCGACAAGGTGTATGACGGCAACCTTGATGCCGTGCTGAACTCCACTGGTGCCGCTTTCGCTGGCCGACTCGGCACGGATATATTGACCGTGGCCAGCGCCAACGGCAGCTTTGCCGACCGCAATGCCGGCAGTGGCAAAGCGGTTGCGATCACCGGCATAACGCTGGGTGGCACTGACGCCACCAACTACACGCTGATCAGCCCGAGCGCCAGCACCAGCGCCAACATCACCCGTGCTGCGTTGACGATCAGTACCAGCGCGGTCAGCAAGACCTTCGATGGCAACACCAGTGCGGCCGGCACGGCCGTGGTGGCGGCCGGCAGCCTGGTGGGTGGCGACACGCTGGGCGGCGGCGACTTTGCGTTCCTGGACAAGAACGTCGGCCTGAACAAGACCGTCACGGTCGCCAACGTCGCTATCAACGACGGCAATGGCGGCGGCAATTACGCCGTCACATTTGTCAGCAACCTGACCAGCAGCATTCTGTCGCTGGGCCTGTCGACCTGGACCGGCAGCGCCGACAACCGCTGGTCCAACTCGGCCAACTGGGCCGATGGCACGGTGCCGGACGCCACCAATGTCCTGGCGGTGCTGATTCCGACCGGCACCGGCAATGTGTTGTTCGACGCGTCGGCCGGCGCGACCAGCGTTCAGAACCTGAGCAGCCAACGCCCACTCAGTGTGACCGGCGGCAGTCTGTTGGTGGGAACCGACCTGACCGCCAGCGACTTCAGCCAGAGCGGCGGCTCGGTCAGTGGTGGCGGCACCATGACCATCAGCGGCAACTTCTCGCAAACTGGCGGCAGCCTGAACTTCGCCGGCATTGCGCTCACGCAGTCCAGCGGCGATCTGTCGTTCGCCAATCTGACGGCGCCCACCGTCACGCTTAGCGCGCCCACCGGCCTGATCAGCCAGGTCGGGCCCGTGAACGCCGCGTCGCTGGCCACCAACTCCCAGGGTGGCACCACATTGACCAACGGCGGCAACCGGATTGGCACGCTGACGGCAAGCAACACCGGCAGCGGCGATATCCGCTTCATCAACACCGGCCCGCTGACGATCATCTCTATGGACAACCCGGCCGGCGGCATCTTCGGGACCAATACTGGCGCCATCACGACCATCGGGCCGATCACAGCGAAAGTGAGCGATATACACTTCACGGCCAACAGCCCGTTGACGATTGGCGCTGGCGGTGTCAGCGCCGGCGGCAACATCGTGCTGACTGCCAGCAACCAGACCAGCGCCGGCAACATGACACTCAACGGCCCGCTGGATGCCGGCGACACGGTCAGCGTGGTGGCGGGCAACAACCTGGTGCAAAACAGCACGGTGCGCGGCGCCAACGGCGTCACGGTGACGGCCGGCGGGACGATGACCTTCGGCCCGCAAGCTACCACCAACAACCCACCGGTGAACTACAGCGCGGCCGGCCAACCGGTGGCAGCGCCGCCGTCGACACCGGGCGGGGGCCCGACCACACCAGGCGGGCAACCGACAACGCGGCCTGAAACACCCGCGTCACAAGCCGCCCGCGAAACCGCTGATCTGGTCGTGACCTTCCTCGATCTTTTCCAGAAGGCGCTGGACGCACAGCGGGACGATTCCTTCTCCACGAATGCCGACGGCAGCAAGAAACAGAGCGATGGCGGGGCCATCGTCACCGAGGAGGAGATATGCCGATGAAGCGGGTGACCTGTGCTGCGCGGGCGCGAGCGCAGGGCGGCGTGGGCCGGTGGTCGTTGCTGACGGTGACGGTGACGGTGACGGTGTTGGCGCTGGTGCTGAGCGCCGGAGCGGCGCATGGCCAGAGCAACAACAACGCAGGAAGGGTGGAGTACGCCCGCGGTGTGGGTTACGCGCAGAGCCCGGGGCAGGTGCCACGGATCCTGGGCAGTGGCCTGGAGTTCAGGGAAGGCGACACGCTGAGCACCTCGCAGGGTGCCTCGGCCATCGTGCGCATGCAGGACGGCACGCGCATGACGCTGCGCCCGGGCACCGACCTGGTGATCCAGAACTACCGCTTCAAGGAAGATGCGCCGGACAACACCATGCTGCTGTCGCTGTTTGCGGGGGGCCTGCGCGCGATCACCGGGCTGATCTCCAAGAACGCACCCCAGGCGGCGCGCTTGCAGACCAAGACGGCCACCGTGGGTATCCGGGGCACCGACTTCGATGCCCGCATCTGCCAAAACGACTGCGGCGCGGAGTCGGCCAAGATCCCCGAGAAGGCACGCGCCAACACGGTGCAGGCCAGCGCCAAGCTGGTGGGGGCGCTGGGCGAGATCGAGGCGCTGGACGGCGCGGGTCAACGCCGGCGGCTGGTCAACGGCGGCGCGGTGTACCCGGGCGAGACGGTGGAGACGGGGCGCGGCGCACGCGGCGTGCTGGCGTTTCGCGACGACAGCCGCCTGACGCTGGGCTCGGCCACGCAGTTCAAGGTCGACAGCTTCGTGTTCGACGAGAAGAACCCCTCCGAGGGGCGCTTCCTGGTCTCGCTGCTACGCGGCTCGCTGCGTGCGTTCACCGGGCTGATCGCTCGCTCGAACAACCGCAACGTGGGTTTTGTCACCTCCACGGCCACCATCGGCATTCGCGGCACCGGGCTGGACCTGAGCTGCGACGACGCCTGCAGCTTCTACACCTGGCTGGGCACGATCGAGGTCACGCCCACCGGCTCATTTGGCACCGCCGGGCAAACCGCGCTGCAAACGCTCAATGCCGGCCAGGGCCTGTTTGTCAGCGCCAGCGGCATGCGCGCGTTGTCCGCCCCGTTCCTGGAGGACCTGCCGCGCCCCGACACGGTCCCGGTGGACACCCAGGCGCTGTTTGCCGCCACGTCCATGCCCGAGGACGAGCAGGGCCTGTATGTGTTCGTGCGCGACGGCCACATCGAGGTCACCACCGCGAGCCAGACGCTGCACCTGGGCAAGGGCGAGACCGGGTTTGCGTCTGAATCGGGCAATACGCTGCGCCCGCTGCTCATGCCGCTGTTCCTGCAGTTTGACCGCATGCCCAAGCCCGACAGCGCCAACCCGTTACTGCAAACGGTCCTGAACGAGGCCACCGGCCGGGCGGCCAACCAGTGTCGATGAAGTGCCCATGAGACAAGCAACCCCCACCGTGCGCACCACCATGTCCAAGACACCCGCGTTTGCCCCCCTTGCTGCTGCGCGCGCCTCACCCACTTCACCCACCACACGCCTGTGCGCGCTGGCGCTGGCCTTGGGCGCCGCCCACGGCGCCGTGCTGGCCCAGCAACCGCAATCGCAACAACAGCAACAGCAACCCCAAGCGAACCTGAGCGCCCCGGTCAAGCCGGTGTTTGCGATCCGCGGCTTCGATGTGATCGGCGAGAACCCGCTGCCCGACGGCGAGACCACGCGCGTGCTGGCCCCGTTCCTGCGCACCGACGCCACCATCGAGACGCTGCAAAAGGCCACCGCCGCGCTCGAGGAGGCGCTCAAGGCGCGCGGCTTTGGCCTGCACCGCGTGGTGCTGCCACCCCAGGAGGTGGGCGCCTCGGTGCGCTTGAGCATCGTCAAGTTCATCATCGGCAAAGTCAGCATCGAGGGCCTGCAGCGCTACGACGAGGCCAACATCCGCGCCAGCGTGCCCGAACTCACCGAGGGCCGCTCGCCCAACTTCCAGGCCCTGGCGGTGCAGACCGCCATTGCCAACGAGAGCCAGGGCAAGCAGGTGCAAATCGCGCTCAAGGAGTCCGAGGTCCCCGACCAGATCGATGCGCGCATCATCGTCAAGGAGTCCCAGCCCTGGAACTTTGCCGCCAGCTTGTCCAACACCGGCGCCAAGGCCACCGGGCGCGACCGCCTGACCCTGTCCGGGGGGCACTCCAACGTGGCCAATCTGGACCACCAGTTCGTGGGCGCCTACACCACCTCCATCGAGCGCACCAGCGATGTGCAGCAACTGGGCCTGAACTACCGCATCCCGCTGTACCGCCTGGGTGGCGTCGTTGGGGCCAGCTACACCCGCTCCAACGTGGTGGGCAACTACGGCACGTTCTCGAGCACGGGCGCCGGCCAGACCATGGGCATCAACTACAGCCACTACCTGCCCCCCGACGGGGGCTACCGCAGCTACGTCACACTCGCGCTTGATGACAAGCGTTTTGACATCACCAAGATCTCGGGCACGCCGCTGGCGGGCCAGCAGGTGCGCCGCAGCCGCCCGCTCTCGCTGGGCTACAGCGCGCGCGTGGAGAGCAACAACGCGCTGTGGGGCTACAACACCGAGCTGGTGACCAACCTGTCAGGGGGCAGCGGCAACAACCTGCAGGCCTACCAGAGCGAGGATGCGCGTATCCGCAGTGCGCGCTGGAGCGCGCTGCGTGGCAATGCCAACTATCTGAGCACCTTTGGCACGGGCTGGTTGTGGGGCGTGCGCGGTCAGCTCCAGTACAGCGAGAGTGCGCTGATCTCCGGTGAGCAGTTCGGCCTGGGGGGCGCCTCCAACGTGCGCGGCACCGACGAGCGCCCCATCGCAGGCGACCGCGGCCTGTTCGCCTCGCTCGAACTCAGCACCCCCGAGCTGCAGCCCGGGCTGCGCCTGGTGGGCTTCATGGACGCCGGGTGGCTGCGCAACAACAACCCCAACACCACCAACAAACCGGCCAGCGACCATCTGGCCAGCGTCGGCCTGGGCCTGCGCTACAACATCTCCAGCTTCGCCCTGTCCGCCGACTGGGGCCGCATCGTCACCGGCTCCGTGCTGGCCAACCAGCCCAACTCCACCTTCCCGCGCGCAGGTGACAGCAAATTTCACATCAACCTCACCACCAGGTTCTGATAACCGGCGCCATCCGGCGCCAGGACAACGGCAGCCTCGTTTTGGCACCGGCCGCTGCCCATCACTGGGCGACCAGTGTCTCTGCGCTCAGCTTGACCTTGCTGCCGACCTTGAAGCCGGGATCGGCCTCGAAACTGACGGTTTTGGAGCTGCCGTTGTCGAGCTTGACGACGACGTCATATCGGTTGCCGGAGCGCACCCGTTTCTCGACCTCGCGCCCTGCCACCGCACCACCGACCGCGCCGAGCACCGTGGCAGCGGTCTTGCCGTCGCCTTTGCCGACCTGATTGCCCAAGGCCGCACCGGCAACCCCACCGGCAATGGCACCCAGGAAATTGGGCTTGCCTTTGACCTTGACCACGTTCACCGCCTGCACCACGCCGCACTCTTCGCATACCGCAGCAGCAGCAGCAGCAGCAGGCGCGGGGGCGGGGGCGGGCGCGGGTGTAGCCAGCGCCATTGGTACGACCGAACCGGCCGCCAGGTTCTTTGCCACCCGGGTCGTCTTGTCGGCGATGCTCAGCGTGGCAAGCACCTGGGTCGTGTCGCTGAACTGGTCACGTGATTTGACGGTGTAGTTGCCGCTGTAGCGGCCATTTTTCTCCTCCGCCAATACGATCTGGGTCTTGCCCTCGTCGAGCGACACCTGCGCGGCACCGCCGGTCGTACCCACGATGATGAAGGTCAGCTCGTGCCCACCGGTCAACGCGCCGGTGTTGCGGGTCTCGAAACCGCTGATCTGCGGAATCGGACTGTTCGCGGCCACCTGCTTCGCGTGCGCCGCCTCGGTCAGCAAGGTCTGCCCCAGCACGGCCGTAGCCTGCTGGGTTCCGAGCTTGAGCGTGGCCTTTACCTTGCTGTCAAACGCGATCCTGTCGCGGATACTGATCGTGTACGCCCCCTGATAATTTCCGCTACTGGTCTCGACCAGCCCGAGCTGATTGGCTACGCCGTCGATCGCCAGCAGCACCGTGCCGCCGGGCGACCCAATGGCCCGAAATATGAGCTCGGTCCCCGGTCCCAGCTGGGCTACCTGTCCCACCGTGAAGCTGCGGACCACCGGTGCCGCCGTCTGTGCAGAAGCGGGCGCCATCGATACCAGGGAAAAAACGGACAGCAGCAAGGCCATCCCGAACGATCGAATCATCATGTCGGCATCCTGTTCCGGGGTCAAAAGACACCCCGGTCGATGGTACCGCGCGACCTGCAGGCCAAACGTAAAAAAGTGCGCCAGGCGGCGACAGCAAACAACACCAGGCCATGCCCTACCGAATGGCGCGCGGCGCGAACCCAGGCAAAATCGGAGCGAGCGCCGCATGCCAACCCTGGAGCGGCCAGCCCCTGTTTCCGTGGAGAAGGCATGCGAATAATCCAGATCAGCGCCACCGGCGTCGCCGAGTCGCAAGCCTTCCCCACCAGTCCACCGGCGTCCGGAACCGTGTGGTTGTCGTGCAGCCGCGGCGAATTCGAGACCACGCTAAGCGCCATCCAATCGGCGTTGCAAACCCTGAGCGGCATGCAACTGGTCGACCTGCACGTCAGTGATCTGCTAAACCAGCACCTGCCCTCACGATACGATTACACGGCGAAATATGACCTGCTGGTATTCCGGCGTCTGGCTACCGCGGCGCCCATCCAGGCAGGCAACGGGTCGGCGCAGACTGCGACGACCGGCAGCCCGATCAGGAAGCGATCCGGTCCGCCAATTCTGCGGCGCATGGACACCAGCCCGATCGGATTTGCCATCCTGGGGCAGGTGCTGCTGTCGGTCCACCCGGACGACTGTGCGGTGCGCGACGCGTATGCCACACGCCTGATGTCCGCAGCGACCAAGTCGATGCGCGACACCGCCACCCGATTGCCGACCAGCCCATCGGACCTGATGCTGCGTATCGTGAACCAGGTGGTCGACGTTTATCTGGAACTGCGGCACGAGTTGTCACGCCAGCTCGACCACTGGCAAGCCGAACTGCTCGCGCCCAGGACCCGTTTCACCAATTGGAGTGCCCTGCTTGACGCACGGCTGGCCTTGCACACCCTGGACGACGTGGCCGAGGACCAGCGCACGGCGTTGCAGGACTGGATCACCGCACTGGAAGAGTGGCCGCAAGCCTCGAGCGCCGCCGAACAACACGATCTGGATCTGCTCAAGGTGCGCAGCCGGGACGTACTCGAACACATCGAACGTGTGGTGCGCCACGTGCGCCGGCTCGAACAGAACGCCGAGACCACGGTGCAGATGCACTTCAGCGCCCAGGGCCACCGCACCGCCGAGATCATGCGCACGCTGACCGTGTTGACGGCGGTCTTTCTTCCGCTGAACCTGATTACCGGCTTTTTCGGCATGAATTTCGACTTCCTGCCGCTGGTGCACCGCCAAGCCGGCATCTGGTGGGCAACCGGCATCATGGCGGTATTGGCGATAGCGCTGATCGCCGTTTTCTGGCGCAAACGCTATCTGGCCCGAGCCACTGGTTGACGCATCGCGCCCCAGGCGCACCTCCCTGCCGCCTGGATCACACACCGCGCTCCGCACCAGTGGCGTATCAGATTGCAAATGGGTCTCAGATTGCAAATGGGTATCAGATGTCGGTCGGCGACAGCCGCTCGGTCGCAAACACCCGCTGCACGGCAGGTCGCGCCAGCACGCGGCGCATATGGGCGCCCAGGTACACCCTGTCGCGTGCCGGCGCGGCGGAGAAGTTGCGCGTCCAGCGGCACAACATCAGACAATACGCGTCGACAAGCGAATAGCCGTTGCCAACAAGCCATTCGCCGCCATGCCGCGCCAGTTCGCCGTCCAGCTGGTCGAGCAAAACCCCGACCCGCTCCTGCGCGTGCGCCTTGAGCTGCGCCGCGCCGTCGGCATTGCCCTGGTTCATCCAGCGCTCCGGGTAGAAGTAGTTGAGCAGCGCGGGTTGCAGCGTGTTCGTCAGCCAGATCAGCCACTTGTAGCCGTGGGCGCGCTCGGTCGTGCCCAGCGGCGGCAACAACCGGGCCTGCGGCGCGCAGTCACTGAGGTGCAAACAGACCGCAGCCGACTCGTACAACACCAGCGGACCATCGACGAACGCCGGAATCAGGCCATTGGGATTGAGCAGCAGATAGGCACTGGTCTTGTGCTCCGACTTGGCGCGGTCGACCAGCACCAGCTCAAACGGCGCGCCGATCTCCTCGAGCACCATATGCGGCGCCATGCTGGCGTTGCCTGGAAAATAATGCAATTGGCCCATGATTGATCCCCTGGTGTGTGTCGGCCGAGCCGCGTCTGAAAAGACTGTAGCACCCGCCGCGATAACAAACCGCACCGGCCCGGGCTCCGCTCGATGGCACTGCCAGTGCCGGCTTATTTCAGGCCGAACAGACCGGCGCCGTTGTCCCACGCTATCGCGCGCGCCACGTCGGCAGGCAGGCCACCGAGCCAGACCCGGTATGCCTGCATCAGCGCGTCGTAACTGCTCCAGCGCTGGTTGACCCAGGTATCCGAACCGACCAGGAACCGGCCCGGGTATCTGAGCAGCAAGCCACGCCATTCGGGGCACAACTGGCCGTCGGCACAGGTCAGGCCGGGACGGTAAGACAACTCCCCCATCAGCAGCGGGTACCGCTGCAACAGGGCTTCGACCCGCGCCACCGACGCACCGCCGATCCCGGTGTGGGCCCAGATAAGGCGCAGATTCTTGCCAGCTTGGGGCGCATGGGCCATCAACAGGTCGATCGCGACGTCGTCGACATGGGCCAGCACCACCAGCGAGCGCTGCTCCGCCAGCCGCATCAACTTGGCCGCAACCGGGCCATTGGCATTGGCACTGTCATACAGATGAAATTCGCCAATGCCGCGGTACGCACCGCTGGCAGTGCCACGCGCCAGTTCGTCTTGCACCATCGTGTAGATGGTCTCGTCGCGAAACCAGTTGTCGTAGTCGGCGCGATCGCGGTACAGGCGGATGAACGGTACTACCACCAGGTCTTTCGCCGCTGCACGCAATGCAGCATCCGCCGACGCGCCGCTGGCGCCAGCCAATGTTCGGGTGCCGTCGTTGGGACGCGAATTGGACAATACGGCGCGTACGCCATTGCGCCGGAAACGGGCCAGCACATCGAGAGGCGGATGTGGCCCTGTCGATCCGTCCCAGGCCTCCGTGTTGTAGTGCACGTGGGCGTCGAACAATGGCCCGGCGTAAGGCTGCGCCAGCACGACCGGCCCGCCCAGCGCACCCCACAACAACAGCGCAACAACCGATATCGCACGCTGCCAATGCGCCCGCATGCGTCGGATGTAAAGGTTCATGGTCGACTCCAGTGCACTGGACCACCCACCGTGTTACGCACAGCCGACATGCCTTGCTCCAGTTTGACCTTGGTGCGTGACGGGTCAGGACGTGCGCCGCTCGGCATCGAGCCGGCGCTGCAGGAAATCGAGCCGATCCTGACCCCAGAACAATTCGCCAGCGACACCATAACTCGGCGCACCGAAGACACCCCCATCGATGGCAGCCTGGGTGGCCGCGTCATACCGCTGCTGGACCTGCGCCTCACGCGACGCAACCAGGTACGCAGGGTCCAGGCCATTTTCGGCCAGCAACGCCGCCAGCACCGACGCGTCCGCGATATTGCGCTGCTGGGCCCATACGGCAGACAGCACGGCGCCCGCAAGGCGCAACGCCGCATCCGATCCGCCGGCGTGATCGACCGCCAGGATCAGGCGCGCGGCATCGTCGCCGGCAACCGGGAAGAACTGCGGGTGCAGGTTCAGTGGCAGGCCCAGATACTCGGCGAAACGCTGCAGTTCCACCAGCCGGTACGCCTGGCGCTGCGGTGCCCGTTTGCCAAGCGGCAGGCCACCCGAAGCGGCAAACACCTTGCCGAAATCGACCGGCAATACCCGGACCCGGGCATCGGCCGCGTTCGCCATGGCCACAAAACGGGCATGGCCAAGATAGGCCCAGGGACTCTGGGGCGCGAAGTAATAATCGATGGTCAGGTCCAAGGCGGGTCTCCAATGGGTGTGTGCACGAGTACCATGATTCGCGTGCGCGCCGGACTTTACGGCACACTCAGCGGTTGAGTGCAGCATCAGCATAACGCGCTTGCGGCAAGCGCGTCATGTCTGTGCGCACCTGCCTTCGGGTTCACCCCAGCTACTCCAGGAACATGCATGACACCCATCGTATTGATCACCGGCGGATCACGCGGCATCGGCGCGGCAACCGCCCTGCGCGCCGCCAGTCAGGGCTACGCCGTGGCCGTGAACTACGCCAGCAATGCCGACGCCGCCAACGCGGTGGTGCAGCAGATCACCAGCAACGGCGGCAAAGCCATTGCGCTTGCGGCCGACGTGGCCGACGAGTCCCAGGTACTGGAGATGTACCGCCAGATCGACAGCCGGCTCGGCCCGCTGACGGCGCTGGTGAACAATGCCGGTGTGGTCGACGTCGCGGCGCGTGTCGATCAAATGGACGTGAAACGCCTGCGCCGCATGTTCGACATCAACCTGCTGGGCAGCTTTGTCTGCGCCCGCGAAGCGCTGCTGCGCATGAGCACGCGGCACGGCGGCAAGGGCGGCTCGATAGTCAATGTATCGAGCGTCGCCGCTCGGCTGGGCGGGCCGGGCCAATATGTGGACTACGGCGCGTCCAAGGGCGCCATCGACACCTTCACCGTCGGCCTGGCCAAGGAGGTTGCAACCGAAAATGTGCGGGTCAACGCCGTGCGGCCCGGCATCATCGAGACCGACATCCATGCCTCGGGCGGCCAACCCGACCGGGCGCGCGAAATGGCGCCCTTGGTGCCCATGCAGCGGGCCGGCAGCGCGCAGGAAGTCGCCAACACCATCGTCTGGCTGATGTCGCCCGAGGCCAGTTATGTCACCGGCAGCATCGTCGATGTGTCCGGTGGTCGCTGAACATGGACCTCAAACCGCTCGTGACGCTGCTGGCCATCGTCAACCCTTTGGCGATCGTGCCGTTTTTCATCCACTACACGCAGGGCTTTGATCGGTCGCAGCGTATTCGCACCATCTGGGTCGCCTCGTTCGGCGCCTTCGTCGTGATTGCCACGAGCGCCTTGCTGGGGCTGCAAGTGCTGGAATTCTTCAACATCTCGCTGGCCAGTTTCCAGGTCGGTGGCGGTCTGCTGCTGATGACGTCCGCGCTGAGCATGCTCAACGCGCAGCCGGCCGAGGCCAAGTCCAACTCCGAGGAAATCGATGCGGCCCGGCGCCGATCGGCCGACGGCGCCAGCGTGGCCGTGGTGCCACTGACAATCCCGCTGCTCACCGGGCCGGCCACCATGTCGACGGTCGTGATCTATGCGGAGCGCGCCAAGACATTTCCGCAACTTGCCACGCTGGTCGCTTATGGCGTGGTCATCGGTCTGGCAACCGCCCTGTGTTTCGCACTGGCCCAGCCAATCGCGCGTTTCCTGGGCCGCACCGGC
>Ga0105046_10015907_pt1 | contig 11557 bp, 11 predicted proteins | sample MAT03_FD_78385 | JGI IMG/M metagenome (GOLD analysis project Ga0105046, IMG submission 78385) | Freshwater microbial communities from Lake Fryxell liftoff mats and glacier meltwater in Antarctica - MAT-03 (megahit assembly) | ecosystem: Environmental > Aquatic > Freshwater > Ice > Liftoff...
CCCTGAATCACACAACCAGAAACGCCCCGCATGGCGCGGGGCGTTCGGGTTTGCACCTTGCAGGGCTGCGCAGCCAATCAGCGCTGGTCGATGCCCTTGTAGTCGCGTTCGGCGTAGCCCGTGTAGATCTGCCGCGGCCGGCCGATCTTCGCTTCCGGGTCCAACTGTTGCTCCAGCCAGTGCGCTACCCATCCGGAGGTGCGGGCGATGGCGAACATCACGGTGAACATCTCGGTGGGGATGTTGAGCGCCTTGTAGATGATGCCGCTGTAGAAATCGACGTTGGGGTACAGCTTGCGCTGCACGAAGTAGTCGTCCTTCAGCGCGGCCTCTTCCAGGCGCAGCGCTACTTCAAGCATCGGGTCGTTGACGCCCAGTTCGCCGAGCACCTGGTGGGTCATCTCGCGGATGATCTTGGCGCGCGGGTCGAAGTTCTTGTACACGCGGTGGCCGAAGCCCATCAGGCGGAAGCCCGACTCCTTGTCCTTGGCCTTGTCAACCGCCGAACTCACGTTCTCCGGCTTGCCAATCTCGGCCAGCATCTTCAGCACCGCCTCGTTGGCGCCACCATGGGCCGGGCCCCACAGCGCGGCCACGCCGGCCGCCACGCAGGCATAGGGGTTGGCGCCCGTTGAACCCACCAAGCGCACGGTGGAGGTCGATGCATTCTGCTCATGGTCGGCGTGCAGGATGAACAGCAGGTCCAGCGCCTTGGCGGCCACCGGGTTCAATTCCAGCGGCTCGCTGGGCACCTCGAACATCATGTGCAGGAAGCGGTCCACGTAAGCGTGGCTGTTGCGCGGGAAACGCACCGGCCAGCCAATCGAATAGCGATAGCACGCCGCGGCGATGGTGGGCACCTTGGCAATCAGGCGGATCGCGGCCAGACGGCGCTGTTCCGGGTCTTCCAGGTCCAGGGTGTTGTGGTAGAACGCGGCCATCGATCCGACCATGCCCACCATCATCGCCATGGGATGCGCGTCATGGCGGAAACCGCCGAGCAGATTCTTGAACGCCTCGTGCATCATGGTGTGATGCGCGACTTCATGGTCGAAGCTGGCGAATTCATCCGCCGTCGGCAGTTCACCATGCATCAGCAGGTAGGCCACTTCCAGGAAGCTGGACTGCTTGGCCAACTGCTCGATCGGGTACCCGCGATAGAGCAGCACGCCGGCATCGCCGTCGATGTAGGTCACCGCGGACTTGCAGCTGGCGGTGGCGGTGAAGCCGGAGTCGTAGGTGAAAAGGCCGGTGTCCCGGGTCAACTTCGAGATGTCGACGCAATCGTTGCCGAGGGTGGGTTTCAGTACCGGCATGACCACCGACTTGTCGCCGGCGTTCAGCGTGACCTGGTCGAGTTCTGACACAGCGCGCTCCTTCGTGGGGGTGCGCAGCAGGCGGTGCCGCGGCGCGGGACGGGAGTCCATGGCGCAGGCCACGGATGGCCGATTATCGCATACGGGTTTTGGAGCCGTCGCTCAAAACGGCGCCGGCCAGGGCAAAAGCGCGTAAGCCGCGCCTGTCACAGGCTGCAACGAAAACGGCCGCGCAGGGCGCGGCCGTCGGCTGTTGCGGGATTGCCCCGTTATTACTTCTGCTGGTAGCGCTTCTGGAACTTGTCGATGCGACCGGCGGTATCCATGACTTTGTGCTGGCCCGTGTAGAACGGGTGCGACGCAGAGGAGACTTCCACCTTGATCAACGGATACTCGTTGCCGTCTTCCCACTTCACCGTGTCCTTGGAGGCCAGGGTGGAGCGGGTGAGGATCTTGAATTCGGAGGTGACGTCCTGGAAAACGACGTCGCGGTATTGGGGATGGATGTCGGCCTTCATGGCGGCACCGGGTATCTGGGAAATGAAGAGCGGCATTGTAGCCGGGCCAACCCGTCCGGCGCAAGCTGGGGGCTAGCCCGCCGCCAGCGCCGCCCGGACCAGGGACTCGAAGTGGTCCTGGTCATAGCGCACCAGCACGGTGGCGTTATCGGGCCGGCCGGTCTGGCGGTTCCAGTCCACCACCGTGGCCCCGCGGGTCAGGGTCCCGGTCAGCTCAACCGCCACCGGGCGGTCCACTTGCTCCAATACGCCCTCAGGCTGAAGGGCCATGGCCATGGCCAGCGCGTCGGCCGAGTGCCAGTGATCGCCGCGGCGATCGGCTGACCAGCTGCGGGTCTGGCGGGAAATCAGTTCGTAGAACCGCGCCCGCGGGCTGTCGGCCTGCAGCCACTGTTCGACCCGTGCGTGCAGAAATCCATGGGCGATCACCGCCTCCCAGTCGGCCAGTTCAAGGTGCGGGAAAGCCTGCAACACCACGTGCGCGGCCTCCGGATCGAAGGCGATGTTGAACTCGGCCGCAGGCGTGATGTTGCCGTGCGCAGTTACCGCCCCCCCCATCACCACGAAGCGCTTGATGCGACCGGGCAGGCTGGGGTCCAGCTTCAGTGCGACCGCGATATTGGTCAGCGGGCCCAGCGCCAGCAGCAGCAGTTCACCGGCGTATTCGTGGGACAGACGCAGGATGGCCAGCGCCGCGTGTTCTGCCTGCGGGCCCTGCGCGGCAGGCGTGTAGCCAACGTCGCCAAAGCCGTCGACGCCGTGCACATGGGCGGCATCCACGGACGGGTGCAGCAGCGGATCGGCGCAGCCGGCATGCACGGGCAGGTCCGCGCGGCCGGCGATTTCGCACAGCTTGAGCGCATTGCGCACGGTGTGCCGCAGCCCGACGTTGCCGGCTGCAATGGTCAGGCCGACGATGTCATGGCCCGGATCGTTGAACGCCATCAGCAGCGCCAGCGCGTCGTCAACGCCCGGGTCGGTATCGATCAGCAGCGGTATCTTGGCGGTCATCCTGTATTGCTCCAGCCGGGGGCCGGAGTTTGGCACAGCACGCAAGGCCTAGGCAGACGCATAGCGCGCAGCGCCACCCACCCAGCGGGCGATGATCCGGTCGGCAATTTCGGGGGAGTCGGCCAGCAGCGCATCAGCAAGCTCGCGCACGCGCGGCAAAAGGTCGGCGTCACGGGCCAGGTCCGCGATCCGGAACGCCGCAAGCCCGGTCTGCCGCGTGCCCAGCAGCTCGCCCGGCCCGCGCAGCTCCAGGTCTTTTTCCGCAATGAGGAATCCGTCATTGGTTTCGCGCATGGTCGCCAGCCGCTGTCTGGCCATCTGCGACAGCGGCGGCTGGTAGAGCAGTACGCAGTTGGAGGCGGCGGCCCCGCGCCCGACCCGTCCACGCAGCTGGTGCAGCTGGGCCAGGCCAAGGCGCTCGGCGTTCTCCACGATCATCAGCGATGCGTTGGGAACGTCCACGCCCACCTCAATCACCGTGGTCGCCACCAGCAGGTCGATCGCGCCGGACTTGAACGCACGCATCGTGGCCTGCTTTTCGGCGGGCTTCATCCGCCCATGCACCAGCCCCACCCTGACCTCGGGCAGCTGTGCCGACAGCGCTTCATAGGTGCCTTGCGCCGCCTGGGCCACGACCTCATCGCTTTCATCGATCAGCGTGCACACCCAGTACGCCTGCCGGCCCTCGGTGCAGGCGGCGCGGATCCGCTCCACCAGCTCGGGCCTGCGCTCGGCGCCCAGCGCGATGGTCTGCACGGGAGTACGGCCAGGCGGCAGCTCGTCGATGGCCGAAACGTCCAGGTCTGCATAGGCCGCCATCGCCAGCGTGCGCGGGATGGGGGTGGCGGTCATGATCAGCTGGTGCGGCACGCTGTCGCCCGACGCGCCCTTGTCGCGCAAGGCGAGGCGCTGGTGTACGCCGAAGCGGTGCTGCTCATCGACGATGGCCAGCGCCAGGTCGCGGAATACCACCGCTTCCTGCATCAGGGCGTGCGTGCCAACCACGACTTGCGCCGCACCGCTGGCCACCTCGGCCATGACTTGCGCGCGTGCCTTGCCGGTGACCTTGCCCGCCAACCAGGCCACGCGGATACCCAGCGGCTCCAGCCACTGGCGCAGGTTGGCGAGGTGTTGTTCGGCCAGCAGTTCGGTTGGCGCGGCCAGCGCCGCCTGCTTGCCGGACTCCACTGCGAGCATCGCCGCCATCGCCGCGACCACGGTCTTGCCGCTGCCCACGTCGCCCTGGACCAGTCGCAACATGGGCAGCGGCTGCCGCAGGTCTGCGCGGATCTGCTTGAACACGCGCTGCTGTGCACCGGTCAGCTTGAACGGCAGCGCGGCAACCAGGGCCGCGACCAGCGCGCCCTTGCCATCCAGTCGAGGGGCGCCATGCTGTTGCAGCGAGATTCGCTGCCGGCGCAGGCTGAGGTTGTGGGCAAGCAGCTCTTCCAGCGCCAGCCTGCGCTGCGCCGGGTGGGTACCGGCGGCCAAGGCGGCGAGGTCCGCATCACGCGCAGGGCGGTGCATGCTGATCACAGCCTGGCGCAGGCTCGGCAGTTTCAGCCCATCCAGCATCGCGGGTGGCAGCAGCTCCAGCGCTGCGTCCTGCGGCAGTCTGTCCAGCGCCTGTGCAATCAGTTTGCGCAGGCTGGCCGGACCAATGCCCTCCACCGTCGGATACACCGGATCCAGCGCATCACCCAGCGCATCGCCGTCTTCTTCGCCAAGCACACGGTAGCTGGGGTGCACCATTTCCAGCCCGTTCTGGGCCGGCTTGGGCGTGCCGTAGCAGCGCACCCGGACGCCGACCGCGAGCTGGGCCACCTGCGCGGCGCGGAAATGGAAGAAGCGCAGCACCAGCGTTGCGTTGGACTGGTCGTCGATCGCCACCCGCAGCAGCGGACGGAAACGGAAACCGCGCTCCACCGCTTCCACCCGCCCCTCCACCTGCGCGGGCACGCCGGGCTGCAGGTCGCGAATGGCGGTGAGCTGGGTGCGGTCCTCGTAGCGCAACGGCAGGTGCAGCCACAGATCCTGAAGGGTGAGCAGGCCGCGTGCGGCCAGCTTCTCCTCCATCCGCGGACCCACGCCACGCAGCAGGCCGGCGATGGGCTGGTTGAATGCGGGTTCGTTGCTACGCGAGGCGTTTGGCATCGCGTTAGGATGCCCACCGCATCCGATGAAAGCCAGTCAGGGATTGCCGCAAGCGGGCGTGGGGAAGTCGACCCAGCTCCACTAAATGCCGGTCATGTCGGCGGATCGAGCACCATCACCGCGTCCACTTCGAACGCTGCACCCTTCGGCAAAGCCGATACCTCGATGGTCGAGCGCGCCGGGAACGGGGCGTGGAAGTACTCCTGCATGACTGCGTTGACCGCGGAAAAATCGCCCAGATTGGTGAGATACAGGCCAAGCCGCACGATCTGTGACATGGAGCCACCGCTGGCATCAACCACTGCCTTCAGGTTGTCGAAGGCGCGCCTGGCCTGTACCGAAATGTCGCCTTCCACCAGCAGGCCGGTGGCAGGATCCAGCGGAGTCTGGCCTGAACAGTACACGGTGCTGCCGCTGCGCACCGCCTGGGAATAAGGTCCGATGGGGGCGGGGGCATGGTCGGTCTGGATGATGTGTCGGTTCATGCGGGCTTCCAGGGCAGCGGACGTGTTCAGTCTAGCGCAGGCGCACTTATTGCCTTCGGACGCCGTGGACCACCCCCAGCCTGCGCAGCCGGCGCATCACTTCGGCCAGGTGGTTGCGATCGCGGACCTGGATCGAGAAGCGCAGCACTGCGGCGTTGATGTCGCGCTCAAGGTATTCCACCCGATCAATATTGGACTGGCTCTGGGCCACGGCGGCGGCCACCTGCGCCAGTACGCCAGTGCGGTTCTCCACGTCGATCAGCAGTGATGCATCGTAATCACCGGTGACCGCGGCATCCCAGTCGATCGGGATCCAGCGTTCGGGCGACTTGCGGAACTCGGCCACGTTGGGGCAATCCAGCCGATGCACCACGATGCCCTTGCCGGCGGTGTGGTGGCCCATGATTTCGTCGCCCGGGATCGGCTGGCAGCAGTTGGCGAAACTGACCACGCCGCGCTCACTGCCGTTGATCAGGATCTTTTCCTGCGAATGCTTGGAGTGGCCACCACCACCCTGTTCGGCGTAGGCGGTCAGCGCCTGCGCGGCCTGGGCCGGCATCCAGTTGCCCAGCGCCACGTCTGCCAGGAAGGCCTCCAGGCGCGGGTAGCGGTGCTCGCTGAGGAATGCCTCCAGGCGCTGCTGCGGCAGCCTTTCCAGCGAACTGTCGAGCTGCTCTAGCGCGCGGTCCAGCATGCGGTGGCCCAGCTGCACCGCATCCTCGTGTTCAAGCTGCTTGAGCTGGTGGCGGATGGCGGTGCGCGCCTTGCTGGTGACCACGAACTCCAGCCACTGCGGCTTGGGCGCAGCCGACCTGGCGGTGATGATCTCCACGCTCTGGCCACTGGCCAGCTTGGTGCGCAGCGGCACCAGCTTCTTGTCCACGCGCGAGGCCACCGCCTGGTTACCCACGTCGGTATGCACCGCATAGGCGAAATCCAGGGCCGTGGAATTGCGCGGCAGTGACAGGATCTTGCCCTTCGGCGTGAACAGGTAGACCTCGTCCGGGAACAGGTCGACCTTGACGTTGTCCAGGAACTCCAGCGAGGAACCGGCCGCGCGCTGGTTCTCGATGAGCTCCACGATCCACGCATGGGCGCGACTCTGCGCGCTGTTGGGCGTCTGCAGGCCGTACTTGTAGGTCCAGTGCGCGGCGATGCCGCGCTCGGCGATGAGGTCCATCTCCCCGGTGCGGATCTGCACCTCGATCGGGGAGCCATACGGCCCGAACAGCACCGTATGCAGCGACTGGTAGCCATTGGCCTTGGGAATGGCGATGAAGTCACGAAACCGTGAGTCCAGCGGCTTGTAGGCCGCATGCACCGCGCCAAGCGCGTGGTAGCAGTTGGGCACGCTGGACACGACCACACGGAAACCAAACACGTCCATGAGCTGGTCGAAGCTTTTGCCTTCGCTGTGCATCTTGCTGTAGATGCTCCACGGGGTCTTGATCCGCCCCACCATGTGATGCTGCAGGCCTTCCTTGTCCAGGCGCTGGGACAGGTGGGCCTCGATCTGGGCCATCGATTCGCGCCTGACCACCGGCTGGCCGCGGATATGCTTCTCGAGGATGGCGTGCCGCCACGGATACAGGGCGCGAAAGCCGAGATCCTGCAGTTCGGACTTGACCAGGTTCATGCCCAGGCGCTGGGCGATGGGGGCATAGATGTCCAGGGTTTCCTTGGCGATGCGCCTGCGGGACTCCGCGCCCTGGGCGCCCAGGGTGCGCATGTTGTGCAGGCGGTCGGCCAGCTTGATCATGATTACCCGCAGGTCGCGGGACATGGCCAGCAACATTTTGCGGAAACTTTCGGCAGCCGCTTCCTGGCGGTCGCGGAAGTGCAGCTTGTCCAGCTTGGTCACGCCCTCGACCAGCTCGGCAACCGATTCGCCAAACTCGGCCACGATATCGGCGTGGGTCAGCGGGGTGTCCTCGATGGTGTCATGGAGGATGGCGGCGATCAGGGTCTCGGCATCCAGCCCCAGTTCGGCCAGCACCTGGGCCACCGCGACCGGGTGGGTGATGTAGGGCTCGCCGGACTTGCGGGTTTGGTCAACATGCGCGTCCGCGCCAACCCTCCAGGCGCGGCGCAGCAGGGCAAGCTGTTCGGGCGGCAGGTAGCTGGCCGCCTGCTCCAGTTGGCGCACGTAGTCCGGCACCTCGTTTGCCTTCAGGGGCGCAAGGACGGCAGGCTTGGCGGAGCGACCGGGGGACATACCGCAAGCCTATGCCAGCGGCCGGCCAACGGCAAATTACGCGGTGCCAGAAAGCACACGGCCCGCTTGCGCGAGCCGTGCAGGGAATCGATGCGAAGGCCGCAATCGGTCAGTCGTCGCCCTTGGACAGGTCGTCGTCGGCGACCACTTCCGCGGCGGCCCATTCCATCGCTTCGCGCTCGGCGCGCGCACGCTCGGACTTCTCCACGGTGTCGATCAGCTGGTTATCGATGGTGCGGGCGGCGATTTCGCGCAGGGCCAGCACGGTCGGCTTGTCGTCGCTCTCGCTATTGTCGATGGTGGGCGGGACGCCATTGGCCAGCTGGCGGGCGCGCTTGGCGGCCATCATGACCAGCTCGAAACGGTTGTCGACGACTTCCAGGCAATCTTCTACGGTGATACGGGCCATGCGGGCTCCCGGCAGCCCGGGGGCCGCGCGAATTGATACGAAGGGGGCGCGGAGTGTACGGCCTGGCCGCTGTGGATGCAAACCTGTGGGCCGCAAGCGCCTTGCAATTCAGTGACTTGCGTCAACCCCGTCGTCCGACAGCAGGGCTGAAACCAGCGCGGCGTGGCGCACGACCTGGGGTTCACGACGCAGGCGACTGGCGCTGAAGATGGCGCACATCTCGTCCACCGCGGTCTGGAACACCTCGTTGACGATCAGGTAGTCGAACTCGTCGTAATGGGACATTTCCTCGCGGGCCGCGGCCAGGCGCCGCTGGATCACCGCTTCGCTGTCCTGCCCGCGATTGCGCATGCGCTGCTCCAGCGCCTGGCGCGACGGCGGCAGAATGAATACCGACACCGCATCGGGCACCTTGGCGCGCACCTGGCGGGCACCCTGCCAGTCGATCTCCAGAAGCACGTCCTTGCCTGCCGCCAGCTGCGGTTCGACCGACTGCCGGGCGGTGCCTTTCCAGTCGCCGTGGACCTGGGCGTATTCGAAGAAGTCCCCGGCCCGGATCATGGCCTTGAATTCATCGGCGCTGACGAAGTTATAGTGCTGCGCATGACGCTCGCCCGGCCGCGGCTGGCGCGAAGTGAACGAGATCGACAGCGCAATCTGCGGATCGCGCGCCAGCACCGCGTTGACGATGCTGCTCTTGCCGGCACCGGAGGGTGCGGCGACCACGTAGAGGGTTCCGCGCATGCTCATGACGGGATGCGGGATGCGGGATGCGGGATTCGGAAAAGTATACAGCCCGGTATCGCAAAAACAGCGATCATCCGGGGAGGCCGGACGCTTTCCCGAATCCCGCATCCCGAATCCCGAATCCCGGCCCTATTCAATGTTCTGCACCTGTTCGCGGATCTGGTCGATCAGCACCTTCAGCTCGACGGCCAGGTTGGTCGTGCGCACATCCACCGACTTGGAGCCCAGCGTGTTTGCCTCGCGGTTGAACTCCTGCAGCAGGAAGTCCAGGCGCCTGCCGACCGGCTCGGACTGTTTGAGGATGCGGCGGATTTCCTTCACGTGGCTGTCCAGGCGATCCAGCTCTTCATCCACGTCGAGTTTTTGCAGCCCCAGCACCAGCTCCTGCTCCAGGCGGCCCGGGTCTGCCGGCTGCGCAAGATCGGCAAGGCGCGCCTCCAGTTTCTGGCGCTGGCCGGCGCGGATCAGCGGGATCAGCTGCCTGGCCTCGTCCGCGCGTGCGGCGATGGCGTCCACGCGCTCGCTGATCGCCGCCGCGAGTTTTTCGCCTTCGCGTTCGCGCCCCGCCACGAACTGGTCCAGCAGGCTGTCCAGCAGGATCAGGGCCTGGGCCTGAAGCTCCTCCGCATCCATGGACTTGCTCTGCAGCACGCCGGGATACTGCAGCAGGTCGGTGAGTTCCGCCCGCAGCTGCGGAAAATGTGCTTCCAGCTCCTTGGCCACGCCGGCCAGCTGCCTGACCAGGCCCTGGTTGATCTGGAGGGCGCCGTCGCCTTCGGCAGCGCGCAGGCGCAGCGCGAATTCCAGCTTGCCGCGGGCGATGCGGGCGGCGATGCGCTCGCGCAGCACCGGCTCCAGCACCCGCAACTCCTCGGGCAGGCGCAGACCAAGCTCCAGGAAGCGATGGTTGACCGCACGCAGCTCGCACGCGAGGGTGCCGCCATCGGTGGGCCGCTCGGCGATGGCGTAGGCAGTCATGCTGCGAATCATGGACAACACCGGTGCTGCGGGAAGCGAATGGTAACCTAGCCCACCCATGCACCGGACTTATCCATGAGCGTCGCCCGCCCGAGTGGCCGCCTTCCCGAGCAGATGCGCCAGGTCAGCATCCAGCGCGGCTACACCCGCCACGCCGAGGGGTCGGTATTGATCAGTTTTGGTGAGACCCGCGTGCTGTGCACGGCCAGCGTGGAGAACCGGGTGCCGGCTTTCCTGCGGGGCAAAGGCGAAGGCTGGGTGACTGCCGAGTACGGCATGCTGCCGCGTTCCACCCATACCCGCAGCGACCGCGAGGCCGCGCGCGGCAAGCAGGGCGGACGCACCCTGGAGATCCAGCGCCTGATTGGCCGTGCGCTGCGTGCCTGCGTCGACCGCAAGGCGCTGGGCGAGCGCACCATCACCCTGGACTGCGACGTGCTGCAGGCCGATGGCGGCACCCGCACCGCGGCAATCACCGGCGCCTACGTGGCGCTGGTGGATGCGGTGAACTGGCTGAAGGTACGCAACGAGATCAAGACGGGCAGCGGCGGGCGCGACCCGATCCACGGCGCCGTCGCGGCGGTCTCGGTCGGCATCTACCGTGGGGTGCCGGTGCTGGATCTGGACTACCCGGAAGACAGCGATTGCGATACCGACATGAATCTGGTGATGAATGACGGCGGCGGCTTCATCGAGCTGCAGGGGACGGCCGAGGGCCACGCGTTCCGTCGCGATGAGCTGGACGCGCTGCTTGCGCTGGGCGAGAAGGGCATGGCTGAACTGTTCACCGCGCAGCGCACGGCATTGGCAACCTGATCGAAAAACGCGCAGGAGCGCCCTTTATGCCCCGCGGGTACATGGGCGCTCCTATCCATGAGAGGAACGCTGCGTGAAACTGGTACTGGCCTCCTCCAACCCCGGCAAGCTGCGGGAACTGACTGATCTGTTGGCCGACAGCGGCATCGAGTTACTCGCCCAGAGTGCACTGGGCGTCGAGGACGCCGAGGAAACCGGCACCACCTTCGTCGAGAACGCGCTGATCAAGGCGCGCCACGCCAGTCGCCTGACCGGGCTGCCGGCGCTGGCCGACGATTCCGGGCTGTGCGTGGACGCATTGCACGGCGCCCCGGGCCTGTACTCGGCGCGCTACGCCGGTGCCCACGGCGACGCGGAGCGCAATATCGACAAGCTGCTCGAAGCGCTGAAGGACGTCGCGGACGCACAGCGCGGCGCGCACTTCTATTGCGTGCTGGCCGTGCTGCAGCATGCCGACGATCCGCAGCCGCTGATCGTGGAAGGGCAGTGGGATGGGCGCGTCCTTCAGCAGCGACACGGTTCGGCCGGGCATGGCTATGACCCGGTGTTCTTCGACCCCCTCCATGCCCAGTCCGCTGCCGAAATGGAGCCTGTGCTCAAGAACCGCGTGAGCCACCGCGGCCAGGCGCTGGCGCTGCTCAAGCAACGGCTCATCCTGCCGTAGGAGCGCCCTTTCTGCCCCGCGGTTACATGGGTGCGAGCTCTTTCCCCGCAATCCAAAGAAAAAGCCCGCGCCCATGGGGCGCTCCTACAATAGGCGGATGCTGATTCCGCCCCCGCTGTCGCTGTACGTACACCTGCCGTGGTGCGTGCGCAAGTGTCCGTACTGCGATTTCAATTCGCACGAGGGCAAGGGCGTGCTGCCGTTCGCCGACTATGTCGATGCCCTGATCCGCGACCTGGAGCAG
>Ga0105046_10015908_pt1 | contig 11557 bp, 9 predicted proteins | sample MAT03_FD_78385 | JGI IMG/M metagenome (GOLD analysis project Ga0105046, IMG submission 78385) | Freshwater microbial communities from Lake Fryxell liftoff mats and glacier meltwater in Antarctica - MAT-03 (megahit assembly) | ecosystem: Environmental > Aquatic > Freshwater > Ice > Liftoff...
ATCTCCGACCTGGCCGCCGACGAACAGCCGCTCGATCAGGCCGACCTCGCGCAGCCGGTCGATCAACTCGTCGCTGAGGCCTCCGGTCCGGGTCAGCCAGGGGATGCCGTGGTCGACCCTGGCCTCGGAGATCCGGCGGGTCGCCGCCCTGCCACCGGGAGAGCGTCCTTTGTCCAGCATGAGGTAATCGGCCCCGGCGGCGTCGAGCGCCGCCGCCACCCGAAGCCCGGCGAACCCGGCGCCCACCACGCAGAAATCGAGACCGGAATTATGGTCGCTCACGCGGCCACCGCTCCCGGATCCGTTGCGTCGGAACCGAATCGCGTGGCCTCGAAAGGGGTTAAAACATACGATCCGATGATCGCCGAGCCTCCTGGGAGAAACGCCACAGTCAAGCTGTCCGCGAGGGCGCACGTCGCGCTGCTGTTTCTGCTGGCTGTCGGCATTTCCTGGGTAGTCCCCGGATCGGCCGAGGCTCGACCCGAGCGTACCGGGACTTCACTTTTCATGGTTCAGGCCGAGGGCCTGCCTTCGGCTTACTCTGCGATCCGCGCTTTCGACGGCGGGGCAGCTCAGGGTCAGGCCGCGAGGCAGGCACGGCTTCAGGCGGACCAGAACGCCGACCTGCAGCAGCGGGTGGCCGCTGCGATCGAGCGTCGCGACCTCGCCGAGGACGAGCTTTTCCGTGTCGTCACCGCCTTCAACGGCGTCGCTGTGCTGGCCGACCGGTCTGATGTCGAGCGGATCAGGGCGATCGACGGAGTGCGATCGGTCGAGCGCCTGCCGCTGGCCCGGCCGGCCAACTCGTTCAGCGTGCCGTACATCGGAGCCGATGATCTCTGGGGCCCGACGGCCGGCGGCCTGACCGGGGTGGGGCTACGGATCGGGGTGATCGACACCGGCCTCGATTACGTCCACGCCGATTTCGGGGGGAGGGGTTCGGCGGCCGACCTCAGCGCGGCTCGGGCGCCGAGGGCCAACCCGGCCGACAACGACCTCAACCCGGCCGGGTTCACGGTCCAGCGGGCCGGCACGCAGCTTTATCCGACCGCCAAAGCGGCTGGTGGCTTCGACTTCGCCGGTGACGCCTACAACGCCGAGAACCCTGCGACGGCGACCCCGCGACCCGATCCGAACCCGATGGACTGCCCGGCCGCCGACGGCGGCGGTCATGGCACCCACGTCTCCGGATCAGCCGCCGGATACGGGGTCAACGCCAACGGCACCACCTTCAACGGCAGCTACGCGGGCCTCGACCCTTCGGGGATGCGCATCGGACCGGGAGTCGCCCCCGAAGCGCAGATCTACGCACTGCGCGTCTTCGGCTGTGACGGGTCCTCCGGCCTGACCGTACAGGCGCTCGACTGGGCGCTTGACCCGAATCGCGACGGCAGTCCTGCAGACCGGCTCGACGTCCTGAACCTCTCGCTCGGGTCCGACTTTGGTCAGCCGGACACCCCCGACGCCCTCGCCGCGACCGCGGCCTCGCGGGCCGGCACGATCGTGGTCGTCGCCTCTGGCAACGGCGGCAACCAGATCTATCAGGCCGCAACCCCGGCCTCTTCACCCCAGGCGATCACCGTGGCCAACATGGTTTCCAGTCGGCTGCTTGACGGCTTCAGCATCACTGACTCCGGGAACGGCAACAATGGCGGCAGGCCCGGTTCAGCCTCGACCGGCTTTCCGTGGGCGTCTTTGACCTCTCCGGTTACCGGGCGGATCCATTACCCGGCGAATAACCGGACCGGCTGCGCGGCTTTCGGGCCGGGCGCAGCGGCGGCGATCGCCGGCAAGGTGGTCCTGCTCGACTGGCGCTCGGTCCGCGATGACCCGTCCTCGCCATTCCCCTGCGGCTCGAAGCAGCGGGTCGACAACGCCCAGGCGGCCGGGGCGATCGGCGTCGTGCTGGCTGACTCGGCGGCCAGCTCGACGGTTGCGATCGCCGGCAACTCGACCATCCCCTCGATCTACGTGATCAGCCCGCTCCACGACGTGCTGCGGGCCGAGGCTCAGTCCGGGACCGCAAAGGTGACCTTCAGCCGGGATCTGATCGGCGGCCTGCGAATCGATGACGAAGAAGGCACGGTCGCCGGCTCGAGTTCCCGGGGACCGGGTGCCTCCGGTGTGCTGAAGCCCGATGTCGCCGCGCCGGGGACCGAGATCGTCTCGGCGGCGGCAGGTTCCGGCCGGGGTTCGGTCTCCTTTTCGGGGACCTCGATGGCCGCGCCTCACGTCGCCGGGCTGATGGCCCTGCTCCGCCAGGCCCGACCGGACTGGACCGTCGAGGAGCTGAAGGCGCTGGTGATGAACTCGGCGACCGACGAGCTGTTCTCCGGCCCCGGTCAGACCGGTGTGAGGCAACCGCCGCAACGGGTCGGAACCGGCACGGTCAACGGCCCGGCCGCGCTTGCCGCGGAGACGATCGCCTACGCGACCGGGGGGGACGGCGCGGTCGGGGTCAGCTTCGGCCCGCTCGAGGTGCCGCCCGGCGAGCCATTCTCCCGCGAAGCCTCGATCACGGTGGTCAACAAGGGTGGCGATGAAAAGGACGGCGTCACCGCAGCCTTCCTGCCGCGAAGCAGCGTGCCGGGAGCGACCTGGTCTCTCCCGGACGGTGCCGCGTTCGACCTGCCGGCGAACGGCAGCGCGCAGTTGACCGTGCGCCTCGACGTGCCGGACCCCTCAGCGCTTCGTAACCAGAAGGAGGCGACTCTGCTTTCGGGCTCGAACCGCGAATGGATCGCCGAGAGCAGCGGCCTGGTCAGCCTGACCGAGCCCGGCGGCAGGACCACATCGGTCCCGGTCTACGCCTCGCTGGCCCCGACCAGCACGCTCGGAGCGAGCGCCGAAGAAGTGAGCCTGGCCGAAGGCGAGACTGCGGGTACGATCGAGATCGAAGGCGAGGCGGTCAACACCGGCGCGACCGCCTCCGACTTCATCTCCCTGCTCACCCCGCTGGAGCTCCAGGCTTCCAGCCCGGCGATCGCGTTCGGTTCGAACGATCCACCGAGTCTGGCCGCCGCCGACATCAGGGACATCGGTGTCTCCTACGACCGGGGGGCAGACACCGTGACCTTTGGCATCAGTTCCTGGGCCAACAGGCCGAACCCGTCCGACTTCATCTTCCACGACGTCTACGTAGATGTCGACGGGGACCGGCAGGACGACTACCTGGTCTTCGCCAAGCGCGATCCGGACCTCGATGGGTCCGACAGCTTCGGCACCGTGGTCCGCAACCTCTCAAGCGGGTCTGAGAACTTCACCCTGCCGACCCCGGTCACCAGCTTCGCGCAGTCCGGTCGCGCCTTCGATACCGACGTGATCACGCTGACCGTGCCGCGGTTCTCGATCGGCCTGAGCCGCGCCGATTCCCGCTTCAGCTACCGGGTTTCCGGTCAGAGCGCGGCGGCGGAAGCCGTCGTGGACGAGGTCGGACCGCTCACTTTCGACTACCGCACCCCGGGCATCAAGTTCCCCGGGGATTCGATCCGGCCGGACTTTCCGGGAGCGCTCGCCTTCACCTACGACGACGCCGCAATGCGCGCCAACCGCTCGACCGGCGTGCTGCTGATTCACCACATGAACGCCGCTGGCGAGCGCAGCGAGGCGATCCCGGTCACCGCCGACCGGCCGTTCGAGCTGACCGTTTCCGGACCGGCGTCGGTGACCGAGGGCACCAGGGCCAGCTTCCGGGCGCAGGTGGACCCTCCGGCCGTTGACCCGCTCAGCTTCGCCTGGGACTTCAGCGGCGGCTCGGGCTTCCCGACCCGGGGCAACCCTGCCGCCATAAGGCCCGATGACGGACCGGCCACGGTGCCGGTCCGGGTCCGGGCGAGCGGAGGCTCGACTCCGGTCTTCAGCAACCGCGACCTGACCGTCAGGAACGTGGCGCCCAGGGCCCGCATCCGGAATTTCGGCACCAAGCCACGAAGGCTTTTCCTGAGCGCGTCGGATCCGTCCGGGGCCGACACCAGAGCCGGCTTCCGCTACTTGGTGGACTTCGGCGCCGACGGAACGGTTGACCGTCGCCGGATCGCTCGCTCGATGAAGCTGAACTGGCCTTCCGGTCGGCGCAACGCGGTGGTTCGGGTCACGGTCACCGACAAGGACGGCGGCACCAGCCGGCCCGCCAGACTGAAGCGCGCGCCGCTCCGGGTCTGCCGCGTGCCGCGACTGGGAGGTCTCAGACTTGCTCGGGCGAGAGTTCGTCTGGACCGCGCCGAATGCCGGCTCGGCCGGGTGATCCGCCAGCAATCCCGCAGCCGGGACCGACTGCTGGTCGTATCCCAGTCGCTACGCCCGGGCTCGGTACGGCCGCTCGCCACCAAGGTCACCGTGACCCTGCGCCGCCGATGACGAACCGGTCGGCAATCAATTGGGCGGGGCCGTGTAACGCCCGGGCCCCGGCCGTGTAACGAACCCTGTGACTGAAGACCGCCTCAACGGCTACCACGAATTCGCCCGCCGCCACGGGGTGAACCGCGCCTACTACTTGATCGCGCGCATCTTCCTGCAGCCGTTCTTCCTGATCTATTTCGGGCTCTCCCGCCAGGGCCGCAAGAACTCGCGGATCAGGGGCGGCACGATCGTCGCCGCCAATCACCGCAGTTTCCTCGACCCGTTCGTGATCGGCGCCTGTCTGCCTTGGGGCAAGCCGATGAACTACGTGGCCAAGGTCGAACTGTTCGAAAAGCAGTGGCAGGGCTACTTCCTGTCGAGGCTCGGTGCCTTCCCGATCCGCCGCGGCGAGGCCGATGACCTGGCGATCGAGACCGCTGAACTGGTGCTCGAACGCGGCGGCACGATCTGCATCTTCCCCGAGGGCACGAGACACCGCACCGGATCGCTCGGGCGGCCTAAGCGCGGCGTCGGCCGACTGGCGATGAGGAGCGGCGCTCCGCTGCTGCCGGTCGCGGTCAGCGGAACCGAGAACGTCCGCCGCGGCTGGAAGATCCGCCCCCGCAAGGTGAAAATCCGGATCGGGCGGCCGATGAACTTCCCCTACTCGGAGAACCCCTCACCGGCCCTCGCCGCGTCCGTGACCGCCCGGATCTGGCCGAACATCGAGCTTCAGTGGGAGGACATCGGCGGCCTCCCGCCGATGCGTCGCGCCGCGGTGATCGGGGCCGGCAGCTGGGGTACCGCGGTCGCCGTGCTGCTGGCTCGCGGCGGGCTGGAGGTCCAGCTCGGCACCCGGACCGTCAAGCAGGCCGACGCGATCTCGAGGGCGCGCCAGAACGAGCGCTATCTCGGCGGGGTCCGGCTCCCGGACGCGATCGAGGTCCGGCCGTCGAGCCAGATCGAGCTGGCAGGGGTTGATCTGCTCTGTATCGCTGTGCCCTCCTCGGCCTACCCGCAGGCGGTCGGTGCGCTTGCCGACCGGATCGGCCGGCGGGCCGGCGTACTGCTCCTGACCAAGGGCCTGGTCGCGCCGATGGGCCAGCTGCCGAGCGACTACGTCGGCGAGCGGGTGAAGGTCCGCGGCATCTCCTGTCTCGGCGGTCCGGCCCACGCACGCGAGGCGGTCTCCGGCTCCGCCGCTCTGGTCCTCGGCACCGGTGACGACGACCTGCGCGCCCAGCTGGGGGACGTCTTCGACCGGGCCGGACTGATTTGCGAGCGCTCCAGCGACCCGATCGGCGTCGAGATGGCCGGGGCGGCGAAGAACGCGGCAGTTCTGGCTGCCGCGGCGGCCGAGCCCCACGGCCTGAACGCCGCCGGCATCGCCGCGGCAGCGGTCTGGAAGGAGTGCGTCGATTACGCGGTGCTGAAAGGTGGCCGGCTGGAGAGCTTCAACGGCCTGGCCGGAGTGGGGGACTTGCTGGCGACGGTGATGGCCCCGGGAAGTCGCAACCGCCGGGCCGGCGAGCTGCTCGGCAAGGGTCGCAACGCCGAGGAGATCAAGGCTGAGATCGGCCAGGCCTCCGAGGCGCTCGATTCGGTGCCACAGATCGCAGCGACCTTGGCGGCATCCGGCTGCCGCTCCGAGGCCACCCAGGGCCTCGCCGATCTGGCGACCGGCCGGATCACTTCGGACGAGTGGGTAGCCGCCCTGCGCCGGGTGGGTCACTCGAGGCGGGCGGCCTGAGCGTGGCCGGATCGGCCGATCGCCGCCTTTTCGCTACCGGGGTAGGGTTGGCCGGTGGAAGAAGCCGCCGAAGAGACGACCGAAGCAGCCGCCGAGGCCCTGCCGGTCGAGAGCAAAGAGGTGACCGACCGCGGGTTCGAGCAGCTCTACCGGGATCACCTGCGCGACGTCTATTCCTATGCCTACTACCGGGTCAGCGATCATCACGATGCCGAGGACCTCACCGAGCAGACCTTCCTCCAGGCCTACCGGCACTACCCTCGCGCCCGGCGCGAGTCCGATGGCCGCTCGCTCAGGCCGTGGCTGATCAGGATCGCCCACAACCTCGCCTCGAACTTCTACCGCGACCGCTCGCGCCGTCCACAGACCCCGCTCGACAGCATCGAGCCGCCGGCAGCCCGGCACACCACCGAGTCGATCGTCGAGGGCCGGGCCGAGCTGCGCGCGGTGATCGCCGGGATCGAAGAGCTGCCGGAGGAGCGCCGCGAAGCGCTGATCATGCGCTTTGCGCTCGGCATGGACAATCGGGAGATTGCGCGGGCGATGGGCAAATCCGACGGTGCGACCAAGGTCCTGCTCCATCGCGCGATCAAGCAGCTGCGCGAAAGGCTGGACGCGGATGAGCATGGATGAGATCCGGCTCGAGGACCTTCTGGCCGACGTCTTTCAGCCGGTTGAGCCCCCGGAGCGTGTTTCCGAACGACTCAGTCGCCGATTCGCGTCGATCAGCGACGCCGCGGCCACCGACCTCACCGGCTGGGCCGACGAGCTGAACGACAGCGAACTCGAGTCACTGCGCGACCCCCGAAACTGGGTCCGACCGGTGGTCGCAGTCACCGCCGGTGGCGTGGCGACCGGGGCGATGGTCGTCTTTGAGCTGCGCCGCCGCGGTCGCCGCCGCCGGTCGAGGCTCGACCAGACGATCGGTGGGCTGCGCTCAAGAACCGGACTTTGACGAGCCGCTCTTTGAGGCCCGCACCCGCCGACGCTTCAGCTTGAGCTGCCGCCTCCGCTTGCGGGCCACACGGCGCTCGCGCATGCGCCGGTCCCAGACCCCGGCGATGTCGGTGATCCGATCCCAGCGCGAGGCGATCAGCGCCAGCAGAGCCAGGCCGCCGAGCGCGAGGTTGATCAGATTGACCGCGCGCTCCGCGGGCAGTACGCCGAACAGCAGCTGGGAGTTAGCCGCGAGCACGCCCCAGAGGCCGAGTCCGAGGAAGACGATCGAGGCGATCAGCGCCCACAGCCTGGAGAGCGCCGGGGCGAGCAGCAGGGCGATCAGGCCGAGCCCGAGGTGGGCCGCGTTTGCCCATCCGTTGATCGCGTAGAAGCCGAGCAGCCTCGACCACAGCTCGGGCGTGGAGAACTCGGCGTTCTCGAGCATGCCGGCCAGGCCGGCCAGCACCAGCAGCGTCCCGCTCACGGTCGCGTAAAGCCGCGTATAGCCCTTCCTCGCCACCGGTCCATTCTGTCGTCTGCGGCAGTTGGACGCGGTGCCCTTCAACTAGGGTTGATCGCCGTGGAGCACTGCTACAGACACCCCGACGTCGAAACCCGCGTCTCCTGTTCGAGCTGCGGGCGGCCGATCTGCCCCGACTGCATGACCCCGACCCCGGTCGGCATGCGCTGCCCGGAATGCTCGAAGGAGCGGACCAAGGTGACCAGCGGTCCTGCCGCGGTTGCCGGGGCCAACGACTCGCCGGCGACCTTCGCTCTGATCGTGATCTGTGTCGGCGTCTATCTGGCCGAGATCTTCGGTGGCTCCGGCGGCCTGAATACGACCACGAACACCCTGATCAGCAACTTCGCGCTGCAGGGCGCCGCGGTCGCTGACGGCGAGTGGTACCGGCTGATCACCGCGGGCTTTCTCCACGCCGGCCTGTTCCACCTCGGCTTCAACATGTTCGCGCTGTACTTCCTCGGCCGGGTGCTCGAGCCGTCGATCGGCACACCGCGCTTTCTCATCGTCTACTTCACCTCGCTGCTGGCCGGCTCCTTCGGCGCGACCGCGCTGACCGGCAACTTCGTACTCACGGTGGGAGCCTCGGGCGCGGTCTTCGGGATCTTCGGTGCGACCTTCATGGTCGCCCGCGGCCGCGGCATGACCAACATCGCTCGCGAGATCGGTGTGATCCTCGGGATCAACCTGCTGCTGACCTTTGCGATCCCCGGAATCAGCATCGGCGGCCACCTCGGTGGTCTGGTCGGCGGCGTGCTCTGCGGAATGCTGGTCGTCGCGGGCGAGCGGGGCAAGCTGGGGACGGCGAACGCGAAAGCGATCGAGTACGGCGGCTTCGTCGCGATCGCTGCGGTCTCGGTTTTCGCTGCCATCGCCACCGCCGAGCCGGCTACAACCTCCCAGTTCATCCCGCTCTCGGTGTTGCTGGGCCCGCTGCTCTGACCCCGTAGGATTGGGTCATGGCTCTACTCGAAGATCAGGAAATCGCGGCAAGGCTCGACCAGCTCGAAGGCTGGCAGCGAAAAGGTGATGAGATCGTTCGCGATTTCAAGTTCGAGGATTTCGTCGGCTCGGTTGGCTTCGTCGATCGTGTGGTCGGCCCGGCCGAGGAAATGGGCCACCATCCGGACCTGGCGATCTCCTGGAATACGGTCACCGTCTCGATCTCGACCCATTCCGAAGGCGGGCTGACCGCCGCCGACTTCGAACTCGCCGGCAGGATCGACTCGATCGCCTGAGCGCCGTCGGGTTCTCGCGGTGCCGTTACACGTTTGCTGATCGCAGGTCTCCGTCGCGTCGACGGAAGCTCAGTCGTAGTTGTGGAAGCCGCGGCCTGACTTCTGGCCGAGCTCACCCGCTTCAACCTTCGCCGTCACTGACTCGGGCGCGCGGTGCTCCGGGCTTCCGGACTCGGCGTAAAGCGCTTCGCTGATCGCCACCGCGACGTCCAGACCGACCAGGTCAAGCAGGGCCAGCGGACCCATCGGGTGGGCCAGGCCGAGCGACATGCAGGTGTCGATGTCGGCCGAAGGCATGCCGGTCCGCTCCTGAAGCCGGACCGCGTCGAACAGGTAAGGAAAGAGCAGTCGGTTGACCACGAAGCCGGCGTGGTCAGCCACCGGGACCGGGGTCTTGCCGGCCGAGCGGCACCACTGCGCCGCCCGCTCGCCGACGGCGTCGCCGACCCGCTCGGGCACGCAGATCTCGACCAGCCGCATCACCGGCACCGGGTTGAAGACGTGGAGACCGAACAGGCGGTCCGGGTGGCCGCAGGCATCGCCGAGTTCGGTGATCGATAGGGAGGAGGTGGTGGTCGCCAGGTCGGCCTCCGGTGCGGTGTCGCCGATCCTTCGCAGCAGTTCCGCCTTGAGGTCGTGGTCCTCGACGATCGCCTCGACCACCAGACCGGCGCCGGAAAGCGCGGCCGCATCGGTAACGACCTCGACCCGGGCCGCATTGCCGCCGTCGACCCGCGGGCAGGTGCGGGCGAGTGCTTCCCGGGCCCGGTCGGCCGAGGCATCGCTTCTGGCCAGCATCCGGACCAGCTCGCTGTTGGCGCTGGCCAGCGCGGCCAGGCCGACCGCGATCGCGCCGCTGCCGGCCACGGCCAGCTCGGGATAGGGGTTTTCGGGGTTCGTCACGGGGTCACCGACGACGAGGTTTTCACAAGGCCGCCGCACGCCGCTTGCTGCCCTTGACTGACGGGTCAATCAGGTATCTTCAAGGCAGGTTTTCCCGGGTTCTCGGGGATTTCAATCTGGTTCCATGACGAAAGGTTGTTGATGAGCAAGTTTGGCGGACGCGAAGTCGTCATCGTTGAGGCGGTCCGGACCCCGGTCGGTCGCGGTCACAAGGAGAAGGGCTACTACAAGGACCTTCATCCCTCGAACCTGCTTGCCCACGCTTACAGGGAACTGATCGGCCGCGCCGGGATCGACCCGGCCGAGGTCGAAGACATCGTCGCCGGCTGCGTGCAGCAGTTCGGCGAGCAGAGCCTGAACATCGGCCGCAACGCCTGGCTCGAGGCCGGCTTCCCGATCGAGACCCCGGCGACCACGATCGACCGCCAGTGCGGCTCGGCCCAGCAGGCGGTCAATTACGCCGCGGCGATGATCGCCTCCGGCGTCCACGACGTGATGATCGGCGGCGGCGTCGAGCACATGGGCCACATCTCCTTCGGTGACTCTTTCAAGGTCATGGAGGAGTACGGCTTCGGCTACTCGCCCGAACTGATGAAGCAGTACAACCTGGTCAACCAGGGCCTCTCGGCCGAGATGATCGCCGACAAGTGGGACATCTCCCGCGAGGAGCTCGACCAGCTCGGCGTCACCTCCCACGCCCGCGCCCAGCAGGCGACTGAAGAGGGCCGCTTCGAGCGCGAGATCGCTCCGGTTTCGGTCAACGGCGACACCTACACGACCGATCAGGGAATCCGTCCGGGTACGACCATGGAGGCCCTCGCCGGCCTCAAGACCGTCTTCAAGGAGGACGGCAAGGTCACCGCCGGCAACGCCTCGCAGGTCTCTGACGGCGCCGCCGCGATCCTGCTGATGAGCCGCGAGAAGGCCGACGAACTCGGCCTGAAGCCGCGGGCGAAGATCCTCGATCAGACCGCAGTCGGGGTCGACCCGGTGATGATGCTGACCGGACCGATCCCGGCCACTCAGAAGCTGCTCGAGCGCAACTCGATGACCATGAACGACATCGACCTGACCGAGGTCAACGAGGCCTTCGCTTCGGTCGTCGTCGCCTGGCAGCGCGAGCTGAACCCGGACATGGACAAGGTCAACGTCAACGGCGGCGCGATCGCGCTCGGGCACCCGCTCGGCTCGACCGGCGCCCGCCTGCTGACCACACTGCTCCACGAGCTCGAACGCCAGGAGAAGGAAATCGGCCTGGTCACGATGTGCTGCGGCGGCGGAATCGGCACCGGGACCCTGATCCAGCGCGTCTGATTCAACTTCGGCGAAGTTCTGGAAGGCATCCGCGCCCCCTGCCGGGCTCGATGCTTTCCAGAACCGCCGGGGCCTGACCCGCCGGTCCCTCCGGGTCTACTGACAGGCATCGCCGCCGAAACTTGCCGGGGGCCGTTTCGGCCAACCGGTCACCGACGGCGGGTCAGATCGGGACGGAGACAGTGGCCTTCTGATCGTCGTCGGCGCGTCGCTCCATCATCTTCTCGGCGCGGCGCTGCTGGAAGATCACCGCGAGCATCGCGATGACGGTGACCGTGAAGAGCATGGTCGCGATCACGTTCACCTCGACCGGGATGCCGCGCTGGTTGGCTCCGAAGATGTACAGCGGGAACGTGACCTCGGCGCCGGCGTTGAAGTTGGAGATCACGAAGTCGTCGATCGAGAGGGCGAAGGACAGCATCGCCGCCGAGGCCACGCCGGGCGCGATCAGCGGCAGTGTCACCTTCCAGAAGGTGGTAATCGGAGCTGCCCCGAGGTCGGCTGAGGCCTCCTCCAGCCTGCGGTCGAAGCCGATCAGCCGGGAGCGGACCACGA
>Ga0105046_10015910_pt1 | contig 11556 bp, 13 predicted proteins | sample MAT03_FD_78385 | JGI IMG/M metagenome (GOLD analysis project Ga0105046, IMG submission 78385) | Freshwater microbial communities from Lake Fryxell liftoff mats and glacier meltwater in Antarctica - MAT-03 (megahit assembly) | ecosystem: Environmental > Aquatic > Freshwater > Ice > Liftoff...
ACCATTGGGCAATTTCCAAATGTTTTTTTTTACAAGTATATCTAAATGCATATTCATCATCAGCATGAATATCGATGGGAGAACCTGTTTCATTACCTAATAGATATAACCATTTGGCAATTTTCAAATGGCCATTTGAGCAAGCGCATCTAAATGCAAATTCATTATCAGCATGAATATTAATGGGAGAACCTGTTTCATTACCCAATAAATATAACCATTTGGAAATTTCCAAATGTCCATCACGGCAAGCACCTTTAAATGCGCATTCATTATCAGCATGAATATTAATGGGAGAACCCATTTCATTACCCAATCGATATAACCATTTGGCAATTTCCGAATGTCCATTTGAACAAGCATATCTAAATGCTAATTCATTATTAGCATGAATATTAATAGGAGAACCTGTTTCGTTGCCTAACAGATGTAACCATTTGGCAATTTCCAAATAGCCATTTTCGCAAGCCCATATAAATATTTTTCCGTTGGCTATAGCATGAATATCAGCTCCCTGATCTAACAGGTATTGGAATGTTGATACATCACATAAATTGTATCTTTTTCCTAAAATTATTTTATTTGCTCTCCATTTATTTTTTCCATCTTTAACTATCTTAAAATCAGGATCATTCAATGGCAATGTAATTACTCTTAAAAAAGTACCATAATTCAAAAATTTAAGAATATGTTCAATATCAGTAAAATAAAGACCACCACGAACACACGAAGCAGTGGGATCATCATTAAATTCACCAATTAATACATTTTCTCCATCATGATATGGGAAACCATTATGATTTTCTTTTGGATTAGTTATTTTTAAATACAATTTAATGGAATTCATCTTGGGAATAAGTTAGGGAGTTTATGATAGTTTGTAATTATGGAAGTGTATGTCAAGAGACAAGCTACGCTAGATTTATAATAGCTTAAATAGATTATTTTTTAATGAATATACTTGTAATTATAAATATCAATTTTTTTAATTTCGCAAATAAATAATTATCAATGACAAAATTATTTAATTAATTATAATATATTACAATTAATTAATTGAATACCGAATTTTATTATTTGGACTGACATCTATATTGTATTTATCACATAATATGCATAACCATTTAGCAACTTCCAAATGGCTATTTTTACAAGCCCACCTAAATGCAAATTCATTATCAACATGAATATTAATGGGGGAACCGATTTCATTACCCAATAGATATAACCATTTGGCAATTTCCAAATGTCCATCATAGCAAGCACTTCTAAATGCATATTCATTATTAGCATGAATATTAATGGGAGAACCTGTTTCATTACCTAATAGATATAACCATTTGGCAATTTCCAAATGTTTATTATGGCAAGCATATCTAAATGCAAATTCATCATCAGCATGAATATTAATGGGTGAACCTATTTCATTACCTAATATATATAACCATTTGGCAATTTCCAAATGTCCTTTTTCACAAGCACATTCAAATGCATGTTCATTATAAGCATGAATATCAATGGGAGAACTTAGTTTATTACCTAATAGATGTAACCATTGGGCAATTTCCAAATGTCCTTTTTCGCAGGCGTATCTAAATGCGTATTCATCGTGAGCATGTATATTAATAGGAGAAGATATTTCATTTCCTAATTGCCATAACCATTTGGCAACTTCCAAATAGCCATTTTTACAAGCCCATCTAAATACTTTTTTATTAGCTATAGCATGAATATCAGCTCCCTGATCCAACAAATATTGGAATGTCGAGACATCACATAAATTATATCTTTTTCCTAAAATTATTTTATTTGCTCTCCATTTATTTTTTCCATCTTTTACCATCTTAAAATCGGGATCATTTATTGGCAACGTAATTACTCTTACATAAGTACCATAATTCAAAAATTCAAGAATATGTTCAATATCAGTGAAATAAAGGCCACCACGAACACATGAAGCAGTGGGATCATCATTAAATTCACCAATTAACACATTTTCTCCATCATGATATGGGAAACCATTATGATTTTCTTTTGGATTAGTTATTTTAAGATACAATTTAATGGTATTCATTTTTGGGGATAAATTAAAAAATTTAAAATAGTTTGTAATAATCTATTCAAGCTAGTTAGATTTATTAATAGCTTAAATGGATTATTTTTTTAATAAAGATATTTGTAATTATAAATATCAATTTTTTTACACAAATATTCATGATAACGTCACAATTATACGACGTTGTCAAAAAATTGATTTTGGATCATACTGATAATTGCAATCTCTCTAGCCATGATATATTTCCACTTTGTTCGTAAAAAACAAAAAATGGAAAAAACTTGTTCCGAAAATGGGTCGAATCTTCCAGCTTCGATGGAGATTTTACAGAAAATCTACCTTTCAAATCCTGATGTGTACGCAGCATTAGAACTACAAATCAAAACATTTGATAGCCTGATTAAAAATGTATCACCAAGTAAAATTACTGTTAGTGCTGTGTCCGAACCATCTAATGAAAATTTATTGGTAAATTCGGATATAGTGATTCCAAAAAAGCAACCATTAATGTTGACATCATTCGAATCAAATATGCGTTGTGGTATCGAAACATTAAAAATAGTTAATGATGAAATCGATTCATTGGATGCGCATTTGTGTGAGCTTGACAAAATAGTTTCTTCCATTGTTGACATGGTTCAGAAAGTTGCAAACACAACTGATTTACCTGATCAATTCATTTTCGGGGATATTTTTAAAAAATCGATAGATGTGCATATATTGAACACTCATATAAGATCAATAATGGAATTGTTGCTAATATATCTTTACAAAAAATATCATCTAGCATACGACAACAAAGATAGTTTGGAATGGTTTGTGGTCAACTTGAGAAATGGTTTAGATAAAATTTATGAACCATTTTGTTTTAATACATTTTTTGCTCTCAAAAGTATTGTTGGAAATAGTATCCATCATATCAGGGAAACAACCACAACCATAATTGATATTTGTAAAACCGCTATGCTTTTTAATCGGATGGCACTTGATATGATTAGCACATTCACCAAAGAATACAATGATGAGAATATTTCAAAAAGGAATGATCGCAAAGAATTTCGGGAGGAAAAAGAAAAAGTAAGACAAATATTGTGTTCACCATCTACAAGTCCAAATAAACATAAAACTAGAATTTGCCACGGTTATGTTAATGGAAATTGCAAGAATGGTTCAAGATGTCGATTCGCGCATGTAATTCCGAACCGTGACGGAAAAAATTCAAGGAATTGTAAATTTGACCGGAATTGCGATGATCCAGATTGTCCATTCAGTCATCCATCTTTTTCGAATTAAAAAAAATTAATACTCTATTAATTTTTTTTAATCAATACTCAATATTGGTACAATCGGATAATATTTTTGCGAATATCATTCTCCCATACAAACTCGACAGCTTGTGCACCCACTTTGGAATAATAACATCCAATACCGTGTTTTTTACCATTGATCCAGGACCCATTATAATAATCACCATTTGATGAATAATAGAATCCGTGACCAGATTTTTGTCCGTTTATCCATGATCCCTTATAGATTGACCCGTCAGAATATTTCATGACACCAGTACCATGTTGAAGAAATGTATCACCACAATGTCCTTTATAAAAGGATTTATCTGCAAAATAAATTTTACAATAAGATAATAATTTACCTTTAAAATATTTGCATTCGATTTTACAATTTGGAAGGTGTATTTCGGCTTTCCCATTCAACAAATCATTGTGCCAATTGGCATTGATAATTACACCATCGTGACCAAAAAAAAGACCTTTACCATGTTTATTAAAATTTCGCATAGTACCCACATATTTGGATTTGTCCTGATATTCAACGACAACATTACCATTTGCTTTATTATTAATCCATGTTCCTTCTATACTAACAACTTGGTCTTTGTCAAAGGATAATTTGCCGTGACCTTGCATTATTCCAAGTTCAAATTCCCCGACATAATCAAATTTAAAAGTCATAGATTTATACAAACAAATTCCATGCAGTATACCATTCAGCCATGTGCCTACATAAATATCGCCATTTGGGAGATTTGATGATCCTTTACCATCTGGTACAAAATACTTTTTTTTTCGATAAATTTTTTCATAGCCTTCTCCAGAATAAGTTATATCTTTGCACATTTTTCTTTCTTTAACAGTAATTTTTTTTTCGGGCTTTTTCAGTTTAACAAAACTTTCCAAAGTCTGACCCACCGGAATATCTGTGACAATAACCTGAAAAACTGGTTCGATTTGTTTTAATATGTCCATTATCGAGCATGCCAGTATTCACTGCTGAAATTGCCAATATATTTTACAACTTGTTATTAATTATAATTTCAATTTTTTTTATTTTGTTTAAAATTTTAATTAAAAATATTTTTAATTAAAATTGACATGCGAATTGTTACTATTTTTTATTGTTTTTTTCACGAAAATGACCACCTGTAAGAAGACTAATATGGCACATGAATAAAGATTCTGATGAAAACCAGGTTCCATGATCTTCCAACTCGAGTTTTGCTATCTTTTTGACCAGATAATTATCGGGAAAATATTGCTTGTTGTATTCAAGTACTTGTACCAAAATATTTTGCCATTTAAAGGATATCGTTGCGCAAAATGATTCAAAATTGTACCCACATGGAACATCTATATTGGAATCATATTGAAACATTTTTTTCCAAAAAAATGCAAGCCGATGATTGCATAAATGCATTAACCAAAATAGGAGTTCTCCGCTTAAACAAATATTGGTTGGGGATGAAAACGTACCAATAACTGTCATATCAATACCACCAACAAACAACTTGTACAGTATCATATCCGTAAATAACAAATAATCGCGGGCACTCCAAGCTGATATCATGTGGGTATTCGGATCTTTTTCTTTCATGTATTCTAAAAATTTCAGAACATATTCTCTTGCTGGGTTTTCATTTGGTAAAGTTTGGATATTCGTATCGCGATTTTCGCAACTTAACTTGCCGCTTTGCTGACAAGGTAACGCTAATGTGGTCACAATATTCAACAATTCATAAGGATTGTCGCGAATTTCGTTTGGTAAATTAGCAACTGTACTCAGAATGGTTAAGTATTTGGTATCTAATTGTTCCAACCATCCTTTGATACGTGCTAGTGGTTCGACACGGCTATTTTTGGACATAACATAAAATCCGTGTATTACCTCTTCAATATTACCAAACGGAATTTGAATGTGCTTGACATCAAAATATCCTTTTCGCAACTCTTGTTTGGAGAATTGGACTTCATAGCCGGTATTTTGGCACACTGGTTCTATTTTGTTATGGTTAAACCATGGATTGCCTGTATGTATGGCTCTCCAAGGAGGTATATATGTAGGCGGATTGGTTAAAACTTTAACCATACCATTGGTTTCTTCTGTTATGTTCTGATAATCAAACATAATGCTAGTATCACTATTGTCATTAAAGGATACGCTAGTATGTTCGTTTTTCATTTTTTTTTTTAGAATAACTTACTTTCCAAAAAAAATTGAATAAAAATGGTTTCAGTGGCTGTTAGTACTAAATATATTATGTTGTAATATATTATGTTGTAATAATTAATGGGTTGTACAAGTACTAAAATTTCACTAAATAAAAATCCGTTATGTCGCTGTGGTCATTTCCATGATAATCATAACCGACCCGATTTTAATAAAATATGTTGTTGTAAAATTAAATGTGTCGGTAATTGTAAAATTAAATGTGGTAACAATGAATGCACAAAAAAAAATGATCAAACAACTTCTATTTTTATGCCAAAAAGAGTATTTAACTGCCAAATTATGGAAAAAATACCAAGTTATAAAACGATGTATTTTGAAAAAACCAAAACTATTAAAGGATGCAAATGCGATAAATGTCAATGTAATAAATGTCGAAATAGAAAAAAAACAAATAAATTAATCCAAAATATGAATCAGTTTGACGCCGCTAAAGAAATTGTCAAAAATTTCAGAATCGAACCAAATGAAACAATTTCGTTGGAATTATATGCACTGGCTATGCAATCAATGTATGGGGATAATTGCACATGGATGCCGATATTTGGAAAAAAATCAAGGCAAAAATGGCAACATTGGCTTAATTTTAAAGGTATGGCAAAAGAAGTCGCCAGAAAAAATTACATTCAAAAAGTAAATGAAATTAGATTCTCTTATGATTAATTTATGATTTTATTATTATATGATCACAAAATATTAAGTATCAACATTTAATTAATAAAATTTCTTTGCTATAATATTTTTTAATAAAAATTGGGCAGAAAAGTTGTAAAGGATACATAGTATGCGATAATGGTCGATATTCACCCAAATTGATATCATCCAATGGATCATTTTGGTGACAGCAATTAACTAATAGTATATATTTAGCTTTGGACTTGACAGTTGTTAAAATTTTAATAATAGTTTTTGTTGGCCAGTGTTGAACGACATCTTTCAAAATAATTAAATCGGATTCGGGTACAGATTCTGGATTTTGTATTATGTCTAAACAAACAAAATGAATATTTGGTTTGCTAAATAATTGTGTATTTGTTTGGATCAACTGTTCGACCACATCTATTCCAGTATAATTAATTTGATTAAAATCAATGTGTCTGGAAAATTGCCAGTCGCCACAACCAATGTCTACAACTGATTTAATTTCTAAATCATCAAATAACCTTTTTAAAACTCCAACGTAATCAACATTATATTCAATAGTACTACCGGGCCCAGATCCATTACCCCAACCGCATGTTTTATAAATATTTTCGAATACGGATTTGGCATTTGATATTATTTCATTATTAGCTGGTTCAATGAGAGCAACTGTTGTTGTCTTACTAAAATCTGTATTCCAAATATGATATTTATCAATAAAATATTTAATGGCATAATCGTTACATATTTTTCGATGATTATTATCAGTGGCAAGTGAATCAACACTACTACTAAGAGATCTGATAGCATCCGTTCCAGTTTCTAATATCCAAATTTTAATATTGTTAATGGTTAAATGTCCAGATATCCATACATCATCCACAAAATATGATGGTGAATTGGTATCAATGTTATTCATCATATCACTGTCAATAAATTGTTTATAATAGAGGGCAAAACCGCAACATCCACCTAGAATATCAACATATCCTGATGATTGGTATTCGATTCCTCTCGGTAAATTAGTTTTTTGGTAGGTGTATTGCGATAATGTTTCAATTTCCCAACCAGCGTTTGTAACACAACAATCCGGTTTAGAACCAAGTCCACTTACCAATTTTTGGATAAAATTATAGTCATATATTCTATCATCGTCACAAACAATAATAATATCATTTAAATTAATTATTGACAATTGACCCAAAGCTAATATTTTAGTTGCAGGACCAAAATCAGCACATCGATGAATCATAATTTTATTATTTTTCTCGAGTCTTTCCGGTATTTTATTAATTAATTCCGGAAAAACGATTATATTTAATCGGAATATTGAGGATAATTTTGGTAGCAGATAATGATTGATTCATTAAAGAATCAATGGTAAAATTTAAATGATTGATCCTGGATGGTATGGTTGTTAATGAAACATAAATTTTTTGATTTGATTCCATATTTTTAATATATTATAATATGTTAAAATATGTTTTTATTATGCTTTGATTCGCTCTAAAAAAAATATATTATATTTGGTTTAGGCTATATGTGGTAATAATTCTTGGCAAAACAAATACGCATCACTTCGAGATATATTTGTATTACCATTAAACATTATTGCGGTAAACTCAAATTCGACACAATTTTCTTCTGCAAATTCAAATTCGGTACTATTATCATCTGTTATATTTTTATTGGGTAAAAATTCCGATTGTTTCATTGAAATAGATTCATGTTCATTTATTGATAAATAAATACGGATGAGATTGCCTGATAAAAAATTTAATAAATCCTGTTTCGTTACAGTAAAAGTAGTTAAAATACTAAAACTACCTATTCTAATAAAACGTTCTGTTATACAATTTCCATCAAAATCCTCTTTATATTCCACATCCAGTTTGATTGATTTTAACATATTTATAATATGTCATAATATATTATAACTAATTGTAACTAGTTATAATATATTATCACATCTTCAATGTTTTTTAGAAAGTAGCAAACTCTCTATCGAGTATTTCGTATTGGTAACGTATTTTGTTGTGATCATTGATACATTTCGGCATACCGTGCTGTGGACAATGATAGTAATGTACTATTTCGGATTCTTCTTTACCCCATTGACCAAAGAACTTTGGTGTCGCGGGATCAAATTTCCAATAGAAAGGCGCTAACATATCAGCAACCAAAATTGGAAGTTCATTTTTGTATTTATACAAACGTTGTTTATTTTCATTCAACTTTTCGCAAAGTTTTTCCTGGGTTTCCAGAAGCTTAACTAATTTCTTTGTTTCTTCCGAATCCTTTGCCGAAATAGTTAGTGACAAATTTCTTCTTTCCTCTGCGGTGAGGTTTGTAGATTGCGCTAATCTTTTTTTGGCATTATCGGCAGCTTCAATAATTTGCGCTAGTTTATTTTTAGCATCCGCTTTATCGATTTGTGTTGCAGTTTGATAAAATATGGTAGAGTCTTTTTTTTGCTCAGTAACCAGTACAAATGCCTGATCAAATAAACCCATAAGCATTTGCATTAAGCGTTTCTGATAGCCGGCCAAAGACTTGTCAATTGTTTTGACAGGAATTGATGAACTATCGTTAATATCTGAAAATTGTTGTGGTCTAGCATAGATTTTGTTTTGGTTGGGAATTATTTTGGTGGCCATTATTCGTCGATGGATATTATCGAAGTCGATAATACTCACTGTCAAAAACTAATGGGTTGCCTTATTATTATTTTTTTCAATTTTTTTGTGTCAGTGAATATTTTTTTAATGCTTGTGCGCGAAATAAACCTTTTTCAATAGCGGATTGATTCATTATCAAACCATCTTCTGTATTATAACCAGGATAAGACATGATAATCATGATGCAATTTTCAAAAATGGGATCAGATTGAATATTTAATCTGGTATGATGAATTGATCCGGTAGACATAATAAGTTATTATGTGTATATTAAATAATTATAATGAAAAAGATGATAGACAAAAATAAAAACAATTTTTTAGTTAATTTTATTTATGATTCATAGATAAAATTAAAGGTGCGATGTTCACAATAAATTATTTATTTGCGGGTATTATATTGGTTTTAACTGGATCCTCTTTTATTGCGTATTTTTTTAAATTTTCTTTGGTCGCAAATTTATCAAATACTTGGTTATTATATATATGCAACTCCTTTTTTGTCACGTATTCTCCCATTATTTTTTTTAACATATTTTTTAAGTCTGCGATATCGGACTGCATTTCTTTGATGACGGAATCTTGTTCTTTTCTCATTCGATTTAGTTTGGAATCAAATCTTTCTGTTTCAGTTATGCTGTCTGGTTTCAAATAAATAAATTTAATATCGATGTCTTCACTATATGGCAGCCTAGTATTTATTTCAATAAATAAATCAGTTGTGACCGTTTTGTATTCTTTCGGAAATTTTAGACTAAATGTATTAACCAATTTGCCATCACAATACTCTTTTAATATCGTAAATAATATTTTAGGTGTTATTGCCAAATCAAAACTAGCACGGTTTTGACTATGTTTTTCTGTTCGAATTGGTTCACTAATTACATTAGACCAACAAAAGTATTCTTCGTCATGTGAACAAGTTATTTTAGTTACATCATCCGCTTCAATATATTCAACCACATAACTAAATGGACTTTGCTCAAAACAAATTTTATTTATTTTAAATTCACTTTTTTCTGACAAATTTTCATATAGCAATGCAAGGTTATATCCATCCGATTCAAATACATCTTGTGCTTCCATATTGGCCAATTAATTATTTATTTATTAAACAAATAATGTTTTTATTAATTTAATATAATAAATATAGGTTGCTACATATTTTTTTTTTCAATTTTTTTAGTGAGCCTTAATATTATACTACTTTCAGCGCGTATTTGTCTAAATCATTTTTGGTAGCATACCCAGCCAATTTTACTATATAAGCTCGACCATGTCGACACAATTCTTGTTTAGTAGCATACTTGGCCAATTCTACTTTTGTGGCACATTTTTCCAAATCATCCACAAAAGCAAAGTCTGGTCCATCATATTCTTCCTCTTTTTCAATTTCAATAATTTTATTATTTATATTTTGAATTTCGGTTGATACCTTATCCAAATCATCTTTGGTTGCGAAATTTTTTATATTATATAATGTTATACATGTATCCATTTTTTTATCCATTGAAATAATTTTATTATTTAATTTTTCAATTTCGGCTGTAAGCTTGGTAATTTCTGATTGGAATTCTGATACAACAATCGAATTTTCTTTTTCGATGGTTCTCTTCATTCGATCTAGTTTAAAATCGAATCTATCAGCTTCTGTTATGCTATCGGGTTTCAAACAAATAAATTTAATATCAATATCATCACTGTATGGCAATTTGGTATTTATTTCAACAAATAAATCTGTTGTTACTGTTTTGTATTCTTTTGGGAATTTTAATTTGAATGTGTTGGCCAATTTGCCTTTGTGAAACTCTTTTAGTATCGTGAGTAATAATTTGGGCGTTATTGCTATATCAAAATTAGCTTGATTTTGACTATGTTTTTCTGTTCGAATAGGTTCACTAATTATATTGGACCAACAATAGTATTCTTCATCGTGGGAACAGGTTATTTTAGTTATGTCATCCGCTTCGATATATTCTACTACATAACTAAATGGACTTTGCTCAAAATATATTTTATTTATTTTGTATCTGTTTTGTTCTGGTGTATTCGTGTATGGTAACGCGATGTCATATCCATCAGAGTCGAATACATCTTGTGCCTCCATATTGACTAATTAATTATTTATTAAACAAATAATGTTTTTATTATTTTAATATAATTAATATATGTTGCTGCATATTTTTTTTTTCAATTTTTTTTATTCAATTATTGAATTTTAATATCTTCTTCCCATGCGCAATTTTTCGCATCTTTTTCAATTGCAATAATTTTATTGTTGATATTTTGGATTTCGATTGATACTTTATCTAAAACATTTTTTAACTTGGTAATTTCAGATCGCAATTCTGTAATAGCGGACGAATTTTCTTTTTTGATGGTTCTCTTCATTGGATCCGGTTTAAAATCGAATTCTTCCGTTTCTGTTATACTATCTGATTTCAAATAAATAAATTTAATATCAACATCATCAGTATATGGTAATCTGGTATTTATTTCAATGAATAAATCAGTCGTGATTGTTCTGTATTCTGCTTTCATTTGAATAGCATCTGAAAGATTGTATTCTGCTTTCATTTCATTCATTTGAATAGCATCTGAAAGATTGTATTCTGCTTTCATTTCATTCATTTGAATAGCATCTGAAAGATTGTATTCT
>Ga0105046_10015913_pt1 | contig 11555 bp, 8 predicted proteins | sample MAT03_FD_78385 | JGI IMG/M metagenome (GOLD analysis project Ga0105046, IMG submission 78385) | Freshwater microbial communities from Lake Fryxell liftoff mats and glacier meltwater in Antarctica - MAT-03 (megahit assembly) | ecosystem: Environmental > Aquatic > Freshwater > Ice > Liftoff...
TTTGGGCCGCCCGCTTGACGGACTGACATCCGCCCATCGCGCCGACGCCCCTGAAGCGGCGCGTCGGCGGCAGCCTGGCCACTTCGAATCGGTTCCACCAGCCGCATGGCGGAGCCGAGGTGGCGAGACTTGCTCGGGCGTTTGGCGGTCCGATGCGGCGGCACGGCGGTTAGCGATTTCTTGCCGGCTGGTGGTACCGACCACCCCGCCTCACCCGTTTAAGACTTCGCTCCGCAAGTCAGTGCCCCTCCCTCGACGTACACCCAACACGCCCGCACCTCCGGCCCGGCGACCCCCCTCAAAACCCCGCCGCCAGCAACCACCCCGACGGCGGCTTCTTCAGTGCTCCGGCGATCGCGATCAGGGACTCCACGCTCGGCAAGTGCGCTCCGCGTTCGATCGATGACAACTGGCTCACCGAGACGCCCGACGCTTCGCTCAGGTCTTTGAGCGTCCAGCCGCGTTCGGTGCGGGCGACGCGGATCTGGCGGCCCAGTTCCAGGCGGAGCCGATCCTGCGGGCGTTGGCCCAGGCCAAACGCTGCGGCGGCTTGCGCGAGGGACTTCTTGAGTTCCTCGACGGAGAACGGCTTGGCGAGGTAGTCGAACACATCGAGCTTGAAGGTGCCGCGCATGGTCTCGAGCGACGGGTAGCCGGTGACGACGATGACGCACTGCTTGGGCCAGCGGCGGCGGATCTCGGCAAGCACCTGCTCGCCCGAGTGCCGGCCCATCTTGATATCGAGCAGCACGACATCGGGCAGGCGTGCTTCACACGCGGCGAAGAACTCTTCGGGCATGGACGCCGCGCGGACGTCGTGGCCCTCGGATTCGAGCATCGTGGTGATGTATTGCCGGAAGTCGGCGTCGTCATCGAGCGCGACGATCGACAGCGGTGGGATCGCCTGCTCCGGCGCGAGCGGGGGGGGCGGGGTGGTCTGGTCGTCGGCCATGCGGAGAGTCTACACGCCAGCCAGCCGGCCTATTGCGCCGGGCTTGGCTGGCTGTTTGCTCACTTGGCCCGCCCCATCAGTTCCTTCACCGCGGCTTCCAGCTGCGCGTCGACTCCCGCGACCTCTTCTGCCGGGAGTTGGGGGACGTTGATATCGGGCTTGGCGCCGTTGTTCTCCATGTCGGCGTCGGTCCCCGTGAGGAACCAGCCGCGGAAGGGGGTGCGGAGCGTGGTGCCGTCGATCAGCGTCGCGGCCCCGGTGGAGATGACCCCGCCGTAGGTCGCGGTGCCGACGAGCTTGCCGCGGCCGATGGTTTTGATGGCGTGGCTGAAGATCTCGGCGTTGGAGAACGAGTTCTCGTTGCAGAGCACGCTGATGGGTCGGCTGTAGCCGTAGATGAGTCGGCGATCGCGCGGGTAGGCGTCCTTGGCGGCCTTGGAGGGGTCGACGCCGCGCGGGGCGGTGTAGGAGTGCTGCGGGGCCGTGAGCGAGGCGAGGAGGATGTCGGCCGTCGAGCCGCCACCGTTGTCGCGGACATCGATGACGAGGCCCCTCTTGCCCTGAGCCGCGGCGAAGAGGTCGCGTTCAAAGTCGTCGACCGAGGCCTGCGACATGGCGCGGATGTGCAGATAGCCGAGCGTCCCGCCGGAGAGTTGTTCCACCTGGGCGCGGCGATCGAGCACTTCCTGGCGATAGCGCAGGTCGGAGTCTTCGCCGGAACCCGTCGGCACGATCAGCACGGTTGTGGAGACGGCCGGGCTGCCGCGATCGATCGTCAGCAGCACCTCGCGGCCGGATTTCCCGAGCATCGCGTCGGCGATGTCGAGCCCGGCCACGTCCCGGCCATCCACGGCCCGGATCACGTCGCCGACTTCCAGCTTGCTCGTCTTTTTGTCAGCGGGCGAGCCCGTGATGACGCGCCGAACGCGCGGGCCCTGGGCCGTCATGGTGAAGTCGGCACCCAGGTAGCCGGTGGCGGGCGACGCGGCGGTGAAGGAACTGGGGCCGTTGATCCCGGTGTGCGAGCCGTCGAGCTCGCCGAGCATCATGGTGAAGACGCGGTCAAACTCTTGATTGGTGCGGGCCCGGATGGCCAGCGTCTGGTAGCGCTCCGTCAGCGCCTTCCAGTTGAGGCCCTTGAGCGAGAAGTGATAGAACCCGTTGCCCATGATGCGGGCCGCTTCCAGGAACTTTTGCTTCTGCTGCGCGGCGACCTCGATCACCACCGGTGCGTCGATCGTCATCGGCTCGGCCTTGCCGCCCGAGACTGGCGCGAGCGACGCCTGCCCCGTGCGGATGAACGCGACCTTGGTGCCGTCGAGTGAGACGCTGACCTCGCTGACTGCGCCGACCTGGATCGACTTGCGGTCGTCGCCCTTGTACGAGATCGAGTACAGCGTGCGCTCGGGGTCGCCGTCGGCGCTCAGCACCACGCGCTCTCCGCCGGGTGTGGTGGCGAGCGTCCCTGCGGAACCCGGCGGGGTCGTCATGCGACGCACGCGCTGCCACGCGTCCGCGGCGTCAAACGTCAAGACCGTCGGCTTCTTGGGCTTGGCCTTCTTGGCCGGCTCGTCCTTCTTCTCCTCGGGCTTGGCGGCGTCGTCTTTCTTCTCTTCGGGCTTGGCCGCATCGGGCTTGACAGCTTCGTCCATCGCGGCGGGCTCTGCCTTGACTTCGTCCTTCTTCTCGGCCTCGACCTTGGCTTCCTCCGGCTGGTCCCACAACACCGGCTCGATCGGCTTCCGCTTCTTCCCGGCTTCAGCGGCCTTCTTGAAATACTCCTCCAGCTCGTACGGCCGCAGGCTCTCAAGCTTCTTGTCCAGCATGACCTTCCACACGCCGAAGTCGAAGTTCTCGCGCCCGCGCTCGCTGCGGAAGTAGAGCACCTTGCCATCCGCCGACAGCCGCGGCGAGTCGTCGAGGTCCGGGTGCTTCGTGAGGTTCACCGCCGCGCCGTTGACCGCGCCGTTGCTCGCGCCGTTGACCGCGCCGTTGCTCGCGTCGATGGTCTCGCCCGTGTCGAGCAGCCAGATATCGCTGTTGAAATCCTCATCTTCGCGGGCGTAGACGATGTGCCGAGAGTCACCGGCCCACTCCACTTCGGCTTCGTTCCAGCCGTCCATCAGCACCCGGCAGCGCCGCGTCTTGAGATCCATCATCACCAGGTCGCCCAAGCCGCGCGAGAAGAGCAGCCGTGTGCCGTCGGGCGAGGGTCGCGGCGAGCGGAGTTCCACGCCGAGCAAACCGTCGTTGGTACCAGCGCCCAGGCCCTCCGGCTCGAGCGGCTTCACCTCGAAGCGCAGCGACTCCGACCACCGCTTGGCGTAGTCGATCTTCTTCTTGGCCGGCTTCTTCGCCTCATCCTTCTTGTCGTCGCCCTTGGCCGCGTCGTCCTTGGGCTCCGCATCGGCGGGCTTGGCGTCGCTGGCGTCGGCCTTCTTGTCGTCGCTCTTCTTCGCCTCGTCTTTCTTCGCCTCGTCCTTGGCCTCCTCGGCCTTCTTCTCTTCCTCAGCCTTCTCGTCGGCCGGCGTGAGGTCATCCTTCGCCAGGCTCACCGTCGCGTAATACAGCCGCGAGGGACCCGTCTCATCAGACGCAAAGTACAGCACGCGGTTGTCCGGCGACCACGTCAATCCGCGCTCGCGTCCCGCCGTGAACGTCACGCGTCGCGTCGGGCGGCCTTCTTCCGTCCCGCGCACAAACACCTCGCCGCGGGCGATCAGCGCGATGGTCTTGCCGTCAGGGCTGAGTGCCTGTTCGCTCACCTCGCGAGCGAGGTTCACGCGCGATGTATCCAGCTCGTCGCTATCGCCCGACGCACTGATCGCCACGGACACGGGCTTCGCTCCCGCTTGCCGCAGGTCGAGCGTATAGAGCGTGTCCCATACGACGAACACCGCCGCCGACCCGCCCGGCGCGACGTTGAGGTCGCGGACGCCGTGGCCGATGGTCGCGGGGTTGTCCGCTTGCGGAAGGCTGAAGTTCGTCAACGCCTTTGGCGCCGTTGCGTCGGTCGCGGTGGGGGCGAGCTTGTACAGGTTGTGGTTGGCGCCGTCGCGCGACGAGACGTAGAGCACCGAGCCGTCTGCGAGCGGGAAGCCTTCGCCATCGCTGAAGGGGCTCGTGGTCAGGCGGTCGAACTGGCCCGTTGCCATCGTCAGCTTCCACAGGTCGCTCGAACCGGCGCCTTGGTACTTGGGCCGGGTGGCTTCGAGGCGCCCGCGATGGAAGATCAGCGTCGCACCATCCGGAGTCAGCCGCGGCGACGCGCCGAATGCGTCGGTGAGCCGCTCGACGGGGCCGCCCTCGACGCCCACTCGGTAGAGCCGCGTCGAGCGATAAAGCGACGATTCGAGGTTGGCGGTGAACAGGATGTACTGGCCATCGGGCGAGAAGCCGCTCAGCGTCTGCGCCCGGTCGGCGAACGTGATGCGTTTAATCGGCCCCGTCGCGATGCCCGTCGGCGTTCGCAGCAGCGGGGCGACATAGATATTCCGCGAGCCCTCGCGGTCGGACTCGAACGCCAGCGTGCCTCCGTCGGGCGAGATGGCGCTGCGACGTTCATCCGCCGGGTGCGATGTCAGCCGCGTGGCCGTCCCTCCCGCCGCCGGCACGGCCCATAGATCGCCCGCCGCGGCGTACACAATCAGCGTGCCGTCGGGGCTCAACGAAGGAAACTGCACGATCGAGACTGGTACGGCCGCGCCCGCAGCGGCCGCGAGTGCAAAGCCCCCGGCCCCCCCTACCCCCCCGATCCCGCCGACACACAGCCAGGAACCTACTACGCACGACGTGACGAAAAAACGGGCGGCGTTCATTGAGGTGTCGCTCCAGATAAGGGATCGTTCGAGCCAGCCCGGAGAGTTGTACATCGCCGGACATCGAGCAGCCGAGTCAGGGCCAGAATGGCCTACACGCCGCGGCCAGGGCCGGGCTGGTCGAGAGTGTAGGAAACTTGAGGTACGGGGTTGCAACCCGCCGGAAGTGATTAAACTCCCATCATGATCCTCACACCCGCCTCGGGCAGATTCCTCGCGTTGATCGTGTTGGCCGTCCCCCTGCTGGCCCGGGCCCAAGCCCCAATCACCCACCAGCACGCCACCATCCACCACGAGTCCGTCGCCGCCGCGACCGGCAGCACCACCAACCTGGCTGGCGTCGCCGACCTGCCGCTCTGGGCCTGGCTCGATCCCCAAGCCCCCCAGCCCGGCTTCCAACCTGGCACGAGGGGGGGGACGGGCCTCGCCGAGTACACCTCTCCGCCAATCGACTCACCCTTCGCCTTCAACGAGGCTCTGCTCTCCTGGAATATCGCCGTCCCGGCGGCCGCCGGTGTCCGCATCGACATGCGTGTCGCCGCCGCGACCGGCGAGTGGTCCCCGTGGCTCTACATGGGTCGCTGGGGCGACCCCCCCAACCCTACCGACGCCGCCGACGCCGGCGACCGCGCTCAGTCCTTCCCCGGCGGGAAGGTCGACGTCGACTACTTTGTCTCCCCCGCCCCGGCCCGATGGACTCGGCTCCAGTACCGTCTGCAAGCCGTCCGCACCGCCCCCGGCTCCAAGATCGGCCTCCGCCGCGTCGCCATCACCTTCAGCGATACCACCGCCACCGCCGTCCCCCAAACGCCCGACGGCCCGCGCGGCAAGACCCAGGCCGCCGCGCCACCTAAGCCCGGCCGCCTCGGCGTCCCCTTCCGCAGCCAGAAAACCGACGACGATCGACTCTCGGGTCGCCTCTGCAGCCCCACAAGCCTCTCCATGGTCCTCGCCCACCGCGGCGTAGACCTCCCCGTCGGCACCGTCGCCAAGACCGCCTACGACCAGGACTTCGACATCTACGGCAACTGGCCCCGCAACATCCAAGCCGCCTACGCCCTGGGCGTCCCCGGCTACCTCACCCGCTTCTCCGACTGGCAACAGGTCGAGCGGCTCATCGCGGCGGGTCAGCCGATCATCGTGAGCGTGTTCGTCGAAAAGGGCCAGCTCCGCAACGCACCATACGAAAAAACCAGCGGCCACCTCATCGTCATCGAGGGCTTCGACGAGCACGGCGACGTCCTCGTCAACGACCCCTCCGTCGCCACCGCCGCCGAGGGACAGCTGGTCTATCGCCGCGAGGACCTCACCAACGTCTGGCTCCGCAGCGTCGAGGGCACGGCCTACGTCCTTTTGCCGCGCGAGCCCTGAAGGTTTGGCCGCGCCCAACTCCCCGACCGCCCCGCCCTCCTTCTCCCCCGCCGTGGTACCATCCGTTCCCGCACGGGCGGCGAGCAACGGAGGCCTCATGGACCCTTTGGAAGACCTGCGGCGGCTAATCCGCGACGTGCCCAACTTCCCCAAGCCCGGCATCGTTTTCAAAGACTTCACCCCCATGCTCCGCGACCCGCGCGCCTTGGCCCTGGCCGTCGAGCTCATGGCTAACCCTTACCGCGGCCAGCACGTTGATGTCGTCGTCGGGGCCGAATCCCGAGGCTTCATCTTCGGCACCGCCCTCGCCCAGGCCCTCTCCGCCGGATTCGTCCCTGTCCGCAAACCCGGCAAGCTCCCCACTAAAACGGTCGCGATGGAATACGAACTCGAATACGGCTCCGACCGCGTCGAGATCCATACCGACGCCATCGATCCCGGCCAACGCGTCCTGCTCGTCGACGACCTCCTCGCCACCGGCGGCACCATGGAAGCCTGCTGCCGGCTCGTCCAAAGCCTCCACGCCAAGATCGTCGGCATCACTGTGCTCATCGAGCTCCTCGCGCTCGACGGACGCCGAAAGCTCCAAAGCTTCGGCGACGTCCACACCGTTCTCCGCTATTGATCCCGCCGACCTGCCCTGCGACCATGCCCGCCGACACCCATACAACCTAGCGGGCCGACGGCCACCGGCCATCACCGGGGCCAGCGGTCCAGGAGTTTGTCATGTTGTCCAATTGCCGCCCCCCCCGCCCCCACCGCCTTGCCCGCCCCCCCCACACCCTACGCCAATCGATCGCTGGCTCCGCTCTCTCGCTGCTGCTCCTCGCGGGCGTGGTCAGCCCCGTTCTCGCCCAAGCCCCGGCCACGACGCCTCCGCCCCAAGCCGCCGCTGCGACTACGCCCAAGCTCGACATGACCCGCGTCGTCGAGGGCGATGGCGGGGTGCTCACGCTTGAGCTTGCCGCCTGGACGCTCATGCCGCCCCCGGCTGGCGGGCCCAAGGTGCTGCTCGTCGGCGCGGTTCATGTGGCTGATCGCCCGTTCTACGACGCCATGCAGACGATGCTCGACCAGGCCGACGTGGTGCTGTTCGAAGGGGTCAAGCCGCCGGGCACGGGTCAGGTTGATCCGAACCTCAGCGACGCCGTCAAGGCGGACATTACGAGCCGCCGGCTCAAGTTCGTGCTTACCGCCGCCGAGCACTTCAAGACCGAGCAGGGCCACGCCGCGGCGGGCTGGGAAGAGCTGATCGCCGGTGCTGGCAAGCGTTGGCGCTCCGTGCTCGAAAGCTGCCGCAATGATGCGTGGGGCCGCGAGGTTCGACTCGAAACCATCAAGCAGGACGACGGCTCCGCGCTCATCGCGCTCCGCAGCGCCGGGCCCGACGGCACCTTTGCCGAGGCCGACGGCGACGATCTCATCGTCAAGGGCCAGCCCGCCAAGCCCGGTTCCGCTCCCCCCGCCGGCCCGCCGCCCAACGTGCAGCAGCAGCTCGCCAAGGCGCTGGGCCTGACATTCCAGCTTGACTTGATGGACTCCAGCAAGCCCAACTGGCGCAGCAGCGACCTCGCCGTCGACGAGATCCAGTCGCGGCTCGAGGCCTCCGGTGCCGACGCCGATTGGCTTTTCTCCATGCTTGACGGCAAAAGCATGACCAGCCGCCTCGCCAGCCTCTTCCTGGGGTTTGTCGCCAGCAGCCCGACCATGTCCGCCAGCGTCAAAATGATGATGGTCGACATCCTGGCCCGGGCCGATGAGACCCTGGCGGCCTCGGGCCAGATGGCCGGCCTGGGCCCCATCATGAAAGTCATCATCGAGGACCGCAACGCCGTGGTGGTGCGTGACCTCAAGGCCATCGCCGCCAATGAGCCGGCCGTTAAAACCGTTGCCGTCTTCTACGGCGCGGGGCACATGGGCCACCTGGTCAGCGAGCTGCGCGACCTGGGCTACACGCCCGGCGACGTCATCTGGACCCCCGCCATCCGCGTCGATCCAAAGGACGCTGGCATGACCCCCGAGCAGGCCCAGTCGATGCGGAAGATGATCCAGGGCGTCGTCGAAGCGCAACAACGCCGCGAGGCCAAGTAAATCCGCTCAGCTCTGCCCGACCGTCAAGCCCACGCCCTTCTGCCCGGCCATCTTTTCCCAGCCGCTGCCGAGCTCGCCGATCGGGTCGGGCGGGATGATCTCGACCTTCTTGTCGCCCAACTTTACCCGGCCCGCCTTGACCTCTTCCTGGAACTTGAGGCACTCGACCAGCAGCTTCTCGAGGATCTCTTCCTCGGGCACGTTGGCGACCTTCTCGCCCTGCACGTAGATGATCCCGCGACGATCGCCCGCGAACACCGCCACGTCGGCGCCCTCGGCCTCGCCGGGGCCGTTGACGATGCACCCCATCACCGCCACCTTGATCGGCAGCTCGATCTTGCTCGCCAGCGTCTTGCGAACGTCCTGCACGAGGCTGATCAGGTCGACCTGGATCCGGCCACACGTCGGGCAGGCGATCAGTTCCGCCGACTTGCGCTCGCGCAGGCCCAGCTAGTGGAGCAGCTCCAGCCCGTCCTCGACCTCGTACACGCTGTCGCTGGTGTACGAAAGGCGGATCGTGTCGCCCACGCCCGCGGCCAGCAGCGTGCCCAGGGCCGTCACCGAGCGGATGCAGCCGGTTTCCTTGGGCCCCGCGTGCGTCACGCCCAGGTGCAGCGGATGGTCGAACCGCTTGCTGATCTCGCTGTACGCCTGGATCACCACCACCGGATCCATGCTCTTGGCCGAGATGACGACGTCCTGAAAATCCTGCTCGTAGAAGATGTCGAGATATTCCTCGAGCTTGGTGATCATGATGGCCAGCAGGTACCCGCGCTTGTTGTCGGAGAACATCGCGCCCAGTTCCTTGAGGCGCTTCTGCTTGTCGCGGCGCTCGATGATCGAGCCCTCGTTCACACCCACGCGGATCGGCAGGTTGCGGGCCTTGCACGCGTTGATCACCTCGATCACCTGGTCGCGGTCCTGAATATTCCCCGGGTTGAGGCGGATCTTGTGGACCCCCGCCTCGACGGCCTCCAGCGCCCGCTTGAAGTGGAAGTGGACGTCCGCCACGATCGGGACGCGCACCTGCGGGATGATCTCCTTGAGGGCGTCGGTGTCCTTTTTCTCGGGCACCGCCACACGCACCACGTCGGCCCCCGCGGCCGTCAGGCGGTTGATCTCCGCTACGCACTTATCGATCTCGTAGGTGTAGCCGGTCGTCATCGTCTGCACGCTGACGGGGGCCGGGGTGGTGCCGTAGAGGCCGCCACCGATCTTGATGAAGCCAACACGCTGATCGCCCAGGGTGACCTGGCGGGTCGCACGACGCGGATTGAGGATCGACATAGACCCGCATGGTAGGAGGGAAGCCCCGAAGATGCGCCCGAACGCCGCGTTCCCAGACCCGAAACGAAAAAGGGCGGGCCTCGAAAGGCCCGCCCTTGGATCTCAAGCGGTCTTCACCCCGGCACGTTGCAGGGCCCCGGTTGGCCCGGGCCCCGGCGTCGCCCAGAGCGCGAGGTATGGGGGGTTGGGGGTTAGTTCTCGATGAAGTTGGTCAGCTCGTCGTCACGGACGGAGGTTTTGAGCTCGGTGCAGGTCGTCTCGCCGATCACCAGCAGTTCGCCGGCCTTGGTGGCCTTGACGATGAAGCTGGAGGTGCGGGTTGCGCCAGCGGCGATCGTACCGAAGCTGAACTCGACCTTCTGAGCCATGACCTTGCCATCGGCTGAAGAGACGAAGCTCATGCCATCGGGCATGGTCACGATCATCTTGACGTTGGTGAGGTTGACCTGGCCCTGGTTCTTGACCTCGATGCGGTAGGTATGGTTGGCCCCGACGGCGACGACGCCTTCGTCGTCGGTCACGAGCGTGCCGATGTCGGGCACGCCCTGCACAGAGCTCTGGCACTGGGCCGTCGCTTCGGTGGCGCAGGTGCCGCTGACGGTCGCCTGCGTGGCAATGTTGCCCGCGCCGGTGGACTTGACCTTGAACATGATGGTGCGGGTGCCCTTGGCCTCGACGGTGCCGAGGTTCCAGTTGACCTTGCCGCCAGCGTTCGCGCCGTTGTTGTCAGCCGACGCAAAGGTCGCGTTGGCGGGCAGCATGGCGGAGACCATCGTGGCCGCGGCCGGCGCGTCGCCGGTGTTGGTCACGGTGAACTTGAAGGCGAGCTCGCGGCCGATCAGCGTGGGGCCCTGGGCGCAATCGGCCGTGATCGTCAGCATCGGCTGACGGACCACAACCTGGGCGCCGTTGGAATCCACCTTGTTGATCATGTCGGCCATCGTCCCGGCGGTCGCCGAGTAGCTGCCGGTCTTGGCGGCCTTGAGGGCCACGTCGAAGCAGCGGTTCTGACCGGCGGGCAGGTCACCCACGTCGGCCATGAAGCTCGTCTGGCCGTTGGCCGTCGTCAGGCCCGCGGGGAGCGGGTAGTTGACCTTCACGTTGCGGGCGACGCCCGTGCCGTTGTTGGTCACGCAGACCTTGGACATGATTGTGTCACAGACGAGCGCTTCGGGCTGCATCGTGAGGTTGATGGTTAACGCCGGCTGAACCACTAAGGTCTCGATGCAGAGCATCGAGGCATAGGTGACCTGAGCGCACGACTCGAGCCTGCCCACGCCCGTGGCCTTGCCGCGGACGGTCACGGTCTTGGATTCGTTGGGCTTGAAGTCGCCCAGGTTCCACATCAGGTCCGGGGCGGCCGAGCCGCTGGCGGGGTTGGACGAAACCACGCTGAAGCCCTCGGCGCAGCGGTCGCGAAGGACGACACTCGTCAGGGTGTTGGTCGTCAGGTTCGTGACCTTGTAGTCGTAGGTGAACTCCTGGCTGGCCACGACCTCAGAGGGAGCAGTCCGCTCCAGCCAGACTACCGACGTGGTCCTGTCGCCGGTGGGGAACGCCATGGCGTTGCGGATGATGCCGCCGGAGGGGGCGACGACCATCGGGGCGGGACGGGCAGGCTCAACAGCCCTCGACGTAGACGAGGAGCCCGGAGTCGTCTTCTTGCCTTCGGTCAGACGCAGACTGGCGTTGGGGCCTTCATCAGGCTTGGAGACGGCCGCGCCGCCACGGGCCGACGGGGTGGGGTAGGTTTTCTCCTCAAGAGCACAGCCGGCCATGAGCCCGACCACCGCCAAGAGGGAACAACAGCGCTGAACCTTATGAACCATCGAAAATCTCCAAAATAAGAAGGGCTCTCTGATACGGGGAGGGCCTCCGACCGGAGACCGACGGACTAGTTTGCCGAGAAAAGGCTCCCACCAGCCGCACGTGCTGAACCCCCGAGTCCAGAACACGCTAATCATATGCGATACCATCGCGTCCTTCCAATACATCAACAATCACCCTTTATCTGCCGGCGTGATCGGCAGATAAAA
>Ga0105046_10015914_pt1 | contig 11555 bp, 4 predicted proteins | sample MAT03_FD_78385 | JGI IMG/M metagenome (GOLD analysis project Ga0105046, IMG submission 78385) | Freshwater microbial communities from Lake Fryxell liftoff mats and glacier meltwater in Antarctica - MAT-03 (megahit assembly) | ecosystem: Environmental > Aquatic > Freshwater > Ice > Liftoff...
AAGACAGTCAGAAGCTAAGCATGTCGGCTCGGCATTACTCCAACGGTATGCACCAGTTTTTCCTTTCTTTGGATTTGGAAAATGAAACCGCTGTGCTGCTATTTGAGGAGCGCGAACTTCTGTCTGGTTCCATTGGTTCCGTTGAAAAATCAATGAAGGAATTAGACAGGGTTAGCAGTTTGTTGAAAGCTAAGTAGAAATATTGAAAAACGCGTTCGGAATTGCCAGCCAGGCAACCTAATTTTGCCGCCCAATAACACACACATACTCAACGCGGCATTCCGAAATCCGCATTTTTACCCGCCATAGCTTTAGCGAAGGTGGGCTCACACTCCGCATTCGAAAAATGGTTCAACGCATTCAATCTATATACCTTTTCCTCGCTGCTACCGCCCTGGGCTTGCAGTTTGTATTTCCTTACGCCGCCGCGCCTGCTGAAACGGTGGTAGATGCCTCGGCAACCTTTGCTGATGGCGTTTTCAACCTGAGCGACCGTCTTGGCTTGCTTATCAGTTCGAGTTTAGCCATAGTTTTGGCTGTTGCGGCCTTTATGCTGTTTAAAAATCGGCCTGTGCAGTCGCGCATTACATCGCTTGGAATGTTTGCAGCCACCATCGTTGCTGTCATGCTGGCCGCGCAGTTTTTTTTCCTGATGAACGAAACGGGACCCGCCATGGCGAATGTTCATTACCAAGCAGGGGTGGGTATGCCTGCCATTTCGGTGCTGTTGCTTTGGCTGGCCAATCGGGCAATACGCAAGGATGAGGCGTTGGTGCGGTCGTCGGATCGGCTGCGGTAAAACACCACATATTTTTTTAACACACAGACATATAGGGACATAGAAAACATAGAACCTCTTACTCAGAAACTATGTTTTCTATGTGTCTATGTGTTGAAAAAAGATGTAGTAAATAATCAGGCCGTGAAATGATACCCCACCCCTTTATCGTAATAATTTTTATCTCCTGATCCTCCTTAAAATAGTCCCGAAGCTTTGTGATATACACGTCCAAATTCCGGGAGTTAAAGAAGTGGTCATCGCCCCACACTTTCAACAGAATGTCCTTTCGGGCAACGGGTGCCGGAAGCTGCTTTCAAGATGATTTGTTCTGTTTTTTTAGCGCTTGTTTTAGCTTTTTGCCGTGGTTTGAGTCAAAAACGCGGTAACTTTGCGCTTCGTTTTTTGGCAAAAGCAATTGTCAATGACGCAAATTAATAAATTCTTGAATCAACAATACATGACATCGCGACAGATCCGCCGCCAATTTCTCGATTTTTTCGCTTCCAAGGGCCATAAAATTATTCCTTCTGCCCCGATGGTGGCCAAGAGTGACCCCACACTCATGTTCATCAACTCCGGCATGGCACCGCTGAAGGACTTTTTCCTGGGCAATCAAACGCCGCCATCCAAACGCGTGGCCGACACGCAAAAGTGCCTGCGCGTGAGCGGCAAGCACAACGACCTGGAAGATGTGGGCTTTGATGGCTACCACCACACCATGTTCGAAATGCTGGGCAACTGGTCGTTCGGCGATTATTTCAAAAAAGAAGCACTGGAATGGTCCTGGGAACTGCTGACAGGCATCTATAAAATCCCGAAAGACCGGCTGTATGTGTCGGTTTTCGCAGGCAATGAAGCAGAAGGCGTGCCTTTCGACCAGGAAGCCTACGACGTGTGGCGCACCATGCTGCCCGATGACCGCATCATGCGTTTTGGCAAAAAGGAGAATTTCTGGGAAATGGGCGAAACTGGCCCCTGTGGCCCCTGCTCAGAAATCCACGTGGATTTGCGCGCCGACGAAGAACGCCTCAAAGTTGATGGTGGCACCCTGGTGAATGCCGACGACCCGAACGTGATCGAGGTGTGGAACAACGTGTTCATGCAGTTTGTGCGTAAAGCCGACGGCTCGCTGGAAGAACTTCCCGCTAAATCGGTCGACACGGGCATGGGCTTCGAGCGCCTGGTGCGCGCCGTACAAGGCACTTCTTCCAATTACAGCACCGACCTCTGGAAGCCGCTTTTCAACTTGTTGGGCGACCTGTGCGGACACCAATACCAGGATACTTACCCAGGTACCGGTGTTTCCGATGCCGTGACTAAAAAAGACATCGCTATGCGCGTAGTCGCTGACCACTTGCGGGCGGTGAGCTTTGCCATTGGAGATGGTGAATTGCCGTCCAATACGGGGGCTGGTTATGTGATACGTCGCATTTTGCGCCGCGCTGTGCGCTATTACTACTCCTTCCTCGATATGAAGGAGCCAGTATTGTACCGCCTGTTTCCAGTGTTGGCCAAGGAGATGAACGACGTTTTCCCGGAGCTAGAAGCCCAGCAGGATTTCATCGTAAGGGTATTGCTGGAGGAAGAAAAATCCTTCCTGCGCACCCTCGAATTGGGCCTGAAACGTTTCGACAACCTGGATATCAAAGACAAAACGGTTACAGGAACGCAGGCATTTGAATTACTCGATACCTATGGCTTCCCCATTGATCTCACCCGATTGATTGCCCGTGAAAAAGGCTATTCGGTGGATGATGCAGGTTTTGACAAAGCACTGGCGGAGCAAAAGGCGCGTTCCCGCAAAGATGCCGCCAAGCAGGTGGGCGACTGGATGGTGCTGCGCGACGAATCCGACGTGGAATTCGTAGGTTACGACCAGCTCGAAACAGAAAATAGCTACGTCACCAAATACCGCACCGTGACCGGAAAGGATCAAGCCCAATACCAAATTGTGTTGAACCGCACGCCTTTCTACCCCGAAGGTGGTGGCCAGGTGGGCGATACAGGCTACATGAAATTCGGCGATGAAAGAATCCGGGTGCTGGACACCAAGAAGGAAAATACCTTGGTGATGCACATCGTGGAAAAATTTCCCGAAAACATTGAAGCGGACACCGTTGAGTGCATGGTAGATGAGAAAAAACGCAGACTTACGGAGCGTAACCACTCGGCTACGCACCTCCTGCACGCAGCCCTGCGCCAGGTGCTGGGCACCCATGTACAGCAAAAAGGCTCTTACTTAGATGACCAGGCGCTGCGCTTCGACTTCCAGCATTTCCAAAAAGTAACCGACGAGGAAATGGCACGCATTGAAACCATCGTCAACCATAAAATACGGGAAAATATCGCGCTGGAAGAAGCCCGCAACCTGCCCATCGAAGAAGCCCAAAAGGCCGGAGCGATGATGCTGTTCGGTGAAAAATACGGCGAATCGGTGCGCATGATCACTTTTGATCCCAGCTACTCCCGGGAGCTCTGCGGTGGCTGCCATGTGCGCCAAACCGGTCAAATTGGCTATTTCAAAATTACGACTGAAACTGCCGTAGCTGCTGGCGTTCGGCGTATTGAAGCCGTTACAGCCGTCGGTGCGGAGGTTTACGTGGCAGGTTTGGAGGCTGAAATTGCATCTATCAAAAATGTGTTGAAAACCAAGGACTTAACCAAAGGTGTCGAGGCTTTGCAAGAGCTGAGCAAGCAACAGCAAAAGACCATCGAGCGCATGATTCATGTGCAGGCAAACAGCCTTCGGGATGGCCTGCGCGCTAAATTTGTTGACTTGAATGGCGCCCAATTCCTGGCCCAGATCATACCCATTTCAGATGGCAATGCCGTAAAAAACCTTGCCGTGGAACTCGAACGCGAAGTGGGTAATGCCATCATCGCCTTCGGTGCCGTTTCCGACGACGGAAAGCCTTCGCTGACCATCAAAATCAGCGACAACCTGGTAAAAGAGAAGAGCCTCAATGCGGGTACAATTGTCCGCGAAATCGCCCAAAAATTCCTAAAAGGCGGCGGCGGCGGCCAGCCCGGGTTTGCTACGGCGGGCGGCACGGATGCGAGCGGGCTGGAGGAAGCTATGAAAGCGGTGAAAGAGCGGTTTTGAGTGCGGAATGCGGATTTGGGAGTGCGGATTTCGGAATGCGGAATGCTGAATGCTTGGGTTTTGAGGGTTATTGATAGCGTGTTTTTCCAGGAATTTGAACAGGGGTTTTGTTTCGCAATTTGCTTCATCGAACACAACGATATTTTCCGAATAAACCCATTACGCGCACAACGCCACAACGCTTGCGTTCTACAGGGCATTTTGTTTTGGTGAACAAGATGCTACCTGAAGGCAAGCGTTGTGTCCGTTGTGGCGTTGTGCGCTTAAATTGGGTCGTGCGCGCGGCAGCGCTATCCTAATCTTCAGCTACCGCGCCAAAACAAATTTAGCCGTTGTCACTTTGCCATTTACAGGCCGTAGTACCAGGTAGTACAGTCCATTGGCCAAAGTAGCATCCAAGTTCATTTCAAGTAATTCACTTTCAATGTTGTACTGGCGATTCGAAACCAACTGGCCTTGTGCGTTTATCACTTGCACCTGAACAACTTGGCCTTGCCATGCTGTCATATCCAAAAACAGCACCCCGTCAGTCGGGTTGGGTCGAAGGTTGATTTCAGCATCGTCATTCCACACTCCGATTTCCGCACTCCGCACTCCCAACTCCGCCATCTTGCTGCCCGTCCAGGGCTGTACAGGACAATAGAAGGTGTTCAGGTGTGCTGCATGGAATGTTCCATCTTTTATCCTAGCGCCAATATGGAAATACCAGGGCTGAATCTGTGGCGGGAGCTTTAATTCAAATACATCCGATTCGCCATTTTTCAGGCCTGTTGCAACGGTCCAATACCGGACGGAGTAGAACGGTGAAAAATTCGGGTTGCGCACCGTGTACTTGTTGCCTGTATTGGGTGCCGTGTAAATAGACGCTTCAGCAGGTGCCGCAGCTACCATGCCGTTGGGTAATTGAATCGCTACGAAGCTCATCTCCGTTGGGCAAAAATTGGTAACCCGAAAGCGGTATCTGGGCCGTGAAATGGAATCCAAGCGGATATCCAGCAGCTCATAACGCATGCATCCAATTGTTTTGATGTCACAAGCACTTGGTGCAGCCTGTACAGAAATGGTAAAGCAGCAAGTATTCATGTTGCCGCAGGCGTTGCTTGCCTGGTAGCAAACGGTATTGAGGCCCAATGGAAAACCACTGCCACTGGCCAGCCCTTGCTGGAGTGTAAGCGTGGCCGGACTAGGACAGTTACCGTTCGTGGTCGGTGCAGCGTAGTTCGCGGTAATTGTGGTGGCCGCTACCGGCAGTTGAAGGCTTTGGTTTGGCGGACATTGGATGCTCAGGGTGGTGGCGGTGACCGTGAAACAACAGGATTTGCTGTCGCCACAAGTATTGGTAGCCGCATAACAAACGGTATTTACGCCAGCAGGGAAAGTTCCGCCAGAAGCAAGCCCCTGTGTCAGCTGAGGCGTGGGTGTGGCACCTGGGCAATCTGTTGTGACCGTTGGGAGCGCGTAGGCAGCCGTTGTGCTGTTGGCACTACCGGGTATGGCTACCGTGATGTTGGCCGGGCACTGGATATTAAGTGTGGTTGGAAGCAGCTCCAATTTGTAGGTGTTGATAGAATCGCAACCGCCTGTGGTAGATGCTACGTCGAGCATAACAGTACCGGGCTGGGTATAGGTTTGGCCGCCAAGGGTAACGGATTGATTGGGGTAAAACTGGATGGTGTAGGTCTGCATGGGCGTTGGTAGCACCGTTATGTCGAAGGTATCCATTTGGGAGCAGCCATCCTGGTTGATGCCCAGGAAAGTATACGTAGCGCTGCTGCCGGGCTGGATGGTAACAGACTGGCAGTCGCCACAGCTCAGGCCCGCTGAAGGCAACCATGTATAATCTACAAAACCGGGAACATCCAGTGTGATGGATTTGCCAGGGCACAGGCCCACATCGGCCAGGTTTACATCGGGTACTGGGCTGATGGTGACCTGGATGGAGTCGCTGTGGATATCGCCGCAGGAATCAGCGGCAGCAACGTAATACACGCCCGATGTATTCACACTGAGTGTTTGGGTGGTAGCACCATTTTGCCATTCGTAGGAAGTAAATCCGGCTCCAGCATCAAGTGTTACGGTGCTGTCTTTACAAATTTTTATATCGGGGCCGAAATCAACCTTGACAGCCGGGTACAATTTCACCTGTATAAAAGCGGTATCGCCACAATCTAAGCCTTTGTTCAGGATCAAAGTGCCATTGTAGGTGCCGTAGTCAGGAAAGTCGACCGTAAGGTTATAGTCTGTAGTGTTTGTAAGTGTGTTGCCATTGTTCATGTCAAAAGACCACTCGAAATCCGTGATGGTAGCGCCGCCGATACTTTGGTTGACGATGGTGAGTGATGTATCACCGTTGCAACTTTTGATCACATACTGTTGAAGGCCGGCAATGTCGTCGTATTCTATCTGTGCCGAAACCTGCGGTGCACAAGGTGCAACGTTGAACTGGAAGTCGCGGCGGGTAACGGAAAGCAATACGCCGTTACGGTATTCTTCTACACAAACGCCGACCACAAATTGGCCATTTAAAGTGGGTGTACCGCTGATTACGCCGGAGTTGGCATTGATTTTTATCACCGGGTTGCCGCCCATGGGTTGTGTGGCGGAGTAAGCTGGCCCGATAAAATTCACCAGATTATATGGTGGCGGGCATGGTGGATTTGGCTGCGGGGAGTTACAACCGCCACCGCCTTGTGAACCGCCTGAGAAGGGCGCACAAAAACTATACACCAATACATCGCCATCAGGATCTGTCGCGGAGTAATCCTCTTCAACAGGGTAATTGTTGCAAATAACTACTGGTGGAAAATTATTGAATACCGGGCTGCTGTTGCACAATGTCTGAGCAGCCGACGTGATCTCTACATAGTAGGTAGCACCCGTGTTAGCAGGGTTTACGATGTTGGCAATGGCGTTGGTGCGACAACAGCGTTGGTATTCTACGAAATAGCTCAGGGTGCTCACAGGGAGGGTGCGCTCCCAGGTATAAGTGGCCTCTTGCAGGCAAATATTAGGCAGGTTGTTGATACAATCTGGTTGGTTGATGTTGATATTTACAACCGGACCACGAGGAACGGTAAATGAGGCGAATTGCGTACTCGACAGAAAACTGCCGACATAAATCGCAATATTGGCCGGGTTGTCAAATTCTGCCTGACCGTTGAGGCAGTCGCGGTACACCTTCATCGTGAAACGATAGGTGCGGTTGTTGCCGGAGCTGCCGATACATTCGTAAGTGATGCCGCCACCGACGATGTGGGTGGCATTCAATTGTTCGGCGAACAAAAAGAGCAGTGCGAAAATGAGCGCGTGTTTGAGTGATGTCATTGGTGGAGTGTTTAAGTAAAAGGTGAATCCGAGCCGAAAATAGTGCGGTATTTTGAGTCTTCGGTTGTAAAAAGAGGTTTTGCAAAGAGGATGACATTGGAGGTTCCTACTCTATGAGCAGTACCTTCCCTGTTTTGCCAAGCCTTGATCGTAACACCACCCCATATATCCCCGCGGGCAAACCGCCGATAGGGAGCGGGCGGGTGTAGCTGCCGGCAGGAAGCCATTCAGGCGTGGAGCTCCGAAGGCGTTTGCCACTCATGTCCACTACCTCGATGGATGTTGTTTCTCCCGTAGTCAATGTAAAATGCATAACAGCTGTTTCGGTGGCAGGATTGGGCTGTATGGCCTGAATGCTGAATGGTAAAACTGCCTGACTGGTGGAGGATGCTTCCTGCAGGTCTGTTTGCCAAACACCCAGGCCGTAGGTCGCTACGCGCAGTTTGCGATCGGCGGAAATGCTGAGGTGCATGGCCAGCATAGCATTGGGAGCATCCGTGGAATAGAGCGACCAGGTGTCGCCGCCATTGGGTGAAAACCACACGCCGAGGTCGTTGCCGACATAAATATTGTTGGGGATCAAGGGGTCAACGATGATCGAGTTGGTGGGCACATCGGGCAGGCCATTGTCGATGGCGATCCAGTTGGCACCACCATCTTCGGTTTTGTACACATGATTGGTGTTGAACCCGCCAAAAACCGTGAAAACGGTGCCTGGGATACTGGGGTGGTAGCTGATATCCATACAATAGCGGTTGGGCAACCCCAGCATTTGGGTAGCGACACCCGTGACGGCAGAAAACCTGTACACCCTTGCCTGGTTGGTGGAGGATGGGGCGGTACTGCAAAACAATTCGTTGGGGTTGAACGGGTTGATGCCAATGGTGAGCACCACATCGTTGTTGGCAATGATACCGGAGGCTTTTTGCCAGCTTTCACCAGCATCTTCCGAACGCCAAATGCTTCTTGCACCAGCATACATGATATCCGGGTTGGAAGCCGCTATTTCAAATGGGCCATTAAAAGCCGCACTTTCAGTGATTTCGTCGCCAATACTGTACCAATCCTGGCCGCCATTGGTACTTTTTGCCATGTTCAGGTATTGGGAGGAGCCAAACATTACCTGGTCGTTGAGGGGATGTATGGCGGCACATTCTCCATCACCGCCAATGCAACGAAACCAAGAAGGGTCGCCCGTGTAAATAGCCGTAGCATTGTCCTGCATACCGCCAATACAGATATTGCCGTTACTGCTGGAATTGCCCAAGTTAGCGTAAAATTGCTGGGTTTGGTAGCCACCATTGCGGCCTTCGTAGGTATCCCCGCCATCGTAAGAAACAAACAGGCCACCGTCGCTGACGAGGTATACTTTGTTGGGGTCTTGTTCGGAGAAATAGGCACGGTGAATATCGGCGTGTACGTAGTTGGGCGGGCCTTCCGATGCGCCTGCGGATACGTAGCCAAAATTCCAGAGATACCAGTTTGTTTTTTGGGTTACCGAAGCGCCAGCATCGGTCGATTTCCAGGCATCAATGCCGACCCATACAAAAGTGTTGGGATCATTCGGTTTGATGGCAATATCATGGGAATACCAGCCCTGATATTTGCTTACGTCTTCTGAATTGACCAATGTCCAGGTATCACCGCCATCATTGGTTTGATACAATCCGTTTTGGGAGGTCTCATTTCCAATGGAAACATACAGCACATTTGGTTGGCTGGGTGCAAGGGCGATCAGGGCTTTACCTGAATAAACGCTTGGAAGGCCGGTGCTCAGTTTGCTGAAGGAAGCGCCTCCATTAAGCGAGCGGTAAATACCGCTGGTCGCATCATCTTTGTGGGAGCCAAAAGAGCAATAAATCCGGCTCGTGTCTGAGGGATCAATTTCGATATCTACGGCCATTTTTTGTTGGCGGACGTTGTGCCAGGAGGCTCCGGCATCCCAACTTCGCAACAGACCTTCAGAGGTAGCGGCAAATACCGTAGCAGGCCGCAGGGGGTTGATTTTGATGTCTTGCACACCGCGCAATTCTCCGTAGCTCCAGTCGAGACTTTTTTGCCAGCTGAGGCCGCCATCTGTTGATTTCAAGATACCGATGCCATAGGTGCCGCGGGTTGTTCGGATGGCGACATTGGGCTGGGAGTTTTCAAGATTATAGACTTCGCCAGTACCCGCATAAATCACATTGGGGTTTCCGGGTTCAAGTGCCAGGGCGCTGACCCCCAGCACCGGGAATCCAGTTTCTACGTATTGCCAGGCCGATGCACCGCGACCGCCTGTGGTGCTTTTCCATATCCCGCCAGAAGCACTTCCTAACCATAGAATATTGGTATCCAAGGGATTAACGGCCAGGCACAACGTGCGGCCACCGATATTTTTAGGCCCAATGGCTTCCCAGGTTGGGCTGCGCTCGCCGCGCCATTGGCTGTTGAGGCGCATGGCTGCAAATGCTTCGCTGTATTTTTCGGTGTGGAATACGCCGTCTGGGAAAAGGCGGGCAGCGCTCCATTGCAGGAAAGCAGCGCCGGCTTCGGAGGGGGGCTGGGGGGCTTGGCAGTTTGAAAATAGTACAGCCAACAGTAAGGCTGAGGCAAAAAGCGGTAGTGCTTTTGTTGGGTTGGTGTTCATAGCTTGCGTATTGAAGAGAAAAGGTATTGTATTTTCTACCCCCAATACTCGTAATAATTCCAGCGATAAGGCGCAAAAGTGGCGTTTTTGACCTTGAATGGCAAAATAAGTGCCAGGACTGAAAGAAATTAATGTCCAATGTCCAACAAGGAATATCCAATGTCCAAGTACTAAACGTACACCGCGTTCACCCAGTAAACGCAGGAAAACGTTGTATTTGACTTATCCCATGGTATGGCCAAGCCTTGCACCCACTTGGACATTGGGCGTTCCTTGTTGGACATTGGACATTTTTTATTTTCGCGAAACACTCCTCAAATAGCCTTCAGCACCTCCACATAATATTTCCAGAATTTTTGGAAACTGGAAATAGATGCGCGTTCGTCGGGGCTGTGTGCGCCCGTGATGAGTGGCCCGAAGGAAACCATATCCAGTCCTGGGTATGCTTCGCCGATGATACCGCATTCCAGTCCCGCGTGGCAAGCTTCGATGACGGGCGCTTCACCGTACATTTTCGTATAAATATCTGCCATCTTTTTTACCAGTTTGGAGCTTGGGTTGGGCTTCCAGCCGGGATATTCGTTGGCAGTTTCGACTTTGGCGCCCATCAGGTCGAAGGGGGCGCGGAAAGCGGCGGCCACGTCGGCTTTGCTGGATTCTACGGAGCTGCGTTGAAGGGAGCCAATTGTCATTTTTCCATCGGCCAGGGTGATTTTGGCAAGGTTGGTAGATGCTTCCACCAGTGTTGGAATTTCGGGGCTCATGCGGTACACCCCGTTGTGCACGGCGCGGATGGCGTGCAGGAATTTCGCTTGATCGCTGCGGCGCATCACTTTGGCGGGCGTGGTCGCTGCTGCGGCCTCGGCTTTGATGTTGGGTTCCGGTGTGCTGAATTCAATGGCGATTTCTTTTGCGGCAGCTTGCAGCAGTTTGTGGAAACGCTTTTCATTTCTGACGGCAACGAGGGCTGTCGCTTCCCGTGGAATTTCGTTGCGGAGGTTGCCGCCGTCGAAGCGGGAGATACGGAGGCCGGCCGGTAAGCAGGCCATGAGCACGCGGGCGAGTATTTTATTGGCATTTGCGCGGCCACGGTTGATGTCCATGCCGCTGTGACCGCCTTGAAGGCTGCTGACTTTTAGGGTGAAGGCCGTTAGGTTGTCGGGCGTAGCGTCTTCTTTGTATGTCCAGTCGATGAGGGTGTCGATGCCGCCGGCGCAGCCGATGGTGAGCACGTGGTCTTCTTCGGTGTCGAGGTTGAGCAGCACTTTTCCTTTGAGCAAACCGCGGCCCAGGTTTTTCGCGCCGCCTAGGCCCTGTTCTTCATCGAGGGTAAAAAGGGCTTCGAGGGCAGGGTGGCTGATGTCTTTAGCGGCCAGGGTGGCGAGGATGGCGGCTACGCCCAAGCCATTATCGGCACCGAGGGTGGTTCCGCGCGCACGCACCCAGTCGCCGTCCACGTACATGTCGATGCCCTGGGTTTCGAAATCGAAAGTGACATCGGCGTTTTTGGAATGTACCATATCGAGATGGCCTTGCAGAATGGTGACCGGGCTTTTTTCGCGGCCGGGCGAGGCTGGTTTTTTGATGATGATGTTACCGAAACCGTCTGTCAGCACTTCAAGTCCCTGAGTTTTTCCGAATTCCTTTACCCACTTGGCGATGCGTTGCTCTCTTTTGGAAGGGCGGGGAATGGCGTTTAGGTCGGCGAAAAAGTTCCA
>Ga0105046_10015916_pt1 | contig 11555 bp, 11 predicted proteins | sample MAT03_FD_78385 | JGI IMG/M metagenome (GOLD analysis project Ga0105046, IMG submission 78385) | Freshwater microbial communities from Lake Fryxell liftoff mats and glacier meltwater in Antarctica - MAT-03 (megahit assembly) | ecosystem: Environmental > Aquatic > Freshwater > Ice > Liftoff...
CGCGCCGGAGGCGCCGCTGGCCCCGCCGAAGCCCGTCGAGGCGCCGGTGATCGCGTCCGGTCCGGTGGGCGGCACGTCGCTGCCGGTCATCACGGCGCCGGTGGCGCCGCCGCCGCCGGTGGTGCCGCCCCCCGCGCCGCCGGCCGTGGTGAGCCCGCCGCCGATCGTGTACAGCCCGCCGCCGGTGGTGCCGCCGCCCCCGCCGCCGGTGGTCGCGGAGCAGCCACCGGCGCTGGAGCCCGGGGTCGAACCGCGACCGGACGACAAGCCGATCGTGTGACGCCACCTGAGAGTTTGGCCGCACGATGGAGAACCGATGAACGCACGATCCGAACCCTGATTTTGTTCGGATCCTGCGTTCATCGGGTTTTTGATCGTGCGGCGAATTCTCCCCGCAGCCGATTCACGGACGAACCCATGCCGCGCCCGGTGTTGCTGTTCAGCGGCCCGTGGGCCGACCTGCCGCTCGACGCCCTCGCCGGCAAGGCTGCCGCCTGGGGCTACGACGGCTTCGAACTGTGCTGCTGGGGCGACCACCTCGAAGTCCAGCGCGCCCTCTCCGACGACGCCTACGGCCCCGCCCGCCTCGACCTGCTGGCCCGCAGCGACCTACAAGTTCCGGTCGTCGCCAACCACAAGGTCGGGCAGGCCGTCTCGGATCCCATCGACAAGCGGCATCAGGGATTGCTCCCCGAGTACGTCTGGGGCGACGGCCGGCCCGAGGGCGTGCGGCAGCGCGCCGCCGAGGAGATGACCGCGACATTCCGCCTGGCGGAGCGACTCGGCGCTGCCGTCGTCAGCGGCTTCACCGGGTCGCCGATCTGGGGCTACGTCGCCGGCTACCCGGCGCCGCGGGCGGACGTGATCGCCGACGCGTTGAAGGAGTTCGCAACCGCGTGGCACCCGATCCTCGACGCCGCCCGCGACTGCGGCGTCCGCTTCGCGTGCGAGGTTCACCCCGGACAGATGGCGTTCGACCTGTACTCGGCGGAACTGGTGCTCGACGCCCTCGGCGGCCGCGAGGAGTTCGGCTTCCTGTTCGACCCGAGCCACCTGCACTGGCAGGGCGTGGACCCGGCGGCGTTCCTGCGGCGGTTTCCCGATAGAATCTACCACGTCCACGTGAAGGACGCCCAGCTGACGCTCGACGGCCGGGCCGGGCTGCTGGCCGGGTACTGGCCGAGCGGCGACCCGCGGGCCGGCTGGCAGTTCCGCTCGCCGGGCCACGGCGGCATCGACTGGCCGGGCCTGGTGCGGGTGCTGAACGAGATCGGCTACGACGGCCCGCTCGCGGTGGACTGGCACGACCCCGGCATGGACCGCGAGTACGGCGCCGCCGACGCCTGCCGGTTCGTGAAGGCCATCGACGTGCCCGCCCCCGTTCGGAGGTCGACGTGAGGTTCCCGGGCTTCGACGAGGCCGAGGCGCTGAAGGCCGAGTGGACGGACAAGCTCGTCCGCGTCCGCGACGGGCAGCCCGAGTACACCCGCTTCGCCGGCCAGGTCGGCCGGGTGGTGACGGTCAACTATGGCGGCCGGGCGATCGTGGACTTCGCCGACGGGGCGTGGTACGACATCCCGGCGACGGCCGCACACCTGGAAGTGGTGACGGACCCGACCGTGAAGTTCGACGCGACCGCCAACAGCGCCCAGAAGCTGCCGACGCGGCAGGGGTAGTGGTAGGTTGAAAAGCCCACCCGTTGCAACGGGTGGGCTTTAGCGATTCCTTCACCTGAACGCAACACCCGGTAGCTGTTTCATTCCCCATGATCCTCCTGATCGACAACTACGACTCGTTCACCTACAACCTCGTCCAGCGGTTCGGGGAGCTCGACCCGACGCTGCCGATGCAGGTCGTCCGCAACGACCAGATCACCCTCGCCGAGATCGCGGAACTGAACCCGACGCACATCATCCTGTCGCCCGGCCCCTGCACGCCGAAGGAAGCCGGCATCTGCAACGACGTGCTGACGCGGTTCGCCCCGACGCGGCCGATCTTCGGCGTGTGCCTCGGCCACCAGTGCATCGGCCACAGTTTCGGCGGCGAGGTCGTCCGCAACAGCCGCATCATGCACGGGAAGGTGTCGCCGATCCACCACGACGGCAAGGGCGTGTTCGCGGGCATGTCCAACCCGTTCGACGCGACGCGGTATCACTCGCTGGTCATCAAGCGCGAGACGTGGACGAACCCGGACTTCGAGGTGTCCGCGTGGACGGCGGAAGGGGAGATCATGGGGGTGCGGCACAAGACGTGGCCGCTGCACGGGGTGCAGTTCCACCCCGAGAGCTTCCTGACCGTCGAGGGGCCGACGATCCTGCGGAACTTCCTGGCGCTGGCGCCCGTCCGCTGACCGTCCTCCGCCGCGCTCGTCGTCAACCGCGCGGGCTACGCCGGCCGCACCGTGCGGACGATCTGCGCACCCGGCAGCGGACTCGTTCTCCAAATTTGCACTTGCATGGCCAGGACGGGTTGGCGATATTTTAGCTACCTCCCCACCCGCCCATCGGAAGTCTTTCATGCCCGTCGCCCGTCGCCCCCGCCTGCGAGTCGAGCGCCTCGAAGACCGCGCCGTCCCCGCCACGCACACCTGGATCAACGCCGCGGGCGGGAATTGGAGCGTCGGAGCCAACTGGACCGGCGGCGTGCCGACCAGCAACGAGCCCGGCGGCACCATCGTCGTCGTCCCGCTCGCCGTAAACCTCACCCAGGACATCCCGAACCTCACGATCGACCAGCTCCAGTTCACCGCCCCTTCCAGCGTCGGACTCACCCTGACTCAACCGCTGACGTTCAACGGCAGCCTCGGCGGCAACATCGTCAGTTCCGGGGGGGGGATGATCGGGATCGACGGCCCCGGGTCGATCAGCTTCGCCACGTCCGCCGGCAGCATCACCACCGCGGTCGAGACCTTGATCTTTGCACCGATCGTCGGGACGCAAGACATCCAGAAGGACGGCGCGTCCCGCCTCACCCTGTCCAACACGAACAGCAGCTTCACCGGCAACCTGTTCGTGAACGCCGGCACGGTCCGGGCGCTCGGCTCGGCCGGCGGGGTGAACCCGACCACGAGCTCGCTCGGCAACCCCCAGGCCGCCGGCCGGTCGATCTCGGTGGCATCCGGGGCGACGCTCAGCTTCCGCGACAGTGACGTCTTCGGGACCGCCGCGTCCGACCCGGCGGTCCAGCTCGTCGTCTCCGGCACCGTCAACAACGAGAACTTCGTCAGCACGACGCTCGGCCCCGTGCTCCTGACCGGCGGCACCATCGCCGCCCCCAGCGGGGCCGGCCCCACGGCCCAGGCGTGGAACCTCCGCGGGAGCGTGACGGTCGGCGGGGCGGTCGCCTCCACCCTGGCGTCGCCGGGCACCGACAGCGGGTTCCACCTCGGGCCGAACGCCACCTTCACCGTGGCCGACGCGACCGGCAACGGGAGCCCGGACCTCGTTGTGCCAGGCGTGCTCCTCGACCAGGCCGGCGGCGCCGGCGCGGCCCCACTCATGGTGACCGGCCCCGGCACGCTGGCGCTCAACGGCACCAACACCTACACCGGCCCCACCACCGTGTTCGGCAGCCTGGAAGTCAACGGCTCGATCACCTCGGCCGTGACGGTGAACCCGGACGGCCTCCTCGGCGGCACCGGCACGGTCACCGGCTCGGTCACGGCGACGGCGTTGTCGTTCGTCGCGCCCGGCACGGCAGCGGCCGCCGGCACGCTGCGCACGCAGAACCTCCAGTTGCAACCCCTCAGCACCTACGAGGTGCGGGTCGGCGGCACGGCGGCCGGGCTGTTCGACGCCCTCAACGTCACCGGCACCGTGGACGTGACCGGCTCCGCCCTCCGCATCCCCGCCGGCGGCCCGGCCTTCACGACCAGCCAGTCCGTCGTCATCATCAACAACGACGGCAACGACGCGGTCACGGGGACGTTCAACGGCATCGCCCAGAACGGGACAATCTTTGCGCTGGACGGCCGCTCGTTCCGGGTCAGCTACACCGCCGGCGACGGCAACGACGTGGCCCTGATCGGCGCCACGCCACCCAACCTCGTCGGCCCGACCGCCACCCTCCTGCCGACGACCATGGTGGACATCACCAACAATTCGAACAAATACACCTTCCAGGTTCGGTACGACGACGACACGCTGGTGAACGGTGCCACGCTCGGGGCCGACATCGAGGTGTACGCCCCGGACGGTTCGCTCGTCGGCACCGCGGCGACGTCCCCCACGACGAACGCCCCCAGCCTTACCGTCACATACACGCTGCAACGGAGCAGCTCGTGGCGCCCCACCGAGAGAGGCAACTACACCCTTCGGTTGCTGGCCAGTACGGTCCGCGACGAGAACGGGAATGCCGCCGCCGGCGGGGTTCTCGGCACCTTCGAGGTGTGCGTCCGCGACGTGCTCCCCGATACGCTGATCGCCAGTGTCGCGACGGCCGACGGCACCCGCGGGGTCGGTGAGAGCTTCGCCTTCGGCGGCCCAGTGAATACGCGCTTCACATTCAATAACAGTAACAGCACTCCGTCCGCGGGTGTTCGCGATACATTTGTGGAAGTCCCGGTTCGCACTGCACAGGGGGACATCAACGGGGACGGAGTGATCGACACGGCTTATGCCTTCTCGCGAGATTCGGCGATCGTACTCAGACTGTCCAGTCGTGATCTCAGCACCGGCAAAATTGACTTCGTGAACCGTACGTTCACCAGCTTTCCGGGTTACACCGGGGGAGTGTTCGTAGCTGTCGGCGACCTGAACGGCGACGGCTTCGATGAGGTGGTCGTGACCGGAGACGCGCCGGACGCCTTCAGCGGCCCGCAGGCCAACGGCCTCCAGGTACGCGTGTTCGACGGGAGATCTCTCGCCCTGAACGTTGCAAACAACGCGAATGAACGCATCGTCCTCGCCGACTTCAACGGGCTGGCCTCGCTCACTGGTGCGCAGGGGGAGGGCGCGAACGTCCGGCTCGGGGGGCGGGTCGCGATCGGGGACGTGAACGGCGACGGCCGCCCCGACCTCCTCGTGGCCGCGGGGAACGGCGGCGGCCCGCGCATCTGCATCTGGGACGGCCCGAGCGTCGCCAACGCGGGGGGCGGGAAGCCGACGAAGAACCCGATCGCCAATCTGTTCGTGTTCGAGAGCGCGCAGCGGGGCGGGGCGTTCATCGCGGCCGGCGACGTGAACGGCGACTGCTTCGTGGACATCATCCTTGGCGGCGGCCCGGGCGGCGGCCCCCGGGTCCGCGTCGTGGATGGGAAGAAACTCTTCAACAAGGATTTCGTGCCGAACCTGGAGTTGGTCAACCTCGACGACCCGGCCAACCTCACGAACGGCCTCGTCCTGAACAACTTCTTCGCGTTCGACCCGAGCGACCGCGGTGGCGTTCGCGTGGCCGCCCTCGACACCGACGGCGATACCTACGCGGAGGTCGTGGCCGGTCGGGGATACGGCCCGGACACGGCCGAGTTTAACGGCAGAATTGGCCGGGTCAGCCTGACCGCTGACGTCAAGCTGTACCGCGGGAAGGACTTGAGGCTGTCCAGCGACGAGCCCGCCAACCGGCAGGAGTTCCTCGCGGTGCCCCCGGGGTCGAATTTCCCCGCGCTCGATGGGGTCTACGTCGGCTGACCACCGCCGCATGAGACGGACGGCAGGGCCGACAAAGCTCGACCGTGCGAGGGGAGTTGTCGTCGTAGGGATGGGTGTAGCACGGGCCGGCGACCGTCCGGCCCCAAGAGTTACGCCAGACTCTTCTCGAACTGCACCATCGTGACGCCGCGGTCGCCGTCGGCGCGGGTGCCGACGATGTCGTAGCCGAGGCCGAGCGCCAGGTGGATCATCGGCCGCTGGCCGTTCGGGCACTCCAGCCGCATCGACTCGTAGCCGCGCTCGCCGGCCCACTCCTGCGCCGCCTCCAGCAACTGCGACCCGATCCCCGCCCGGCGGGCGTCCGGTAGCACGCCCCATGTCGAGGCGACGAACACCTCGGGCTCCTGCTCGTAGCCGAGGAAGAAGCCGACCGGCCGGTCCTTGATCCGGGCGACCAGCGGCAAGACGTTGTACCGCCCGAGGCAGCGGCGGCGGAACGTCTCCTCCGTCCGCGTCGGGCGGTACACCTGGTTGTAAAGCTCGACCAGCTGCGGGAGTTCGTCCTTCTCCAGCACGTCGATCACCGCGTCGGCCATCGCACGCCCCCGCCCGGCCGCACTCATCGGTGCAGACCGGTAATGATCTCGTCCCACGACGGCACGTTCCAGGTGGCGATCAGCTCGCGGAGAACCTCCCCCGCGGTGTCCTCCTCGGCCGGCGACACCGGCCCGCCGACCTCGCCGTCTTCGCCCTCGGCGTCGTCCCCCGCCGGCTCCGCGACCGCGACCGGCGCCGCGACAACGACCGGCGCCCGACCCGCGGCCTGATAGCTCGGGGCGGGTTCGTCCGCAATCCCGGCGTCGGCCGCGTCGCCCTCGCCCTCGCCCTTCTTCCGACGACGCCGGCGGCGCCGCCGTTTGCGGCCGTCGCCCGGTTGCTTGTCGCCACCTTCCTCGGCGTCCCCCTCGCCTTCGGGCTCGCCGTCGTCGCCGGTCGCGGTCTCGTCGGCAATTCCCTCGGCGAACTCCGGTTCCTCGTCGCCGGTTGCACCGGGCAGCTCGTGGACCGGCTCGGACTCCTCGCCCGCCTCGGGGACGGAGGCGCCGGCGGCGGAAGCGGTCGGCTTCTGAACGCCGAGTTCGCGGGCGAGGTCGCCCCAGTCGTCGTCCGGGTCGGTCATGGGAGGGTTCTTGCCGGTGGGTAGTGGTACCGGAATCTTATCAGGCCGCCGCCGCACCGGACACGCCACCCAGTACCCACGTCCGCGCCGCCCCGCCGAGTGCCACCTCCACCACTCGGTCGCCCGCCTCCGCTCCGAAGCCCGCCGCCAGTGCCGCCGACACGTCCTCGCCCTCCGGCAACTCGTCGCGCGGCACCAGGTAAACGTCTGGACGGACGACGCGCTCCGACAACTGGTCCCAGTCGGGGGCGGGGAGGCCGGGGAGGAGTTTGCCGAGGAACGCGGCCACGGCATCGTCCAGACAGGCCCGCGGCGGGAGAACGTAAAACGTCGCCATGCCGGAACGATCGGCCGGAACGGGGGGACGAAGCGGGACAAAAGACCGAAGCTCACGCAAAGGCGCAAAGCCGCAAAGAGAGAATCCGAATTCCCGGTTCTCTTTGCGGCTTTGTGCCTTTGCGTGAGCGTTCTTCAGGACAGCTTCTTCACCAGCACCTGCGACTTGCGCCCCTGCTGCTCGTACCGGTCGCGCCGGGCCGGGGGCAGGTCGTCCGGCGTGCCGAGCGCGAACCCGGCCTTCTGCACGAAGTAGGTGATCGCCTGCGTGCTCAGGCAGAACAGCGTGGCGAACCCCTCCGCCCGCGACAGGCTCTCGGCGTACTGGATCAGTTTCAGGCCGATCCCCTGGTTGGCGTAGCGGTCGTCCACGTACACGCTGGCGATCTCGGTCTGGTTCTGCTCCGGGTAGCGGATGAGGGCGGCGCACGCCACCGGGTTGCGGTCCACCTCGAACACGTAAAAGTCACCGATCTGTTTCTCGATGTCCGCCCGCGTGCGCTTCGCCAGCTCCTCGGACTTCACCCCCTGCTGGATCAGGTTGAACACCGCCCGCGCGTCCGCCTTCCGGCCGGGGCGGATGGACTGGTACTCGTTGGCGTACACCAGGGTGCCGATCCCCTCGTTCGAGAACACCTCGCCGAGCAGCCCCTCCTGCTCGCGGCCGTCGATGACGTGGACGCGCTCCACGCCCTCCTTACCCGCACGGACGGCGTGGCCGAGCTTGGTCAGCGCGTGCGGCGCCAGGTCGGCCTTGTGGCGCTTCAGGTACGCGTCCGCTTCCTCGACCGTGAGCTGCCGCACGACCGCCCCCGCGGCGTTGCGGATGCCGCCCTCGGTGGTCAGGAACACCAGTTTGATGGCCCGAAGCGCCTTCGCCACCTCCACGGCCACTCCGTCGGAGTTGAGGCGGTACGAGTTGCCCGCCCCGTCGCACCCGAGCGGGGGGATCACCGGGATGATGTCGTGTTCGAGCAGCGTCTGCAGGAACGCCACGTCGACCCGCTCGACGCGGCCGGTGAACTGGTGGTCGATTCCCCCGAGGATGCCCTTCGGGTGCGCGACCACGGCGTTCGGGCAGGTCGCGCGTAAATCGTTGGCCAGGAGCCCTTCGAGGATTTCGTGCGTGACCCGGTTGGCGGCGGTGATGGCCACCTGGAGCGTGTCGCGGTCGGTGATGCCGGTGCCGTCGAGGTCCGAGGGCTTCACCTGCATCCGCTCGGCGTAGCGCTTGATCTGGTGGGCCGCCCCGTGGACGAGGACGACGCGGATGCTCAGGCTGCGGAGGAGGGCGATGTCGAGGAGGAGGTTGGGGAAATTCTCGTCCTCGACGACCGCGCCGTCGATCGCGATGACGAACACCCGGTCGCGGAACCGGGGGACGTAGCGGAGGATTTCGCGGAAGTATGTGAGCCTGTCGCGCATCAAGGTCTGTCCCAAGCCCCGGCGGGTGATGGCTTTCTACAATACACCGACCCGCCGCCGCGGCGATAGGTTCCGCCACTGACGGACCAACGCCGGCCCGTGCCGACCCGCCCGCCGCCCCGCCTACACTGGTTACGGACACCCGCTCACCGCCGGAGCCTTTCCCCATGCCGGAAAACGTCGTCATCATCGGGTCCGGCCCCGCGGCATGGACGGCCGCCATCTACGCCGCGCGGGCGAACCTCAACCCGCTGGTGTTCCAGGGGAACCCCTTCGACAAGAAGAACCAGGAGAACGGCACCCTGCCGCTGGGGCAGCTCGCGCTCACCACCGAGGTCGAGAACTTCCCGAGCTGGCCGGCCGGCGACACCCGCCAGTACCTCAAGACCGCCCTCGACGAGGATGATCAGCCGTACTGGGTCACGGCGAACAAGCCGCAACCGACGCACGGCATCAACGGCCCCGAGCTCGTCGCTCTCAGCCGCAAGCAGGCGGTGAACTTCGGCACCCGCGTCGAGTCGAAGGACATCGTGAAGGTGGACTTCGCCAAGCGGCCGTTTACGCTCACGGCCCACGACGGCGAGACGGTGCAGACGCACACCGTCATCGTGGCAACGGGGGCGCGGGCGAACTACCTCGGTCTCCCGAGTGAGGACAAGTTCAAGAACAACGGCGTGAGCGCCTGTGCCGTCTGTGACGGGGCGCTGCCGCGGTTCCGCAACAAGCCGATTGTCGTGGTGGGCGGCGGCGACTCGGCCGTGGAGGAGGCCGGCTACCTGACGAAGTTCGGTAGTGTCGTTCACCTGTTCGTGCGGCGCGACGCCCTACGGGCGAGCAAGATCATGGCCGACCGGGCGGTGAAGAACCCGAAGATCGACATCCGCTGGCACACGGCGGTGGACGAGGTGATCGGTGAGGACAAGGCCGGCGTTACGGCGATCCGGGCGAAGAACGTGAAGACCGGCGAGACGACGGAGATGCCGGCGAGCGGCCTGTTCCTGGCGATCGGCCACACGCCGAACGTGAACTTCCTCGACGGCCAACTCAAGCTGAACGACGGCGGGTACGTGGAATGGACGACGCTCGGCCGCACGTACACCAGCGTCGAGGGGGTGTTCGCGGCCGGGGACGTGGCCGACGACTACTACCGCCAGGCGATCAGTGCCGCGGGCACGGGCTGCATGGCGGCGCTGGACGCCGAGCGCTACTTGGGGCACCACGGGATCGTGTGAGTAGAGGGGCAGAAGCCTTCTCGCCGCACGATCGAAAACCGAGGACGCACGATCAGACCGAATCATTGATTTGTTCGGATCGTGCGTCCTCGGTTTTCGATCGTGCGGCTCGATTCTCTGGTTTGCAACTCTGGGGGTTCTTCCGTGTTCCGCCCCGCCCTCGCGTTCGTCCTCGCGGCCGCCACGGTCGCCCTCGCCCAGCCCGGCGCCATCCAGCGCGGCAAGGTCGTCCGCTCAAATCCAGACGGCCCGTCGCTGACCCTCACGGTCGATGGCAAAGACCGCGAGTTCTTCCTCACCCCCGATACCAAGTCCTCAACCTCGACGGCAAGACCGCCGCCGACCGCCTCCGCCGGCTCAAGGCCGGCGACGACGTGATGTTCAAGGCGGCCGAGCAGAACGGCAAGGGCGTCTTCCTCGCCCTCAAGGCCGGCGGGCCGCCGCAGCCGGCGCCGCCGACGTTCGATGCGTCGAAGCTGCGCCCGCTCAACGACCTTGCCGCCGAGAAATATCAGGGTCACGTGCGAGGGCTGTACCCCGGCGGCACGAACGACCGCCCCGCGGCGCACGAGAAGGCCGGGCTCGACTTCGCTCGCCGCGTCCGCCCGCTGAACGCCGCCGGCCAGCACGACGCGGCCGGCAAGGTCGTGCTCCTCTCGGTCGGGATGAGCAACACGTCGCAGGTGTCGGAGACGTTCGGGCGGCTGCTGGCGAAGGGCGACGGCCGCAACCCGGCGCTCGTGCTCGTGAACGGGGCGCAGGGCGGGATGACGGCACGGGCGATCCGCTACCCGAAGGACAACGCCACCGGCACGCGCTACTGGGGCACCGTCGAGGACCGGCTGAAGGCCGCGGGCGTGACCGCGGCGCAGGTGCAGGCGGTGTGGATGAAACAGGCCGACGCCGGCCCGCGCGAGGGCTTCCCCGCTTACGCCGAAACCCTGTGCGACGAGATGGAGGACATCGCCCGGGTCGTGGGTGAGCGGTTCCCGAACGCCCGGCTGATGTACCTGTCGAGCCGCACTTACGGGGGGTACGCGACGACGGGGTTGAACCCGGAGCCGTACGCGTTCGAGTCGGGGTTCGCGGTGCGCTGGCTGATCCAGCGGCAGCTCGACGGGAAGGGCGGGTTGAACTTCGATCCGGCGAAGGGGCCGGTGCGGGCGCCGTGGCTGTCGTGGGGTCCGTACCTGTGGGCGAACGGCACGACGAAGAACGCCAGCGGCCTGTCCTACGAGCGCGACGACTTCGCCCCCGACGGGACGCACCCGGCGCCGCCGGGGCAGCAGAAGGTCGCGGCGGAAATGCTGCGATTCTTCCGCACCGACCCGACGACGCGGCCGTGGTTCCTCGCTCGCGATCCGTGAGACGGTGTCAATTCTCGCTTCGGCAAGCTTCGGTGGTGATGTCCTACATTCGTTGCACAGTCGGATATGCCAACCACTCGGCCAGCGACCACACGTGATCGGTCAATCCGGCCGCCATCGCCGGGGTTCGTCGCGGCCACCGGCCGTCCGCGTCCTTCCGACGCAGCGTCTCCACCGGCCAGCAGAAGTTGTAGCTGAAGTAACTGAACGCGGTCGCCGCCCGGTGCACGTCCCAGTCCTTCGAGAAGGCGTAGCTCTTCCGGACCTCCCGGCTGCACCGGTTCCGGTCCGTCCCGTTGTGCCGGGACACGGAGATCGCGGCCCACCTGCGGACGATGAAGCGGGAGTCGTCGTTGCCGCCGCTGGAGCCCAAGCCGCGGGTGCGTGGCAAGAAGCCGCACGACCCGAAGTTCGACGTCCGCACGGC